>Ga0066420_1000023_pt1 | contig 58974 bp, 39 predicted proteins | sample LakWasMet28_LOW6_2_FD_59547 | JGI IMG/M metagenome (GOLD analysis project Ga0066420, IMG submission 59547) | Freshwater sediment methanotrophic microbial communities from Lake Washington under simulated oxygen tension - Sediment Metagenome 28_LOW6 | ecosystem: Environmental > Aquatic >... | reverse complement strand
GCTGGTGTCCTTGTCCAGACGATGGACGATGCCCGGACGCTCCACGCCACCAATGCCGCTCAACTCGCCTTCACAATGCGACAACAACGCGTGGACCATCGTGTCCTCGCCGGTGCCGACGCCCGGGTGCACCACCATGCCGGCCGCCTTGTTCAGCACGATCAGGTGCTTGTCCTCATAGATCACCTCGAGCGGGATATCGACGGCCTTGATCTCGGCGGCGACCACCTCGGGAAAACTGAACTCCAGCGTCTGGCCTCCGCGCACCTCGTTGGCTTGCGCAATGACCTTGCCATCGGCCTTGACCAGTCCGGCCTCCAACGCGCGCTGAAAGGCCGCGCGACTGTGTTCGGGAAACGCAGAGGCCAGTACCTTGTCGGCGCGTTCGCGGCGTTGCGTCTCAGGAATCTGGTAGGTGGTGGAGGCCAAGGGAAGCCGCATGCTGCACGGCAATCCACCGCCTGCAAGCTGTCTCACGGGCAATATCCCGTCGTGCGAGCAATCCGCCCCTCGCCGCCCTACCCGGTCGTCATCCCGCCAAGTTGCTCCAGCCACGGCCGCTTCTGCGCTTCGGGCATCAGGGCCACCTCAAAGCCGTTCCGCGCGATCTGGATGAGCTCCCGTCGGTCGAAGCCACTCCGCTCGGCCAACGCCACGTACTCGTCGTTGATGCGGTTGCCGAAGGAGATCGGGTCGTCCGTGCTGATCGTCACCTTGACGCCGGCATCGAACAGGCGGCGGATGGGATGATTTGCCAGGCTCACCCCCGGCATGAGCTTGTGGTTGCTGATCGGACACATATCCAACGCGATGCCGCGCTTGATCAGTTCCTGCACCAGCGCGGGACTCTCGATCGAACGCACCCCGTGCTCGATACGCTGGGGTTTCAGTTCGTCCAGAATCTTCTTCACGAAATCCGCCCCCATGAACTCGCCCGCGTGCGCCTTGGTGTATTTGCCAGCACGCCGCGCCGCTTCCCAGTAGGGCGCGGTCCACGGTTCCAGCGGGGCGTCCTCGAAACCGTGCAGGTCGATGCCCGCGAGTTCACTCCAGCCAAGCGCCTGTTCCAGCACGGGCATCATCTTGGGTCCGGCGCCGTTGTGATGAATGCCCAGAAAGACGCGCACCTCGAGCCCGTCGGGCACGGCGGTGCGGATGGCGCCCAGGACTTCCCGACCATCCAGACCGAGGAATTCGATCACCCCGGACGCGAAGCTGGTCTCCACGTACTTCACGTTCTGCGCCGCCAGCCGCGCAAAGATCACCTTGGCCGCCTCGTGGTAACGCGCGGGCGTCGTGAACCACGAGAAGGCCATGTCGAGCAGGTCCTTCTCGAAATGCGCGAAATCGCGAAACTTGAAGTTCTTCGCCCAGGAGGGCGGCGGCTCGGCGAATTCCGGCCGCACGCGTCGCAGCAATTCCAGCGGCAACGCGCCTTCCAGGTGAAGGTGCGTCTCCGTCTTCGGCAGCGACTGGGCGAAGGCGAGGTTGTCGGGTATGGCAGGCATGGGTTGCGTGGAAGGGCGCGGACTCCGCTCCGCGCCACAAACGGTGAAAGTACTCGCCGCCCTACCCCTTCTTGAGGAGTTCGGCGGGATTCAGCTTCCTCAGCGCCGGCAGGACGAACAGCCCGTCCTTGCGGATGAGCTTGCCGTCGAACCAGATTTCGCCGCCGCCGTGTTCCGGCCGTTGGATGCAAACCATGTCCCAGTGCACGACCGAGTGGTTGCCATTGCCCGCCGTCTCGTAGGCCTTGCCCGGGGTGAAGTGGAAGGAGCCGGCGATCTTCTCGTCGAACAGGATGTCGCGCATCGGCTCGGTGATGTGCGGGTTGAAGCCGATCGCAAACTCACCGATGTAGCGTGAACCGGCATCGGTATCGAGAATCTCGTTCAGGCGTTTCGTGTTGTTGGCGGTGGCCTCCACGATCTTGCCCTTCTTGAAGACGAGCCGGATGTTGTCGAAAGCCGTGCCAAGATAGACCGTGGGGGCGTTGTACTGCAGGACACCCTCGACGCTGTCCTTGATCGGGCAGGAAAACACCTCGCCGTCGGGGATGTTGCGGATGCCGCCGCAGGCCACGGCGCCAATGCCCTTGATGGAAAAGGAAAGGTCGGTACCCGGGCCCTTGATCTGCACGCGGTCGGTCTTCTCCATCAACGTCTGCAAGGCCGCCATGCCCGGACCGTAACGCCGGTAGTCAAACGTGCAGACCCGGAAATAGAAGTCCTCGAACGCCTCGGTGCTCATGCCGGCCTGCTGCGCCATGGCGCTCGTAGGCCAGCGCACGACCACCCACCTCGTCTTGTTCACCCGATAATCCTGCACGGGCTGCATCAGCTTGGACACCATCTGCACCCGCTCCGCCGGGACGTCGGAGGTCTCGAAGATGTTGTTCGAGCCCCGCGCGGCAATGTAGGCATCCATCTTCTTCATCCGGGCCAGCTCAAGTTCAGCCAGCACTTCAAACTGTTCGCTGGTCGCGCCCCGGAGCATTTCGCGGGCGAGGCGGACGCGTTGCAGGTTGACGTAGGGCAAGGCGCCCAGGGCCCGGGCGGCCCGCACCAACGCCAAGACAAAGGCGTCCGGCACGTCGATTGCATCGATCAGTACGCGTTCGCCTTTCTTCAGGTTGCAGGAGAAGCCGGTCAGTACTTCGGCCAGCTGGGAATAACGGGGATCACTCATGCCCCGACATTCGACGCCCGCCCGAAGGCGTTCAATCCCAAAGGCAGCTCGTGAATTGGCGACTCCACCGCGTCGGCTGACCGCCTGCTCCCCGGGCAAACCCTGAGCAAGGCCAAATCTCGATCCGCAGCTTCGCGGGAGCAATCGCCTGCCAGCCCTTTCCCCCGGCACCGCACTGCCTGTATTGTGCGACGGAAAGGGCGGCCTCGCGGCGAATCAATAGCGAATCCGCTCAAACCGGAGTGGCCGACGCCACCGCAGGCGTGCCGTTCGGAAAGCAGATCTTGCCCACCGCCTCATCAAAGTCGGCCGCCCCCCGCAGGATCTCGATTTCCAGCCTCAGGTAATAGCAGGGCAAGGGAATCTTGCGGGCGGGATCGAGCCGCACCGCGTCTTTCTCCGTGGTGATCAACATCTCCACCTTGGCCTCCAAGGCGTCGGCATAGACCGTGGTAAGGTCGTCGGAGGTGAAGCGATGATGATCCAGAAAGCGGCGCGTGAAGGTGAGCTTGGCTCCGGTTTCCCGCAGGAAAGCCTCAAAGCTTTCCGGCGCGGCGATGCCGCTGAAGGCCCCGACCCGCCTCCCGGCCAGGGACGAGAGTGGCAGGCGTTCCCCGTTGTCGAGCCGCTGCAGGTACTGCGGCTTGTGGGCGCACTCGATGATTTCCGCCTCCGGATTGAAACGCCGGATCATGGCCTCGAGCTCCTCGTCGCGCACGCCTTTCGACTTCGTGAGAAACACATACGAGGCGCGTTTCAGGTGCTTGATGGGCTCGCGCAGGATGCCCCGGGGCAGCAGATACCCGTTGCCGAACGGGTTGGTCTTGTCCACGAGGAGCAGATTGAGCCGCCCTTTGAGCGGCAGATATTGGAAGCCGTCGTCCAGGACGAGCGTGTCGCAGCCAAACTGCTTGATCGCATAGGCACCGGCCTTCACGCGGTCCTTGTCCACCAACACCACGACGCCCGGCAGGTTGCGCGCGAGCATGTAGGGTTCGTCACCGGCCACCTCGGAATCGAGCAACACCCGATGGCCGTCGCTGACGATGCGCGGCGGGGCGGCCTCGGTGTGGTTCAGCAGGAACCACCATTTCTTCCAAATCGGCGGCGCCTTGCTCTTGTAACCCCGGCTGAGGATGGCGACCTTGCGGCCGCGATCATGGAGGGCGCGGGCAAACTTCTCCACCACCGGGGTCTTGCCCGTGCCGCCCACGGTGAGGTTGCCGACCACCACCACCAGGCAACCCAACGGCTGGTCGCGCAGGATGCGGTTGCGATAGAGCCACAGCCGCAGCTGCACAATGCCGCTGAACAGGTACGAACACACCTGCAGAAAGGCCCCAAACAGCATCGCCAGGGTCCCTTCCCGCCGGCCCATGATTACATCTATGGCGAATTGCTCGAATTCATCGGCCTTATGACGGAACCAGCGGTTGGGCATGAGCAAAATTGTCTTTGACGCGTGAGAGGGGCGGTTGTGAGTCTGTGCTAGCTGCTGGTTTTGCCACATGCAACACCAGCTTCACCAAATCACATGAGCTACAAACTCTTCATCCCCGGCCCGATTGCCGTCTCCGAGAAAACCCTGCGCGCGATGGCGCAACCCATGATCGGTCATCGCAGCACCGATTTCGTGGCGCTGTACCAGTCCATCCAGCCCGGCCTGCAATCCCTGATGTTCACGGCCGACCCGGTCTATATCTCGACCAGCAGCGCCTGGGGCGTGATGGAAGGCGCGATCCGGAACCTCACGCAGAAGAAGGTCCTCTGCTGCATGAACGGCGCCTTCTCTGACAAGTGGCTCGATGTCGCCCAGCGCAGCGGCCTCGCCGCCGGCTCGCTGAAGTCCGAATGGGGCCAGCCGGTCGATCCCGCCGCCCTGCGCGCCGAGCTGGCCACCGGCCAGTACGATGTCGTCACGCTCATCCACAACGAGACTTCCTGCGGCTGCATGAGCGACCTGCCCGCCCTGGCGGCCGTGTTGCGCGACTTCCCTGGCGTCATCAGCATCGTCGACACCGTCAGCTCCTTCAGCGCGGTGCCGATCAAGAAGGACGAGCTCGGCATCGACGTGCTCATCACCGGTTCCCAGAAAGCCCTCGCCATGCCCCCGGGCCTCGCCCTGCTTTCGCCTTCGAAACGTGCCCTGGAGCGTGCCGCCCTCTGCAAGACCCGCGGCTATTATTTCGATCTGCTTGAGTTCCAGAAAAACCACGAGAACGGCATGACCCCCAGCACGCCCGTCATCCCGCTCATCTACGCCCTCAAGTCCAAGCTTGAGGATATCAACGCCGAGGGCCTCGAAACCCGCTACGCCCGCCATGCCCGCCTGAACAAGACGGTGCGCGACTGGGTCCAGGCGAAGGGCTTCAAGCTGTTCCCCAAGGAAGGCTTCGGCTCCGTCTCGCTCAACTGCTTCGCCAACACCCTGAACGTCGACCTCGCCGCGCTGAACAAGCTCCTGAAGTCCAAGCACGGCCTCGTGATCGACGGCGGCTACGGCAAGCTCAAGGGCAAGACCTTCCGCATCTCCAACATGGGTGACGAGACCGACGAGACCATTGCCGCGATGCTGCAAGCGCTCGGCTCCGCCCTCGCGGAACTCGGGGTGAAATAACCCAAGCCACGTCAGGATGCACAAGTATCTCATACTACTTTGCATCCTGGTGTTCCCCTCCTGGGGGCTGAGTCAGAGTGCCAGCTCGCTGTTCGAACGAGATCGCGCACAGGCCCACGGCCTGATGCGCGAAGGGAAATACGAGGAAGCCGGCAAAATATTCTCCGACCTGCTCAAAAAGGCTCCCGAGGATTTCGATGTCCTTTTCCACGGTGGTTACGCTTGGTTTCTGCAGGCCGAATCCGTCTCCGCCGAGAAAAAACAAAAGGACCTTCGAAAACGGGCGCGTGCACTTTTCGAAAAGGCGAAGGCGTCCGGATATGCCGAGCCCTTGATTGATGAGCTATTGAGCCTCATCGCACCTGACGGGACCATTAAGCAACGTGCATTCACTCCGCATCTCGAAGCCGACGCCTGCATGCGCAAGGGCGAAACCGCCTTCGCGCGCAAGCAATTCGACGAGGCCCGCCGGCTTTACGGCAAGGCCCTGGAACTTGATCCCACCCTTTACGCAGCCGCGGTGTTTCTCGGCGACATCGACTTTGTTCAGGGCAACCATGCAGAGGCCGTCGCTTGGTTTCAACGGGCCGTGGCCATCGATCCGGACCAGGAAACTGCGTATCGCTACTGGGCGGACGCGTTGGCGCGATCCGGCCACCTCAATGAGGCCGGAGAGAAGTACATCCAAGCAATCGTGGCCAATCCGTTCAGCCAGCTGGCTTGGCGTGCATTGGGTTCCTGGGCCAATGCCAAGCAGTTGAATCCCGGACACCCGGCAAGAGACTTTGCCCGGGCCACGGTTGCGATCAAGGACGGCAAAGTGGAGATCGGTGTAGACCCGAACGACGGGATCTTTGCAATGGCGTATGGCATCATGAGGGCCGCGCCGATGACCGAGGCCTTGGAAAAGCGCACGCGCTACCAACACAGCCTTGAGGCTGAATTGAAATGCCTGGATGGCGTGCTTGAGATTGCGGAGAGCCTGCTGGCCCAACCCGACCAAGCGAAGGAGCAAAACGTCACCCAATCCATGCTGAACGACGCGCGGACGGTTCAACGGCTGAAAACGGATCATCTGCTCGAACCGTGGGTCTTTTTTGCAAGACCGGAACCCGACCTCGCGAAGGCCTATGCCTCTTATCGCGGCGGTCACCGGGATCAGCTCTTCAGGTATTTGCACGATGTCTATCTCGGGCTGCCACCGGCACCGCGTTCGCCTGCGGACACCGACAAAAAGTAGACCGAAAACTGCCGCCGGTTTTCTGGCTGATTGCCCTCGGGTAAAAAAGTATTGCTTGATCTTCGTCGCGTCGCCGCGTAACGGCTCGGCCCCACATGAAGTGTCTCATCATCGCCGAGAAGCCCTCCGTCGCCGCCGACCTGGCGCGCGCGCTCGGCAAGATCCCCAAGAAAACCGACCACTACGAAAACGACGAGTACGTGATCTCGTCGGCGGTCGGCCATCTGGTCGGTCTCCAGATGCCGGAGGACATCGACAAGAAGAAATACGGCTTCTGGCGCCTCGAGACCCTGCCCATCATCCCCGACGAATTCGAGCTGCAGCCCCTCCCTGAGGGCAAGGAACGTTTTGCCCAGCTCAAGAAGCTGCTCGCCCGCAAGGATGTGACCAGTGTCATCAATGCCTGCGACGCCGGTCGCGAGGGCGAGCTGATCTTCACCTATATCTACCAGCTCACGAAGTGCAAAAAGCCCTTCAAGCGCCTCTGGATGTCCTCCATGACCAACGAGGGCATCACCGAGGCCTTCAAGAGCCTGCGCTCCGCCGAGTCGATGCAGGGCCTGGCCGACGCCGCCCGCTGCCGCAGCGAGGCCGACTGGCTGATCGGCATCAACGGCACCCGCGCCCTCACCAAGCGCATGTTCGGTTCCCGCGCCGGCAACGTCGCGTCCGTGGGCCGCGTCCAGACCCCCACCCTGGCCATCGTCTACAATCGCGAGCTGGAGATCCGTAATTTCATCCCCCGCGGCTTCTGGCGCATCACGGCGAAGTTCGGCATCGCCAAGGGCGAATACGAGGGCACCTACCAGCGTCCGGACTTCAAGAAATCGGACGATGAGCATGATCGCATCGACCGCCTCTGGAACCAGGCCATGGCCGAGGCCATCGTGGCCGCCTGCTCGGGCCAGCCGGTCGCGAGCGTCACGGAGGAAAAGAAGGCCAGCACCTCCGCCGCCCCGCGCCTCTACGACCTGACCACCCTCCAGCGCGAGGCGAACAGCCGTTTCGGCTTCCCGGCGAAGCGCACGCTCCAGATCGCCCAGGCCCTGTACGAGCGGCACAAGATGATCACCTACCCGCGTACGGATTCGCGGGCCCTGCCGGAGGATTACATCCCGCTCGTGCGGCAGACCCTCGCCAATTTGCACGGCGACCTCAAGGTCCACGCCGAGCGCGTGCTGGAGTCCGGCTGGGTGCAACCCAACAAGCGCATCTTCAACAACGCGCAGGTTTCCGATCACTTTGCCATCATCCCGACCCAGCACGAGGCCAAGCACCTCGATGAGTCCGAGGCCAAGTTGTTCGACATGATTGCCCGCCGTTTTGTGGCGACCTTCCACCCGGTGGCCGAGTTCGACATCACCACCCGCATCAGCAAGGTCGGCACCCATGCCTTCAAGACCGAGGGCAAGGTGCTCACCGCGCCGGGCTGGCTCGCCGTGTACGGCAAGAACACGGTCGATGAGGATTCCCCCGATTCCAAGTCCCTGCCCGCCCTCACGCCCGAGGACAAGGCCAGCGCAAAGACCCTCGCCGCCACCCTCCACTCCGAGACGACGAAGCCGCCGCCACGCTATTCGGAAGCCACGCTGCTTTCCGCAATGGAAGGCGCCGGGAAACTTGTCACCGACGACGAACTCGCCGAAGCGATGAAGGAACGCGGCCTGGGCACGCCCGCCACGCGCGCGGACACGATCGAAGGCCTGATCAACCAGAAGTACCTCGACCGGGCCCAGCGGGAACTCATCCCCACGACCAAGGCCGAGCAGCTCTTCCAGTTCCTGTCCGCCGTCAAGGTGGAGAACCTCACCAGCCCCACGATGACCGGGGAATGGGAATACCACCTCCGCGAGATGGAGCACGGGAAATTCTCCCGCGAGAAGTTCATGGCCGAGATCGTCAAGGAGACGAAGGGCATCGTGGAGCGCGTCAAGGGCTTCGAGGAAGACGACTCCGTCGCCCGCGAGACCGACATCATTTCCCCGACGGACAACAAACCCATGAAGGAGACCCTGCGCGGCTACAAATCGCAGGACGGCGAGCTGATGGTCTACAAGATCGTCGGTGGCCGCCGTATGGAGGAAGCCGAGGTCAAGCAGCTCGTCGAGTCCCGCCAGGTCGGCCCGCTCGACGGCTTCATCTCCAACAAGACGCGCAACCGCTTCTCCGCCGTCCTCAAGCTCGAGGTCGTCGAGGAAACCAAGAAGGACAAGGCCACCAAGCAGGACGTCACCACCAAGAAGTGGAAGACCGCTTTCGATTTCGGCGACAAGGTGGACATCGGCACCCTCACCCCGTTCTGGACGGACCCGAAGACGGGCGCCGAGCTCTGCGAGAGCGGCAGCAGCTTCATCGTCCGTGAGAAGCAGCCCGACGGCAGCTGGGAGCAGACCTTCCGCGTCGGCCGCATCATGTGCCAGAAACCCATCCCGCCGGAGCAGGCCATCAAGCTCATCGGCGAGGGCAAGACCGACCTGATCGAGAATTTCATCTCCAAGAAGGGCCGGCCTTTCAGCGCCTTCCTCAAGCGCGATGGCGGCAAGTTCTCGTGGGAGTTCCCGCCGCGCGCCGCCAAGCTCGACAAGGACGGCAAGCCGATTGTGCGCAAAGCCAAGGCCAAGGCCGATCTCTCCAAGGCCAAGCTCATCGGCGAAAGCAAAATCCATACGGGCGGCCAGTTGGTGGAGCTCGGTGACGCTTACTACGTCCGCAAGCCCGACCAGGACAACCGCGAGGTGTTCAAGCTTTCCAAGAAGCTTTGTGAGGTCGAACTTCCCGCCGCCCAGGTCCAGAAGCTCCTCACCGACGGTCGCAGCGACCTGATCGAGGGCTTCGTCTCCAAGCGCGGCAACAAGTTCAGCGCCTACCTCGTCATCTCCCAAAAGCAGGACAAGGCCGACTTCGAGTTCCCGCCCCGCTGATGGGGACCAGGCAGCCGGTCGGGATTTCAACACCCTCCTGCCGGGTGGAGGGTCGGCCTCCCGGCCGACCGCGCCCCGGAAGCGGGCGGGCCCTCCCCTTTGCTCACCCACCGCAATTCGTGTGATTGGTGACGGCCTGGGCCGGCCAGCTATTGAAAGACTCCGACAACCGTCTCCGCATCATTTGCGAATACCCCCGCCCGGCGTGCGCCAATGTTTGACGCGGTTTGACCGGGAATAGGCTTGTGAGCCTGCGCCCCATGGAGATAAGTTTACTCCGCCATGATCGTCACGACCGCCCAACTCTTCAAACACGCTTACGGCAAGTACGCCGTCGGTGCCTACAATATCAACAACGCCGAACAGGCCATGGGTCTGTTCCGCGGCGCCATCGAGTCCCAGGCTCCCTTCATCATCCAGATTTCCAAGGGTGCCCGCTCCTATACCGACAAGCGCATGCTCGAGGCCATCATCCGCGCCGCGGGTGATATCTTCCCGGAGGCCATTTTTGCCGTCCATCTGGATCACGGTGACGAGCAGACCTGCTACGACTGCATCGATTCCGGCTTCTTCAGCTCCGTCATGATCGACGCCTCGCACGATCCGTTCGACAAGAACGTCGAGATCAGCAAACGCGTCGTCGACCGCGCCCATGCCAAGGGCATTTCCGTCGAGGCCGAGCTCGGCATGCTCGGTGGCGTCGAGGAAGACATCAAGGTAGAGGACGGCCACGCCACCCTCACGAACCCGGCCGAGGCCGAGGACTTCGTCAAGAAGACGGGCTGCGATTCCCTCGCCTGCGCCATCGGCACCAGCCACGGCGCCTTCAAGTTCAAGGGCCGCCAGTCGCTCCACTTTGACGTACTCGAGAAGATCAAGTCCCGCATGCCCGGCTTCCCGCTGGTGATGCACGGCTCCTCCAGCGTGCCGAAGGACGAGGTCGACCGCATCAACGCCGCCGGCGGCACCATCAAGGATTCGATGGGCGTCGACGTGAACGAATACCTGCCGGCCGCCAAGCTCGGCGTCACCAAGATCAACATCGATACCGACGGCCGCCTCGTCTGGACCCGCGTCCACCGCGAGTTCTTCCGCGACAAGCCCGCCGAGTTCGATTTCCGTCCGCCGGGTAAGATCTTCATCGCCGAGTACGCGAAGTTCATCGCTTCCCGCAACAAGCTCCTCGGATCAGCCGGCCAGCTCGCCGACCTCCGCAAGAGCCTCGGCAAGTAAGCAGCCGATCTCGTCTCCTTCAACACGCCGTCCCCGCTCGGGACGGCGTTTTTCGTTACATGACTAACGATGCATATTGGCTATCAGCGATTTCGGCCAATTAAGGGCTTCCCGTTGGCGCCAATCTTGCGTTAATTCGCCCGCAGTCGCAGTGGATCCCGTTACCGCAAACCAACCATCCCACTTACTTCGCATCCAGACAATGGCTGAGGTCATTGTTCGTGTCGGTTTGAATCTGCAGGCGGGGCAGTCACTGCTCGTCACCGATCCCTACGACCTGCATGGCGTCCACCCCGAGTCGCAAGCCCTGATCAACGCCGTCCGGGCCGCCGCGCCCGGTGAAACCAGCGTCATTCTGGGGGATCCCGCCGCCTTGCGGGCGATGTACGAGGCCGATGACCTTGCGGCCTTTGAGCGCCTGGTCTCGTCCAATATCCGCCAAATGCGCAAGCATCTGGCCGCGGGCGGCGCCTTTCTGTTCATGCCCGGCAGCATTCCCCAATTGCTGGCCGGATTGCCATCCGAGCGGATCAGCCGTTTTGATGCGATCAAATGGAAGCATCTCGGACCGCTGATCCGGATCCTGCTCACGGGCGCCACCCAATGGACGCTGATCCCGGCACCTTGCCAGGCCTGGGCTGACATCACTTACAGTGACCTGCCCGAGGATCAACGGCTCCCAGCCTTGTGGTCGACCCTGGCGCGCGCCCTGAGAATCGAACCGGGTGAGAGGACGCCGGTCGATGCACCCGCCGCCCATGGTTCTGTGGTGGACATCTGGAGGCTCCATCTCGCCAAACTGACCAAGCGTCGGGACGAGCTGAATAGCATGAGGCACCGACGCATTCGTTACGTCGGTCCCGGCACCGAGCTGACATTGGAGCTGCCCCGCTTTCATCGCTGGTGCACGGCCCAACTTGTGACCCGCCGGGGCGTTTCCTTTGTGGTCAACCTGCCCACCGAGGAGATCTTCACCGCGCCCAAACGGTGCTCGGCCTCGGGACGTGTTCGCGTCATCCGCCCGGTCACCCATGCCGGCGTGGTCATCTCCGGCATCGAACTGGAATTTCATCGCGGACGGGTCCGCACGGCATCCGCCGCCACCAATGCCGATCTGCTGCACCGGGTGCTGTCCACCGATGATGGAGCCGATCGGGTCGGCGAGGTGGCGATCATCCCGCGGGGCGGCAATCTGCCCTGGGGCAAGGCCTCCCTCAACCACGCCCTGCTGGATGAGAACGCCGCACCGCACATCGCCTTGGGCGACTCCTACCGGTTTTGCAGCCGCGCCTGGCTGCCGCTCGCGATCAATTCCAGCCAGATCCACATCGATCTGCCCATGGAGGCCAAGGCGGAGCTGTTTTAGCTCCGATCAACGCGCTGAGCGAAACCAAGGACGCCCGCCGCCGAGAACCGGAATCGTGGAGTGTCTTACCCAGCCAAATCCTTGAATCTTTTCCCGGTTGTCGGTGTCATCCCACGTTGACCCATGTCCGAGACCGACGCCGCTCCCGAAATTGATGCCGACACCCTGCGCCGTGCGCAATCCGGGGATCAGGCCGCCTTCGGCCAGATCATGCGGCTCCACCATGATCGCACGTTCCGCCTCGCCTTCGCCATCGTCCACAACGAGGCCGATGCGCGCGACATCTGCCAGGAGGTCTGGCTGACGGTCTGGAAACAGCTGGCCACCTTCCGCGGAGAATCCCGCTTCACCACCTGGCTGCATCCGATCATCACGCGCCGCTCACTCGATCATCTGCGCAAGCGGCGCCGCTGGTTCGACCGCTTCCTGCCCTTTGGCACCGACGACGACTCCGTCGCCACCGCGCCGGAGCCGGTTACCACGGACGACGCCCGGCAGCAGGCGGAAGGCAACGACACCGTGAGTCGCGTCCGCGCCGCCATCGCCACCCTTCCCCCCAAGCAACGGGTGGTGCTCGCGCTCCGGGAACTCGAGGGTTTGTCGTATGAAGAGATCTCCGCCGCCACCGGAGTCCCCACCGGCACAGTCATGTCCCGCCTGTTCCACGCCCGTCGTCTGCTCGCCGAAAAACTGGGCGGACGCTTTCCCGCCAATGAAACCTGAGTATCAGCGCTACCGCCCGCTCGCCCCAGTCAGGCAACGCCCGGTCGCTTTTTTCTGTGTGTTCCGTATGTTCCATGGTTAACTCTTCTCCCAGGAGCCCCTCATGAAAATCATTCTTCGCCTCACTCTGCTCGCCTCGCTGGTCGGCCTGCTCTTGCCCGTTCTCCGGGCTGCCGACCGCACATCCGTTCAAGGCATCTTGATCATCGCGTCAAACGAACCGGGAAAAACCGACCGGCGCCTGGCGTCGTATGAGCCGACCTTGCGCCGCATATTGCGGTTCGAGAGTTATCAGTTCGTCGGGGACGACAGCACCAGCCTGGGCATACCTGCCAGCGGAAATCTGTCGCTGGGCAACGGCCACGATCTCGAGCTCGCCACGGAAAGCAGCGACGGCAGGTCCGTGCACCTGAAGGTCCGCTGGTCTGCCGGCGGGCGTACCCTGATGAACACCGGGCTTGTCCTTCGTCCAGGAGTCCCAGCCGTGCTGGGCGGCCCGGCGACGGGCAACAAAGGCGAAGTTTACGCCGTTATCTTGGTAGGGCGTTAGCCTGATTCGACCAATCTCGCTCCTTTGTTCCGGTAGGCTGGCCCGCCCGCCCGCCATTTCAACCTCGACCAACGCGGGACTTGCGAATGCCGACCAGGCCGATTGGCTGACCGGTATGCCGCGCATCCCCCTCGAAGACAACTTCACTGACATCATCGGCAAGGCCCAGCGGGGCTTGCAATTGACCGACGATGCCCTGGCAGCCAAGGCGGGCGTCAGCCTCGACGAACTCAAGGCCGTCAAGGGCGGGGAAATCCGGGACCACGTCCTGCGGCTTTTGGCGAAGGCCCTGCAACTCGAGCGCAACGCCCTCCTCGCCCTGGCCCGCCGCGAATGGTATCCGGAACAGCCCCTCTTCCCGCGCGGCTTTGCCATGTTCAACACCGTGCATGAGGACATGACCGTGAACGCCTACCTGGTCTGGGATACGAAGACTGGTCAGGCGGCCGCCTTCGATACCGGCGCCGACGCCCAGCCGATCCTCGACACCATCGCGGCCGAAAAGCTTCGCCTCCGCTACATCTTCCTCACGCACACCCACGACGACCATGTGGCCGACCTGCCCAAGCTCGCCTCGACCGGAGCCGAGGTGTGGGCAAGCGAACTCGAACCCGCCCCGCATCCGGGGGCGCGGACCTTCCAGGAGAACGCCCATTTTCATCTCGGGGAGCTCTCCATCAAGACGCTCTTCACCTGGGGCCATTCGCCCGGCCAGACGTCGTTCTACATCACCGGTCTCTCCTGGCCTCTGGCCATTGTCGGTGATTCGCTGTTCTCCGGATCGATGGGCGGCGGCATCGTCTCTTACGATGCGCAGTACCGCAACAACCGCACCAAGCTCTTCAAGTTGCCCCAGGATACGGTTTTCGCCTGCGGTCATGGTCCGCTCACGACCTTGAAACAGGAAAAGAAGCACAATCCTTTCTTTGCCCGGTCGGCCTGACCTCGGACCAGCCGGCCGGATGAAATTTCATATCGCCGCAGACTCCGCGGAGATCAGACGCAGCTCCCGGTCTGCCGTTTGCTAAATCCATGAAACGGAACTCCCAAAGCGGTACCTCCGGCGACCCAAATAGAATTTCAAACTATTCTTTGAACGAAAATCCAGCCACCACGTCTTACCCTATGTTCAATAGTTCAGTTAGGTGTTTGGGTTAGCAGTAGTAAGTTAGCATCAAAAAGGCCGCTCAGGGGTGAGCGGCCTTTCTGCTTTTTCAGTGGCAAATTCATTCTGGTTCGGACGCCCGAGCGCCCTGATCCGCCGGCTTCAGCGCATCAATTCCCGGGCTTTTTGCGCGACCTCCTGGTCATTGCCCATCGGACAGGCCTGCAGCCGAATGATCTGATGATAAGGCTTCGCGGGCACGGCATACTTTTCGAGGACGCCCGGTCCACAACTGCCGTTGCCCAGGCCGCACTGGCGGACATCGAGCGAAAGCACGGTCTCCGGACGCCCTTTCAATTCGTAGGCGTGCTTGGCCGTCGTGAGATCCCCCGTCCGGAAGTTGAGGGCGGATACCGCCAGCGGCGCTTTTGTGCTGACCACCAGCAACCCTTGGCCGCTGTCGTTTGTCAGCGTCAGCCAGCTCACGTCCTCCTTGTTCCCTGTTTCCTGCGGCCTGACGTACGGGACATATTGCCCGCTGACCGGGCCGCTCCACAGGCCCATGAAGGTGCTGCCCTTGCGGTCGATGTAATTCTCTCCCGGCCCCCGGCCGTACCAGCGAAAATTACGCAAGGCGCCGCTGGCCCGCAACACCACGCCGATGCGCGGTAGCGGTGGCAGTTCGCCTGTCGGAATGAAATCACTGGCCAGTTCCAGCACGCCATCGCCGTGTACCGTCCAGACCGCGCGATGCCGCAAACTCCCGGTGACGGCCGTGCTCACCGCCTCGACCTCGATTGAAACCTGGTCCGGCGAGCGCTGCGTGACGCGGAAGCTTTCCACCTTGCGCGTCAACCGTTCAAGTCCGGCCTGGGTCCACTCGCGCGCGAGCCATTTGCCGAAGCCACGGTCATTGTCCGTCGGCGCCCGCCAGGCCTGGAGCACGGGACCGGCGGGGTCGCCGCCCTCCGCCGGGGCCAGCAGTTCGCCATGGCCGAAGTCGAGCGACACCAAGGTGCCGGCCGAGCGGCTGAAGACCGCGTGGAAGGAGGTCCCCGAGATCCGGACCCGATCGCCCGCCTCTTGCAAGGCGAGCGGCGCGGCCGTGGCGATGGCGCGCACCGGGACGGCGGGTACGGACACTGCCAACTTCACCTGCTCGCGCGCCACCACATCGCGCGAATCGGCCCACGCCGGCACCTGGCGCGGGAGGCACTCCACCTCCAGCCAATAGTCCGCCCCCGCCACCGGTGCCGCGATCGGTCGGACGGGCACAACCACCTCGGGACTCACCCGGGGCGAGGCAGCGATCACGGGCAAGGTGCCGCTCTGGACGACCTCGCCGTCGCAACGTACCGCCCACCGGATTTCCAACGTGGCGAGATCCGTGTGGTCCATGCGGTTGGTCAGGCGAATCTTGGTTTCACCAGGTTGCAGGTTCGTACCCACGACCTGCACCGGCTGGTAAATCTTCTGCACCTCGTCGAACTTCGGCGTCGTTTCCCGATCGGCATTGACCACTCCCTTGATGGCAAACACACCGAGGTTCGGCTTGTCACCGAAGTCGCCGCCGTACGCGATGAAACGGGTCCCGTCGGCCGCGGTCTTGCGCAGGCCTTGATCCGCCCACTCCCAGATGAATCCGCCGAGCAACCTGGGGTGCCAATAGATCTCGTCCCAATACTCCTTCATGTTGCCGAGCGCGTTGCCCATGGCATGGGCGTATTCGCTGGTCAGCACCGGACGGTCACCGTCGTCCGCCGTGGCCAGCTCGATCAGGCGTTCCCACCGGGCATTCTCGGGACGCTCCACCGTGGCATCAGCTGGAAGCCCGGGGTTCAGATAACGGTCCATCGTCCGTGGGTAAAACCGGCTGATCACATCCACCGTCGCCGGATCCGGTTTGCCCTGCGCCCCTTCGTAGTGGATCGGCCGCGTCGGATCAAAATCCTTCAGCCAGGCGGACATGGCGGCAAAATTCGGCCCGTAGCCCGCCTCGTTGCCGAGCGACCACAGGATGATCGAGGGATGGTTCTTGTCCCGCTCCGCCAGTCGCACCGCCCGGTCAAGAAACGCGCCCGCCCAGGCCGGTTGGCTCGCCAGCCAGCCGCGCACGCCGTGCGTCTCAAGATCCGCCTCGTCGATGACATAAAGCCCGTAGCGGTCACAGAGCTCCAGCCAGCGCGGATCATTCGGATAATGGCAGGTGCGCACCGCGTTGATGTTGGCGCGTTTCATCAGGCGTACATCCTGCAGCATCCGCTCGTACGTGACGGCGTGACCGCGATCCGGATCGAGTTCGTGGCGGTTGACGCCGCGCAGTTTGATCGGCGCGCCGTTGATCAGCAGTTGTCCGCGTTCGATCTTGATGGACCGAAAGCCCACATCGCAGCCCACCGCCTCGACCACGGCATCGGCCTTGTCCCGCAGCGTGAGCACGAGTCGGTACAACGCGGGCGTCTCCGCCGTCCACTTCGCCGGATCTGCCACGGCCGATTCCAGCCAGCCAAACTTTCTCGCTCCGCGCTGCGGTGTCCGGTCGTTTAGGACCGCGGGTGAAAAATCGCGGTTAAGAATCGGCGTCGCGTCATGGCGCAGCGGTTGGGCCAGCACCGGCCGGCCCGACGCGTCAAACAGTTCGGCCTGCACCGTCCAGCCTTCGATCGACTGGCCGGCCAAAGCCGCCAGCTCAGGTTGGATGCGCAGCGTGGCGTCGCGGTTGGCGGCATCGAGATCGGTGCGCACTGCAAAATCACTGATCCGGGCCGCGGCCGTGGAGTACAGCGTGACATCGCGTTGAATCCCCCCGAAACGCCACATGTCCTGGTCCTCAAGGTACGAACCGTCGGAAAAGCGGTAGACCTCCACCGCCACCAGGTTCTTCCCCGAACGCAGTTGCGCCGTGATGTTAAACTCCGAGGGTGACATGCTGCCCTGGCTGTAACCGACCCGCACGCCGTTAACCCAGACATAGAAGGCGCTCTGGACTCCGCCGAAATGCAGGAATACCTGCCGCCCCTGCCACGCAGCGGGCAGGTCAAACGTGCGGCGATAGGAGCCCACGGCGTTGCGTTCCTTGAACGTCGTATAGTCGGCCGGCGGTTCGCTCGTGACCCGCGGCGGATCAATTTTGAACACATAGCCGCTGCTCGCGTAGATCGGCGTGCCGTAGCCGTTGACCTCCCAGTTGGCCGGGACGGGAAACGATTTCCATGTGGCGTCGTCGAAATCCTCGCGCCAGAAATCAGCCGGACGCTCCTCCGGCCGCGGCACCCAGTGAAACTTCCAGGCTGTCTCGCTGCTCAGTGACAACACCCAGGGTGAAGCCTCCGCGTTCCCGAGCCGCGCCTGCTCGACCGTCGCGAACGGCACAAAGGTCGCCCGCGCCGGTTCGCGGTTGATCTGCAGCACCTGCTCGTTTTCCCAGTCCGGAGCAGCCGCCGCCACTGCCGCTGACAAAGCCAGGAGCGCCCCTATTTTCGACACACTGGCAAGGTGGAGGGTTCGTCTCCCGACGAACCGTCGCCCGGACGCCGCCCGATTCTCATTCCAGGCCGCAAAGTATCTCCGGATATCCAGCCGCCGGTATTTCGATTTGTTCATGGCTGCAACGTGCGCGTTTCGCCTGCTCTCAGTTCCAATTTCCATTCCTTTTCCCCGGATCGCACCACCAGCGCGCCGTCGGCGTGCGCGTGAATCGTGGCAGCCTTGAGCCGGCCATCCACCCACGAGATCTCCACCTCATACCCGCCCCGCGCCCGCAGACCCCGCACGCTCCCCTCGCCCCACACCTTGGGGAGAGCCGGCAGCAGCGTCAGCTCCACGTTGCTGGCCCCTGGCTCCTTGCTCCCAGCTCCCAGCTCCAACACCCGGCTCTGCAGCAACATCTCCGCGATCACCGCCGGCCCGCCAAAATTGCCGTCGATCTGGAAAGGCGGATGAGCGCCAAACAAGTTGGGATACAGGCCTCCGGTCCAGGTGCCCGGCTTCTCGGATGGACGGGCCGGCTGAAGATGCTCGCGCAATACCGCGTAGGCGCGTTCGCCATCGCCGAGTCGCGCCCACATGCCGAGCTTGAAAGCGGTGCCCCAGCCGGTGCCCGCGTCACCGCGGACCGTCAACGTGCGTCGCGCCGCTTCAGCCAGATCAGGCCGGGCGCGCGGATCGATCTCGTGGCCCGGATAAAGTCCCCACAGGTGCGAGACGTGCCGGTGATGAGGATCCTTCTCACCGTAGGGTTCCAGCCATTCCATGACCCGTCCGTCCGGTCCGATACGGGTGGGCGCCAGCCGTGCACGCTTCTCATCCAGTTCCTTGGCCAGAGCGGAATCGATCCCTAGGACCCGGGACGCCTCGCTCGTCGCCGCAAACAGCGCGCGCACCAGCTGCTCGTCAATCGTCGCACCGAGACAGATGTGCGCCGTGCTGCCGTCCGGCATGATGAAGGCGTTCTCGGGCGAATTGGAAGGCGCGGTCACCAGCCAGCCGTGCGTTGGCTCGGTCACCAGCATATCCAGATAAAATTGCGCCGAACCCTTCAGGATCGGATAGACCTGCCGCAGAAACTCCCGATCGCCGGTGAAAAGGTAGTGCTCCCACAGGTGCGAGCAAAGCCACGCCGAGCCCGAGCTGGTCGAGCCCCACTGCGCGGACTCAGCGGGTGACGTAAATCCCCAGGGATTGGTGATCACATGGGCCACCCAACCGCGCGCGCCGTAGTAGCTTTGCGCCGTGTGCTCCCCCGGTTTCACCAGCGAGCCGATCAAGGCAAACAGCGGCTGGTGCAGTTCGGACAGGTTGCCGACCTCTGCCAGCCAGTAATTCATCTGCACATTGATGTTCAGGTGCCAGTCCCCGTTCCATGGTGTGTTGATGCTGTCGGCCCAGATGCCCTGGAGATTGGCCGGCAGACCGCCCGGTCGTGAAGACGAGATCAACAAGTAACGTCCAAAATCGAAATACAGGGCCGCAAACCCAGAATCAACCGCCCCTGCCGTGAAGGCATGCAACCGTTCCGGCGCGCTCAGGTTGTCCGCCGCTGCGTCCGCCGGGCCGAGTTGCAGCTCAACCCGGTCAAACCAGCGACGGTATTCCGCCACGTGGCTTTCGCGCAGGCCCTCATAGCTTTTCGCCTTGGCCGACACGAGGTCGTTGGCTGCGGTCTGCACGACATCATTGGTTTTCCTTCCCGCGAAGCTGCGGTTGGCGATGTCCGTGACGCCGCTCACGAGCAGCAGCACCTCGTCCGCTCCGCGCACCTGCAGCGTGGTGCCCTCGGTGCGCACGCTCCCTCCACGAACTTTCACGGCGACTTCAGCCGCGAAACGCACGCCGTCGCCGGCCTTGCCGTCACTCAGGGCTCCGGTCATGAGCAACCGGTCGCCACCGGCCGCAGACACCTCGGCGCGCTCCGGTCGCTCCAGCGTGATGTCAAAGGAATGGGTGCCTTCGCGGTCGGCTGTGAACCGGTACACAAAAACCTCATCCGGTGCGCTGACAAAGGCTTCCCGACTATAATGCACGCCATCCTGCACATAGTTCAGCGCGGCGACCGCGTTGCCGAGCTGCAGTTCGCGCCGATAGCCAGAAACCGGCAGGTCCTTGCCCGGGTGCTGAAATTTCAACCGAAGATTCGCCAGCAGCTGGTAGCTGCCATACGGGATAGCCGCGCCCCGCCCCCTCCCCGATCCCTTGCCTTCGCAAGTGAAACGTTCGTTCACCAGCTTCTCGGCCTCGACATTTTTTCCCTCGAGCAGCAGGCGGCGAATTTCTGGCAGCGCCTCCGCGGCATCCTTGCGATCGGCCTCCTGCGGCGAGCCCGACCACATGCCGCTCTCATTGAGCACCACCCGCTCCTCGGTCACCCCGCCGAAGATCATGGCGCCCAGCCGGCCATTGCCGAGCGGGCTCGATTCTGTGAACACCGTGGCGGGCGCATCGAGGCGGATCACGCGGTCGGCGCCGACTGCGGTAACTACGAACAAGGGTAACGCGCACACCAGGCAGGCAAACAGGCGGGGATGATTCATGGGGTTGCCTTATTCAATCCAACCACCGACCGATTTCACGCCCAATCAATGGGCGGATTGCTTCATCGGCGGGTTAGCATCCCGTGCTAAACGGAACGTGACCTGACCATCATTGTGCCCAAAGGTGACGCCGCCTTTTCTCCATTCCCTGTCCGGTGTTCACCCCGCTCCGCATCTTCGTCTGCTCCGTGGTCTTTGGCTCCGCCCTCAACGCGTGGGCGACTGAATCCGGCTGGGACCACGGCTGGCGGTTTCACCTCGGCGAAGCGGTCGGCGCGGAGGCCCCCGATTGGAATGACGCCGATTGGCACCTGGTGACCCTGCCGCACGACTGGAGCATCGAGGGCGCCACGCACCCCGATGCGCCGGCACTGGGCGCCGGTGGCTTTTTCCGCACCGGCATCGGCTGGTACCGCCGCTCCTTCGCGGCGCCGGCGGCGTGGTCAGCCAAGAAAGTGTGGATCGAGTTCGATGGCGTTTATCGTGACAGTGAGGTCTGGGTCAACGGCACCAGCCTCGGCCGCCGCCCCGGAGGCCATTATCCGTTCCGGTATGAACTGACCCCGCATCTCCTAAGCGGGAAAACGAATGTGCTCGCCGTGCGCGTGGACAATTCCGCGCAGCCGAATTCTCGGTACTACACGGGCTCCGGCATCAACCGGCATGTGCGTCTGCTCGTGCTCGATCCGGTCCACGTCGAACCGGACAGTCTTGCGTTGACCACCGAAAGCCTGACCGCCCGCTCCGCGCAAGTACGGGTCCAAGCGGTGCTGAAGAACGATTCTTCCGACGCGACCCCGGTGGCCTTCTCGATTGCCCTGAAAGCCGATGCCACCTCTCAAGCCCGCGGATCGGCCACGGGAACGATTCCCGCCCATGGGGAACTCGCCGTTGACCTGCTCCTTGAGGTGCCCAACCCGCGCCCTTGGTCGCCCGATGCCCCGACGCTTTATCGCGTGGCTTTTCAGCTCAAACAGGGCCGAACCACGGTTGATGAAGGGTCCTTGGCTTTCGGCGTGCGCACCGTTCGGGTGTCCGCCGAGCGGGGCTTTGAGCTCAACGGAATCCCGCTCAAGCTCATGGGCGGCAACGTTCACACGGACAACGGCCCGCTCGGCACCGCGGCCTTCGATCGCGCCGAGGCCCGCCGCGCCGAACTCATCAACGCAGCCGGCTTCAACGCGGTCCGCATCGCGCACAATCCCCCGGCCCCGGCCTTTCTGGATGCGTGTGACCGCCTCGGCCTGCTCGTCCTGGAGGAGTTTTTCGACGGATGGAAAAGCAAAAAGGTCGCCCAGGACTACGGACGCAATTTCGATGCCTGGTGGGAACGCGACCTCACTGCCACCCTGCGCCGCGACCGCAACCACCCCTCGGTGGTCACGTGGGACATTGGGAATGAGCCCTATGAGCGTGGCAACGCCCGCGGCGCCGCCATTGCCCGCGCGCTCGCCGATCGCGTCAGGTCACTGGATTCTTCGCGTCCGGTGACCGCCGGCATCAACGGCCTGGGTAGGGACGTCGCATGGGCCGGCGCGGACCCCGTCCTGGCCCCGCTTGATGTCGCGGGCTACAATTACGAAATCGCCCACCACACCGACGACCACGTCCGTCTGCCGCAACGCGTCATCATGGTGACGGAATCCTATCAGTCCGAGATCTTCGCCAACTGGAGGATCGTGCAGCAATCACCCTATGTCATCGGCGACTTCGTCTGGAGCGCGCTGGATTATCTGGGTGAAGCAGGCATCGGCCGGGTCTTCCTGCCGGACGAGGCCGTGCAACCGCACTGGGTGGGCACGCATTACCCCTGGCACGGTGGCGCCACCGGGGATCTCGATCTGATCGGCACGCGCCGCCCCCTCTCGCATTATCGCAACATCGTCTGGGACCGTGGTGAAAGGCTTTACGCCGCCGTGGCCGTGCCCACCCCCGATGGTCGTCCGTGGAATCTCTCGCTGTGGGCGCCACCGCCGCTGGCCGCCCACTGGACCTGGCCGGGCCAGGAAGGCAAAAATCTGAGCGTCGAGGTCTATTCCCGGCACGAGTCTGTTCGCCTCTACCTCAACGACCGCTTGCTGGGTGAACAACCGACGACCGTGACCCAGGAATTCAAGACGGTGTTCACTGTGCCCTATCAGCCCGGCGCGCTCCGGGCCGTGGGCGTGTCTGGCGGCCGGGAAATCGAAACCTTCACGTTGACCACGGCCGGGGCGCCTGACCGGATCCGCCTGACTGCAGATCGCACCACGCTCCGGGCCGACAGTCAGGACCTGGCGTTCGTCCTCGTCGAAGTCGTCGATGCGTCCGGGCGGATCGTACCGGATGCGTCCGCCACAATTGCCTACCAATTCACCGGCCCCGCCCGGATCGCCGCGGTCGGCAGTGCCGATCTGACCAGCACTGCCTCGTATCAGGACAACCCGCGCGCGGCATTCGAAGGACGGGCCCTGGTGGTGCTGCGCACTCTGCAGAAGCCCGGCAAAGTAACCCTGACCGCTACCGCCAGCGGCCTGAAGCCCGCCACTCTGACGCTGCGTACAACCCACCCATGAAACTCATCACCTTCTTCCTGCTTCTGCTGTCCGCGGTCACGCTCGACGCCGCGGTCAGTTGTCCCCCGGTCTTTGGCGACCACATGGTGTTGCAGCGCGACCGACCGGTCGCGATCCGGGGCGAGGCGTCCGCGGGGGAATTGATTCGTATCCTCTTCGCGGACCAGTCCGTGACGACCGTTGCCGATGCCGCGGGTCACTGGATGGCGAAACTCGCCCCGCTCGCCGCCAACGCGACTCCCCAGACCCTCACGATCCGCGGCGAGAACGAACTTGTCTTCACCGATGTGCTCGTCGGCGAGGTCTGGTTCTGCTCCGGCCAGTCCAACATGGAAAAACAGCTCGGGCCCCGCAGAGGCCAGAAGCCCACCGACGACTACGAGGCCGAGCTGGCCCGCTCGGACACACCTTTGCTGCGGCTCTACCAAGGCCTGCATGCGATCAAGCCCAAGTCCTCCGAGAGCCTGCTCCGCTGGCTGCCGTGCAATGCCGGGAACCTGACCGACACCGAGTTTTCCGCCGCGGCTTATTACTTCGGACGCGAACTGCAGCGCGAACTCGGCGTCCCCGTCGGTCTGATCAACTCCAGTTTTGGCGGCACCCGCATCGAGGCCTGGATGCCGCGCGAGGCGTTCGCCAGCGATCCCTTGCTCAAGGGAATGGAGTCCGTGGAGTACGACCATTGGGTGCCCGGTGTGCAGGCAACCGAGCTCTATCAGTCGCGGATTTTGCCCTACGTCCCTTTCACACTGCGCGGCTTCCTGTGGTACCAGGGCGAAACCAACGTGATGAATGCCGAGGGCATGATCTACGCCGCCAAACAAAGGGCCCTCGTCGCGGCCTGGCGGCAGGCCTGGGGCGACCCCACGGCGCCCTTCTACTACGCCTTGCTCGCTCCCTTCGCCTACTCCCACCAAAAGAAATGGGCCAAACAGCTCACGCCCGAAACCCTGCCCGCCTTTTGGGAAGCACAGGTGGCGGCCAGTGACGTGGGCCACACCGGATTCATCGTAATCACGGACCTCGCCGGCAGCGGCAAGGACATCCACCCCACCAACAAACGTGATGTCGGTCTCCGTTTCGCCCGCCTAGCCCTCGCCGACACCTATGGTCGCACGGCCATGGCCGCTTATGGCCCCCAATTTCTGCGCCTGCACCGGCCGTGGTTTGGTCGCAACCTGAGCATCACTTTCCGACATGCGGAAGGACTACGCAGCCGGGACAATCAACCGCTGACGGGTTTCACGATCGCCGGCGCGGACCAGCGCTTCTATCCGGCGACCGCCGTCATCAAGAACCACGGCGTGATTGTCTCCAGCCCCGAAGTACCGCACCCCGTGGCCGTGCGTTTTGCGTGGGACGAACTCGCCATGCCCAATCTGGTCAACGGCGCCGGACTGCCGGCCGTCCCATTCCGCACGGATGACTGGCCGGTGACGTTGGAAGTGCCGAAAACACCCTGAAGTGTTGCCCCAAAAAGGTGCCAAAGTACGGCCCGCGATCGCACCCTCGAGGCGCCTATTTGCGCGCTGACCAAGAGATAGTGGATCAACAAATCGCTTCGTGCCTCTTCCTGGCCACAAATCAGTTGGTTTTACCTTCGCCTCAGCCGGACACATGCAGCCCCAGACCCTAAAACGCGTTTTGCGGTCTCGGGCTGCACCATCCCAGCTCAGTGAAGAGTACTGCTGGCGTGGGCAACCCGGGCGGTTAATGGCAACCGCCTCTACCTTAAATCCTGATACGCCGGCTCCAGTCCGGCCGCGGCTTTGATCTTCGCGTCCACCTGCGGTCCGTTGTTTTCCCAGTGATTACCCGGGCCGTTGGCGTTTTGCAGGAAGCGCTCGGTGGGACACCAGTTGTCGCGCCACACCGTGAAGGCCGTGCCCTCGTCGGCGTAGTAATAGAACCAGTGCTCCGGATCGTGCACCCACGGACTGATGGTCACGTCGTCGGCCACGTTTTCGCTCACCACCGTGCCGGGTTGGGCTGAGAGGGTGTAGATGGCGGCGGTGTCGGTCATGCGCGTAGCGTAGCGGCGGATGAGATTGGCGTGCACCCGGTTTCGCCGCTCCGCATTCGGCGTGCGCGTCCAACCCCAGCCGAGGCTGATGCCGGTGTAGGAGGTGTTGGTGATCTCGTTGTGCTCGATCGTCGTGTCGCGCACGAATCCGGCCATCACGGCCACGCCACCCCAATCCTCGTTGGCGCAATCCGTGAGCAGGTTGTTGGCGAATCGCAGTCGCGCGCAATGCAGACGCTCGTCCGCCGGGTTCCAGGGCAGATGCGCTTCGCGTCCAGCCGAGGAGAATTCTCCGGCCATCAGGCCGTTGATCCCGATGTCGCGGAAGACCGTGCCTTCGACCGCGCTGTCCTGCACCGCTGATATCAGATCGAGACCGTTGGCCGCCACATGCTCGATCCGACACCGATCGAAACGAACGTGGCGTGCCCCCGTCACCTGGACGGCCGCCGGCGGACGGCCAATCCAAGCCTGGTTGTCGAGGCTTCGCCAATCCGCCGTGCCCGGCGGTTTCAGGCCGTAGGCATCGAGCAGGTAGTAGCCCGCCTGCAACGGGACATGTCCGAGCTGCGAGGGCCGCAGCCAGGTGGTGTACTCGAAACCAATGCCTTCGAACCTCAGGTGCTGCACGGGCCCGTCAGCTGTGCCCGCGACCTGCACGAGAGTCTCCAGCACCGGGACCACGACCTTGGCCCGGTCAAGTGCCTCACCTTCGCGCGGCCAATAATAGACCCGGCCGGACGCCAGGTCCTGATACCACTCGCCCGGTTCATCGAGGAACTCGATCGCGTTGGTCAGGAAGAACGGGGAATTGCCGTTCGCCCCGCCGATCACCGGTTGCGGCCAGGGATGTTCGAACTCAACCCGGCTCTCGGGATCCCAAAACGTGATGCGGGCCCGATCGCCGTCGATCGCGTGCGTCCGGATGCGCAGCACGGCGATTTCCCACATTTGCAAAATCACCATCTCCACGCCGTCCAGGCGCGGCGGAACCGGGGTGTTCGCTGGAATCCAGGCGGCCCGCTCCTGGCGATTCCAACCCGCGAGGCGCGTCATGTTTCCTTCACCGGGAGTGCGGGCGCGGACCGCCTTGCGTCCGTCCACCCACAGCTGACGGAATTCCGGCACGCGGCCATTGTGCCGCGGTACGTCCGCCACCCACACCATCCCGCGCGCTGCCGCGGGCAAGCCCGGCACGGCCTCGGTTGCCTTGCGCCAGCCGGTGATGGCCAGCCCGCCGCTGAACACCGGCCGTTCGCCCGGAGCCGCCGCCAACACAGTCGGGGCCGACGCCGTACCGCCGTCCTCCGGCCGCACCAAAAGGGGTTCGACCAATGCGTACTCACCTTCCCGCAGCACGATGCGAACGCCATTCGCCGCCGCCGGATCGCGCAACCGCCGCAGTTCCCGCCCCATCCGCAAAGCCCGGGTCGGACTGGCTACCGGTTGCTCCCTGGTGCCGGGATTGCCATCCACGCCATCCGGGGACACCCAGATCTCCGCCGCACTCGTGAATCCGCCGGCAGCAAGGAGCATCGCAACCAGCGCCCAGCGCAACGTGTGGGCCAAACGGGTGCCGGGCTGCTTGAGCACGCCTGGCACCGTGGCAGGAAACAGAACAGGGCGGCGGGAAACAAAGCGGGTTATCATCGGAAATTGGCCAATTTCGGCGGGGTGGACCGATGCCTAGCAATGGCCGGGGTGCCGGTCAATCAGTCCGTCCATTTTCGTCCCGTGCATTCGGCGAAAACCCAGGATTGTCCGCTGATCGGAGTGACCTGGCACCGGCGAATGACCGCTCATCGACGCAAAACTCAATCTTACAATACCATCAATAAATGAGATTCACGCGGTAGATTGCCGGCGGGAGAAAGAGTAGTCTTTACCCGACACTGCCCCGTGCCGCCCAGGCACATTCCGTCAACCGCCCCTGCTTCGATTTTACCTGCCCCAACTCAGTCCAATTCAACCCCACGTTCACGCGCCACCATGCTGTCCTGTCCCGCCGTCTGCTCCGTCTGCTTGTCAGAAGATCATGAACGGTTAACCTAGAGCTGCTGCATTTCGGTTCCCCACTCTGCGTTTTCGCCCCCATACCCTCGAGTTCTACCCCCCCTTCCCCTATGCACTCCTGCTACCCAACCCGTATCCTTGCCACGGCCAGCCTCCTGCTCGGCCTTCTCTTCACCGCCTGCAAACCGTCCGCCCCCGCCGGCTCCGCTCCGGCTGATGCGCTCAAGCCGGCCGCCAAATCCATGCGGGTCGCCGTGGTGGTATCGACGCTGAACAATCCCTGGTTTGTCGTGCTCGCCGAAACCGCCCGCGACCGCGCCAAGGAGCTGGGCTATGAAGCCACGATCTTCGACTCCCAGAACGACCCCGCCAAGGAATCCCAGCACTTCGACAATCTCATTTCTTCCGGCTACGGCGCAGTGCTCTTCAATTGCACGGACGCCAAGGGCTCGATCGCCAACGTACGCCGGGCCAAGGCCGCCGGCATTCCGGTGTTCTGCATGGATCGCGAGATCGAGGCCAACGACGCCGCCACTTCCCAGATCCTCTCTGACAATTATTCCGGCTGCGTCGCCCTCGGCCAATACTTCGTCGAACAGGTCGGCGAGAAGGGCAAATATGTCGAGCTCCTCGGCATCGTGGCCGACACCAACACCTGGAACCGCTCCAAGGGCTTCCACAGCGTGGTCGACCGTTTCCCTGACTTGAAGATGGTCTCGCAGCAAAGCGCCGAGTTCGACCGCAGCAAGGCCCTCGAGGTCCTGGAATCGATTCTGCAATCCAACCCCGACATCGACGCCGTGTTCTGCGGCAACGACGCGATGGCCATGGGCGCCTACCAGGCGCTGCTCGCCGCGGGCAAGGCTTCCAAGGTGAAGGTGTTCGGCTTCGACGGTGACGATGATGTGGTCCGCTCGGTCGCCGACGGCAAGATCACCGCGACCGTCATGCAGTTCCCGAAGACGATGGCCAAGACCGCCGCCGAGTACGCCGACAAGTACCTCAAGGGCGAGCGCAACTTCCAGCAACGCGTCCCCGTGGCCGTCGAGCTCGTCACCCGCAGCAACGTTGACAAATTCGGCGACTATGGCCGCAAGCCCTGATTCCCGCAAGGCACGCACCGTGGTGCTCGCCGGCCTGGCGGTCGCCGCGGCCGGACTGCTTTGGTTTTTTCCACCCTTTCGAGTGGTGTCGCTCAAGACCCAGGGGTTACCCATAGGGGGGTCTGCAGGGAGCGCCGCATTCGATCCCTCGGCAGCCGCCGCGCAGATTTGGCAAAAAGATTTGCCGGCGGCTGCCGGACAGGCTTCCGAAGCGGCGCAAGTCGTCTCGGCCCTGCGGGCCGATCCCGCGGCGGCGCGCACCAAGTTCGCCCGTTCATCCGGTCTTGGCACCGCGTACTATTTTGTCCGGGGCCGCGGTCGCGTGGTCTCTGTCGACCGCAGCTTCGTGCAGATCGCGCTCGACGGTGACACCGCCAACGTGATCGCACTCCGCACCGGGCCGGTCTTCGGCAACACCGTGCGCGACGGCTGCGGTCTGCTCGATGTGAATTCCTTTCCCGGCCTCACCGAGTTCAACGCCCTCGCGGCGGAGCTCAACGCCCTCGTGGAGAAGAACGTCATCCCCACCCTGCGCGCGCAGGCCACGGCCGGCACCGAGGTAACGTTTATCGGCTGCGCCGAGGCGCCCGAGTCCGTGCCCGCCACCGGCGAACCGCTGTTGAAAGTGATTCCGGTGAAGGCGGAGGTTCATCCTTGAAAGCAGAAGGCACGATTTTGCTCGAGGCCGAAGGCATCGAGAAATCCTTTCCGGGCGTGCGTGCCCTGAGCGGCGTCGCCCTCAAGGTCCGCGCCGGCCGCCTGGTCGCTCTCCTGGGTGAGAACGGGGCCGGCAAGTCCACCCTGATGAACATCCTGTCCGGCGTCTTTCCGCCCGACGCCGGGACGATCCGGGTCGACGGCCAGCCGGTGCGCTTCTCGCGTCCGCTCGACGCCCAGGCCCATGGCATCGGCATCGTGTTCCAGGAGCTCAGTCTCATCCCCCACCTTTCCGTAGCGGAGAACGTTTACCTCGGGCGCGAGCCGCGCACGGCCTCGGGCCTCATCGATTATCGCCGCCTCAATGCCGACACGGCTGCCGTGCTGGCCCGGCTCGATCTCAAAGTCGAGCCCACCGCGCTCATCGCCGATCTGCGTGTCGGCCAGCAGCAACTCGTCGAGATCGCGCGGGCGGTGTCCGCCGACGCCCAGGTGCTCATCCTCGACGAACCCACCTCCTCCCTTTCCTCCCACGAGGTGCAGGTCCTCTTCAGTGTCATCGCCGACCTCAAGAAACGGGGCGTGGGCCTGATCTATATCACCCACAAGTTCGACGAACTCGCGCACATCTGCGACGACGTCACGATCTTCCGCGACGGTCGGGTCGTCGGCGAAGCCCTCTTCGCCGACCTCACCCGCGAGTCCATCGTGCGCCTGATGGCGGGACGTGAATCCAAGGAGCTGTTCCAGAAATCCCCGGCCCAGCTCGGAGACGAGATTCTGAAGGCCGAAGCCCTTTCGCTGCCCGGCGAAGGCGTGGGCCGGCCGTTTCTGGTCGAAAAGGTTTCCCTCAGTCTTCGCCGGGGCGAGGTGCTCGGGATCTTTGGCCTGGTCGGCGCCGGTCGCACCGAGTTGCTCGAGAGCCTCTTCGGCCTGCATCCGCGCCGCGCCACCGGTACGCTCAGCGTCGAGGGCCGCACGGTGGCTTTCAAGTCCCCGGCCGACGCCATCGCCGCGGGTCTCGCGCTCGCCCCCGAAGATCGCAAGCGTGACGGCCTGGTGCTCCCGATGAGCGTCGCCGCCAACGCCAGCCTCGCGAGCCTCGAGCGCACCTTGCGCGGCGGCTTTGTGAGCGAGACGCGCGAGACCGCCTACGTCACGCCGTACATCGAGCGCTTCCGGGTCAAGACCCCTTCCCTCGACCAGCTCATCGTCAACCTTTCCGGCGGCAACCAGCAGAAGGTCATTCTCGCCAAGTGGCTCGCCACCGACCCAAAGATTTTGCTCCTCGACGAGCCGACCCGCGGCATCGACGTGAACGCCAAGCGCGAGATCTACGCCTTCATCGACGAACTGGCCCGCCTCGGCCTCGGCCTGATCGTGGTCTCGTCCGAACTGCCCGAAATCCTGGCTCTCGCCGACCGCGTGCTCGTCATGTGTGAGGGCCGCAAAACCGCCGAACTCACCCGCGCCGAAGCCACGCCGGAACGCGTGCTCCACGCCGCCCTCCCCGACCTTGTTGCCTCCGCCGCCTGCTGACATGAACGCTTCCAAATACGCCGCCTTCTTCGCCCGCTTCCGCTCCCTCCTGGCGCTGGCCCTCATGGTGCTCGCGCTGAGCCTGCTCTCCGACCACTTCCTGACCGCGGACAACGGCTGGAACATCCTGCGCCAGATCTCCGTCAATCTTTGCCTGTCGATCGGCATGACCCTGGTCATCCTCAGCGGCGGCATCGATCTCTCGGTCGGCGCCATTCTCGCCCTGGCCGGAGCGGTCGCCGCCGGCCTGCTCAAGAACGGCATCGGCATCCCCGCCCTCGACGTCGCCCTGAAGTTCACGACGATGGGCGCCATTCTCGCGGGCCTCATCGTGGGCGGCGGACTCGGATGGGCCAACGGCTTTGCCATCACCCGCTTTCAACTCCCTCCCTTCGTCGCCACCCTCGGCATGCTCAGTATCGCCCGCGGCCTGACGATGCTCTGGACGGGCGGTTTTCCGCTCACGGGGCTCGGAGATGATTTCGGCCGCCTGGGCACCGGGGCCTTCCTCGGCATGCCGATGCCGGTGTGGATCATGCTCGCGCTGACCGCGGTCTTTGTCGTGGTCACCAAGCGCACCCGCTTCGGCCGCCATCTGTATGCGGTCGGCGGCAACGAGCGCGCCGCGCGCCTCACCGGCCTGAATGTCGGGCGGATCAAGATCGCCGTTTACACCCTCGCCGGCGCGCTCGCCGGCGTCGCCGGCCTGATCGTCACCGCCCGTCTCGACTCCGCCCAGCCCAACGCGGGCCTTGGCTACGAGCTCGATTCCATCGCCGCCGTCGTCATCGGGGGTACCTCGCTTTCCGGCGGACGCGGCTCCGTGGCCGGGACGGTCCTGGGCTGTCTCATCATCGGCGTCCTCAACAACGGTCTCTTCCTCCTCAACGTCTCACCCTTCTGGCAACAGGTCGTCAAGGGCCTCGTCATCTTGCTGGCCGTGGCCTTGGACAAGATGAACTCCCGCGGACGCGATTCCTGATCATGGTGAACAGACTCTGCCTGTCCCTCGCACTTGTCTGCTGCCTGCCCAACCTGGGCGGTTGCGCCACCAAGCCGGGTGCCAGCCCGGCGCCCCGGCCGCGGGTTGTTGTCTCCACCGACATCGGGGGCACCGATTTTGATGATTTTCAGTCGTTGGTCCACCTGCTCGTGACGGCCGACGTGATCGACCTCGAGGGCATGATTGCCTCCCCCTGGGGCGAGGCCCGCCATCGCCGCGACAACCTGCTCAAGATCATCTCGGTGTACGAACAGGACTATCCCCACTTGCGCACCTGGTCGGATCTTTATCCGACGCCGGACTCGCTGCGCAGTCTTGCCAAACAGGGAGGATCGGACTCCGCCGATCTGCGCGGCTGGGGTGAGCGCACGGAGGGCTCGGACTGGATCATCCAATGCGCCCGGCGCAAGGATCCGCGACCGCTTTGGCTGCTTATCTGGGGAGGCATCGACGACCTCGCCCAGGCCCTGCATGATGATCCCTCGATCAAGGAAAACCTCCGCGTCTACTGGATCGGAGGGCCCAACAAGAAATGGTCCACCACGGCCTACGACTACATCGCGCGCGAACATCCCGACCTTTGGATCATTGAAAGCAACTCCACCTACCGCGGCTTCTTCACCGGCGGCAACCAGGCCGGCAGCCTGGGCAACGCGGCATTTGTCGCGACCCGCGTCAAAGGACACGGCGCCCTCGGTGACTACTTCACTTCCATCGCTCCTCAGGTGAAAATGGGCGACAGTCCCTCGCTCACCTATGTGCTGGGCGCAGACCCGGAAAATCCCGCCGCCAGCGGCAACTGGGGCGGTCGCTATGTGCGCGCGTGGGACCGCCCGCGCTACACCTTCACTTCTCCACCCACGGCCAAGGACGAGGTGGAGACGTTCGCCATCGTCGACCTTGTCTATCAACCCGCCGCTCCGGCGCCGGCCGGCACCAAGGCCACCCTCGTCGTCGACGGACAGGAATTCGCCGGTTACATGACGGCGAGCGGTGTCTGGCATTTCCTTTTTTCCCCCAAGGAGGCGAAGTCCTGGACGTACACCATCAAGAGCACCTTCCCTGCGCTGGATGGACAAACCGGGGCGTTCACGTCCCGCATGCCCGCCGCGGATCGTGCACAACATCCGTCCGCGCGCTATCCCCATTGGTGGACCGATGATCCTGCCCCTGAATTCAGCGAAGGTTCGCATCAGGGCGCCAAGACCGTTAACCAGTGGCGCGAAGCCTTCCTCAACGATTTTGCCAGCCGCCTCGAACATTGCCGGATTCCGGCCTCCTCCGCGTCCACCCCATGAAAATTTCCCCCAGCCAGCTCCTCGCCACCATCCTGCTGACCGTCGCGCTCCCGGCCATGGCCGCGCCGCTCAAATGGGGCAACGCCCTCCTGAAACAGAAGGCCGATTGGTATGCCTCGGCGGAGGCGCGCGCCGCGGCCGACGCGGTGCTGCTCTATCAATCGGTCCACGGGGCCTGGCCCAAGAACACCGATCTGCTCGCTCCGGCCACACCGGAGGCTTTGGCCGCGATCGAGCAAGGGGGCAAGGCCAACACCATCGACAACAACGCCACGACGGTGCCGATGCACTTCCTCGCGCTGGTGTATCAGGGCACGCAGGAAGCCAAATACCGCGATGCCTGCCTGCGCGGCATCGCCTATCTCCTGGCCAGTCAGTACCCGAACGGCGGCTTCCCCCAGTTTTACCCGCTCCGCAAGGGTTACTACTCCCACATCACCTACAACGATGGCGCGATGATCAACACCCTGGAAACGCTGCGGGACGTGGCCGAGGGCCGCGCGCCCTATGCCTTCACCGACCCCGGTCTGCGGACCAAGGCGGCTGACGCCGTTGCCCGGGGTATTGACTGCATTCTCAAGACCCAAATCAGGCAGAACGGCAAGCTGACCGCATGGTGCGCGCAACATGACGAGAAAACCCTGGAACCCGCCTGGGCCCGCAAGTACGAGCCGCCCTCGCTCTCCGGCGGCGAAACGGTGGGAATCGTCCGGTTTCTCATGTCGATCAAGCAGTCCACCCCGGAGATCATTGCAGCCATCGAGGGCGCGGTCGATTGGCTGAACGCCGTCGTCCTGCGCGGGGTGCGGCTCGAGAGCAAGCGCGGTGCCGATGGCCGGACGGAACACTGGTTGGTCAAGGACCCGGCCGGCCCGCCGTTGTGGGCCCGCTTCTATGAACTCGGCACGAACCGTCCGCTCTACCTCGATCGCGATTCGGAGTTCCACTATGATTTCAGCGAGATCGGCTACGAGCGCCGCAGCGGCTACAGTTACCATGGTACTTGGGCGGCCAAACTCCTCGCCGAGGACTATCCCGCCTGGCGCAAGCGACAGCATCTGCCGTAATCACCCGGATTCCGCCACCAACCAACTCCAGCCCATGCCCGCAAATTCCACCCCCGGGATGCTCACCTTCGCCTGCGCCGGCCTGCTCGCGCTGACCACGTTGCCGCCCGCTGGTGCGGCGCCCGCCGAACGCCTCGCCGACGCCTCGTCGCAGAGGCCAAGGATTCTCGTGACCAGTGACGGTGAGATCGACGACCAGTGCTCGCTGGTCCGGTTTCTCCTCTACACGAACGAGTGGGATGTTGAGGGCATTGTGACCTCCAGCTCGCAGTATCACTGGCACGGACACAATTGGCCCGGCGACAACTGGATGGAGCCCTACCTGGATGCATACGCCAAGGTCTATCCCAATCTGATCAAGCACGACCCGGCCTATCCCACCCCGGAATTCCTGCGCGAGCGCACCCTGCTCGGCAACGTGGAGACCGAGGGCGAAATGGAGAAGGTGACCCCTGGCTCGCAGCTGATCGTGAAGGTGCTGCTCGACCAGTCCGACGCCCGTCCGGTGTGGATCCAAGCCTGGGGCGGCACCAACACCATCGCCCGTGCGCTCAAGACCATTGAGGAGCACCACCCTGACCGCATGAGCGAGGTCGCCGCCAAGCTGCGCTTCTACTTTATCTGGGAACAGGATTCGACCTATCAGGATTACATCCGGCCGCATTGGGGGAAGTTTAACATCCCGACGATCATCTGCGACCAGTTCGAGGCGATCGCGTATCGCTGGAAACAGGTACAGCCCGTGGAGATGCAGCCCTATTTTGAGGGGGCTTGGATGAAGAGCCACATTCTGCAGAACCACGGGGCGCTCTGCTCCCTTTACCCCGCCCACCACGAGGGCGAACAAGGCTTCGCCGATGGCGATTTCCGGTCGGAAGGGGATTCTCCGGCTTTCATCCATACCATCGTCACCGGCCTGCGCAGCCTGGAGTCGCCCGGCTTCGGCGGTTGGGGCGGTCGTTTCGTCCGCGTTCGGGAGAACACCTGGCTCGATCCGGTGCCGGTGCCCGGCTACGTTTACCCCGAGGGCCGCTGGTCGGGCAACACCGGTTGGGGACGGAACAGCCTGCGGGAAGGATCCCAGACCACCGCGGAGCAGCGCCGCGAATACTTCCGGCCGCAATGGCGTTGGTCTGATGTCCTGCAGAATGACTTCGCCGCACGCGCCGACTGGTGCGTGCGGGAATACAAGGACGCCAACCATGCGCCGGTCCCCCGCGTGATCGGGAGCCTCAATCGCGTGGTCAAACCGGGCGAAACCGTAACGCTTGCCGCCACCGCCACCGATCCCGACGGCAACCAGCTCCGGTCCCGCTGGTGGCAATACACCGAGGCCGACTCCGCCACCACCGCCGTGACCATCCGTAACCACGACTCACTTGACCAAGCCAGCTTCGTGGTGCCGAACGAGCCCGGCAAACAGGTCCACATTGTCCTGGAGGTCACCGACGATGGCACGCCGCCACTGGTGGCTTATCAGCGTATCGTCTTCGACATCTTGTGAGGTCAAACAGGCTTCGTTGCCTGGCCCCTCCGGTCCAACTCCCCGTCCCATGTCCTCCCGCATCAAAATCCTGCTCCTCACGCTGCTGTCCGCGACTCTCTCCTTCGCCACCGTGGCCAAACCCCGCGTCCTTGTCCTCACCGACATGGGGGCTGATCCCGACGACGAGCAGTCGCTGGTGCGCCTGCTGCTTTACGCCAACGAGCTCGACATCGAGGGCCTTGTCGCGACGACCTCCTGCTGGCAACAAAACCGCATCCGACCGGATTTCATCCAAACAATTCTCAACGCCTACGAGAAAGTGCAGCCTAACCTTCTCCTGCATGAGCCCGGCTTCCCGACCGCCGGAGCCCTGCGCAGCGTGGTGAAGCAGGGTCTGCCGAAATACGGCATGACCGGCGTTGGCGCGGGCATGGATTCCGAGGGCTCGGACTGGATCATTCAGGTGCTCGAAAAGGCGGACGACCGTCCGCTGTGGATTTCCGTCTGGGGCGGCGCCAACACCCTGGCCCAGGCCCTGCACAAGATCAGCCGCACCAAGACCCCCGAGGAGGTGAAGCGGCTGGTCGCGAAGCTGCGGGTCTACACGATTTCCGACCAGGACGACAGCGGCGCCTGGATGCGCCGCACCTACCCGGATCTCTTTTACATCGTCACGCCCGGCGACGATTACGGCCAGTCAACCTGGATCGCGATCAACAACACCTACGAGGGCATCGACAACACTTCCATCAGCAACCCTTGGCTGGCGAAAAACATCCAGCAAAACCACGGCCCCCTCGGCGCCGTCTATCCCGACGTCGCCTGGGGCATGGAGGGCGACACGCCCTCCTTCCTCGGCCTCATTCCGAACGGCCTGAATGCTCCGGATCATCCCGATTGGGGCGGCTGGGGCGGCCGCTACGAGGTCTCCACCCCCGCCTTCGCAACGATCGGCGACAGTTCTTCCATCGTCGTGCCCGAGCCCGAGACCCGTCCGATCTGGACCAACGCGTCCGACGCTTACCGACCCTATCTCCCCAATGACCAGAAACGCGCGGTGAAACGGAGTGACCGCACCTTCACCGGTAACCAAGTCACCCTCTGGCGTTGGCGCGATGACTTTCAGAACGACTTCGCCGCCCGCATGAATTGGACCACGAAGCCCTATGCCGGGGCCAACCACCCGCCCGTCCCCCATCTGAATCATCCTGACCGGATCACTGTCCGGTCGGGCCAGGACATCAATCTCGACGCCTACGGCAGCAGCGATCCGGACGGCGACAGCATCAGTTTCCTCTGGTTTCACTATCCCGAGGCCGGCAGCTACAAGTCCTTGCTGACCTCCGGGGGCGCCGAGAACGCCGATCGTTTCAACGTCAAGGCCCCGCAGGTGGAAAAGCCCGAGACGCTGCATTTCATCCTCCGTATCACCGACAAGGGCACCCCGGCCCTCTCCCGCTACCAACGCGTCATCGTGACCGTCACACCCTGATTCCGGCGGCGCACCCATCCGGCCGTTCTCCGACGCCATGAAACTTTCCCATTTCTTTCTCCTGCTCGCAACCTGCTGCCTGCCGGTGCTCGCGCCGGCGGAAAAGCCCCGGGTGCTCGTCCTCACCGACATCGAGAACGAACCGGACGACGCCATGTCGATGGTGCGTTTCCTGACCTACGCCAACCAGTTCGACGTGGAAGGTCTCGTCGCCACGACCTCCATCCACCAACAGAAAAAGACCGCCGCATGGCGCATCCGCGAAATTGTCGGGGCTTATGGCAAGGTGCAGGCGAACCTGCTCCTGCACGAGCCGGGGTATCCGACGGCTGACCACCTGCTTTCCCTCGTTCGCGAGGGTCGGCCCGACTACGGCATGCACGCGGTCGGTGAAGGCATGGACTCGGCGGGATCCGACCTGCTGATTGCCGCGGCGGATCGCGACGATCCCCGCCCCCTGTGGGTGACGGTTTGGGGCGGACCCAACGTGCTCGCACAGGCCTTGTGGAAAGTCCGGGCCAGTCGCTCGCCGGGTGATCTCGCCAGATTCGTCGCGAAGCTGCGGGTCTACACCATTTCCGACCAGGACGACAGCGGTCCGTGGATCCGGAAGAACTTCCCCGACCTGTTCTACATCGCCAGTCCTGGCACCCACGCGGGCGGTGCCTACCACTTCGCCACCTGGAGCGGCATCAGCGGCGACAACTTTCATGCCCGCTTCACCGGTGCCGACCACAGCATCGTGGACAATCCCTGGCTCGATCGGAACATCCGCAAAAAGGGTCCGCTCGGTGCGCAGTACCCGCACATGGAGTACCTGATGGAAGGCGACACCCCGAGTTTCCTCGGGCTCATCAACAATGGCCTGAATGCCCCGGAGCATCCCGACTGGGGTGGCTGGGGCGGCCGTTACGAACTCTACACCCCCCGCACCGAGAAGTGGTTTCTGGAACCTGAGACGCGCCCGCTCTGGACCGATGCCCGTGACGAGGTCCTTGGCGTGGACGGCCGTTGGCACACCAGCAACCACGCAACCATCTGGCGCTGGCGCGCCGCCTACCAGAACGACTTTGCCGCCCGCATGGATTGGACAATCAAGCCCTACGCCGGGGCGAACCATCCGCCCGTGCCAAAACTCGGTCATCCCGCCACCCTCACCGCGAAGCCCGGGCAGCGCGTGGAACTGAGTGCCGAGGGCTCGACCGATCCCGACGGCGATGCCCTCTCCTACGAGTGGTTCTACTATGGCGAGGCCGGCACGTTCACGACCTCCAACGCCCGTTCAGGCCAGCCCGTCGAGATCCGGAACTTTGATCAACCCCAGGCCTGGTTCACCGTCCCCACGGACCGCGTGCTGCGCAACGGCACAATGCACATCATCCTCGCCGTCACGGACCACGGTAAGCCTCGCCTTACCCGGTACCAACGCGTGATCATCGACGTCGTTCCCTGACAACGTGGCCGGCCGGCTGGCCGTTTCCATTCGATTCCTCTGCGCCGTCTACCCCCTCGCCAATCCCATATCGCTTCCTCCCCATGAAATCATTCCCCTCGCTCAAGGTCACTTTGCCGGCGTTGGTCCTGATGCTGGCCACCTTGCTCTCTGCCGGCCCGGCTTCCGGTGCCGGGCTGCCTTATCGCAATCGGGACAACCCCAGCAAGTCGGACGCCGGCGAGGGAACGTATGCGATCCCTTATCAGATGCCCACGAAACCGGAGATCGTCGACGTGCTGCAACGCATCCGGGGCTACCTCGAGACCGCCACGCCAAACCGGATCATCGATAGCAAGACCGGTGGGGAGATCACCGACCGATCGCTGCCCGTGGCCACGGCCACCCTCACCGGGGGCGAAGACACCTTCAACCCCTTCTCCTACGAGATGGGCGTCGTCCACGCCGGCATGCTCAGCGCGAGCGCCGTCACGGGCGACGTGGCGTTCCGGAATTTCACGGCCCGCCACATGCAGTTCTTTCACGACTGGCTGCCTTATTTCCGCGATCTGGAATCCCGTTACCATCTGGACCGCCGCAACGCCTTTCACCGCGCGCTCGATCCCCGCTCCCTCGACGACTCCGGCTCGATGTGCGCCGCCCTCATTCGCGCCACGCTTGCCGGGGTGGGCCCGGCCAACCAGGACCAGATCAAGGTCTGGAGCGATTTTATCCTGAACAAGCAGTTCCGCCTGGCCGACGGCACCCTTGCCCGCCAGCGGCCGCAGCCCGAGTCGCTCTGGGCCGATGACGCCTACATGAGCATCCCCGCGCTGGCCGAGATGGGCCGGCTCACCGGCGACAGTAAATGGTACGACGACGCGGTCCGCCAGGCCGGGCAGATGCACGACCATCTCTACGATCCGGCAAAGGGCCTCCTCACCCACGGTCTGCACCTGCACAACCCCAAGGCGCCGCATTTCTTTTGGGGGCGCGCCAATGGCTGGGTCGTCGTCGCGATGTGCGATCTCCTCGACGTGCTGCCCCGGGATCACCCCGGTTTCGAGCCTGTGCGTGCCCGTCTGGAAAACCTGCTGCGCGGTCTCGCGGAATACCAGGACGGCAACTCCGGCCTTTGGCACCAGATGATCGACCGCAACGACTCGTACCTGGAGACCTCGGCCTCCGCCATGTTTGTCTACGGCCTCGCCCATGCCGTCAATCGTGGCTGGATCAGTCCGACCACCTATGGCTCGGTCGCTCTCGCCGGTTGGATGGGGGTGTCCACCCGCGTCAACGCGGCGGGTCAGGTCGAGGGCACCTGCGTCGGCACCACGCTCGCCAGTGACCAGGTCTACTACTACCATCGCCCGGTCAGCGTCTCCGCGCTCCACGGCTACGGACCGGTCATGCTCGCCGGCGCCGAGGTGATCCGCCTCCTGGAGAACCCCGCCTTCGAGATCCAGTACAAGCTGCGCACCTATCATTTCGTGCCGAAGGCCAAGGGACCGGTCAGCTACCGCGAGCACGAATGACGCCAGCGCGACCTCGCGCTGCTCCAAGGCAACCGCCACGCCTGCACATCCTTCAAGGCTGCCACCATCACCCGTCTGGCAGTGGCCCCGTTCGACCAACCACTCTCGGTGAACCCTTTCTCCAACCGGAACGATACCGTCGGATTCCACCACGCAAGACACGAAGCACACGAAAGGCGCACCCACAGGACGTTCTCAATCGTGGTTAGATGGAGTCACTGAATGGTTGCTGCAATGAGACCGTATCCATGGGGACTATTTGTTCATTTCGTGCATTTCGTGGTGGCCCCTGATTGAATGGATCCGGCTTCAACTCCGTGACCTCGGTGTCCCCACTCATCTGCTGAATTTTGGCTCATAGCGTCTTGCAATCCCCTTTAGGAAGAGGGCCGGGGTCGTGAGCCACGTCGAACGGGTGCCCGACCGGGCGGGGTGTTTTGGGAGCCAGCGCAAGCAGGCCGTGCCCAGTGTGGCTCAATGATGTAAGTCACAATAGATCAGAGGAGGCCTCTTTTGCAGGCTTTGCCACCGACATGCACCCTGAATTCCGCATAAGGATTGGCCACAAGAAGCACAAAAAACACAAAAGCAGAAAGATGAGGCAGATTGATCGTCTCAAAGACATTCACTTCGCAGGTGATTCGACTTCTGGGTGGAATTGATGGATTACCTCTCCGCGCTCTCTGCGACCTCTGTGTTTCAACTGCGCTTTTTAGGTTCACTCGCTTCGTTAAGTATCGTGCATTGACCGCCCGCCACCGGTATCTCCGGCCTTCGTTCCATCTCAGGAATAGGAATGCACCCATCCTTTGATTTATTGAGCCTGTTTATTAGTATTCCGGCAGAATCCCACGGAAGGCAGGCAGACTCTTGGCCCAAAGCGGGCTATCTTTGCCGCCTCGACCCCGCGGCCGCCCCGGCCTGCCCGACCCTTCGGTGCCCCTTTCCGACCCCTTGATCCCATACCCATGAAAGCCAGCACGCTTAGTCGCCATGAATCTGCGCCGCGCGGGACCGCCATCGCCCGCGATCACCGCCAAACCGCTCCTGCTCACACCCTGACCCTGAAGTGGCTCAGCCGGTGGCAGGGACTCGTCATCTGCAGTCTGGCCGTGCTGCTGATCCCATCGGCTCTGGCCTCGATGGCCGGCACGCCCTCACCGAAGCCGCGTGTCCTCGTGACCAGCGACGGCGAGATCGATGACGAGTGCTCGATGGTTCGCTTCCTTCTCTACGTCAACGAGTGGGACGTCGAGGGCATCATCACCTCCAGCTCGCAGTACCACTGGCAGGGTCACAAATGGGCGGGAGACGATTGGGCCCAGCCTTACCTGAAGGCCTACGCCGAGGTCTACCCAAACCTGATCAAGCACGACCCGCGCTACCCCACGCCGGCTTTCCTGCAAGCGCGCACGCTCCTTGGCAACGTCAAGGCCGAGGGCGAGATGGACGAGGTCACGCCCGGGTCCCAGCGCATCGTCGAGGTGCTCCTGGATGAATCCGACCCTCGCCCCATCTGGATCCAGGCCTGGGGCGGCACCAACACCATCGCGCGCGCCCTGAAGACCATCGAGGAGCAGCACCCGGACAAAATGGCCGCGGTCGCCCAGAAAATCCGTTTCTACTTCATCTGGGAGCAGGACGGCACCTACCAGAGCTACATCCGCCCGCATTGGGGCAAGTTCAACATCCCGACGATCATTTCCGACCAGTTCATTGCGCTCTTCTATCACTGGAAAAAATACCTGCCCGCCCACGAACAGTCTTACCTGGTCGGCTCCTGGATGAAGGCCAACATCACGGTGGGCCGCGGTCCGCTCACCGCCCTCTACAAAGGCCACCTGGCCGGCGAAACCGGTTTCGACGAGGGCGACTTCCGCTCCGAGGGGGATTCGCCCGCCTTTTTCCACACCATCCCGACGGGCTTGCGCAGCCTGGAGTCGCCCGGCTTTGGCGGTTGGGGCGGCCGTTTCGTCAAGGTTCGCGAGAACACCTGGCTCGATCCGGTGGCCGAACCCGGCTATCAATACCCCGAGGGCCGCTGGTACACGTCCAACGCCTGGGGGCGCACCCGGTTGAAGAAGGAGATCCCGAATGACGCGGAACTCATCGCGTATCTGAAGCCGCAGTGGCGCTGGATCGCGGCGCTCCAAAACGATTTTGCCGCCCGGGCCGACTGGTGCGTGAAGCCCTTTGCCGAAGCCAACCATCCCCCGGTGGTCGTGCTCGCCCACGCGAACGATCTGACCGCCAAACCGGGGGAGACGGTGAAACTCAGCGCCCAAGGCACCAGCGACCCGGACGGAAACAAGCTCACCTTCCGGTGGTGGCAATACGCCGAGGCCGACACCTACTCGGGCGCCGTCAACATCGCCCACGCGGACGCACCCGAGGCTTCCTTTGTGGCACCGCTTGACGCGGTCAGCGGTGACACCGTGCACATCATCTGCGAGGTGACCGACAGCGGTTCACCCGTCCTCACCCGCTATCAGCGCGTGATCGTCACCATCCGCTGAGCCCCGTGCCCATGATTGCTCGTTCCACTCTCTGCGCCTCAGGCCTCTTCCTTCTGGTCGGGCTCATGGGCCACGCCCAGAATCCCCTCAATTTCGGCAGCAAAATCCTGACTGCCGATCCGTCCGGCCACGTCTGGGCCGATGGCCGGATGTACCTCTACACGTCGCATGACGAAGAGTGTCAGCAGGATTTCTGGATGAAAGACTGGCACGTGTTTTCCTCCGGCGATCTGATCAACTGGAAGGACCATGGCGCCGTCCTGTCCGTGAAGGACCTGTCCTGGGCGGACAACTACGCCTGGGCGCCCGATGCCGCCTACAAGAACGGGAAATACTACTTCTGCTTTCCCGTCGGCACCGGACACAAGGATCGCGTCAATCCGGAGAAGAGCACCAAGTGGATGGGCATTGGCATCGCGGAGAGCGACTCCCCCACCGGTCCCTTCAAGGACGTAATCGGGGGACCGCTCTGGCGGACGCCTTATGCGAACGATCCCTGCCTCTTCGTCGATGACGACGGCAAGGCCTATATCTACGCCCACGGACATGGCATTGACTGGCAGGTCCGCGAGATGGCCGATGATATGCGCAGTGTGCAGGGTGACTTCATCGCCATGGACATGGGCGGCCATGAACCGAAAATGGAAGGTCCGTGGGTCTTCAAGCGCCAGGGCATCTACTATTTCACGATGGCAGAGAACAACCGGAAGATCTCCTATTACATGGGCCGCTCCCCGAAGGGTCCATGGAAGTACCAGGGCGTGATCATGGCGGAAGAGGGCGAGAGCAACAACCACCACTCGATCGTCGAGTTCAAGGGCCAGTGGATCATGTTCTACCACCGCTGGCTCAAAACCGATTCTCCATGCGCCACACCCCAGCGCCACGTGTGCGCCGAGTACCTCCACTTCAACGCAGACGGCACCATCCAGGAAGTGAAGCGAACTGAGGCAGGTGTCAGCACCCCGGCGGCCTCGCTCGCCCCCTCGAAGTAGCAGCGCAACCACCGCCCAAGCCTACCGGCGTAGTCGTCGCGTAACCAACCAATCCGCCCAGTCACACCATGCGCCCTTGCTTGACGAAACTCTTCCTGCTTCTCGCGGCCCTCTCGGCCGTCAGCGGATTCGCCGACGCCCTCCGGGATTCTCCCGAGATCAAATCGTTGCAAGGCGAGTTCCCGACCCTCGCCGCCTTGTTGACCGCCGAGAAACCTTGGGAGCAGGATCCTGCCGCCTTGGCCGGCAAGATCTTCAGCAGTCCGCCCAAGCTTGCCCAAGGCAGCGCGACCGTTCCCCTCCTCCTGCAGGACCAGCGTGAGCTCGAAGGCTGGCCCGGCGAAAAAGTCTTCGCCCAGCTGTCCTACGAAACCGAGTACTACGTGTTCGATCGCATGCGGCCCGTGATCAAGCTGCACGTCGGCCGCCCGCTAACCTTCGCCATGCAACATGGCCGGCTCGAGGCTCGCGCGGCCGCGCGCGGAGGCGTCGCCCATTTTCCCATCCTCGATGCCAAGGTGATTCCTCCCCTGCTGGAGCAACTGGATCGCGCCGCCACCTCACTGGCCCGGTTCGGCGCCCGCAAGCTGCCCTCCGAGCATCCCGTGGTCTCAACCTACGCGCTGCCCAACGATGTGATCATGACGGTCACCAATCTCACCGGTTCGACCAACGAGACCCCCTATGTCGAGATCATGCTGACCCCGGCCGAGCCCATCCAGAAGTTCGCTGGCATACAGACGGTCGCCTTCCCCGGTGCTGAGGGCGCGGGTCGTTTCGCCTTGGGCGGACGTGGTGGCAAGGTCTACATCGTCACCTCGCTCGAGGACTATCTCCCGAAAGGGCGTCCCGGTCGCAAGGAAGGCACCTATGGCCAGGCCAGCGAACACGGCGCGACGTTGGGTGAGGGCAACTTCCGTCCCTACGTCGATGCGTTCGGCAAGCTGCACCCCGATCAGGGCCAGCCCCTGCTGCCGGCTTTTCCGGCGCTGCCGGCGGAGCCGGTCATCCATGGGACCTTGCGCGAGGCCGTCGAGGCCAAGGGCCCGCGCTACGTGGTCTTCGCGGTCTCCGGCGATATTGAGTTGAAGAGCGAACTCGTCATCAAGAATCCCTACATCACCATCGCCGGCCAGAGCGCCCCGGGCGAGGGCGTGCAGATCCGCAACTGGGGCGTCAAGGTCGAGACCCACGACGTGATCCTGCGTCACCTGCGCATCCGCGTCGGCGAAGTCAAGGGACCGGGCAAGCTCCGCCGCGTGCTCGGGGAGCAAACCCATGCGCTCGATCTCGCCGGCATCAACATCATCGCCGACCATTGCGAGGCGGCCTTCGCCAACGACCAGATCTTCAACACCTACGGCTCCGTGTATCGCGAGGGAGCCACGCTGCAATGGTCCATGATCTACGGCGGCCCCACGAAATCCACGCACGAGAAAGGCAGCCACTCCATGAGCACCGTCGCCGTCGGTTGGACCTTCGTGTCGCTGCATCACAATCTTTTCGCCCACACCCGGCTCCGCAACCCGCGGTTGGACATGCTCACCTACGACTTCCGCAACAACGTCATCTATAATTTCTACGGCAACGGGTACGGCTCCGACAATGACACCCGGCGGCTCAACTACGTCGGCAACACCATGAAGAAGGGTCCCGACACCACCGGCGACACCGCCTATGCCTTCTCCGGCACGGGGCCGTATTGGCAGTACTACGCCGCCGACAACCGCGTGCCGGCCGATTTCAACGGCGTCATTGAGGCAGAAGCCGTCGCTCCCCTCTCCCGGCCCATTCCTTTCGCGCCAGTGACGACGCACCCTGCCGACGAGGCTTTCCAGCTCGTGGTGGCACAAAGCGGCGCCACCAAGCCCGTGCGCGATGCCATCACCACGTGGGTCGCCCAGTCCGTCATCGACGGCACCGGTTCAGTGCCTGGCACGCCGGACGACTGGCCCCACGGCGGCTTCCCCACCTACGCCCCGGCCAGGGCACCGGCTGACACCAACGCCAACGGCATCCCCGACGCGTGGGAACTGGCGCACGGTCTTGATCTCGCGAAGAGCAAGGCAACCGGTCGCGACCTCGATCCGCACTACGACAACATCGAGGTTTACCTCAATTCACTCTGACCGGTCTCCACCCCGCGAAACCGCATACCTGCCAGACAACATCAACCGAACCTGACGTCGCTTGCTGAACATTGCTTTCCGCCCTCAGTTGCCACCTGGCATGAGTCGAAGGCGTCGGCGGCGACCGGTCTGAATCCAAACCAGCAGCCCAATTCACCTATGAAACCTCAGGCTATCGCAGTCATCACTTCACTCTTTCTGTTGACGTTGAGCTGTACGGCCAACGTAAGGGGCGAAACCGCTCCCGGCGTGGCCGCGAACGGCAAGAGACCGCGCGTGATTGTCATGTCGGACTTCCCGCCGCTTGACGTCATTCCGGTCAAGGCGCCCTACGGCCCGCCGGAAAAGCTGAGCGATCCCGACGATGTGCAATCGATGGTCCGCTTCCTCCTCTACGCGAACGAATTTGAGGTCGAGGGCCTGATCGCCAGCGCCGGCACCAGGGCCTACGTCGCGAGAAAGCAGAACATTTTGGACATACTGAACATCTATGACCAAGTGGACGAGAACCTGCGGAAACATGATCCCCGGTTCCCCACGGCCGACCAGTTGCGGTGGGTGACCTGGCAGGGTCGCGACGGGACCTACGGGAAAAACGGGGTGCCGAATCTCGGCGCCGGCCAGGATACCGAGGCGTCCGACGCGATTGTCCGTATCGTAGACAAGCCGGATGATCGCCCGGTCTGGGTTTGTGTCTGGGGCGGTCCCTACGAGGTCGCCCAGGCGATCTGGCGCGTGCAGCACACGCGCACTCCCGCCGAACTGAAACACTTCCTGAGCAAGCTGCGCATCTACTCGATCGCCCGGCAGGACAATACCCTGCAGTGGCTGCTCGACAATTTTCCCGATCTCTTCGTCATCGTCGCGGACAACTCTTACCGCGGCATGTTTTCTTATGCGCCCGGCGGAGATTCGTCACTCAATGACATCAACTGGGTTTACCAGCACATCCGCCGGGGTCATGGCCCCCTGGGCCTGGTCTACCCCGAAGACACGACCATGGACCCCGACAAAAAGGGAGTCCGGGAAGGCGATACGCCTTCGTTTTTGTATCTGGCCAGCGCGGTTCGCGGCCTGAACGATCCTGAGAAACCCGACCAGGAGAGCTGGGGCGGTCAATTTATCCGGCCTGATCCGGCGAAAAACCATTGGTTCGATGGCCCGGCCGGGGCCGAGAGCGTCTATAAATGGCGGGCTGACGTCCAAGGTGACTTTGCCCGTCGCGCCAACTGGATGCTGCCATGAAACCGGCCTCCATCATCCTTCTTATCGGCCTCCTGCTCGCGCCCGCCGTCACTTTCGCGGCTCCGTCGTGGGAGCAACATGGCGGTCTGCAGGTTTCCGGAGATGGGCATCGCCTCCAGCACGCTGACGGCACGCCGTTTCTCTGGATCGGCGACACGGCCTGGGGCATGTTTCAACAACTCACACGGGAGCAGGTGGACCTGTATCTCGACAACCGGCGGGCCCTCGGGTTCACCGTGATTCAATCCGTGGCCCATTGGTCGCCGCACGGCGGGGGGCTGCCCCGCAGCCCTGACAACGCTGCCAACGCCTATGGCCATCGCCCTTTTGCCGGCAGCGAACAAATCCCCGATACCAGCGCACCCTTGGTGGTCACCGGGGGTAGCCCCGAGTCGCCCAACGACTATTGGGACCATGCCGATTACGTCGTCGAGGCCGTCCGGAAGCGTGGCATGGTCCTGGCCTTGTTGCCTTGCTGGGGCGCCCAGTTCAACCGGGGAACGAAACGATATACGGCAGACCAGGCCCGGAGTTTCGGCGACTTTCTCGGCCGTCGCTACAAGGACGTGCCGAACATCGTTTGGGTGCTCGGTGGCGATACCAAGGCGCTGTTGGCCGAAGGCAGCATGACCCCGGAGCAGCTGAACGCCTTGGACTACAACTCCAGCCAGCTCAAATTCGACCTCCGCCCCATTTACCGGGCGATGGCCGAAGGCATCGTCCATGGCGTCACGGGGGCGAGCCCGGCCTGGAATCAGGTTCATCCCGCCTGGGACAAGGTGCTGCTGACGTACCATCCCGATGGCGACGCGCATGCCAATTCCTCCAGCTGGTTCCATCAGGATGCCTGGCTCGATGCCAACGGCGTCGAGGTTTGGAAAGAGGTGCAGGAAGTCTACGGCGTCATGCTGAAAGACTATCAGCTCACCAATCCGGTGAAACCGAGTCTCTTCCTGGAAGGCTCCTACGAGTACGGCACCTACCGCCATGAATGCGGCTGGGTGACGCCGGTCATGGTGCGTCGCCAGTTTTATCATACCTTCTTCGCTGGCGGGGCCGGCCACACCTACGGTGCGGGCCCCATCTGGGCCATGCGCGGCAATGGCGGCGACTACAACTGCGGCTACACCTGGCAGCAGGCCCTCGACTTCCAGGGCGCCGAGCAGGTGGCGATCATCGGCCAGGACTTTCTCCGCAAACACGACTGGTCCGCCTGGGTGCCCGATCCACGCGTGATCGGCGACGCAGGCGAGAACGAAAGCCTCAAGGTCGCCGTGACCACGAAGTCGGGCGACATGGCCTTGGTCTACTTCTCCAACAATTCACCGACCAAGGTGAACAACCTCCTGTCCCAATCCGCTCAGGCCTCATGGTTCTACCCGCGGGAGGGACTGGTGGAAAAGGTGGAGGCCTTCGCACCGGGCGAGTCACGGGAAATGACACCGCCCACAAAATGGGAAGACGCCATTTTGGTTCTGAAAACCGCCGGTCCGGTTGCCCGGGTCCACTGACTTGACTCCCCGCGCGGTCCATCCCTCCCTTTAAAGTGCCCGTGCCAATCAATCGCCGAAAGTTCCTCGCCAGCGCCTCCGCGGGCTTGGCGGCCGCCAGTTTGCCGCTCTCGGCCCGCGGTGCTGACTCCGCCAACAAGGAAGCTCTCCGGGAGAAATATGCCCGCTTGGACGCCATCCTCAAAAAGCCCGTTCTGCGTCGGGAGCTCTTCACATCCCCGGTGATCATCGAGACGGTGGAACTGTTGCGCTATCAGAACAACTTCCTCTGTCGGGTCCGCTCCAAGGATGGCGCCGTGGGCTATTCCGCCTCGAACAACTCGCCGATGATAGCTGTCTGGCCGGTGCAGGTGAACCGCCTGCAGGATTTCTTCCTCGGCAAGGACGCGCGCGATCTGGAGGCCGTGATGGAGGAAGCCTATGTTCACCAGAGCAATTACAAGATGCAGAGCCTCGCGCTCTGGGTGCCGATGGCCACGATCGAGTTCGCCATCCTCGATCTGCTCGGCCGCATCGCCGGGTTGCCGCTGGGTCTGCTGATCAGCGACCGGATCTACAATCCGGCCGTCAAGGTCTACCGGGCCAACGGCGAGCGCGACAACAGCGCGGAGGAAGTGCTGGCGAACCTCATTCGCGATGTGGAGACGTCCGAGGCCAAGGCGCTCAAGCTCAAGCTCGGCGGCCGCATGAGCCACCCCGAATATCCGTCGGGCCGATCGGAAAAACTCATCCCGATGGTCCGCGCGCATTTTGGCGACAAGATGGTGTGCATGGCCGATGCCAATGGCTCCTACGACGTCGCGGAGGCTATCAAGTTCGGCCAGTTGCTGCAGGAGTACAAATTCGCCTTTTTCGAGGAGCCGGTGCCCTTCGACTGGTACGAAGAGACCAAGGCCGTGGCCGATGCCGTGGACATTCCGCTCGCCGGGGGCGAACAGGAGGCGAGCATGCACGCCTTCCGCTGGCTGATCGCCAACGACGCGCTCGATATCGTGCAGGCCGACATGTATTATTTTGGCGGACTGATTCGCTCGATGAAGGTGGCCCGCATGGCGCAGGCGATGGGCAAGACCCACGTGCCGCATATCTCCAGCGGCCTCGGTTACCTCTATATGGTGCACTTCGTCTCCGCGATTCCCAATGCCGGGGAGTTCCATGAGTTCAAAGGCCTCACCAATCCGGCGTCCCTGCCCTACACCTGCGCCACCTCCACGCTGACCACCGAGGGTGGCTTTGTGACCGTGCCGACGGGCCCGGGATCAGGCATCGAAATCGATCCGGACTTCATCAAGAAACACGTGGTCCTGAAACGGGACCGGGGTCCGGTCGCCGAATGAACGCCAAACCGCCAATCCGTCCGCGAAACCTATCCGCCATGAAACAAATTCTCCCCACCACCCTGCTTCTGGTCGCCACCTTCTGCACCCACCTTGCCGCCGCGGACAAACCCCGGCTGTTTGTCCTGACTGACATCGGCGGCGATCCCGACGACCAGATGTCCATGGTACGGCTGATGACCTACGCCAACCAGTTCGATATCGAAGGCCTGGTCGCCACCCCTCCGGGCGGTGCGACGCACCCCGTGAATCCCGACATTATCCACAAAATCGTGGCCGCCTACGGCAAGGTGCGCGACAATCTGGAACGGCACGAACCCGGTTTCCCGACAGAGGCCCGGCTCCAGGAACGCATCGCGGCGGGCCTGCCGCTGGGCGACATGGAGGCCGTGGGTGAGGGCAAGGACTCGCCCGGTTCCGAACTGTTGATCCGCGCCGCGGACAGCGATGATCCGCGTCCCCTCTGGGTCACGATCTGGGGCGGCCCCAACACCCTCGCCCAGGCCCTCTGGAAAGTCCGGGCCACTCGCACTGCGGCGGACCTCGCCCGCTTTGTCGCCAAGCTGCGCGTCTACGCAATCTCCGATCAGGACAACAGCGGGCCCTGGATCCGGAAGAACTTTCCCGATCTCTTCTACATCGTCACTCCCGGTGTGAACGCCGGGGGCGGCTTCCATCACGCCACGTGGATCGCGATCGGCGGCGACAAGTTTCACGGCCGCTTTGGCGGGGCCGATTTCTCCCTCGTGACGAACGAGTGGCTGGAGCGCAACATCCGCCGCAAGGGTCCTCTCGGTGCCGCTTATCCGCATTGGGAGTTCATGATGGAAGGAGACACGCCGTCCTTTCTCTATCTGGTGAACAACGGCCTCAACGCGCCCGACCATCCGGATTGGGGCGGCTGGGGCGGCCGCTACGAGCTCTACACGCCGCGCATGGAAAAATGGTTTCTTGAGCCGGAGACGCGGCCCATCTGGACGAACGTCCAGGACGAGGTGCTCGGCAACGACGGCGAATGGCACACCACGAATCACGCGACGATCTGGCGCTGGCGGTCGGCCTACCAGAACGATTTTGCCGCCCGCATGGACTGGACGATCAAGCCCTACAACCAGGCCAATCATCCCCCGGTGGTGAAGCTCGACCATCCGGCCTATATCAAGGCCAAGCCAGGCGAACGCGTCGAGCTCAGCGCCACCGCTTCCAGCGATCCGGACGGTGATCCGCTTTCCTTCGAGTGGTTCTGCTATGAGGAACCTGGCACGCGCCGGATGTCGAACTCCGCGACCGGGGTGAAGCACGACATCGTCGGCTTTGACCAGCCCAAGGCCTCGCTCACGGTCAAAACCAGCCGCGTCATGCCTCCCGGCTACGGCACCATGCACATCATCCTCGCCGTCACCGACCACGGCTCACCCCGGCTCACGCGCTACGCCCGGGTGATCATCGACGTGCAGCCCTGAGTGGCTTTGCATTCACGGGACTTCCCGCCGCAGACCGATATGCGGAACTTTGCGCCCGCCCGCGCGTCCCGGGAACATGACCGGGCCCATCCGCTCACTTTCCGTTCGCCAACTCCGGCACCGTACCTCTCGATACCCTCGCCATGAAATTTCGACTCCGTGCCACCTTCCTGCCGCTCCTCTCCTCGCTCACGTTGCTCGCCGCAGGCACGGCGCATGGCCAACCGGAGTCCCGCCAGCTGGCCTTCCCCACGGCCGAGGGCTACGGCCGTTTCGCGCAAGGCGGACGCGGCGGGCGGGTCATCGCGGTCACCAACCTGAACGACAGCGGCCCGGGCAGCCTGCGCGCCGCCGTGGAGGCGGAAGGTCCGCGCACGGTCGTCTTCGAGGTTTCCGGTCGCATCGTCCTGCAGTCGCGGCTCATTGTCCGCGCGGCCAACTCCAATCTCACCATCGCCGGGCAGACCGCTCCCGGACTCGGCATCTGTCTCAGTAACTACAACCTCGGCATTTTGGGCGCCCAAGACGTCATCATCCGCTACCTGCGCGTCCGCCCCGGCAACACCTCCGGCACAACCCTCGACGGCATGGGCATGGCCTCGGCGGACCACTGCATCATCGACCACTGCTCGATCAGCTGGACGCTCGACGAGTCGTTCAGCTCGCGCAGCGCCCGGAACATCACCCTCCAGCGCACGCTCATTTCCGAGGCGCTCAACGCGGCCGGTCACAAAAAATACCCGCCCGGCACCCAGCACGGCTACGCGGCGAGCATCAGCGGCGATATCGGCAGCTTTCACCACAATCTGCTCGCGCACTGCGCGGGCCGCAACTGGAGCCTGGCGGGCGGCTTGAACAAGTCAGACCACACCTACGCCGGCCGGCTCGATATCCGCAACAACGTCGTCTATAACTGGAAACACCGCACGACCGACGGCGGCGCGCACGAGGTGAACTTCGTCAACAACTACTACAAGCCCGGCGCGGCCACGACGTTCTTCTACGCGCTCCGGCCCCAGTTCGCCAATTTTCCCGGCAGCCAGCAGTATTACTTCGCCGGAAACGTCATGCCGGGACACTTCGGCGTGGACGACCAGGAGAAGGGCCGCATCGCCGCGACCGAGAAAGGCGGCGTCATCCCGACAAGCTATCCTCCGTTCGTCGACCAACCCTTTTTCGAGTCCTACGTCCACACCCACACCGCCGAGGAAGCCTACGCCAACGTCCTCGCCGACGTCGGCTGCAATTTCCCTGCGCTCGATCCCCACGACCAGCGCATCATCGCCGAGACCCGGGCCGGTACCTTCACCTACCAGGGCAGCAAGACCGGCCTGCCGGGCTTGCCCGACTCACAGGACGATGTCGGCGGCTGGGACAACTATCCCGAGATCCATCGCCCTTCCGGCTGGGACACTGATCGCGACGGCATGCCTGATACCTGGGAAATCGCCCATGGCTTGAACCCGGCGGACCCCGCCGACGGCGCCACCGATCGCAACGCCGACGGCTACACCAACCTGGAAGACTATCTCAACTCCTTGGTCGGGGAATCTGCGCCCGGGACTGGCCGCTAATCCCGGTCCGCAGTCGCGGCGGCCCCGTCAGGTCGTCTCGTGCTGCAGGCGGTATTCCCGCGGGGTGCACCCGCAGGCCCGGCGGAAGGCTTCGTTGAACCGGCTGATCGAGTTGAAGCCCGAGCTGAAGGCCACCTCGACAATCTTCTCGTCGGTCGTGGCCAGCAACCGCTGGGCGTGCGATACGCGATGGTGCGTCAGGTAGTCGATCAAGGTGGTGCCAAAGGCCTTCTTGAACAGCCCCATGGCATAGTTGGGATGCAGCCCGACCTGCTCGCCGATCTCCGTGACCGTGAGCTGCTCGGTGTAACGCTGCGCAATCAGGCAGGCCATCTGCTCGACCTTGTTCAATTCGTTCCCATGCAGGCCCGCGTGCGCGCTGCGGCCCTTCCGGGCCTTCATCGGGTTGGCGTTCTTGGCCGGAGTGGCATTGGCCGGGATCTTCGCGATCATCCGGCGGAGCCGGGCCTCCATTTCCAGCATGACGATGCGCTGCACGTCGTCATCCGCCTCAACCAGATCCTGCTCCCATTGGCCGAACAGCACGTGATCGAGCTTGAGCCGGGCGAGGGTGAGGTCCTCGGTCATCACGCTGCCCCGGAGCAACGGCTGCACGAAGCGCTCCGGGAGCTTGCACTGCAGGAACCAGGCGAGCGGGATCGTCACCACGAGGTAGCTGATTCCGGGTGAAAACTCGAGGATCTGGTGCGGGATCGCCGCCCAAAACACGCCCATCTGGCCGCCCGAGATCTGGACTTTGCGGCCGCCCAGCAGGTAGGTCACCCAACCCTTCTCCAAAATATTGACCTCGATCTCATTGTGGTGATCGGGCCGCTTCATGGGGGACGGCGTCCACCGGACACAGGAGAACCCGTAGGGGGTGAAATCGGGACGGTCGGGATCAAACAAAGGCATAATATTAGGAAGCCGCAGATTGTAACCGGAAATGCGGGAGAATATACGCCATGATTGGCTTATGATTGTGGATCGGTCAACCCCGATACCCCTTCTCTATCCTGCCCTGTTCCGCAAGCTGCGGATTCTCCCTCTACTCATGAAATCTCCTACCCCTGTTCTCGGCGTCATCTTCGGCAATCGCGACTTCTTCCCCGACAAGCTCGTGGGGGAGGCCCGCGCCGACTTCATCAAGCTCTTCGCCGAACTGGGCGTGGAAGCCGTCATGCTGGACCCGGCCGCCACCAAGCTCGGCGGCGTGGAGACCCACGATGACGCCCGCAAGTGCGCCGACCTCTTCAAGGCCAACCGGGAACGCATCACCGGCGTGCTCGTGGTGCTGCCCAACTTCGGCGACGAGAAGGGCGTGGCCGACACCCTGAAGCTCGCCGGGCTCAATGTCCCGGTGCTCGTCCAGGGCTACCCCGACGATCTCGACCGCCTCGACGTCATCCGCCGGCGCGATGCCTTCTGCGGCAAGATCTCCGTCTGCAACAATCTCCGCCAGGCCGGCATTCCGTATTCCCTGACGACCAAGCACGTCGTCCTCCCGACCGACGCCACCTTCCGCGCCGACCTCAACAAGTTCCTCGGCGTCTGCCGCGTCGTCCGCGGTCTGCGCGGCGTCCGCATCGGCGCCGTGGGCGCCCGTCCCGGCGCCTTCAACACCGTCCGCTACTCCGAGAAGATTCTCGAGCGCAACGGCATCTCCGTCACCACGGTCGACCTCTCCGAGATCCTCGGGGCCGCCGGCAAGATCGCCGAGGCCGACAAACGCGTCGTCGCCAAGATCGACGAGATCAAGGCCTACGCCAACGCCACGGCCGTCCCGCCCGCCAAGCTCATCCAGATGGCCCGCCTCGGCATCGTCCTCGACGATTTCGTCGCCGCCCACCACCTCGATGCCACCGCCATCCAGTGCTGGACCTCCGTGCAGGCCAACCACGGCTGCAACGTCTGCACCAGCATGAGCATGATGTCCGAAAACTTCCTGCCCAGCGCCTGCGAGGTCGACGTCACCGGCGTGCTCACCATGTACGCCATGCAGCTCGCCTCCCTCACGCCGAGCGCCCTCGTGGACTGGAACAACAACTACGGCACCCACGACGACAAGTGCGTGCTCTTCCACTGCGGCAACTGGGCCAAGTCCTTCCTGCCGGACATCAAGATCCTCAACGCCCCCATCCTCGGCTCCACCCTCGGGGTGGAAAACACCTGGGGCGCCCTCGACGGCCGCACGCCGGCCACGCCGCTCACCTACGGTCGCATCACCACCGACGACACCAGCGGCGTCATGCGCGCCTATGTCGGCCAGGGCCAGCTGACCAACGACGAGCTCAAGACCTTCGGCAACCGCGCCGTCGCCCACGTGCCGCGGCTCCAGAAGCTCATGCACCACATCTGCCGCGAGGGCTTCGAGCACCACGTTGTCATGAACAGCTCCCACACCTCCGCCATTCTCGAGGAAGCCTTCACCCGCTACCTCGGCTGGGAAGTCTATCACCACGAAAACCAGGACGCCTGAGCGCGTCGCTCCCCCCGTCCTCCCCCGCACTCCATGCTCTCCGACCAAGCCCTCCTGCTGAAATCCTTCGCCCTGCGCCGGCGGATGCTGCAGCTCATCCATGCCGCCGGTGCCGGCCATACCGGTGGCGGCCTCTCCTGCCTCGATATCCTCAACGTGCTCTACAACCGCATCCTCCGCATCACGCCGGAGACGACCGAGGATCCGTTGCGCGACCGCTACGTCCAGAGCAAGGGCCACTGCGTCGAGGCCCTCTACGCCGTCATGTCCGACCGCGGCTATTTCCCGGACGCGGCCCTGGATACCGTCTGTCACTACAAGTCTTACTACGTCGGCCACCCGACCCGGAAGATCAAGGGCATGGAAATGAACACCGGCGCCCTCGGCCACGGCCTGCCGATCTGCCTGGGCATGGCCCTTGCCGCCAAGCAGGACGCCGCCGCCTACCGCGTCTACACCCTCCTCGGTGACGGCGAGCTCGCCGAAGGCTCCAACTGGGAGGCCGCCATGGCCGCCTCCCACTACAAGTTGGACAACCTCGTCGCCATTCTCGACCACAACACCCTGCAGATCACCGGCCACACGAAGGACGTCATGTCCAACGAACCGCTCGCGGACAAGTGGCTCGCGTTCGGCTGGGAAGTCCGCCCGGTCAACGGCCACGACTACGCCGCCCTGACCACCGCCATCACCACGCCCCACCCGGGCAAACCGCTCCTGGTCATCGCCAACACCGTCAAAGGCAAAGGCGTCAGCTTCATGGAAAACGTCGGCAAATGGCACCATGGCGTCCCGAGTGACGCCGAACTCGCCCAGGCCATCACCGAGCTGGACACCGCCGCCGCCAAACTTCAGGAGACCCTCCAATGAGCGCCCCCGCCCCCTCCATGTTCACGCCTGCGGCCGCCGAGCAGCTGCAGAAACTCGGCCTCAAGAAGGGCCGCGCCAATCTCGAAGAGTTCGCCGACACGCTGCAGGCCCTCGCCACCGCCGACCGCAACATCGTGGCCGTCACCAGCGACTCCCGCGGTTCCGGCAAACTCGCCCCCTACGGCAAGGCCCTGCCCAAACAGATCGTCGAGGTCGGCATCGCCGAACAGAACCTCGTCGGCATCACCGCCGGTCTCGCCGCCTGCGGCAAGAAGTCCTTCGGCGTCTCGCCTTCCTGCTTCCTCACCGCCCGCTCGCTCGAGCAGATCAAGAACGACATCTGCTACTCCAACGTCCCGGGCGTCGTCGTCGGCATCAGCTCCGGCGTCAGCTACGGCGCGCTCGGCAGCACCCATCACTCGATTCACGACCTGGCCGTCCTCCGCGCCATCAACAACCTCACCATCCTCGTCCCGGCGGACAACTTTGAGACCCGCGAGGCGATCCGTTACGCCGCCCAGGCGACCCGCCCGGTATTCGTCCGCTTCGGCAAGGCGGCCATGCATGACCTGCCCGGCTCCGCCAACGGCTTCAAGGTCGGCAAGGCCCGCTTGATCCACGAGGGTCGCGACGTCGCCTTCATCGCCAACGGCGAGACCGTCGTGCACGCCCTCCTCGCGGCCGCGCATCTGGCCGCCCAGGGCATCTCCGCCCGCGTGCTCAGCCTGCACAGCGTCAAGCCCCTCGACATCGAGGCGATTCTGGCCGCCGGCCGCGATTGCAGGGCCGTCATCACCGTCGAGGAGCACATGGTCAACGGCGGCGTGGGCGAGGCCGTCGCTTCCACCCTCCTCCAGGCCGGCCTCGCGCCAAAGTTCAAGATCGTCGGCTTCCCCGACGAGGACACTGTCACCGGTGCCCAGGCCGACATCTTCCGCCACTACGGCATCAGCATGGAAGGCCTGAGCGCCACGGCCCAGTCCCTGTTGGCCTAGTCCAGCGGTCCTGTCAGTCATATCGGTCGCATTCTTCAGCATGCTCTTCCTCGCCCTCGACCAAAGCACCTCGGCCACGAAAGCCCTCCTCTTCGACGCCGAAGGCCGCTCTCACGATCGTGAGTCGCGCGACCACAAGCAGCATTATCCCCAGCCCGGCTGGGTCGAGCACGACGCCGAGGAAATCTGGCAGAACACGCTCGCCGTGCTCCAGTCCCTGCTCTCGCGGCAGATGGCCCGGACCGCGCAGATCGTTTCCCTGAGCATCACCAACCAGCGCGAGACCATCGTGGTGTTTGACCGGGCCACCGGACGCCCGCTCCACCCTGCCATCGTCTGGCAGTGCCGCCGCGGCGACACCTTTTGCGCGGAACACGCCACCGCGGGCCGCGAGCCGATGCTGCACGAGAAAACCGGCCTGAAGCTCGACGCCTATTTCTCCGCCTCAAAGCTCCAATGGCTGGTCCGCCACAAGCCCGACCTCGCCGCCCGGCTGGCCGATGGCTCGGCCCTCATCGGCACGATCGACGCCTACCTGATCTACCGCCTGACCGAGCGTCAGGTCTTCGCCACCGATTCCACCAACGCCAGCCGCACGCTCCTCTACGACATCACCCGGCTGCGGTGGGACGAGGAACTCTGCCGGATGTGGCAGGTGCCGGTCCGGGCCCTGCCCGAGGTGCGCGACAGCTCCGCGCATTTCGGCGATACCACGCTCGACGGCCTGCTGGCCAAGCCCCTGCCCATCCGCGGGGTCATGGGCGATTCCCAAGCCTCGCTCTTCGCCCAACGCTGCTACAGCCCCGGTTCGGCCAAGGCCACGTTTGGCACCGGCTCCTCGCTGTTGCTCAACATCGGCGCCAAACCCCGCCTGTCCCAGAAAGGCGTGCTCACCGCCCTGGCCTGGACCCATGCCGGTGAGGCCACCTACGCCTTCGAAGGCATCATCATCTCCGCCGCCTCCACCCTCACCTGGCTGCGCGACCAGCTCGGCCTGGCGCCCGACGTCCCGGCCATCGAGAAGCTCGCCCTTGAGGTAACCGACAACAGCGGCGTCTATCTCGTGCCCGCCTTCACCGGCCTCGGCCTGCCCCACTGGCAACCCGCCGCCCGTGCGGCCATCCTCGGCCTGAGCAGCCACAGCGACCGCCGCCACGTGGCGCGGGCGGCGTTCGAGTCGATCGCCTACCAGATCCGTGACGCCCTCGACGCCATGCGCACCGAGGCCGGGGTCCCGCTCGTCGCCCTGCACGGCGACGGTGGCCCGACCGCCAGCAAGTTCCTAATGCAATTCACCGCCGATCTCACCGGCGTGGAACTCCGGGTCGCCACCATGTCGGACTGCTCCCCGCTCGGCGCCGTGCTGGCGGGTCAGCTTGGTCTCGGCGTACACCCGTCGATCGCCTCGCTCGCCGCGGTCCCCCGCGAGGAAACCGTTTACCAGCCAAAGCAACGCAGCGACCAGGTCGCCTCCCTCTACGCCGGCTGGCAGGCCGCCGTCCGCCGTATCGTGGCCTCGTAATCCCGCCGCGCCTGTCTTCGTAAATTCCCCTCTTTCTAGAGGGACTTTCCGGACCAGTTGATTGGGTCCCCTCTAGGGAGAGGGGTGTCGCCAAGCGACGGGGTGCGTCTCTTCTTTGCGTAATCTTCATTAAGGTGGAGGGCGAGTCTCCCGACGCGCCGCTTCCTAAGGTGGAGGGCACGCTTGTCGGGCCGAAGCCTATCCGAAGCCGGAATCTAGGCAAAGGCTGATCCCTGTGGCCCTTGCCGTCCGCCACCCGCGTGCCTTGATTCCCTTGGAGGGCGTGTCCTTGTCGAGCCAGCTTGTCGCGTCGAAGCTATGCGAAGTCGGAAGCCCCGCGACGGCTGATCCCGACACGCCGTGTATGGCTGCATCAAGGTAGAGCACCACGGGCCGGAATTGATCACCACAGAATACACGGAACACACAGAAAACGGATTTTGCACAGGAGGAAACTGAGGCAACCGAGGCAATCACACCCAACCCGCTTTGCCATCTTCCGCGGAGCAGAGAGACCCGAATTGCATCATGCCCATCGGCTTTGCCCGTGTCCCAGCCCCGCCGCTCCGTTCCCTCCGTTTGCTCCTGTGCCACCTGCCGGCCTTCCGTGTATTCCGTGTGTTCCGTGGTTAACCCTGCTTTTGTCTGTATTCGTGACCCTTT
>Ga0066420_1000019_pt1 | contig 61965 bp, 57 predicted proteins | sample LakWasMet28_LOW6_2_FD_59547 | JGI IMG/M metagenome (GOLD analysis project Ga0066420, IMG submission 59547) | Freshwater sediment methanotrophic microbial communities from Lake Washington under simulated oxygen tension - Sediment Metagenome 28_LOW6 | ecosystem: Environmental > Aquatic >... | reverse complement strand
GATGCTCACGGCCACGCGCTCGCGGTCGTCGACGGAGGCGACAGCCCTCTGGACGACGCGTGCCAGGTGGAGGGCGACGCGGTCTGCTGCCTCAGCCGAGCGGAGTCCATCGCGGCGAGCCTCGAGGCGATCGCCGAGGTCGCGGAGCTGCGCGTCGAGGGCCTCGGTGATGAGCACCTCGTAGAGGCCGCGGTCGTGGCGGGTCATGTCAACGAATCCTGTGAAGCCGCGAGGGAGGGAGCCAGCCTCCCGCACCCCACGCAGGCCGCAACGGCGGTTGTACTTCCTCCCGCTGACGGGCGGACGGCGGGTTGTTGCGCGTGGACCTTCGCGAGGAGGATACGCCGCCCCAAATGCAGCAAAGCCCGGCCGGGTGAGTGGTCGGGCTCTGCTGCATCCCTTTGCTACATGCAGCGACGAACTGCTTGAAAAAGGACTTTGAGGGGTGGAGGCGCCGGGAGTCGAACCTTGTCGGGTGAACCAAGCCAACTACGCGTCGGCACACGGTTTTCTCCCGCAAGCCCGCGCAAGGACAGCACTTCCGGTGCCCCACTGATGCCCACCGTTTCCCCGTGATTCCCTCCTAGTGCCGCCATAGTTGGGCACCAGGTGGGCACCGAGTCGCTTCCTCCAACGACGTCGGCTCCGTGCGCCCAAGCGAGAACCGTCGACGTCGTTGGAGGAAGCGACCCATCCCCAGCGACTGGATTTGAGGACCGAAGCAAGATGTTGAAACTGTGTGAAGCAAGCAGCCCCGAGGGGGAGAAGTTGACGAGGCTCGCGAACGAAGGGTTTCACGAGGCGATGCCGCTCCTGGTGAACGGTGCGCCCGGGCGACCCCTGGAGGCACTCATCCTGCTCATTCGTGGTGCCGTCGTTGCCGGCGGCCAATACGCCTACCTCGATGTCAGACTCATGGACACCGACGAAGCGTCGGCGTGGGATCCGGAATTGGCCGGATTGGCGTCCGCCGCCATCCCCCACGGTCACATGCTCTTCTGCGCTCTGGTCGGCCGTAAGGCGCTTCTCGCGCTGAAGCCCCTGCCGGAGGGGCTTGCGGAACTCCGGCGGTTGGCGGAGTTCGGCGCTCCCTCGCCGATCGGGTTCGACGACGTGCCCGAGCCCTCGGATTCGCCCAATGCCAGTAGCAGGTCGCCACTCCTCGACCGGCTGTTGGCCGAGAGCGCCGACCGGGTGACCGGTCTCGTCCGATCGGCGGTGCACCTGGGGATCGACCTGACACAGGTGGCGGTGTTCGTTACACCGGGAGGGGACGGCGCCGTCGACCTGGCGCCGAGGGTGGAGCTCGCGGACCGAGCGACGCTTCTCAATGAGCTGGTTGTCGGCAGGATGAGGCCGGAGCAGATTCGTGCCGTTGGTGCCGACTCCGTGTGCGTCATCCACATGGCACCGGACGGGCTCGCGCTCAGTCACGTGCAGGTCCCGACGGACAGTCGCGGAACGACGCGCGGGAAGACCGGGCGGAACGAGCGCTGTCCCTGCGGAAGCGGCAAGAAGTTCAAGAGCTGCTGCATCAACTGACTCCACCGATGGACCTTGTGCCGCCTCGCGAATGGCAGCAAGCGGCCCTCGCGATGCTCTCACCTCCAGCGGCAGCGAGAAAGACACGTGCGGACGTGGGCCGCGGCACCTCATGAAATTTCCTTTGGAAACCTGGGTGCCGCGTCAATCTCCCGACCCGCGCCGAAGGTAACCCCTTGACGGCACCACATGCTGAGTGCCTTATTGGCGCCCCGACACTTCCCGGAGCGCTACACCCATGCTCACGATCGTTTTTCTTGCGACCGCTTGGAGCCCAAAAGGAGGAGGCATCAACACCTTCAACATGGACCTTGCCAAAGCCGTCGCGAAGGTCATTGGGGCCAACGGCCGAGTGGCTTGTGTCGTGCCAACATCCTCGGGCTCCAACTCTGGCCCGACGAGCGTGAATGTGACGGTCGATGAGTCCGTAACGGTCGTTCACCTCGCTCTGAGGAACGAGAACACGTTTGATCCTGGTTGGATGGGAACTGTATCGATTGCCCTCCAGTCAGCAGGAATCAGTTTTGTGGACTGGTGGATCGGCCACGATGTGATTTCAGGAGAAGCGGCGAACCGGGGCCGCGAAGTCGTTAAGGCTAGTAGAACGGCTGTCATCATGCATATGAGCTATAGGGATTATCAGGGTTATAAGCACTCGTCTGCAGAAGAGGCGGCAAGAAAGCATTCTGAGCAGCGTGACGTCCTTGATGCAGCAACACAAGTGCTCGCCGTTGGTCCTTTGTTGCGAGATCGAGCCCTCGAACTGACGGGCAATGTCAAGATGCTCATCCCCGGGATGCCTGAATTCCCTGCTGCGCGCTCCTCCAACAAGAGACTTGCCGCGATTTCGTTCGGACGGCTAGGCCCTGAGAACGACCGCATCAAGCAGGGCAGTTTGGCCGTGGCCGCCTTCGGCTCAGCTTGCCGAACTGCCAGGGAAACCCCTGGAAGCTCTCGATTGCTCCAGGGAAACGACGCTTCCCTCACACTACTCGGTGTTTCCGAGCCTGAGGAAGAGCGTCGGTTGATGTCTCTCGCTGAGAAGGAAGCTGGGCGAGTGCTCACCATTCACTCGTTGCCCTACGACGAGGATCGAGAAAATCTCTTCCGAAGAGTCGCCGAGTCAAACCTTGCTCTCATGCTATCTTGGCACGAAGGCTTTGGCCTTACGGGGTGGGAAGCGATTGCTGCCGGGGTTCCGCTGATTTTGAGCAAACAGAGCGGTCTTTTCCAACTCCTAAATGAGGAGGGCTTGGCAGCTGGCGCCGACTGCGTGGACATAGATGGGGCGCTGTCAGATCCCAACGACTCGAACGGCAAACACTACTCTGAAGCAGACAAGGCGCGTGTCGCCGCCAGGATCCTCGTGCATTGTGCTGACGGTGAGAGTCGCCAGAGAGCGGCTGCCGAACTTAAGAAAAGTCTGGCTGCAAGGGACTATTCGTGGCTACGTACGGCGCGGGATTTATTGAGTGCACTTGGCTCTTCTACCGAGGAGACTGGGAGTTCAGATGTGTCCGGTGGTCGGCAGGATCCCAAACGCACCTCCGCGGTGACCGAAAGTAGCGATGGCTTGGATGTAACCGGCATCAGGGTATCCAGTGCGGGGGAAGACTTGTCGCCCAAGGAAGGCAACGCCGAGATGGCATCACGACCGGCGGCTGAAGGTGGATCTGCGCAGAAGTCACGTCAACTCCTATGGCCTGCCACTGATCAGGTTGAACTCCGGCCAGAGTTTGAGCGGTTTCTCGACGAGCATGGGATTGCTCTTGAACATCCTCATCGCGGCCATCTCTCGCTGGCGGAACTCTATTCCATCCCAGATATAGCGGAAATGCGCGAGATCGGTGGCAGCCGGCCGGTCCCTGCTCTTCCGAACGACAAGGTTGTTGAGACACTTCTGGGACTCAATGAAGTTCTCCTGATGGGGGACTCTCAGTCGGGTAAGACATCGCTCGCCAAGCATCTATACCGAGAGTTTCGTGTGCGTGGATTCGTCCCTGTGCTGCTCTCCGATCTGCGGAAGCCGCCTCTGGGCGACGATATCGACAAGGCGCTTCAAGCCGCCTTCGTGAAGCAGTACCGCTCGCCTTCCTTTCAGACTTATTCTCAGTTGAGTGTTGGACGTCGAGCCATACTTGTGGATGACTTTCATCTGATGGCAGGGAAACCTTCGCTCCGGCGGAGGTTCCAGCAGGAGCTGGCTTCTCGCTCCGCCCATGTCATTTACTGGGCTCACAACGTCGCGGTCTCAATCGAGGATCTGATTGGGTTCGATGATGGCGGAGATGCGAGGCGATACCAAATCCTGCCCTTGGGCCATGCGCGGCGAGGTGAGCTTATTGAAAAGTGGGCATCCTACGGCGCCGAGGTAGAGGGCGAAGAGCGAAAGATCGCACAAAGTGTGCATGAGACGACCCGTCTCGTGGATGCTATTATTGGTAAGAACTTTGTGCCTGCCTATCCGCCGTTCGTGCTGGCGTTGATCCAGGCGCAGTCGTCGGCGACGGCAGTTGACACAAGTGCCGGCACGCATGGCTATTTCTATGAACTCCTGATTCGGACATCTCTCGCGCGAGAGTCGACGGCTGATGAATATGACGTGACCATGGCGTATTTGGCTAATCTAGCAGGTGTGGTGCTAGCTCAGGGAAGCCGCGTATTGTCGATGGGCCAGTTCTTGGCAGTCCATAGAGATTTTGAAAGGCGCATCGATCTCGAACTCGAATTTGCGCGGACGGTTGAGCGACTCAAGAAGCGCAATCTTCTCGTTTCGCGAGGCGATGAAATAGAGTTTAAGTATCCGTATTTATACTACTACTTTGCAGCGGTTTATCTTCGTGACAGTCTCTCTGTTGAAGCGACGCGGGTTCGTGTGAAGGAACTCGCAACAACACTTCATGTTGATGAGTCCGCAAATATCTTGCTTTTCCTTGCGCATCTGACGCGCGATCCCTTCGTCATTGATACCTTGCTCGGTTCGGCTAGATCCGCGTTTGAAACCGCCAGCCCCGCTACTTTGAACAGTGGTGATTATGTCGTGCAGGATCTCACGCTCTTGGCGAAGAGTACCGAGATTTTTCTCGATATGGATCCCGAGGCGGAGCGGCGGCGAATGTTTGAGGCAATGGACGAAGCTCAGCGAGAGGCTGAGATTGAGGCGGAGCGCGTGGCCGCTCAGGAGCCAACTGTGGAACTGATCCGAGTTGGTCAGGCGCTTGCGGCTCTACAGTTGCTGGGCCAAGTAGCGAAGAACTTCCCCGGCAACTTGGATGCTGACAGAAAGGTTGAGATTGTTGGGGAATGCTACCAACTCGGCCGGCGCTTTTTGGGCTGGTATCTCACGTTTGCGAGCGACCACAGCGTGGAGTTGGTAGCGGAAGTGGCTCGTGTTGTCCAGCGCAGTCACCCGGAGCTTTCGGTTCAAACTTTGGTGTTGAGGGCGAGAGAGATCTTGAGTGAACTTGTTGCGACGGTTACGTTCGCGATGGTCAAGCGTGTGTCGATGGCCGTAGGTTCACGCCTTCTCGATCGAACCTATAAGAGATTATTGGATGAGAAAGTTTCGGCGATTTCGCTCTTTGACTTGTCCATTCACCTTGATCATGTCGGCGATTTTCCGTTGGCCAGCCTGAAGACTATGGCGAGAGCGTTCGCCGATAACGGTCTCCCGTTTGTCGTGCTGCGAGCGTTGGTTACGCACCATCTGCACGTGTTTCCGGTCGAATCACGTGTGAAGCAGGCCGCCTGTGCTGCCGTCGGCATGCAATTTGAGCGGCAAAAATTGCCGATGGCAGAAACAAAACTCCTTCCCAAGCCGAAGTAAGATCTCGCGAGTTCGGGACGGACGGTCGGCGGGACAAGCCTCAGTTGAACGATGGCGGACTGGCGTCGTGCAGGCACTTGCCCCCTGCCGGTGGATGCGAGGCATCCAGTCGGATCCATGTGGTGATAATGAGTCGCGCCTCACGGCGGTTGAGGTGTGGAGAGCGCCGCTCGGCCCACGGCACCACGTGCGAGGTACGTCGGAGCGGGCTCAGGCCCCCCGATTCCGGCTCCTCCACCGGCCACATCCCTTGCACGCCCAGCCCAACCGCGCGACCCGCCCGAGCACCAGGGCGGGGCGCTCGCAACGCGGACAGGTCAGCCGTCGCGCCTTCGTCACCGTGCCGTGCCCGGGGACATGCACCAGCATGACCACGCACGAATCGCCCCCGTGCTCGATCTCGACTCGATCGAGCAGCCGGAACACCCTGGGCAGGAAGCGCGTCCGGATCTGGGCGATCGACACGCGCGGCACGTCGTCGCGGTAGGTCAACGAAGTTCCCCTGGAAAGCCGGCCGCGACGTTGACCTGCTGACCGTGGCCGACGGCGATGGTGGTCACGTTCAGCGAGCGCTGACCGGTGGAGCACGACAGGCGATGCTCGGCCGTCAACGCCATCAGCCGGCGGCTCCCCGAGTCGATGGCCTTCTCCAGCATCATGACGCCTCCGAGGTCGCGCTGTTCGATCGCGTCGTCGCGCCGGGTCTCCAGGAGCACGAGCTTCGCGCGCTGCGTGGCAATCATCGTGGCCAGCATTTCGACACGCGCGACATCCCGGGTCGCCGGATCGCAGAGGACGTCCGCCCAGTCGTTCACGTGGCGCAGCAGCACCGTGATCGCGTCCGCGGAGTCTTCGGTGACGAACTGCCGGAGTGGGAGTTCCTCGAACGACGTGAGCCTGGCCGGTGCCCTCGGTCCGCGGGAGGAGGTCGAGGTACGGACGATGTGACTCTTCTCGATGGGAGGTGTCATCGAGGACAAGGATAGGACGCCCGGCGACAGCACGGCGATGGGGCTGCCCGCGGACGGCGCGGATGCGTGCGCACCTCCCGAGGGAGCGTGAGCGCGGCGGTTGGTTCGCTGCTGTCCCACCTGTCCCACCTCAATCTCTATGTTGAGAGTGTAGGAGTGTATGAAAGGAAAGGACTCCTTCCCTTCCTTCTCTTCATGATCTGTGAAGAGATGAATGCCCTCCGGACAGCGGGACACGTGGGACACGGGCGTCCGCCTCCGCGCACCCCGTCGCCCGGCGGGCCACGGTCGCGCTCCAGCGACCGGTCGAGGCGCATCCCGTGTCGCGCGCAGCGGGCCCCAGAGCGGCCGTAGGAGCGGGATTGGGGGAGACAGCGGCACGCCTCGACGGGCGCCGTTCCAGGCGCCTCCTTGACGGCCAGGGATCGGTCGGAGGCGCGGGGCGGTTCGCCGCCCTCGGCAGCCACCCGCAGGACGTAGCGCGAGCATCGCTCTTCTGTCCCACCTGTCCCACCCTAAATCAAAGGTTGAAACTGTATGGATTGAGAAAAAGAGAGAGGAGGTGCTTCTCTTCTCTCATACCGTAGGTGAGTACGGAGTCACCTGTCCAGGCGGGACACCTGGGACGCCCCGAGCGCATCGCACGCAGGCGCAACGGCCACGGCGTGCGGGCCCCATGTGCGGCACGTTGATCGCCGACATCTTGGCCTGCGCGACAGTGGTCATCGCGATCGACGTCCGGGCCGTCGATGTGTGGAACTGCGCGTGTTGGAGGACGAGCCCGGTGATCAACCCTCTCTCCGAACCGGCGCTGATTCCCCGGATGCTGAGTGCCACCAACCAATGCGTTGGGGGCATGGCCACCGAAAAATCATCGACAGGTAGGAGGAGTGATCCCAGCAGGCCACCGAGTCGACGTGTCGCATACTACCAAGCTGAGGTTCGCGCCGCCTAGACCCATCGCGCCGGTGAAGTCCGCGCCGCTGACGTTCGCGTTGGCGAAGTTCGCATTGGCGAAGTTTGCGCTGGTGAGGTTCGCGCCCGTGAAGTTCGCATCGGGGAGGTTTGCGCCGTCGAGGTTCGCGCCGTGGAGGTCCGCGTGGGTGAGGTTCGCGCCGCGGAGGGTGACGTTGGTGAGGTCTGCGCTGGGGAGGTGCGCGTCGGTGAGATCCGCGCCAGCGATGTCCGCGCCACGGAGGTTCGTGCCACGGAGGTTCGCACCACGAAGGGTTGCCCCGGTGAGGTGGGCGGCGTTGAGCCGTGCATTCGTCAGGTCTGCATTCTGGAATTGCGCGTCTCGTAGGATCGCATCGGTAAGGTTCGCGCCGGTAAGGTTCGCGCCGGTGAGGTCCGCGTCGGTGAGGGACGCATTGGTGAGGTTCGCGTTGGTGAGGTTCGCGTTGGTGAGGTTCGCGCCGGTGAGGTTCGCGTTGGTGAGGTTCGCGTCGGTGAGGTTCGCGTTGGTGAGGTTCGCGCTGGTGAGGTTCGCGTTGGTGAGGTTCGCGCTGGTGAGGTTCGCGTTGGTGAGGTTCGCGTTGGTGAGGTTTCTATCCCCCGCCCTGGCACGGGAAACGTCGGAAGAAGCACCGCCACAGGACGCCCCTTGCGACATCGCGAGCACGAGAATCGTTCGTTGGAAAATTCGCAGGTTCATCGGCAGGGCCCCTCTTGGGTTTGGACACTATCACCATCGCCTCGATCCGCGCACGCGACGGTCGGAGCCCCCGGACGCCTCCCCGCGCTCATCTCCGCTCGCCCTCCGAACCCCAGCGACCTACTCCTGATTGGGTGCGTCCTATGCTTCATGGAGATTGTGTGCGGCTCCAATCACGATCGTCGCAACACCGGCAGCGTGTGACGCACGCAGCCGTGTCCCGACCGCGCGAAGTCACAGGGTCTCATCGGCGCGATGCTGCCCTGGTACTGGGCGGAGCGTGGCCGTCATGGCTCGACGTGCCACACCCAGGTCTTCGCAGCGACCTCGGTCGTCGACATGAGGTGCGCGCGGACGTTTCTGCCGACCTTGTCGTTCCCATCGTCCATCCGTTCCCAGACCTCCACGCAGGAGACACCCTCGGCGGGGGACCGGAGCCCGATCTTGTCGCCGCCGATCACCGGCGACGACGCGGCCAGGATCGCCTGGAGGCCCAGCTCGCGGATCTCGTACTTCGCGGCGAACGAGAAGCTCTTGCGATTCAGCCGGACGGCGTCGGTGGTCTCCGGGGCGATGTCGGCGAACGGCCAGTTGTCGGAGTCGTTGTGGGACTCCACGCGTCGCAGGGTGAACTTCGTCCTGTTCTGCACGATCAGCACGTAGCTGTTGCGCTCCAGCGCGGAGGTCAACACCTTGCGGATGTCGTCGATCGCGACACCGACGGGTCGCGTGATGTGCTCGATGGCCTTGCCGGCGCTGCTGCTGATGGTCATCCCGATCGCTCCTGCCTGGTCCCCGAGGACACCCGCGCGCCCGGGTTGTGTGTGACGCCGCCCCCGAGCATGGCGTCAGACACATACACCGTACCTGTGCATCTGTCACTGTTGCTGGCCTGGGCTCCACGCCATGCCCGTCGGCATGCCGCGTCGAACCCGCCGACAGACGATCGAGGAGGTGGTGCGCACCCGGCTGCGCGAGCTTCGCGCGTCCAGGGGGCTCACCCAGGAGCAGCTCTGCGAGAGCGCCGGGGTCAGCGTCGACGCCGTCAACCGCATCGAGAACGGCACCCGCGTCCCGACGATCGCCACCCTGGCGAGCCTCGCGGCTGCGCTCGGCGTCGAGGTCGGCGACCTCGTGCGAACCGAGGCCCTCCCGGCGCCGCGGTTCAAGCCGCCGGTTCAGCGCATCGTCGCGCAGCTCATGTCGCAGCCCGACGAGATCCAGGACGCGGCGGAGAAGCTCGTCAGGGTGCTCTTGTCGGTGGCGCGGAGCTGACCTGCGAGCACGGTGGGCTCGTAGTGGGCGCGGCCAGGCCACCGTATCTCGTCGGTTGGCCAGCGCGGTCGGCGGCGGGGCCGAGGTGGGGAGAACTTTCCCATCGGAATGCGACCGCCGCGTTGACGTTACAGTGGAAAGTCGCCCCGAGCGCTGTCCACGCCGCTCCTTGACCCTGCGTGGCCAGTGGTGCTTCGGGGGGAAGCTCCGTCGTGTCAGTACAGAGGGATTAGGTAACGCCTGGGCGACGGAGCGGCGGGGCATGCCGCTCACTGTGTGCGCATCCACTCATCGCCACATGGCGGCGCGGCCCCGTCACCCGATCTCAATGGTTGTCGGGATTCCACACCTCTTCAATGGCATCAATCGGCTCAATGCCATTCGCGCAGAGAATCTGCCTGCTGATGGCGCGCTGCTTCGGCGTCTTGCATAGCCGATCCAGAGCTTCCTGAATGGGGGCAGCATGAGCCTTGATGGCTCTGACCAGGAACACCGTAGTGTGTCCAGCCGCCGCTCCTCGCGAAGGGTAACCCGCCGCGGTAACGACGAGAATGCCGCTCTGATGCAGCCAATCGCGAAACTTCTGGATCTCGTCGAATCTCTCTACGGGGTCCTCTCTGGGCGGCTCGTTGTGAAAGACCAGCGCCAAGCCCTGGCCCGTCAAGTATCGAACCCCGTGGTGTCTGTCCGCTTCGGTGTCGAATACCTCACGCGCGAGCGCCTTCGCCTGGGCGTCCAGCGTCGCCAATGCAGCGCGAACGCGAACGGTTCTACGCTTGGACGTTGCTGAACTCGTACGGGGGGCGCCTGCGATTCTTGCCATTGCCATGCATCCTCTCATTCGGCTCCGTTCCGCACGGAGCCCAAGTTCGCATGGATGCGACAACATTCTCGGCACGCTGTCACCTCCCTTGCGCTGTGATTCGCGCCCCCGCCGCAGCCACGCGCGGGGAGGGGGGCTTGACGTCGCACCGGGCGCGATCCAGGCTGCCCATCGCGCTTCAAGTGGTACGTGGCGTCGACATCGAGTCGATGCTTACCAGCGAGCAGGTCGCGAGACCCGTCGATTCAAGCGCCACGCACCCGAACCTCCGCACGCGCGAAACGCCGCGTGACGGTCTGCCGGACGTCTTGCTCCCCGCTCCCTCTCTGGTCCGACGCCCGAGGGACGATGGGCAGCGCGCTTTCGCACGCCGAAAGGAAGATCGGGGACCGTAGATCGTCAGACACGGGTGCCGACGGGCGTCGGGCGGAAGGCATCTATGTCCATCGAAACTCTCATCCCCGAGACCGTCAACATCCACCTCTGGCCGCGGTGCAACCTGCGTTGCGTCTACTGCTACGGGCAGTTCCCGTACCGACCCAGGACCCTCGACGCGAGGTCGTGGGTGGCGATCGCGGGCTCCCTGGCGAGCGTTGGCGTGCGACGGCTCAACTTCTCCGGCGGGGAGCCCACGCTGCACCCGGAGCTGCTGGCCATCGTGCGCGCCACCACCGCCGCGGGCCTCACCGCCAGCATCGTCTCCAACGGAGCGCGTCTGGACGACGACCTCCTCCGTGAACTGGAAGTCGTCGCGCTCAGCATCGACGCGGCGACCGACGCGGTCAACGCCCGCATCGGGCGAGTCGGTGCCCGCGGTGGCTCCTACGTCGCCCACGTCGAGAGCACCGTCGCTCGCGTGCATGCGGCCGGGGTCGGGCTGAAGATCAACACCGTGGTCACGCGGCTCAACCTCGACGAGGACCTCTCGGATCTCGTGCGGCGGCTGCGGCCGGCGAAGTTCAAGGTGCTCCAGTTCGTGGCCGTCGCGGGCGAGAACGCCGAGCGCGCCGCGGAACTCGCCGTGACGGAGGGGGAGTTCGCGCGCTTCGTCGATCGCCACCGACACCTCGAGGCAAGGGGGGTCTGGGTGCAGCCCGAGTCCTCCGGCACGATCGCCGCATCCTACGTGATGGTCGACCCCGAGGGGCGCCTCTTCCAGCACCAGAACGGGGGCCACGTCCGGAGTCGCCCGTTGACCGAGGTCTCGTTCGAGTCCGCCTTGCGAACCGTGGGCGGCTACGATCGCGAGGTCTTCGAGGCACGGGGCGGGGCGCTCTCCGTCCGGCGGCTGCCACTCCTCCAGCGGGTCGGGGGCTGAGATGGATGTCGAACTCTTGTTCAGGATCTGCCCCGATCCGCTCGATCTCGCGAGCCAGCTCGTGAAGGTCCTGGGGGGGCGGAAGGACGACCTCGCGGCGGCCGCCGAGCGGTGGGTCGCGCTCGCCGCGACGGCGTTCCCGGAGCGGCCGGTCGACGCCTACTTTCCCGGAGGACCGGCAGCGCCCGAGGTCTGGCAGTTGCTCCAGGTACTCTCTTGCGCGGCTCCGGCGTCGGGGTTCGATCCTTTTGGAGACCTGGTCAAGGCCGCACGCAAGGAGCAGAACACGTCCGACGAACCACCGCGACCGACCGTGACCTACGAGTGGGAACTGCTGGAGTCGGCCGTCGTCCTGGCTCCGATTCGTGGAGCACTCCATCGCTGGCGGGAAACCCTGGCCGCTCTTCTGCGCCGCCGCTCGGAGCACTTCGCACTTGTGCTCGCCGGTCACTTCGCCCTGGAGATGCCGGACCTCGCCTACGCGCTGCTCGACGACTCCCGCCGCGTTCATCGAGGCGGACGGCGCGACTGTGCGCCGCAGGGTTCGGGCGCGTTCCCGGGTCGCTGCCCAGACGGAAGCTTCGACCCGTGCCGGTGGATCGCCATCGGCCGCCTGGCGAAGGTCGAGCCTGGACAACTCACCGAGCGGGACCGTCAGGAGCTCGAAGCACTCACAGTGGACGGATGCCTGGGGGGGCAGTTCACGATGATCTTCAGCAGTCTGATCGAGGGCGAGCGCTTCCCGCCGTGCGCTGTGGTCGCCGCGCGTGAGGGACTCCGCTCGACCGACTTCAAGCGAAGAATGAACGCCGTCATGCTCGCCGTCCGGTTCGACGAGACGCGCGACGAGGGCCTCGATGTGCTCCTCCGTTGGGCGGCCGAGATCACCACGGCGACTCCGGAGCAACTGCCCTTCTCCCGCGCGCTGGAGGTGTTCGGACACGGGATGTTCTACGGACGCGGCTGGGGGCGCGAACACCTACGTACCCGGCTCCATCCACTGATGGGCGCGCTCCTGCGTCGGGGGACGTGGTCGCTCAAACTCTGGCGTTCGCTCCTCACGCGGCCTCTCTACTCCGCCGCTCCCCGCCTGACACAAGCCCAGGTCGACGAGCGGATCCGCGACGTGGCCGCAGAGCACTTCATGCAGGTCGCCCGCTCGTCGGAGGAACCTCTCGGGCGGCGACGCGCTGCGGTCGAGGCCATCGCAACCCTCGGTGCGTCCGGGTACGCCAAGGATCTAGGGACGCTCATCAAGGACGCCGCGTTGAGGGACGACGTTCGCCGCGCGAGGGCTCGCCTTCGCGACGTGGCTCGGGTGGGCGAACTGCCCGTGGATGTGGCGCTCGACCTTGGCGTACGTGCCTTCCTGGCGGCGTCATGAGCGTGCCCTTCGTCGGTATCGCTGGACGCTCCGGCGCCGGGAAGGACACCCTCGCCGAGCGGATGGTGGCGCAGTACGGCTTCTGCCGTGTCGCGATCGCCGACCCGCTCAAGGAGATCACTGGCCGCGCGTTCGATCTCACCCGCGAGCAGCTCTGGGGGGACGGCCGCGACCTCGTCGACCCCCGCTGGGGTCGGACCCCACGCCAGCTCTACCAGCAGCTCGGGGACGCCCTTCGAGCCTGTCACCCCGAGACCCTGATCCGGATGTGGCTGCGCGAGGTCCACGCGGCGCGCGCCGGGGGGAGCGCGGTGGTGACTCCGGACGTGCGGACGTCCGCGGAATTCGACGCGGTGCGCGCAGCGGGCGGGTCACTCTGGCGTATCGAGCGCCGCGACCATACGCCGCCGCCGGGCGGGCTCCATCAGACTGAGACGGCTCTCGATGCTCACACGGATTGGGACGTCCGCATCGACAACGACGGTCCGGTCGACGCGCTCTTGGCGGGCCTCGATCGTCTCTGCTCCTCACCTCGCCGGTGAGGTGGGCGAACCGCGAAGCCCTTCTCCCGGCGCGATGGCGAGCCCTACCGCCTCAACAACGGAGGTTTCGGACGTGACGCGGTCGGCTTCTCTACGATCGTATGATCGCGTTCCACCTTCGGGCTGCCAACTGGGGAGCCACGGATGCAGCGGATCCGCGCCGGTCCGGAGCAGTGACAGGCGCCGGGGAGAGGAGGTACTGTCACAGTGATGCGTGGCGGAGACGGCCAGGGTGTGCGCGGTGGCGGGCGAGCAGGGCCCGCGGAGCGTTGGATTCGATCAGTGAGCTTCTGCGGGCCTTCGACAGGGCAGGAGTGCTGCCTGTGATCCGAGATATTCATTGACAAGTGCAAGCACGATGAATGCGGCGCCAAGCCTGCGAGCGGTCTCGTCTCGGTGACGCCCAACCTCGCCTATCGATCTGGAGATGGAGTGGCTCGACACGACTTGCCTGATGACGTCATCGTGTGTGCCGCGGATGCGGCGCGCCGTTACTGGATTGGGACGCTCGCATTCCGCGCGTCCGTCGTCGCCGGCAGCGTGGGGGAGGAGACCTTCCGGCGCGCGCTTCACACCGTTGTCAGCCGGAAGGTCGTGCTGCGGCTTGAGACCTGCAACGCGTCCGACCGCGGCCAGGTTCGCCCCGCTCCGGTCCCAGCGCTCATCGACCCCTGGAGCGTCGACCCAGCACGGATCGAGGCAGAGACGCGGGTCGTTGCTACTTGTCCGGCCTGCGATGGGACCCGCCGCGTCGAATGCACGGCATGCCAGGGGAGCGGTCGCGTTCGGTGCCAAGGCTGTGGCGGAAGTCGTCAGGTCCCCGGGCAGCGCGGTCCGAAGGCCTGCCCTACGTGCCGTGGCCGCGGCGACCAGAAGTGCGACCGGTGCAAGGCCGGTCGCGTTGCGTGTATCTCATGCGGCACCGGAGGGCTCGTCGGTGCGTGGCTCGCGATCGACGAGCGGTCGCAACAGCAGGTCCGTGTCGCGCCGCGCAACGCCGCCGCGAGCATTCACACCAATGTCGATGCGCCGGAGGACTTCGACGTCGAACCAGATCGCTGGCCCAACGAACTCGTCGCGGACGCCCTTCTCGCCGACGTAAGCTCGCTGCCAGGAGCGTTGCAGCCGGCGACAGATTCTCGCAGCGACCGCGTGACTTCGACGCGTATCCAAGCGTTTCGAAGCCCGGTGTGGCGGGTGACGTTTCGCACGCGGTTGGGCACTGGTGTCGTGGAGGTGGCTGGGCGGCCGCTTGCCGTCGCAGCGACAAGCAACTGGAGACCGCTGGCGCTCCGTCGCGGGCTGCTCGCGGGCACCGGTGCTGTCGTCGTCGGCTCGATGGTGCTTATGGTCGCCGGCAATTACCTGGCTGCCCTTCGACGTCAGAACCAGGCCGAGGAGCGGGAACACGAGCGTCTCGACGCAGTTCAGGCTCTAGATCAACGTTCGCAACTCCAACAGGCCGCGGACGCCGCACGGCGGCAGGCGCTTGTGGTCAGAGCCCAGGCAGAGGAGCAACTCCTTCGCGCGGCGGCCGAGCGGCGATTGGCTGCCGACGCGGCGCAGGAGCAACGCGCCCGCTTCGACCGGCTGAGCGAAGCCGAGCATCTTGCCGCCGCTCGCGCATCACTGGCAGAAGGCTACGATGTTGACCGCCGAATTGGAGGCAACCTCGACGATGCCGAGCGCCATCTTCGCGCGGTGACTTCCGACAGCGGTTCCGCCGTGGATTCGCTGCTCGCCGAGATCTGGCGTCGCCGGGGTCGTGCTCTCCTGCCGGAGCACGACTACGTGAACGTGTCGTGCGCGGAGGCGGTGCGCATGGCTTGGGCGAGCGCCGCGCACTTCAACACTCGCTTGGAGGGTCACTGGGCACATTGGGTCGTGCGGGGCGGCACCGCGAACTACTACCCCGGCGGTATGCAGTTCTCCTGCTCAGCGAGCGGGGCGCAACGAGGAGATTTCGACGGCGAAGTTCGTGTCGACTATCGCGGTCGATTCGGTGGGGCCGGGCCCCGCCAGGCCGCGAGCGGGCAATACCACTTCCTGCAAGCGACCTATTCAGGACACGACATCGAGCTCGTCGGCCGAATTCACTACTACGGGCCTTTCCGGTACGGATTATTGGTCTTGGAGGAAGGCAGCATTCTGCGAGTCGCGGATGGTCGATCGCTGCGCGGCGAGGCGACGACGAGATAGTCGGCGTCGTGCAGGGAACGAAGGCACCGTAAGCGCCCACGGGGTTCATTGATAGGCTTGGGGTTCTGGTGAGCAGGCCGGTGCGCGTCGAGATGATCCTACGTGCGGCCGAGATCGCGAGGTTGAGCCATCTCAGCGAACCCCCTGCTTCTTCTCCCCAATCTGACGGTGGAAACCGCCGCAGAAGTGGCCGAACCACTGGCCTCCACCCGTAAGTGTGATTCGCGATGCGGGTAATGCCCATTGTGTTGATTGTCTTTACGTGCCTTGGCGCTATCGTGATAAGAGTCCATAGTATGAACAGGATGCGACTGCCAAGAGCTCAGAAACATGCACTCGCCCGCCAACTCGTGGAAGTGGCGCTCACACGCGTCCGCTCGGCCGGTCGCTTCATCGACGCCCGAGGCGTGAGCGGCAAACCCGTTGAACTGGTGGATGGCTCGCTTACGTTCCTTCACACGACACCCTCTACGGGTGCGCATGGGGGAGCCGGCGAGTACGTACTCGACATCTGGCAAGACGGTGCGGGCAAGGTCTTCTCGGCGGGTTGGGAACCACTTGTGATCGTGGCGTTCCGGTACGGACCGTGGATGAACGCCCTCGTGCCGGGCTCATTTGTCGGGTAGAGATCGCCGAGTTGGACGCGATGGTCGTGCCTGCGGGAGCCTCAACTGAGGTTGCGGGGTTCGGAGCGCTTTCCAGTGGAAAGCCGGTTCGACCGCAGGCGCTCCGCGGTCGTTGTCGCGATACTCGTCCAGTGGCACGGACCGCCTTCCGTAGCGTTCGTGCAGCCAGACCGGACATCGATCCACCTCCCCTATCTTCGAGGCCTGAACGCTCGCGCGAACACCCCGCGACCTGCGGGAACCTCTCCACATCGCGCCTGTGTTGGAGCACTTTCCTGTGGAAAGTCACGTTCTAGGGGGTGGGTCTGGCGGTTGATCTCCTCGCCGCTCACAGGCTTGCGAGGCTCGCTCCGTGTTCGGCGAGTCGTTGCTTCCGCGTCGTGAAGTCCGGCAATGCCCGCTCGACCCGCGCCCAGAACGCTGGTGCGTGATGCGCCTCCGCCAGGTGCACGAGTTCGTGCACCACGACATGTCCCACGATCTGCGGCGGCAGCAGAATCGTCCGCCAGTGGAAGTTGAGCAGTCCACCCGCGCCGCAGGAGCCCCAGCGGTACCCGCAGGGCGAGCGCATCTAGATCCCCGAGGAAGCAGGCAGCCCCCGCGTGAGGAGATGACTGAGGCGGGTGTGGCTCCATCCGGCCTTCTTCCGCTTGGCGCCTCGTTCACACCGCATACCGAAATGGCGACGTGTTGCTGGTAGAAGCCTATGGCGCCACAGGTGGCATTCGCGATCTGCGCCAGAAGGAGACCCAGACCCCATGAACACGATTGAGGCCTTGTTATCGCTGATCGACGAGGTCGCCAGCAGTGCCCTCACCTTGGGCCGCGCCGTCGTCCGTATCGGTACCGCGACGATCGAAGTCGCGATCCGCCTCGGACGTCGGTAGCGCTCGCCCCCGCGTCAGCCGGCCGCTGACCCACCCCACTCGCCGCCGCGCCCTGGCCTCATCGCCGACCGCCCTCGCCCTCGCGCGATGGCGATCGGCGCGGTGCGTCCGGGGCGCGGCGCTCTCCCTCGACCACGTCCGCCCAAAGGAACACGACCATGAACGCCGCCATCATCCCCCTGACGTCCGCCCTCGCCCTCGTCCCCACGCCCGCCCCGGCTTCACCGCCCCCGTTGCCCCCCACGGTGAGGGGCCGCTCGTTCACGAGCGTCTACGCCGACGTGCAGCAGCGCGCCGACGACATGCTCCCCGACCAGATCGTGCACGTCGCCGACCTCCGCATGAACCCCGCGGGGAACATCGAGCTCCCAGGCGGCACCGAGTACAGCATCAACCCGCACGCCAAGCGCCAGGTCAGCTCGCTGCTCGGCCTGCGGTGGGACCGCTGGTTCCAGTCGGCCTCCGGGGAGGAGCGCGCCGAGGAGGTCAACCGCCGCTTCGGCCGCATCCCCGGCCAGCTCAAGGTCCGCGCCTGGAAGAACTACGAGGGCGACGCCCACGGCATCGCCCGCGCCTTCCTCGCGCCGACCTTCACGCCCATCGACGACCTGCGGATCTTCGAGCGGATGAACGCGATGATGAAGGGGCTCATCGACGAGTACCGCTTCACGGCGATGCAGCTCACCGACTCGACGACCCACTACACCGCCGTGCACACGGAGGGCATGGACGTCGACGGCCTGGGCGACCTCCTCTACCCCGGCTTCCACCTGCGTAACTCCGAGGTGGGCGCGAGCGCGCTGTCGCTCGACGACTACATGTTGCGATTGGTCTGCCTGAACGGATTGATGGCCCGGGTGGGCGGCAAGCGCAGCCTCTACCGCACGCACCGCAGCATCGAGGACGACCAGCTCGCGGCCGCGCTGGTCATCGCCGTGGGGCGCTTGCCGGAGCGCTGGCAGGTCTCCCTCGGGTGGATGCGCGCGGCCAAGCGCATCACGGTCCCGCACCCCGACGACGCGGTCGCCGCGATCCTGGGCGACTCGTCCGAGGTGCCCAAGGCCCTGCTCGAAGAGGCGCAGCGGGTCGTCCTGCGCGACGGCGACCTCTCCCGCTACGGCGTGGTGCAGGCGATCACCCTGGTCGCCCACCAGACCAACAAGGACCCCGACGTGCGCTTCGCCATGGAGCGCCTGGCCGGGGACTACCTCGCGGCGACGCCCGCGCAGGCGGCGTGATGAAGTACGCCGCACTCCTTCGCATCAAGGCACTGCTCGACGCCTACCTCGCAGCGCTCGCCGACGAGGGCCGCCAGGCCGTCCAGGACGCGCTCACGGAGTTCCTGGGCGACCACCCCGAGGTGCTGGCCGTCGCCTGGTACCAGGGCGCGGGGCTCTCCCACCTCGTGTTCGAGCTCCGCGACGGCGCGAGCTACCTCGCCGCCGAGGACCAGCTCGTCGGCGCCTCGTTCGACGACACCTTCGACACCCCGGCGTACTCGGCCTTCGCCGACGTGCTCTGGAACTCGCTCGACGTGCTCGTGGCGAAGTTCGGCTTCGACGTGAACGTCCGCGCCACGCGCCTGGACATTACGGCGCTGCCGATCGCGGCGTAGCGCTCCACTCCCACCCGACCTGCGACGCCCCGGCGCCCCCGCTCCCCGAGCGGTGCCGGGGCGTCGTCCCTTCCCATCACGGACTCTCCGACGCCCCCCCGATCCCCGCACGCACCGCTCCGCCCCCCGGTCGGAGGGAGGCCCGAACGCTCGCGAGTCCCTGCGACCGCCGAGTGCTCCGGTCTCCCCCCGACGCGTCTCTTCCTCGCCCCGAAAGGTCCAACCCCCCGATGCACTTCGACTCTTCCATCGCGGCCGACCGCGATGCGCATTCCCCCCCCGACGGCCCGGTTTCCACTGGAAAGAACGTCGTGCCTGTCGCCCGCGTCGCCCGCGACGCGCACCCGCTCCCCGACGACCTCCTCACCCGGGTGGGGCTCGTCGGCACCTCCCAGCCTATGCAGCGCCTGCGCACCGAACTCCTCCGCTACGCCCGCTCCGCCGCCCCCGTGCTGATCCAAGGCGAGAGCGGCTCGGGCAAGGAGCTGCTCGCGCGGGCCCTCCACCTCGGGTCGGCGCGGTCCCGCGCACCCTTCGTGGCCGTCAACGTCGCCACCCTGCGGGGCGAGGTCGTCGCCTCGGAACTCTTCGGCCACGAGCGCGGCGCGTTCACCGGCGCCCTCACCCGGCACCGCGGCCTCTTCGAGCAGGCCCACGGCGGCACGCTCTTCCTCGACGAGGTGGGCGAGCTCGACCCGCGCACGCAGGCCGACCTCTTGCGCGTACTGGAGACCGGCGAGGTGCGCCCCGTCGGCAGCGAGCGCGCCCGCACGGTCAACGTCCGCGTCGTCGTGGCCACCCACCGCAACGTCGCGTCGATGGTCGCCGAGGGCGGCTTCCGCGCGGACCTCTACTACCGGCTGAACGTGCTGCCGGTGGTGGCGCCGCCGCTGCGCGAGCGTCGGAGCGATCTGCCCGCCCTGGTGCATCACCTCCTCGCGCGCCTCCAGCCCGAGATGGGACCGCGCACGGTGTCGCCCGACGCGCTCGTGCTGCTCCGGCGCCACGACTGGCCGGGGAACGTGCGCGAACTCCTCAACGTGCTCCGGCGCGCCGCCGCGCAGAGCGAAGAGCAGGTGCTCGACGCCGCGGTCCTACGCGGGGCGATCGGCCACTCCATCGTCCTGCCCCCGGGACGCCCGCGGCCTGTCGCGCAATCCACGCGCGGGAACGAGGACGTCACCGCCGCGCTCACGGCGACCGGTGGGAACATCTCCGCGGCGGCCCGGAGACTCGGCATCGCGCGGTCGACCTTGCGCGAGCGCCTGGACGCGAGCCGGCGGGGCGACGCCTGCCCGATCCGGTCCCCGCTCCAGCACATCACGCCCGCCCTTGGGTTGCCGGCCGAGGCTCCGTGAACACCCTCCCACCCTCGCACGCGTGGTCGCTCGGCCACGAGATCAGCACGATCGAGCAGGCCACGGCGGGCTGCGCGAGGGTGCTCGCCCAGGTCCACGACCCCCAGCGCGACGGGCGCGCCATCCGGGCGGGGGTCGTGGAGGCCGAGGCCATGCTCTCGCTCGTGCACCGTCGCCTGCACGACCTGGGACGGGTGCTGCGGGGAGAACTCGACCCCTGGCTTCTCGCCGCCCCGCACAACGTCGTCGGACCAGACCCTGGGCGTACCAACCACGGCGAGGACGTGGTGTTCGGCCCGAAGCCCGGCGTCCGCACGAAGCGCTCCGCCCGCCACGCCCGCCGCTGATCCCCCGCATCGCTCCACGCCCCGGCGCCTCCTCGACTTCCGAGGTCACGCCGGGACGCGCGGGTACTCCCTCACCTAACGCTTCTCTCTCCCAACCACTTCGAGGAACCCATGAACGCTCCCGCCCTCGCCATCGTCACGACCCTCACCACCGCCCTCTGCGCGTCGCTCGACCGCCGCGCCTTCGCCGCCGCCCTCGCGCGGTTGAAGCACGCCGTCGCCCACCGCCCCGCGCTCCCCGCGCTGGAGGCGGTGCTCCTCGCGGGCACCGACGACACCCTCCACCTCACCGCCACGGACGGCAGCGTGTTCGTCCGGGTCGCCGTGCCCGCGACCGTGACGTCGTCGTGGGTGTCCCTGCTCGTGCCCCTGCGGCGCCTCCTGGAGGTCGCCAAGGGCCCGAACGCCCGGCTCCAGCTCGCCGGGGACCAGATCACCGTCGGAGGCGCCACACACCGCCTCTCGACCCTCCCCACCGTGACCTTCCCGACGGTCCCCCCGCCGAGCGGTGCGGTGCTCTTCACCCTCCTGCGCCCGACCCTGGCGCGGGTGCTCCGCCAGACCAGCTACGCGATGAGCTACGACGACACCCGCCCCCACCTGGCGTCGATGCTCATCGAACGCCGCCGGGATGAGTTGGTGTTCGTCACGACCGACGGGCACCGCCTCGCGAGGGTGCTCGTTCCCGACGACGGCGAGGACTTCACGGTGCTCGTCGGTCGCCGCACGATCCAAGCCGTCGAGCGCATGGCGGGCGTGGCGGGCGGGCTCGTTCGTTTGTGGCGCGACGGCGACCGCCTCTGGTTCACCTCGGGCGACGAGTGGGTCTCCGGCCCTGTCGTCGACGCGATATTCCCGAGCTACGAGCAGGTCATCCCGGTGCCCGCGGACGGGCGCGTCACGATGACCACGGCGGACCTCGCCGCCGCGATCCGAGCGGTAGCATCGCGAGGGACTCCCGCCGTGACACTGCGGTTCGACGGCGTCGCGTCGGTGGTGACGCTCGCCGTCGACGACGGAGAGGGCAACCTCGCTGAGGCGACCGTGGCGGCGACGTTCGACGGGGACGTGCCGAAGGCCATCGGGATCAACGGACAGTACCTGCGGGAGATGGTCGACGCCCTGGCGGACGAGGGCGCGACGGTGACGATGCAGGTCACGGGGGAACTCGACCCCGTGCGGGTGGAGACCATGGCCAGCACGACGGCGGTGGTCATGCCGATGCGGATCTAGGACCGGGTCGATCGGCAGCGCACGAACGTCCCCTGGGGGATGGTTGCGCGCTGCCGATCGACGGCTCGTTTGGCCCCGAGTCGGGGCCCGGCATAGGGCGTCACTGCGGTAGCCCCACCCCCAGGGCGCCAAGCACAACAAGGAACGGCCTTAGCAGATGGACCCGCTGAGAATGAGAGGAAGGGTAACTTTCCAGTGGAAAGAAGAGGTCCAACCCGAGGGAACTGGCAAGAACATGAGTGTGTTGGCAAGTCACCGCCATGCCACTACTTCAACCCGAGCGCCTTTTGTACAGCCGTTGCGAGGTCCCCAAAGAACATGGGGTCGACTGCGTCGACGAGTTCCGCTGGCGCGTCGAGCACCAAACGCCTCGCTTCCGACGGAAGTAGTACACGACGGGCGCCGTTGGATCGGGCGGTCTCCATGCACTCCATCATGCTCCGTGGAGCGCGAAGGTTCCCTTGCACGGTCATGTCGCCCACGATGACAAGGGCCGGCAGGGTCGCACGCCGCTGAAGCGCCGCCACAAGGGCGACCAGGGTCCCCACGGCGGGTTCGTAGGACACGCGATTGCCAAGCAGGTCGACGTACTCCACTTGCAGGTCATGGGCAGCGAGGACGTCAGCGACCCCAAACGCTGCGGCGTGCCCCTGCAGCCAGGCGAAGGCCCGTTGGAGGGAGGACCGCATCGGTCCATCTGTGCCGCCCGTGCGGAGTTTCGCTCCCCCGGGCGTTAGCGCGACCTCCACGCGATGAAGCCCCACCCGGCCATTGTCGTCGAGACCCGCAAGGTAGGCGACGCCTGGGGCCGGCGGATCGACGGAGATCAGGGTTCGCCCGCCTTCCTCGGGCACCGCCACAAAGTGCTCGGCCCCGTTCTCGCGGTCGATGTAGGAGAACGACGTCTGGTGGTACTCGAACGCGCCCATCTTCTTTAGTTGCTCCTTGACGCGGCGACGCCCCTCCAGGGCGAGTTCAAGGACCTCGGCGACCTCGTCACGCGTGAACTCGCCGTGCGGGTGGAGCAGTTTCAGGTAACCCGAGACGGTCTTGCGCACCGCCCGGGCGTCGCGGGCGTTGAGGTGAGACCCAAGCGCGAACTGCCGATCGAGCGCCTCAGTGTAGTTCTCCCGTCGCAGCTCCTTGAGCGCCTCTGCGAGGTAGTCGACCACCATGCCGTAGCCCGAAGTGAAGAACTCGTTGCGCATCTTCGGCACCTCCCAGCCGGGGAGGTAGAAGTGCAGCCGATCGAGGAAGGCCATGTCCTCGCGGATCACCTCGGGCAACGGCGCGAACAGATGCGAGGCGCGCACCATCACGTCTACGGGTTGCTGCGTGTTCCCGAAGAGAGCGATCGACGCGACGCCGGAGAGTGACTCCTTCCCGCGCGCGAACGTCCCCGACTCGCAGTAGGTCTTCAGCGTGCTCACGACCTCCTTCGGCATGTTCTGGAGGTCGGCTACCTCGTCGAACGCCACCGCGTCCCAGAGCCCCACGAGACCGATGCGGCTCGTGGCCAGGTTGAAGAACAGGTTGGCTACGGTAGCGGGACCGGTGAGCAGGATCGTGTACGGCGACAGCTCCTGGAATGCGTATGACTTACCCGTACCGCGCGGTCCGAGCTCAACGAGGTTGTACCGTGCCTCGCACAGCGGGATCAGCCTCGCCAGGATCAGGAGCTTGAGACGGCGCGTGAAGTGCGCGGGTTCGAGCCCAATGCTGCGGAGCAAGACGTCCGTCCACGTCTCGGTATCAAACTGCCGCCGCGCCTCGCGGTACTCGGCCAAGTCGAAGCTCGCCATCTGGATCGGCTTGATGCTGTCGATCCAGAACGGGCTGCGCTTGCCCTTGGCGCTCTCGTCGAAATCATGGCGAAGTTCGATCTGCGCCCACACTCCGCCCATGAGCAGCCGGTCGTACTGACGCACGTACTCCTCGGGCACATGCACGAACTTGTGCCCAAAGTGCACGAGCTCGGCCCAGTACTTGTCGTCATCGGAGACATAGCGGACCTTCACCTTGTCGAGCACGGTGTGCCGTCCGCGCTCACGCACGCGCGACTGGGCCTTGTTGGCTTCGTCGGGCCGTACGTAATTCTCCGCGAGCACGCCGGTCACGATGCGCAGCCCCGCATCCACTGCGACGGGGTCGTCGGTGGAGCAGTACTTCCCGAGTAGGTACTCAAGCACGTACACCGGCACCGTCGCGCCCGACCTGATGCGTTGCACCAGATCCTTTCGAACCACGCGGCCCGCCAGCACATCGAGCAACTTCTGATCGAGAACCTTCGACGGTTCCATCGTCTGGCTCGCCGCTCTACCAGGAGGCCAGGGCCACGTCGAGTTCGGCGTGGGCGAGCTCCTGGTCGGTGCGCGCATCGAGCATCACCACCCGGACCCTGCGCCCCTTCGGGGGCTCGTCGAGCCGCACTGTCACAGTGTTTGCTCGGAAGCATCGCGTTGCCGCGTCGTATTCCAGCGCGAGCTCCCCGGTGGCATCATCGAAACCGTACGCCGCTGCGGTCGGTCGGCCAATCAACCTTCGCCCGTCGCGCACTTCGATGCGAACCCGCCGTACGGATTCCGTGAAGAGTCCCTCTGCCTCGCCGCCGACGATCACCGTTGCGAGCAGCGAACTCAGTTTCGGCCGGCTCGGCGTGAGCGCCCAACTAACCGCGCCAGCGGAGGTCGCACCCGTGAAGGTTGACCGGAGCACGAGTACCGGCACCACGAGTTCCTGCGGTGAAGCCCCGCCGTGGAAATACCCTCCCGTCGCACCCGGTGCCGTGAAGCACCCGGTCGACCATGGGACCGCCACCTCCAGATCACCCTCCAACCCGAGCTGAGCGGCGGTGAAGCGAGCGAACGCGCCGTCCGCGGCGCCGCCGCGACCTATCCACGCGCGGCGGTGTAGGCCAACGGTCTGACCGCCCGGAGGCTGGATGTGCCGATCGCTTTCCAGGGGGTCACCGAACAGGTGGCCGTGGTCGGCTGTCACCACGGCAAAGCGCACGCCGAGTTGAAAGAGCACCTTCACCGCGCGCCGCACCTGCGCGAGCACGTCGTCCATGAGGCGTCGGGCCATCTCGGGATTCACGCCGTCGCCGAGTCCGTCGAGCTCGTCGGTGACTGTCACCACGACGAGCGGCGCCGCTGCCACCCGCTCGCGGATGGCCCGTTTCGAGGGGACGACGTCACCGAGCTTGAGCACGACCGCGCCGGGCACCTCGCGTTGGAGGTACGCCATTCGTTCCTTACGGTTGTGTAGGAACTCGCCCTTCACTACGAGCCCGAGACCGTCGCGACCTGCGTCGAGCCGTGCTCCCTCTTCGGCACCTGGAAGCAGCGCCGCCATGCCAATCTCGGTGATCGAGGGCAGCGTACCGATTGACCATTCCAGCGTGGTGGATCCCAGGTCCTGGATGACGTCGACCAGCTCGCGCGCCATCTCGAAGCGGAGTCCATCGACGAGCAGGTACGCAACCGGACCCTCGTCGAGCCTCGGGCGCACATACCGGGCGAAGATTTCGCGCTGCCGACGCACGCCGGGGACCGTGAACCCCGTCATTGCCATCGCGCGGAGCCAGAGCTCGCCGGCGTCGGCCGTAAACGCGGCGTATCGTTGCCGAGCGGCCGCCACAATCCGTTCGAGGCGCGAGTCGCGTCCAACTGGATCGACATCGTACCCGTGGAACTGGCGCTCCATGTGGCGGTGGGCCGTGTCGAGCGCTGACCACGCGCTACCCCACGGCCCGTCGCTCGTATACCGCGCCGACAGCGCGTGCGCGTCGAGGCCGCGCGCAGACGTGAGGGCGCGCCCGAGCTCACCCGCGAGACGAAGTGCGCGCGCGATCGACTCCAGGAGCGCCCAGCGCTCCATACGCACGGGCTCGGCCTGTGACCAAAAGCGCCCTCGCGCGCGGCGGCAAAGGGCCTCGTGCGAGGCATCGGCAGGCTCACGCTCGATGTCAGCCTCGATCCGCTCCACCAGCGCATCGTCAACCGCTTCGAAGGACGACTCCGCATCGAGCGTCGCGAGCGGAACCTCCGGAGGAACGACGCCCAGCAACGCTTGTGCGGCGCGTGCGCGCCGCACGTACTCTTCGCGGCCGCCGAGGCGGTCACGCCACGCCGTGAGCAGCGCCCCGCAACGGTCCACCGTGAGTCCGGGGATATCCTCGGCACCGAAACGCGCACGCCAGACGGTCGCGAAAGCGTGCATGGCGACGGCGTCACGTAGCGCCATGGGACTCAACGCGCGCTCGGAGAACGGGCTGCCCAGGTGCGTCCCGATGGCCTCCGCGAGCGCGCCCGTGAGTCCCTTTTCCGTAAGCCTGTCGTCGCGCTCGGGGCCAACAAGCAGGCGGAGCGCGAGCTCCGACGGGTCCGCCGAACCGAACACGACCGCCAACGCTGCCCGCGCGCCATCGCCCACCTGCGAGGCGAGCGTGTCGAGCTCCTCGACGCTGAAGCGTCCGCTCTCAGCTTGGGCCAAGAGTCCCTTGCGGGTGTCCTCAGCCAGTCCCGCCGGGAGGGCCGCCCGGAGCACTGACGCGAGCCGCGTGCTCCGCGCGTGCTCCGCGGCCGTCGGCGACATCACGGCCGCGACAACCGCCAGTTCGCAGAGCGCACGGCGGCTCTCCTCCTCGGGCCGAGGCACCCACACCAGCCCCGTTGGACGTGCATCCGCGTCGAGCCACGGGTCGAGAGAGCGGCGGAGCGCGAAGTATCCCTCGGTCCCGCGCCGCACCGGCGTGCCCTCGGCCTCGAGTCTGTCAACCACGGAACCGTAGCGTCGCTCAGGGTCGCACCATAGCACCAGCCCGTATTGTTCGAGCTGCTGGCGCACCCGCCGCGAGATCTCATCGAGCACCCGACCCATGGCTACCTCTATTCCAGCAGGACCGCCGTCGAGCCGTCCTCGCCGAGCGCTGCGAGCAGCCGATTGCGGAGTCGCGAGACGAACTCCTCCACATCTTCGGGGCCGTTAAGGACCCGCGGTTCGGAGAGGATCCGCAATCGCACCGTGCTTCGTTCAGGCCGTGCTGCGCGGAGGACCTCCTCCTGAAGCGCCGTCACGCGACCAGACACCGCGCGCGCTGCCGCGTCGAGGGCGTCGAGAGAACTCGGCGTCGCCGCCGCGCTTTCGAGCAGCGACAGGATGGCCCCACGCCGCCCCTCGGGGACGCGCTCCCAGTCCGGGAGAGAACGCAGCCCCTGCACGGCCTCCGCTCGACGACGTCCCACGTCCTCGGCCACCTGCGCGCGCAGCGCGGCGTGGCGGATCTCGATCGTCGCAGTCAGATCCGCAAGGTGCTGGGGCTCATCCACCCATGCGCCCGTCGCAAGAGCGGCACCAATGGCCTGCGCTGCCTCGCCAACCGCCGGTTCGGACGCGCGGGCGAGCACCTCTCCAGCTAGCCCCTCGGCCGCTGTGCGCGCCCTAGTCACGATCGCCACGCGGTCAGGGCGCAACGCGTCGACCAGCTTCGCGAGGCGCTGACGGCGCTCGACCAGCGCGGCACCCTCCTCGGCCAGCAGCTTCACCGTATCGTCAGAGGGTCCGTGCTCGACGTTGCGCCACCACTCATCCTGCTCGGTAAGCTCCTGCGCGATCGGGAGTTGGAGCGCGCGGGCTACTGCGAGCGCTGGGGCCACTCGCTCCCGCTCAGCGCGCACGATCTTCTGAAAGGCCGTTGCGATGGCGCTCTCCTCAATGTCCACCTCGTCCCCGGTGAGGGCCTCGCATTGGCTCGCAGCCTTCACGAGCACCTTCGTGCCCGGCGTCGTCCGTGGTGCAAACGACGCTGCCTTGAACGCCGGCTTCGATGTAAACGGCGCCCTGGCCCGCGGGTCGGACGCCAGCGTTGCGTGGAAGCGCACGCCCTGATGCACCATTTCCACGTGACCAGCGCGCAGGAGCAGAGCGAGCACGAGCTGCAGAAGCTCGACGTCCCACGCGTAGCCGACGCCCGTGAACTCCGCCTCGAGGTTCTTGCCCGTGACCTTCGTACCGTAGCCGTGCTTCTCGCGCAGGTACGCCAGCACGAGTTTCGCGACTGGCGCCTCGGCGTTGACCACCCAGCGCTGGTCCTTCTGGGTCACCAGATCGAGGCCCTTGGGAGGCGCGTAGAAAACCTCGGGGAGACCCGTGAGCGAGGCGCTCTTGAGGGCCTCCTCGGCCTCGTTGCCCTTGAGGGGCTTCGCGCCGACCTCCAGATGAGGATAGAGTTGAGGTACGACTGTCTCGAACCACACGCCGAGCGCCGTCGCGAGGTCGGCCCCGAGTTCAGACGACGGGTGCTGTGCGGTGCGGAAGATCCCCGTGCCGCGGGCCAGCGCTTCGCGGACGGCCATGTCGAGTTCGCCCTTGAGACGCGCGATCTGCCGCTCCTCCTCCGCGATCAGGGCGCGGACCTCGGTATCGGCGCTCGGGCCATACGCCTTGGGCTCTTCGTCCTTCTTGAGCATCTCGGATTGAAGGAGCTTCACGAGCACCTCGTCGACCCGGGGCGTGCGCATCCAGACCCAGAACGCTGTTGCGCGCGAGGCGCTCTCCTGGCTCCGTGTCCAGGTCTTCGTGAGGAGCCCGTCGGCCCCCTGAAGTGCCTTGTCGCTCGTGGCCGTGATGAGGTGAAGTGGGAGCTGGCCCGACGTGAGATCGTGGTCGTCCATCGTGACGCCGAGCTTGAGCGTCCGGAAGTTCTTGTAGACGTACCGCGAGAGCGCGGCCTCCTCGAAGAGCGTCCGGACGGCGGTGCGGAGCCGTTCGGCGCGCTCGCCTGGTCGGGGGTCGATGCCGCGTCGCTTCTCGCTCCACGACTTCTCCGTGCGGTTCTGGAGCGTCCAGCCGTCGTCGGCAAGGCGCACGAAGTCCGCATCATGCAGAGCCTTGAGGGCTCCGCGTACCGCGTCGATGGCTGACGGATGGTCAACGCCGTCCCAGAGCATCGCCGCGAGGTTGGCCTCGGTGCGCGGCAGGTCACGCACCTGTTGGAGGAGGCACAGCGCCTTGGCCACGCGAGTGGGCCACTGTGCGCTCGGGAAGCGCTCCTGCACGCCCTGGATCTCGGTCTTCTGCTCGCTCGACAGGTTCGACCAGACTAGGTCGCACACCCGGTCGAGGGTGACCAGCCGGCCGACCGGGAGGTCCTTCATCGCCGGGGTGCCATCGCGGGGAGGCGACGTGAGCATCGCGTACGCCTGGCGGATGAGCGTGCGGTTGCTGCCGCCCGCCGTCGTGTTGTTGCCGGCCCGGTCCTGGAGGCGGAGGTTGGTCATTACCTCGATCGACAGGCCCAGGAAGTGCGGCGGATACGGGTAGGACCGCGTGAGGCGCTGGGCGTCGAGGGTGGAGTCGCGGTGAGTCCGTTCCAGACGCAAGCGATCCGCGATCTCGGGGCCCCGTTCGGCGAACAGAGTACGTAGGGCGGCTTCGCCCTCCGAGGTCTTGGACAGCACGCGGCGCGAGACGACCTCCTGGATGTCCGACGGCTCCAGGTCGACCCGCAGCCGCGCGGGGAAGCGATCCTGGAGTCGCGCGATCTCAACGCGCTTGGTGTCGAGGTAGTCAACGAACGCGCCGAGCTTCTCCTGGGACGTCACCACGATCCATGTCGGTCCCTTGATCTCCTTCGCCTTGAGCTTGTTGCGGCTCACCTTCCCGAAGTGCTCAACGACCACCCGCAGATCCTCGATGCGGTCCACGCTGCGAGCCACATAGCCGCCCACCTCGTCGACCACGAACATCAACGCTCGGTCGGGGCGACGCATGGCCATCATCCCAAAGCTCCGGTCGACGAGGAACTTTGGTGTCACGTCCACCGCCTGGCGCGACTTCAAGAAGTGGTCCGAGGTCGGGTAATGCTTCGGTAGCAGCTCGTGGAGCCGCGAACTCGCCAGCGCGAGGGCGTCCGTCTTGTCGCGGCGGAAGGCCCATCGCCAGTTCTCGTCCGCCAGTGCATCGCGGTAGCGCTCGCGCTCGTGCTCCCACTCTTCGCGGATCCGCGCCTCGAAGTGCTCGACGAAGCGCGGGAGCTCGCCCTGCTCCTCGAGTGTGAATTCCAGTTCCGCCACCTCGGGCACGTCGCTGTAGTCGAGGTGCCGCAGGAGGTTCCGGTAAAGGTAGTGCGAGATCGACAGCGGCCTTGCCTGCCCCGCTTCGGAACGATCGAGATTCACGTCGAACATCACCACCTCGGTCGGGATCCGCTGGTGGACTGACTCCAGCAGCGCCCGGCTCGTGGGCTCGTTCACCTGCTTCATCAGCAGCTCGCCCGCATAGTGCCCGAGAACCTGCTTGTTCTCGATCGCGTAGCCCAAGTTCTTTGCGAACGAGGACTTGCCGGAACCGAAGAAGCCCGACACCCAGACCCCCACCGCCTCAGGCGGGTCGGCCGGCGCCTCGGCAATCGCGCTCAGGATGCGACGGTAGGCGCCCCGAATCGGCTCCGTAACCACGTACTCCGTGAGCTCCGTATAGGCAGTCTGCTGGTCCTCCTGATCAATCGTGATCACCTCCTCTGGAGCTTTCGTCAGCGGCCGTTGGAGGATGCCCTCGATCGTGTCCTTCGCGCTCATGCGTCGTCCTCGTCTTCGTTCTCGTCGTCCGATTCGTCCGCGCTCCCGTCCAGCGCCTCGCTCTCGTCGATGCCAGCGAGGCGCGCGCGCCACCCCTTCCACTGCGACAGCTCGCCGTCGAGGCCGTGCGCGATCGCCAGCGAAAGGTCGCCCGCACATGCGGCCCTTACATGGTCGCCAAAGTACCGCATGGCCGTGCGCGCCCAGTCGAGCTCGCCGCTCTCGACGAGCCGCCAGACTTCCTCGAGACGGCTACGGGCCTTCGACTTCGTGTTCTTCGGCGGCCACGGCACCAGCGCGTGCAGGGGCGACAGGCACACCAGCACTCCGTCGTCGTGCTGCGGGTCGAACTCCACCGCAGGCCTCTCGGGAGCGTCATTGCGATCCTCCGCGGCGTCCTTCGCAGGACGCCACGCCAGCACGGCCCGGAGTGCGGCGTCGAACGCCCCCAGGTCGGGTTCTCGCAGTCTGAGCGCGTCGTACGACTCCTGTTCGTCGGTCGAGAGCTTCGTCCCCGCAGCGACCTTCGCGCGTATGGGTGCGAGCGCATCGTCCACCACGCGCCGCCACCGCAGCAGGTAGCGTTCGCCCAGGAGTGCGTAGAGGGTCTGCTTCGTGAACCGATGGTACGCAACCCAAGCAAGCCAGTGCCCGTCGGGTGACCGAAGCGGGATGTAGACCGGCGCCTCGCGCTTGCTCTTGGCGTAGCGCTTGCGGTGATCCTCCCAAAAGCCGCCGTTGGGCATACGGCCGAACCACTCGCGTAGTGGGTCGTCGCCCTTGAGCTTGAGCGCTCGGGCGATCTCCCGCACCAGCGCCGACGCTTCGTCACCCCACACCCGTCTGAGAACCACCTCGATGTGCGCCACCACGTCGTCGGCGTGCTTTGGGTCGTCGACCAGGATGCCGTCGTCATCCACCAGCGCCTTGTCATAGGGCTCTCCCGGTGGGTGCATACCTGGCGATACCAGCGAAACCGGCGCGAAGGGCTCGGCCAGCGCTGGCCACGGCCGTTCGCTGGTTGCGAGCCGCGCGTCGAAGCGCCCTAGCGCCACCCCCAGCGACCACGAGAGCAGGTCCTTCGCGAACTCCTGCGCGAAGGCCTTCTCGTCCGGCACCGGAAGCGTCTGCAGCGGCCCCACATGGCGCTCGACCTCCTTCGACACCGCCGCGTCGAAACCGTAGTGCTTCAGTGCCATCGCCTCGATCGCAGACGATGCCTTCGCATAGCGCACCGCCGCGTCGGCTGCGCGCCGCAATCGCTCGGCCACCATTACCCCGAACGAAGCGGGCTTCACGAAGGGCAGTACGAACGCAGCTGTCGTCTCGTCCCAGACATCCGCCTCGCGGCGCGCCTCGTACGCGGCCAGTGCCGCCTGTGCGAGGGCGCGGTCGTCGATCACGCCGTCGGGCAGCGGCATCCTCTGAAGAAGGCCGACCTCGTACGCGTGGGACAATTCCACCGTCGATGCCGCGCCCACACCGAGGCTGATTAGATGCGCGAACACGTTGCTGTTGAGTAGCCCAGCTAGAGCGAGAAGTCGCGGCTCATGAAGTCTCGTCCACGGATACCTCTCATCGTACGGCATGAGAGCGGGTAACGGACCTATCGGACCAAGATCGAACACGGCTGGACCCTTGTGTCCAAATGCGCAACCTGCTGGCATTATCCGCGGAGCAAATCGCTTCGTACGAAGGGGGTATGTGAGTCCGGGACGACCGTAGTAGCCGGCCGATGCCGGTACGAACGAGCTTCTTCCCTGCCAGCCCGTAAACCCGAAGAACGAGGGGATAGTTGAATCCCACGGAACCATCAAGTGCACGTCATCATGAAATGGACTGCAATCGCCACCCTTGGCGAGAGCCATCCATGAGTACTTTTCGGATACAGACACAGAGGCGCTTATCTCCCAGCGTAGGCGCACGAAGCGCAGATCGTTGGCAGTGCCCGACCCCTGCCGAACCATCAGACTGCGGCTCTGCAATTGATCGTTGCCGATGAACACCTCACGCACATGATTAGAGCACCAGTAGCCAAACGCGGCGTAGGGCAGAGGCTCAAACGATGACTGCGCGACGCGATTGACTTCATCATGAGGGCGGCCCTGTTGGATGGCCCCGATTGCGTCGTCGAATCGCGCGAGGCGCTCTTTCTTGCCGAGGATGCGGAGGTACCACGCTTCGCGCTGTGCAGTATTTGGGCTTCGGATCGTGTAGGCAGCGACCAGCACCTTGGCCTCGTCAAGGACCTTCGCGCCGAGGTGCACCATCGCTTCCATCGAGCCCTTGGCAAGGAGGACCTTCCGGCGCCATGGCTCCAGCGTGCGGCGGAAGAAGCCCGCGTCCGTCGAGAGCACGCCGACGAAGCCGTTGGGCACCATGTTCATAGCCCGTTCGACGAAACAGGCGAAGAGGTTCTGACGGCTGTTGGGGTAGCGCTCGTCGAGATAGGCTTTGCCCTTCGCGGTGGGAGCGCCGAAGGGAGGGTTCATGAGCACGACATCGTAGGTTGCGCGGACGGCGTCGAGAAAGCGCAGCACGCCCGCACCGTCCTTCGCGAAGAGGCGCTGCGCCGCGCCTTCGAAGCCCTCGGCGTGGGCGCCGTAGGCCGCGAGGTGCTCGCGGAGCTGTGCTTCCTGCTCCTGCCAGAAGGTCTCGTTGGTGCGGGCGTCGGAGAAGTCGAGCCACTGCGCCTGGGGTTTCACGCGGTCGGGGAGCAGAGAGAGCTGTTGACCGTGCTTCTGTTCAACCTCCTGGCGGCGCTCGTCCCGCACCAGCTTTGGCAGATCGACGTCGACGCGCAGGAGACTCCCGAGGTCGCCGGCTCGGGAGAGCATGTCACGGGCGCGGTCGAGGATGCGAGCCGCGGTAGGCTGTGTAGCCGAGAGGCGCTGGCGGAAGTCTGCGTAGTCGGCTTGTTCGCCGGGGAGGGGTTCCGCGCAAACGATCCCGCTGCGCTCGATCAGGGGCGGGTGCCGGCGGGCCTTCTCGGGCAGACCCTTGCGCGCGCGGAGCCAGAGGGCCAGCGACGCGATCTGCGCAGCTCGGCGGTCAATGTCGATGCCGTGAAGGTTGTGCTCCACGACGAGCTTCGGGATGTGTGCGCGGAAGCGGTCGCGATCGCCGTCGAAGGCGTGCTGGAGCGCGGGGCCGAACTCGGGGTGGTCCCAGGCTTCCTTGTAGATGTGTTCGAAGAGGCCGAAGCAGTAGAGCAAGAAGTGGCCCGACCCGCAGGCCGGGTCGAGCACGGTGATCGTGCGCGGGTCTTTCGCGGCACGCTCGGGGAGCTTCTCATCGGGAGAGACCAGGAGCTTCGTGCACACGTCTCGCAGGACCGACGCGGGGAACATCTCGAGCCACAGCCTCCCCAGGGTGTTGTCAGCCAGGAAGCGCACCACGTAGTCGGGCGTGTAGAACTGGTTGCGGAAGGCCAGCTCCCACGGGTTGCGCGGTGCCGCCACCTTCCGGGCCGCGTCGCGGAGACTCTTAGGGGTGTAGTACTGGTAGACCCAACCGAGGGTCTCGTCAGCGCCCCAGAAGTCCTCGTAGTCCTCGTCGTTGAGGCGCGTCAGCACCTCTCTCCAACGCCGGGGAAAGACGCGACTCGCGAGGTCCTCGGGGTCGAAGAGCGCGCCGAGCTCGGGATGCAGCCGCACGCACAGCGCCCTGAGAAACACGAGGTAGATGCGGTCCTGCGCGTCGGGATGGCCGATGTCCCACTCCTCGGCAAGACCCGCGGGCGCATCGTCCGAGGCGAGCCACAAGCGGATCTCGCCCATCGCGCGCCCGTCGCCCACGACCTGCTTGAACACCTTGCGGTCGGGCGACTCCATCATCTTGAAGGCCACGAACCGGTGGAGGTGTGTAAAGGCCAAGCCGCGCAGGTGAGTCTCCACGCGCTCCTGTCGCACGCCGGAAGCCTTGCATCCTGCCTCCGGCACGTCCAGGAGACGGAGTAGAAGCCGCCGCGTCTCTATTCGGCGCGCATGATCGGGGTAGTCCGTGCTCAGGGCAGACTCGGGCTTCACGGCGCCGTCGCGATCGATGCCTAGGCCCTCCAACTCGGTGGCGAGGTCGGCGGTGAGGCTATCGCGCAATTCATCAACCAGGCGCCGGAGCACGTTGCGCTGCTCGTCGGTGAAACTCACGGTGCGCCTGGCAGTACCATAGGCAGGGTTTCGATGAACTTCAGTCTGTCCTCGACCAGCTCTTGCAACGCCATGCAGAGATTGTTCATGCGATCCACACGCGTTTGCGTCTCAGAGAGCTCAATCTCCTGCTGGCTCTCACTATCGGGCGTGTCCTTGTGTCGATCAGCACGATGCACGACGTCGTGCCTACGTGTGAATGTCGCGTCAATACTGGTTTCAAGTGTCTTCGCGTCCAAGTCCTTTCCGAGTCTCGCCGCGATTTCGTCCCAGGGTTTTTGAATCTGGAGGAGTCTTCCGGTCACATGAATGCCGTCGGTCGTGCCGAAGAACCGTGTATTTGCAGACGCAAGGAGTTTTCCCGCGACATAGGTCGCTGCATCCTCCGCGGGTTGGCCGTGAACTCGAAGGACATCGTCGATCGTAAAGGTGATGTTCTTGAAGTACTCCTTGACACGCTTGTCATCAGTTGGAAAAAAGCTCCTGCCGACACGTGCGATCACCGTCGGCAGGTGCGCCCGCAGAAGTGCAGGCAGATAGGCATCGAGCGCTGTGCACGCGACGACGACGGACTGACGCAGGAGGTTCTTCAGCGTCCTGCGTTTGAAGTCGGTCTCGCGAAGGTCGGCGTCTTCCTGGATCAGCCCTGTCAACAATGGATGGTGAATCACAAGGATCTCGCTGTCGGCCTTCACGCCTGCAAGGATGCGAAGCTGATCAACCAGGGCTCCCGTTCGGAGGATCGTGTCGTTGGTGTCGAGCAGTCGATAGAGCTTCAACAGCTGGTAGGCAGGACGGATATGAACCCGGAAAATATCGATTGGTTGGCCCGGCATTCTGAGGTCACCCGTAGATGTTGACGCGGTAGGAGCCCGTGGCCGCGCGGTGGGGGAGCCCGAGGAAGATCAGACCCGTTTGCCCATCACGCTGTCCCGGGTAGCACAGCACGGTCGGCACGCGCACGTCCCGAGGGAAGTGCTCCACAAGGTTGTGCACGGGGTAGAGGTTCGGCCCGAGCGATCCCACGCGCATGAGGAAGGCGATGTCGCGGCCCGGATCGAGCGCCAAGAGCCGGTCGCCCACGCGCCTGGAGAATGTGCGGGCGCGGAGGTTCGCGTCAGTGTTGGGGTTGAGCGCGCGACCCACGTCCGCGTGGGCCTCATCGAAGCCATTTGTGCGCTCTTTCTCGCAGATTTTGGCGAAGGCGTCGGGGGGATCGCTACGGTCGACCGCTTCCCAGAGCACGTCCGCCAAGGAGACGCGCACCATTCGCCGACCTCGCGCTTCGAGCCGACTTGCGAGGAGGCTCAGTTGTCGCCGGAGCTCCCACTCGTCCGGCGGATCGTAACGAAGAATCGCCATGGGGAACGACTCGTGGACCTGGAAAAGGGGGGGATTGGGAGGGAGTTCGCGTTCAAGCTGCGTGAGCCCTTCCTTCCACGAGGACATGTGCCAAATTCTCCAACGGACCGACGGGAAATTCGAGGCGGACCACCGAGCCGGCGGCATGGTACTCCAAGTGCCCGCGCGCGTGACACTCAAAGAACATGTGCTCAACGGCGCGTTCGCCGAGCCCGAATCGCTGCCACGCGACGTCGCGCAGGACGCGGGCCCCCCGCACCCCCAGCGACTGTCGGTGCGCAGCAATCCATGCAAACGCGATCGGTGGTAGCATCGGAGCGACGAGAAATTTTCGGTTCGACCCCCGCAGGTGACCGAGATCACGGAGCGCGGCGAGGAGTCCGCGCGCAACCTTCGTGGCAACCACCGGGCTCCAGCGTCCGTGGGGAAAGCGTACCGTGGGCGATCGTTGCAGGAAGCTCAACACGTCCTCGACGGAGACGGAGGCGTCCGGGGCGCGATCGGCATGGATGTACATGGCGAAGTCAGCGAGAAGCGCCTCAGCCTCCGCCGCGAGGTGGAAGTGCAGTGCGAGCGTCGCGTCACGCTCCACACCAGCGCGCTCGAAGATCGCCATCGACCGCCAGAGGTTGGGGGGGTGGCTATGCACGAAGCGGGGCACGAACGTGCGGGTGATTACGTCGCGAGCCCGAGCACGGCTGCCGTGACCGAGAGCGTTGCGGGCGACCAAGTCGTCTGCACAGTCGGAGCGATCACTCCAAGCCAGTAGGAGCGAGCGCATGTCCCCAATCAAGGCCCCACCCTTCTGGAGACGGGTTGTGTAGGGTGTGGAAGCGTCACCTGCCGAAGCCATCTCCAAGACGATGCAGCGGTCCAGCACGGAGCGCAAGGATCTTGCCGCCGGCGTGACAAGGCGCTGATCCTCACGGTGACGCTCGCAACGAACCGATTGCGCCGAGCGGCGGGAACACGGCGGAATGCGCACGCCCCTGGACGGGGCGGCACGCAGTTCGACGTCCGGTGCCGCGTCGTTGATTGGCCGTGGCTCCTCGCGGCGGCGGACGGTCGTGGCGTTCGATGCGCCAGAAGCTCTTCCGCCGGAAGCCGCGTAGGACTCCGCGGACGGCCGAAGTCTGGGAGTGAGTCCGGTATGCAGCAGGTCGTGCGCGTCCGAGGCCGCTCGCGACCGCATCTGGATCAGCGTCTCGGCGTCACAACTTCGCAGGGCATCCCGGAGTTGCTGGCAGAGCTGACCTGGCGTCTGCCGCAGCGGGGGTCGACGAGGTCGCGACCTTCGCCCCAGAGCTAGTCGCGGGTGAGTCCGAACGCGCGCATGGTGAGTTCCATCAGTGGGTCGGCGACGGCTATGCGGAAGAAGGCATAGTGCGCCGCCGCCTGCTCCGCGACACGATCGGCACCCATGGGTTGGCGACCTGCTGGCTTTCCAGTGGAAACCAGGGTCGTTCCTCAGGGCCTGCCCAGGCTCCGTAACGCGGAGGGCGGGCCACCGTTCCGGATCGAGACGGACAGGTCGAACCACGCCGCGACCTAGGTCCCGGCCCTGGCGCCGTGCTCGCTGTCGCTCCTCGCAGTCCAGGATCGCAGTCGACGGGGCGCTTCAAGATGGCCGGCGACACCGCCTCGCGGGGGCGCGAGCACATGTGGTGCAGTGGTACGCCGAGCAGGCGAGGGTGTAGCTGCCGGATCGGGTGGACCGCTGGCCGCGGCGCCTCGGGGTGGAAGCGTCGGGCGCGCGCACCGGATCTCGGGTACCGCCAGGGCGGGCGCATCTCAAACGGCTTGAATCTCGCTGACTCACGAGTAGGGACGGAGCCATGCGGATCGCGCTCATGCTCCTCAAGCGCGACGACACGACCAAGGTCGGCAGCCGCCCCGGGCCGGCTTCGTGCCACTGCCAGGTCGTCCCCATATCAACCGCTCATAGCGACTATATAGGGCCCTATCCACCTATTCGCTGAAAATCGGATGTCGATTATGCTCGCGAGTCCATATTCGTTCTGGACTTCCATGAAACCGTACTAACTAACACATAGATCGCAGTGATTGTGAGTCGCCGCGAGGCCGCCGTGCCGGCAGAAGCTCGGACCCGTCGACCCCGCCATCCACGGACTATCATTGGAGGAGCTATGGAAAATCAGGCAATCGAGAAGGAGTGGCGGGTCGTTCGAGCGCGAGAGAACATCAGTGCTCAAACGATCGAGCGATTTCGACGGGGGCTCCCCATCAGGAACGCGTCACTCGCTCGCATCGTGCGCGCGGCCGAAGCGCTCGACATGAGGCACCTGCTGAGGGCTGAATCCACGTAGAGCGCTCGTAGCGCAAATGGCGAAGCCGCCTGCGTTCACAGCGCAGGCGGCCTCTGGAATCGATTCAACGAAGGAGATGAGAGATGAACCGACCGCACATGTGCGGGCGCGACAGGGGTCTGTCGCGCTCTGAATCCAACAGTACTACGCCCCGCAGTAGTGTCAAGTACGGAACGTTCCAGTGGAACGAAGGTGGGGCGCAATGAACTACATGGTCTTCGAGGCGCTGCCAGCGGAGTACCGACGAAGGGGCATGACGCGCATGCGCGAGTTCGTGACGACTGGCGCTGAGCTCCTCCTCAATCAGTTCCTCCCCCGGCTGAGCACTTATGCACGCCGCGTGAGTGCCGAGCGTGCGCGCGCCACCGGGATCCAGCGCGGTATCTACCTCCCGGTTGGCCCGAAGGAACGTCGCCAGCGCCTGACCGTCGAGGCGCTCGAACGCCACGTCGGGGGGGAGGAAATGATCGGTGTCTACCCCCTGGATTGGGGCGGGGAGACGAACACGATCACTCTGGACTTCGACAGCCACCGCGGCCAGGAGACGGTGACCGCCGATCCGCGGATCGACTACGAGGCCGTCGAGGCACGACTCCGGGAACTCGGCGTAGTTTCCCTTGGAAACCGCTCGCGGGGTGGCAAGGGGTACCACCTGCACCTCTTCCTCCCGTTCAGGACATCGGCGGGAGATGCCCGTCGCTTCATGGCGTGGATCCTGAAGGAGTCGGGGGTCCGGCACATCACCGAAGGGGGAACGTTCGACAGCATGTTTCCCAAGCAGGACGACCGCAGCGAGTACGATGGTCCGGGCAATCTCTTCGGCCTTCCAATGAACCTCAACTTCATGCTCATGAAGGTGCCCGGCACCTACTTCGTGGGCGTCGATCCGCGCGACCTCGACGGCCAACTCGCGCGCCTGCGCGACGCGCAGCGAATCTCGCCCGAGCGGTGGAAGGAACTGATGGCCCTGGTGCCGACGGAGGTCTCCCCCGCGAACTCCGGTGCGCCCTCCTCCGCGAACCGTCGCCCGGCGATGGGATCATCGGATCGGCCGTCGCCGACGGCCCCGTCAGCCTGGATGCTCGCGCTCGTGCAGGCGGGGCGACTCGGGCGCTACCTCGGACAGGGGAAGTACGCGGTGCTGTGCCTGAACGACGCGGCGCACGGAAGGCCGGATCGCGTCGTTGCTGCGGCGCAGGGCTCCTGCGTCCTGTTTCCGCCGACCGACGGTAGGAACCTCGGTTGGCCGAAGTGCTCCCACGCGCACTGCGTCAAGCTCACCCTGAAGGACTGGATCGCCGCGGTCGGACCGGGCGTCTGGGAAGAAGCCGTCCGGCTCGCGCAGAAGGGGGTGTCCCGTGGTTGATGCGAAGGACACCACCGAGCAGGAGGCGGCTCGCTTCGCGGAGTTCATGGCGCCCCCGGCGCTACAGGCCCACGCGCGGGCCAGCCTGGTCGACCTCGCGACCTTCAGGACGGCGTTGGCTGCGTTGTCGTTGAGCGATCGGCCCCAGGCGATCGCGATGACCGACTTCGTCAGGACCGGGCTCGACCTCGACCCGGACGAGATCCTCCAGGCGATCGTCAACGCGGTGCCCGTCGGCGAGGTGCAGATGGCGTCCGATCCGTTGGTCGTGAGCGCCGCCGCGGAATTGAAGCGGCGGAGCGAGGGCGCCTACGGTCGCGCGCGGGCCCTGTTGAAGGGGCTCGGCGTCGCGGTCACGCGCTGGGACGCCGAGGTGAAGGCCGCGCTCAAGCTCCTGCCGCGCCCCGAGCGGAACCACGCAGTCGTCGCCGGTGACGGCTGGCGGTCGCGCCTGGAGCGGACCCGCAGCGGCAGCGTCAAGTCCCACCTCGCGAACATCATGGCGGCGCTCCTGCACCACCCCGATTGGTCGGGCCGCCTGCGCTTCAACGAGCTCACGGGCGCGGTGGAGATCGACCACCCGCCGTTCGCCGAAGACCTCGTGCAACAGAACGCCCGTTGGCCTGCCGAGGTCGACGACGACCACGTCTCGCGCACGAGCGCGTGGTTCAACCTCACCCTCGGCGTGGACCCCAAGCCGAACCAGATCCACGCGGCGTTTCGTGTGGTGGGACTGACCCAGTCCTACCACCCGATCCGGGACTACCTGAACGGCCTGCGATGGGATGGGGTGGACCGCCTCCCGGCGTTCCTCGCGCGGTACTTCGGCGCCCGCACGGAGGCGCCGGAGTACCTCGCCAAGATCGGCCCTCTCGCCCTCATCGCCGCGGTCGCGCGCGCGATGGAGCCGGGGTGCAAGTACGACTACGTCATCATCGTGGAGGGGCCGCAGGGGAAGGGGAAGTCCACGGCCATTCGCCTCCTGTGTCCCGACCCCGACTGGTTCGCGGAGTTCTCCGAGGAGGTCAGCTCGAAGGATTCCAAGCTGTCGCTCCGCGGCCGGTGGATCATGGAGTTCGCCGAGCTGGCCGCGATGTCGCGGCAGGAGGTCGGGCGGGTGAAGCTCTTCGTCTCCACCCCCATCGACCACTTCCGCGCGCCGTACCTTCGCCTTCCGCAGAAGTTCCCACGCTCGTGCGTGTTCTGGGGCTCGGTGAACGACGCCGAGTACCTGCGCGACTCGACTGGAGGGCGCCGGTTCTGGCCCTTCACCTGCGGCGACATCGACCTCGCGGCGATCGAGCGGGATCGCGACCAACTCTGGGCGGAGGCGCTCCACCGCTACCGGGCGGGGGAGACCTGGTGGCCCGGCGCCGAGGAGGAGGCGCTGCTCACCCCGGAGCAGGACCGCCGCTTCCGTCCCGACCCGTGGGAGTCGGCGATCGTGGAGTACCTGCGAAGGATCGCCGCGAGGGGCACGTCCACCACCACGATGCACGAGATCCTCGGGGGCGTCCTCGACCTGGAGATGGCGCACTGGTCGGAACTGCACTCGACCCGCGTCGGAAAGATCATGGCGCGGCTCGGCTGGAAGCACGTGCGGCGGCGCGTCGACGACGGGGCCGACGCCGCGCGGAAGGGCGACAACCGCCGCTACCAGTACGAGGCCCCGGAGGGTTGGGTCACGTCGACCGGGCCGGGCGGGACCACGGGCGAGCCGCCCCCCGACGAGGGGAACAACGTATGAAGCGCCAGCCCAGACGCGACCCGGCCGACGTCTTGCCGTCGGAGTTGGAGGGGCCGACCCCGTCGACTTCGCCGCTAGAACTTCTCACGGTGCCCGAGGTCGCCGCGCTCCTGCGCTTCACCGAGAAGGGTGTGTACGCGATGGTCTCCGCGCGTCGCATCCCCTTCGTGAAGATCAGCAACCGGGTGCGGTTCGACCGCGCCGCGGTGCTACGTTGGGTCTCGGAGAGCCGTGTGCCGGCGTCGGAGAAAGACCGATGACTGCACGCCGATTGAAGGGAGCATGGTGGGTGGACTTCCGCTACGAGCGCGAGCGCGTCCGCAAGAAGTCGCCCGTCGACAACAAGCGCGGTGCCGAGGAGTACGAGCGGCAACTGCGCGATCGCCTCATGCGCGGGGTGCCGCTCGACGGCTCGCCGCCCGCGGGGACGGACGGAGGAAAGGAGGCCCAGAACGCAGGGGAGTTCTTCGACGAGTGGCTCGACACCTACGCCCTCACGGAGAACAAGCCGAGCGAGTACGACGCGAAGAAGACGATCGTCCGGCTCTACCTGGGCCCGTACTTCGGCAAGCTCAGGCTCGACGAGATCGACGAGGAGCGCATCGCGCGCTTCAAGGCGGTCCAGATCAAGCGCGGCCGCAAGGCGAAGACCGTGAACAACTACCTCACGGTGCTCCGCAAGGCCCTCGTCACGGCGAAGGAGTGGAAGCGCATCGTCGCCGTGCCCATCGTGAAGTGGCTCCAGGTCGAGCCGCCCACGTTCGATTTCCTGACGCGCGAGGAGAGCGACCGCTTGCTCGCCGCGACGCCGAAGGAGGACCTCGCCATCGTCTCGACGGCGGTGAAGGCGGGGCTGCGCCGCGGGGAGCTCCTGGCCCTGGAGTGGGGCGACGTGGACTTCGTCGCCGGGAAGATCTTCGTCCGGCGGAGCGTGTGGAAGGGCAAGGTCACGCGCCCCAAGGGCGGTCGCCACCGCGAGGTCGAGATGTCCGCGAAGCTGGCCGAGGCCCTCAAGGCCCACCGGCACCTGCGCGGCAAGTACGTGTTCTGCAACCCGGACGGCTCGATGATGACCCGCGACGAGGTCAAGCGGGTCGTCCCCGTGGCGTGCAAGCGGGCGGGGCTGCGGCTCCTCCAGTGGCACGCGCTCCGGCACTCCTTCGCGTCTCAGCTCACGATGGACGGCGTGCCGATGCGGGTGGTTCAGGAGTTGCTGGGCCACACGACGATCGCGATGACCATGCGGTACGCGCACCTCGCCCCGTCCGCACGGCGCGGGGCGATCGCCACGTTGGATCGCCCCGCGCAAGTTGGGCACCAGGTGGGCACCAAGGAGGTGGCATCCGCCTAACGTGGCGGAATCATTGTGAAAAATCGGTGGAGGCGCCGGGAGTCGAACCTTCCTGGCACGGTTTCTGAAACCCCTTGCGGGGCGCGGACTTGGCCTCCAACACACGGAAACTACACGGGAAGACTTGTCCCGGCGCGTTCCACCAGAATCCTTGTCGTACCGTCCCGGGATGCAGAGTCCCGGCAACCTAGCGGCAGCGAAGGTGATGGTCAGAGGAGCAGGGGCGGCTCCGAGAGCAGCCTTCCCCGTCGGGTTCGACGGGTGGCTTCTCGGCTACCTACAGCGTGATCCAGCGCTGCGGTTCCCGGACACGAAGCAGCCTCTGGGGGCTCCCGCCACGCCACCCTGGCTCCGTTCCGCCGTCCTCTTCATTGCGCGGAAGCGAGCGCGAGGGATAGCGTCGCCCGCATGACGCGCGCTCCGGTCAACGACCACTGGACCCTCGACATCGACTCGTTCGGTGCGGAGCCGGTGGGGAAGGGCCTTGTCCGGCAGGTCCTCACCTGCGATCCACCCTTCGCCATCTGCGTGCAGGGCAAGTGGGGGTCGGGCAAGACCAGCCTGATGCGCTACGCGATGGCGTCGCTCGGCGGCCAGCCGATCAAGGTCGCGCTCGGGGCGTCGAGCACGATCGAGGACGAGCTCCCACCGTGGCTCGATGCGCGTTGGAAGGAGCTCTCAAAGGACGCGCAATCCAAGAATCGTCACATCCTGAGCCAGCTCGTCAGGGACTCCGACAAGGGGATACTTGCCCGCAACCCTCCCGTTGTTCGGTGCATCTGGTTCAACCCCTGGCAGCACCGCGATGGGACGCCCATCGTCGCTCTCCTGCAGGAGATCTGCGCTCAGTTCTCTTGGTGGCAACGTACGACGACGAAGGCGAAGAAGCTCGGTGAGGTCACCGTCGAGGCCGGGCTGTCACTCCTCAATGAGCTCATCGCGGCGTTCACGTCGGTTCCGTTCAGCCCCAAGGATTCCAGCGCGCTGAGTGTGAAGGACGTTCGCGCCCTCGGCGAGCGCTGGGAGCAGACACACTTCGCGGTCCAGAGCGACGCACAGCGGCTCAACCTGATGTTCGAAAAGGCGGTGCGTCGCCTTCTGGGCACGCCCGAGAGGCCCGTGCACGATGACGAGGACCTGCCGATCTGCACCCATCGGCTGGTAGTCTTCATCGATGACCTCGATCGCTGTAACGAGGCCCACTCGATGCAACTCGTCGAGGCGATCAAGTTGTACTTCCAGACGCCCAACTGCGTCTTCGTCTGCGGCGTTGACACCTATGCGCTACGGCGGGCCGTGCTGCGGACCGTCAGCGGCGCCGACGGAGAGCTCGCCCGGGAGTACGTCGAGAAGCTCTTCCAGGCGACCATCTCGGTACCCACGGCCTGCAAGGTCCACGCGTTCCTGTCGGAGATGATCCAACGGGTCGACCTCGACCAGACGATGCTCCCGGAGATCGAGGCCCTCGTCGAACCCAACCCGAGAAAGATCAAGAACTTCCTCAACAACGCAGCTTTCGCGTGGCAACTCTATGACTCGCACAAGCGGCCTGATCCGCTGGCATTCCTGCTGGTGCAATACCTCCGCAGCTACCACCCGGAGGTCACCCGGCTATTGACCTACGACCCCGACAGCAACCTCGACCACCTGAAGGAGGTCCTCGGCCAGATCGAGGGCGGCCGGGAACCCGACTCGGAGGTCGACCCGGTGCGCCTAGTATTCTATCGGTCCTTCCGACACACCCGCCGCGATCGACGGCGGCCCATTGAGGGGGTCGAGCCACCCAAGGACAAGAGGCCCGAGCGCAAGGCGCTCGACGAGGTGGTCGACGAGGTAATCGCCCGCATGGACCGGCACCGGACCGACGGCAGATTCATCGAGCTGTGGGCGAAGCTGTTCTCCAAGACATACGGCGACAGTATCTCTGCCGGGAGAGGCGGGACTCGCTTTGAGCCGCTTGCCCACCTGCGCCGCATCCTGCGCATGGAGAAGGACTAGGCATGGCTCCGCACGCGCTCTATAGCGAGCAGACGCGCGCCTATCACCGCTACCTGGGATGGCTGGAGGAGATCAGCCGGCTCCAGGCCATCGCCGGCCTCGTCCCCGACGACCAACCGCTGCTGCTACAGCAGATCTATGTCCCCCTCCGGCTATCGGCGGAGCCCCTGCGGGACGACGCCGAGGACTCAACCCTCCAGGGGAACACCTTCTCCCTGGCCGAGTTGCTCGCGCAACGAGCGGCATACCCGCCCGACAGCACGACCGAGCCCTGGCTACTCCTCGTCTCGGGCCCTGCCGGGTCGGGCAAGACCACGCTGACGCACTCAGTGTCGCTCAGCCTCACCGGGCTGGTCAGGGACGATCTGCAAGCGCGCTTCGAGCAGCACATCCCCATCCCGATCTTGCTGCGCAACGTGCCCAAGGAGCACCTCGGCTTGTTGGACGCGATGGTCGAGTGGTGGCTGAAGCAGGTGAGCCGCGAAGGCTTCGAGGCGGAGGACCTGTACTTCTTCCTCGACGAAGGGCTTGCGATCATCATCCTCGACGGCCTCGACGAACTGGGCTCTGTCGAAGCCCGGGCGCGCGTGCTGGAGGCCTTGCGCGGTCATCGCTGGGTGACGGGCGGATCCCCTGACAAGCGGCTGGCGGGTCGCCCTTGCCTCGTCATGGTGACCGGCCGCCCTTCCGCCTTCGAAGGGCTCGGTCTGTCGCGGGCGAGCAGAAAGGCGCATGTCGCGCCCTTCACGATGGTGCAGGTGCGGAGCTTTCTCCATCGCTGGTTCGAGTTGCGGCCCATCAGCGAAAAGCTGCGGCAGGACAGCGTCGAGCGTTTCATGCAGCGACTGGAGGGCGAACAACGCCTCAAGGCCCTTCGCATCCTGGCTCGGCGCCCTGCCTACCTCACGGCGCTAGCTTACGTTCACGGCACCCGCGGGGCGTTGCCCCACAGTCGAGTGCAGCTCTACGAGATGATCGTTGATGCCTACATCGACCAGCTTGATCGCGTGAACCGCGTCCGCCTGGAGGCGCTCCAATGGGATCGGGTGGACAAGCGCAGCGTTCTCGCGGCCATTGCCTGGAACGCACACTCTGGGCGCGCGAGCGAAGCGTCTGCCGGAACGGGAGACCGAAGTTTCGCGTTCACGCTGGAGGAACTCGTCGCGCTGACGGCTCGGGCGATCGTGGACCTGACGCCTCGCACGATCGAGCCAGACGCCGCCGCCGAGCTCGTGCGGTTCTATTTAGCCGGAACGGGACTGCTCTCAGAGACCTGGGAGGGCTCATGGGAGTTCGGGCACCTGAGCTTTCAAGAGTACCTCGCGGCGCTGCACGTCGTTGAGCTAGCGACGGCAGAGGGCGACAAGGTCGGGGTCTTCGACCGTAAGCTGTTTGATCGGCTCGACCGCGCCGGATGGCTCGAGGTGGCTGTCCAGGCGATGGCGATCGATGCGCTCCGCTCGGGAGGCCGTGGCCATCCGGTGCTGCTCGCCCGACTCTCGCCTGACAAGGCGGGACATCTAGCATTGCTAGGACATCTCCTCGGCGGTGCGGAGATCCCGTTGCGGCTCGAGGAGCGAGCGTGCTGGCTCTGGTTGTGGGCGTTGCATGGTGCGCGACGAGGCGACTTCCCTGGTCAAAAGGATGTCGTCGCCTTCGAGCCGAATCGAGAGGCATTGCTTTCTCTGGGACGGCTGGTGCTCGTAGGATGGACACGAGACGGTCGCGCGGCCAGTTCACTGTACGCGAGCCTCTCGAAGCAGATTGCGGCCGTCGCTCGTCAATCTGTGGAGCATTGGAGTTGGAAGGAGGACCTGCTGGACCTAAAAAGAGAGGCGCGGTTGCTCGTCCCCCTCGCCACGACAGAATGGTTCGAGGCGCTCCACGAAGCGCTCGACGCCTTCCTGGCCGCGACGCGGTGGCACGATCTTCAAGAGCCGTCAGGGCTGGACATGCGTGAGGCAAAGATTAGCTGGCATCTGTGTCAGTTCCTCATTCGGACCTCCGACTCCATCGCCCTGCTCTATCGACAATCTCCGCTGCAGTGGGTGTTGTCCAGTAAAGACTTAACGTCATTGGCGACGCTCCGCACAGTCGTCCCCAGCACCTTACCTCGAAGAAGATGGCTCGAACTTCTCGACCTGTGCGCTATGGTAGCGTGTGCTCGTGTGATGGTAATGGCGGCCCCCTACACGGAGTCTCTCGTTCGACCAGAGGCGAATGTGGATAAAATACTGGCCATCATTCAAGTAGAAATGGATCTGGATCTGGATCTGGATCTGGATCTGGATCGGGTTCTGGCTCGGGATGGGGATCTAGCTCGGGATCGGGTTGGGGTCCTGGTTCGGGCTCTGGAGCTGGATCGGGATCGGGATCGGGATCTAAATCGGGCTCTGGAGCTGGCTCAGATTCGGGTTCAAGTTTGGAGTCAGGATCTGGCTCTGGAGTTAGCTCGGAATGGGGCTCTGGAGCTGGCTCGGGTTCTCGCTAAGGTTCGGAAGCTGGGTCGGAATCGGGTTCGGGAGCTGGCTTCGGCTCGGGATCGGATTTGGGTTCGGACTCAGGATCTGGCTCGGGAACTGGCTCGGGATCGGGCTCAAACCCCTTGGCATCAATCTCTATTGGCTGTTGATGGACTGTCCAAGAGTTCCGATGAGCGTGTCCTGGCGATACTGCATCTTCTTCAAGCGGCAGCCCTTGCACGTCTCAACCCGACCGCATTCCCCGCGCGCTATCACCGCTCAGACCTCTCCGCGCTCCGCGATCGCATGCTGCGCGGTGACGTTCTGGAGGGCGTGACAGACCCTGAGCAGCGTGAGGACCTCCTCCTGGAATGGAGAGACTTCCTGGCGTCTGCGCAATCCCCCATTCCCTTGATCGACGCTCTGCAGAGCACCGAGTGGGACTTCGTCGATCTCACCGCTGAGGGCTTCCTCCGCCTGACGCAAACCCTGCTCGGTAAGGCTCCTGACACCTCCACTCCGCCGACCGCGTCGAGCTGACCATGCTCGGCGGCCTGCAGGACCTGCGTCGCCATGAGTCGTTGTTGCGGGACTCCTAGAGTCCCCACGCGGTGACCTCCGCTCGCAACTTTGGAGACGATCATCGGAAAGCGCGGGCTAGCGATACGCACCGGACACCGACACGCAGACGTGCGGCCCCGGGGAGCGCACGCGCTTGGGTCGGACCCGTCGTCCCCTGCATCCTTCCAACCAACCCAGTCTGATCTCCCAGCCTGACGACTGCTTCGCCCACGCCGCACTTCCGCCACAGACATCCGATTCGCCTACGAAGGGTACTCAACACAGGGAAACTAGTCGGGAAGATTCGTCCCGGCTGTCAATGGCCACCAGGATCTGGCTCTCCCTCACTTCGTGTGGCGCCGGTTGCTGACCCGAATCCGCGACGCAACTTGTGTCCCCGCGCACCTCCTCGCAACGGCGCGTTCGAGCACCAGCGAGTCGCGGTCGAGAGTTCCGAAGACCTCGCGCCGTCACCGCGCCGGCAACCGCCTCGGCGGATCACTCTCGGTGTCACAAACCTCACGCCGCGTGGAGCAGGCGCTGACGCAGCAGCGCGATGCTCGCGCGCCCGTACATCTGCCGCTTGAGCATCTTGATCTTGTTGACCTGCCCTTCGGTCTGCCCGTTGCTCCAACGCTTTGCCACCGCGGCCTCGACGGCGGCTTGATCCCGCCGCAATCCCACAGCGAAGTCGCGGAACTCCGCCAGCTCGCTCCCGCCGGCCCGCACCAGCCACGGCTCCAGCGCGCCGGTGTCGTGCTCGCGCACGATGCGGCCGAACTCCACCGCGAGCGCCTGCGCCTCGCGGATCGCGTCGGTGGTCGCCGTCAGCGCCGAGAGGTAGCGCCGCTGCTCGGCAGGCAACTGCGCCTCGGGCAGCACCAGCCACCAGCGCACCTGCCGCCGAGACGGCGCCGTCGCGCGCGACCCCATCGTCGTGTGTGACGGGACCTCGCCGTGCCGCCGGTGCCCAGCGGGACGCCACCGCGCGACGTGGCGTTGGACCGCTCGGTAGGTGCCGCCGAAGCCCAGCGCCTGCATCTCGCCAGAGCTGGACGGCGTCCCGACATCCCTGCCGCCAGCGGGCCTGCAGGTGGCCGTCGAACGCGGTGAACGCGCCGATCTTGGTGCGCCGCGCCGCACGCGTCGGACATACCGGCGCCCGGAGATACTTGCGCACTGTCACCCGGCTCATGCCGACCTCTTTGGTGATCGCATGGATCGAGCGCCCCTCGGCGTGCAGTGCGTGGATGCGCTCGTATCGGGCCTGCCGAGCCTGCTGGCCGGGCGAGGAGAGCGGCGGCATGAAGGGAGTCTCGCGGTCCTCGGAGTCCGTGGCCTCGCCCGCGGTACCCGATGCGCGGGTCCGCCGGGCGGCGTCCTCCAGCGCCGCACGGTGGCGATGGAGCACGCGCTCGACCACCTCCCCCGCGTTCTTGAGCAGGTGCCAACGGTCGGCGACCTGCACCGCAGCCGGCGCGCCCATTCGGGCGCCCTCGGCGTAGATCTCCGAGCGGTCGCGCGCGACGACCTCGACCCCGGGGTGCTCGCGCAGCCACTTGGCGAAGCTCTCGGCCGAACGATCGTCCAGCAGCGCGACGGGTCGCCGACGCTCCAGATCGACGAGGACGGTGCCGTAGGAATGCCCCTTGCGGCGCGCCCACTCATCGACGCCCAGCACGCGCGTCGGCGACTCGGGCGGGGCCGGCACGCGCCTCACGAGGCGGAGCACCGTGGCGGCGCTGGCGACGGCCCCGAGTGCAGGCAACAGCCGCGCGCCCGCCTCGCCCAGCGCCAGGCCAACACGGGTCACCAGGTCTGTCAGCCGGCCGGTCCGCCGCGCGTGAGGCGGAGCGAACGTCGGAAGCCGCTCGGTGAAGGTCCGCCGCCGACAGGGCGCCGCCATGCAACAGAACCGGCGGACCTGCAGGTGCAGGCGCACGGGCGTTCCCTGCCAGGCCAGGTCCGCGAGTCGCCGCACGTAGCGACCATGCACCCGATCGCTGCGCGTTTCGCAGTATGGGCAGCAGGCGTCGCGCCCTGCGACGTGCGCGAAGAGGTCGATGCCCGTCGCCGTGACGGCGAGAGACTGCACGACCAGCTCGCGATGGAACATCGGGAGAATCGCGAGGACCTCCGCGAGGGGGTGGGGCTCCATGGGACCTCCGTCGGCGCCCCTCGGGGTCAGCCCGTTGCGAGGAGGTGCGCGGGGACACAGGTTGCGTCGCGGATTCGAGCCAGCAACTGGCGCCACACGAAGTGAGGGAGAGCCAGTTTACGGTGGCCACGGACATCCCGGCGCGTTCCACCAGGTTCCCTCTCATCCGCCTCGGGCGGCAGAGTCCCGGCAACCTGACGGCATTCTCGCGAGCCTGCTCGGCACCACCGATCAGCACTACTCCTCAGCGATGTAAGGCAGATACCTACATCTCTTCTCCGCCGTTTTCGGGTCGCCCTTGACACCAGGCTCGTCTGGTAAGATTTTGGTACCGGAAGGTAGCCAGAGCCCACCATGACCCGATCCCAAGTACGCACCATTGTGCTCGACGCTCTTCGCGAGGCGGAGGAGGCTCTCGCCGGCGCAACCCACGATCTGCCGGATGAGGCCAACCCGTTCGACGCCATCGCGGGCTTCGACAGCCTCGCCACCGTGGAGGTGTCCACAACGATCTACGTCGCGCTTGGCGTCTCCGAGAGTGACCGGAACCCGTTCCTTGAGCATGGCCGCGGGCCGACCATCGGGCAGGTGGTCGACGACTTCTGTTCCATCACCGGCGCGACGGAAGGCTGAGATGGTCGACTACGAAAAGCGTCAGTCCCAGATCGCTCAGCGCATCCGCACGGCGCGCGAGAACGCTGGCCTGAGCCAGGGGCAGGCCGCAAAGCTGCTCAAGATGCAGCGGCCTTCCGTCACCGAAGCCGAGCAAGGCAAGCGGAAGGTCTCGGCGCCTGAACTGGCGGAGATGGCCAAGCTCTACCGCGTCGGAGTGGGGTGGCTCGCGTGCGAGGAAGGGGACGAACCCGACCCCGCCCAGGACCAGATCCAGCTCGTCGCCCGAGAGATCGCTTCTCTGAAGCCGGACGACCTCGACAGCGTCCTACGCCTCGTTCAGTCCATTCGTTCGAAGGGGTCTCGATGATGGGAGCGCCCGGTCTCGCAGCTCAGGCGGTGGCGATGGCAGCGCGTGTCCGCGTGAGCGCGGGCATCGCCGCAAACGTGCCGCTCTGCATCTACGATCTTATCGACCGCTGGTTCGGTGACGAGGTCGACCTGCGCTTCCAACCCATCCCGAGCCTGGAAGGTATGTACAGCCGACAGCACGACGGCACTGGCATCATCGTCGTGTCGAGCGATCGCCCGAGTGGACGTCGCCGGTACACCTGCGCTCACGAGCTGGGTCACCACCTTTTCAAGCACCAGGTGAGCGTCGACGAACTGGTGGAGGAGAAGCGCGACCGCCGTACGAATCCGCGGGAGTTCCTCGTCGATCTCTTCGCGGGCTATCTCCTGATGCCCAAGCTCGCAATCCTGCGCGCCGCCCGCGAGCGTGAGATCGACTTCTCGCGGCCCACCGCGGAGGACATCTATCGGCTCTCCTCATACTTCGGCGTCGGCTACGGCACGCTGCTCACCCACGCGAGCCGAAGCATCCGCGTGCTCGACGAGGGGAGTGCCGACCGACTGGCTCGCGTAACGCCGCAGAGCATCCGCGAGAAGCTCCTTGGCTTCGAGACCTCGCGCGATCTCGTGATCGCCGACACGGCGTGGGGCCCGTCGCGGCCGCTCGATGCCGTCGTTGGGGACCACGTCGTGCTGCCGCACGCCGCCATCGTTGAGGGGGCGATGATGAAGCGGGTCGGATCGGTGCCCGCGGGTGATCTCTACGAGGCCACGAGGCCCGGCATTGCTCGCGCCGAACTCGGCGAAGGCTGGTCCAGCTTCATTCGCGTCGAGTGCTTCCGATACAAGGGCATGGTCATGTTCCGCAACCTGGAGGAGTCCGATGAAGAGTAGGAAGGACGTACTCGTTCCGGGACACGACCTGACCGAAGTCTGGGTCGAGCTCGCCGGCCATCTCCTCGAGCCGGGCGTCGAGCAGCTCACGCACGCCATCGTGAAGATCTCGGGCTTCGATCAGGGCTTGCCCGATGAGCACCCCGCGGCCCGGGCCCTCCTCGACCGAGCGCTCGGCAAGTGGGGACCGTGCACCGCGCACGAGACCGCGAACACGATCTTCCCCGAAAGCGCCTGGAAGCTCGCGGCGCACCGAGGGGCGACGCCCTCGGCATTCTTCGCGCACTACCATGAGAAGCTCATGCCGAAGCTCGCGAAGCAGGACGGACGCAACCGCAAGGGGACCTACTTCGACCGGATGATCGCGTATCCGAACGGGGACGCCCACATCAACCAGCTGGACAAGTTGCTTGGGTTCTGGAACGGCGGGGTGACCCGGCAGAGCGCGTACCAAGTGATGACCTACCACCCGGGCAAGGATCTCTCGCGTAGTCCGTACCTGGGCTTTCCGTGTCTCGATCACGTGGCCTTCACGCGGGACGAGGAGGGGCTCAGTGTACTCGCGACCTACGCGAGCCAGCTGATCTTCGACCGGGCGTACGGGAACTACCTCGGCCTCTGTCTCCTCGGCCGTTTCATGGCGGCACAGATGAAGATTCCCTTCGTACGGTTCACCTGCGTCGCGGCCTGCGCCAAGCTCACGCAGTCCGGGAGCGCCGGCAAGAAGGGCGCCTCTCGTGGTGACCTCACGAAGCTCGTTGCGGACATGCGAAGTGCAATGGCCGCCGACACTGTTAGGAAGGCCGCGTGACAATCGACGGGCATTCTCGACCCGCAGGCCCCATGCTCCTCGATGGGAGACGCTCGACCAAGCTCATGACCATCACTGCATTCAGCAAGCTCTCGCCCGCACAACCTACTAAGGTCTTCGACACGTATTGGAAGTTCGCCGCGAAGCGGCAGTCCGTGTTCTTTCAACGCATTGAGCACCCGTTTAGCTGCTGGACCGAGGACCAGATTCTCGCGAAGTACAAGTTCACGAACGCCTACCGCGCGTCGGATCGGGTGAGCCAGTTTCTAATCCGCCACGTCATCTACGAGGGAGATGCCTCGATCCAGGAGACCTTCTTCCGGATCATGCTCTTCAAGCTCTTCAACAAGATCGACACTTGGAGGCTGCTGCAGCGCACGGTCGGCGTCATTACATGGCGTGAATACGACTTCGACCGCTACGCGGGGGCGCTCACCGAGGCAATGGAGCGCGGCGAGAGGATCTACTCCGCAGCCTACATCATGCCCATGGCCGCGGGCTTCGACGGGGACCGCAAGCACGAGACCCACCTGCGGCTCCTCGAACGCATGATGAAGGAGCGGCTCGGTGAGCGGCTCGCCGAGCGCCGCACCCTCCGCGAGGCGTTCGAGTTGCTCCGCACGTACCCGATGATGGGCGACTTCCTCGCGTTTCAGTTCGTGATCGACCTGAACTACAGCCCGATCCTGAACTTCTCGGAGATGGAGTTTGTCGTTCCGGGCCCGGGGGCACGGGATGGAATCAGGAAGTGCTTCGCGTCGACGGGTGGCTTGTCCGAGGCCGATCTTATTCGTGTGGTCACCGAACGTCAGCAGGCCGAACTCGAGCGCCTCGAACTCCCTTTCCGCGACCTCTGGGGTCGCCCCCTCCAGCTCATCGACTGCCAGAACCTCTTCTGCGAGGTCGACAAGTACGCCCGCATCGCCCATCCGGAGGTGGAGGGCAGGAGCGGTCGCAGCCGTATCAAGCAGATGTTCAAGCCCGTGCTCGAACCGATCGCCTACTGGTACCCGCCGAAGTGGGGCGTCAACGCGGCGGTGGCCGAGACCCTCCGCGTCGCAGACAAAGAAAGGCAAGCCCGGTATGAAGACCGATAAGAGGCTCGACTTCGCGACCTACCAGCGGCAGGCGGCGAAGACGAGCAAGATCGCGAAGCGCGACGGCGACGCCGTCACGCTCTCGCTCCTCGGCATCATGGGCGAGCTCGGCTCGCTCGCCGCCGAGCAGAAGAAACGCCTGCGCGACGGCGCCCGCTACCGGTTCTTCCGCGAGAAGGTGGGTGAGGACCTCGGCGACCTGCTCTGGTATCTCGCGAGCTTCGCGTCGGCCCACGGACTCGATCTGGAGGAGGTCGCTCGCCAGAACCTCGCGAAGATTGAGGCGGTGTGGCTCCCCTCGGACGATAGCCACTACCTTCTCTTCGACGCCCAGGCTCCGACCGAGCAACAGCTCCCACGCCACTTCGACATCGAGTTTCGGCAGGAGAGCGGGGTCCTGCGCATCTTCTGGAACGGCGAGCAGAAGGGGAACGACCTCACCGACAACAACTACAGCGACGACGGCTACCGCTATCACGACGTGTTCCACCTCGCCTACGCCGCCGTCCTCGGCTGGTCTCCCGTCACACGGGCCGTTCTGCGTCGCAAGCGTAAGTACAAGCCCGAACTCGACGAAGTGGAGGACGGCGGGCGCGCGATCGTCGTGGAAGAGGGGATCTCGCAGCTCGTCTACACCTACGCGAAGTCCCAGGAGTTCCTTGAGACCGACAAGGAGATCGATCGGGAACTGCTACATATCGTCCGCCGGATGTCCGAGCACCTCGAGGTACGGGCTCGCAGCGAGGCCGATTGGGAGCGCGCGATCCACGAAGGGTTCCGCGTGTGGCGTGAACTACGCAGCGCTGGAGAAGGGCGTGTCACCGTGGATCTCGCCCAGCGCAAGGTCTTCTTCTCCACCCTGCCGGCTCGCGTCGGATCGCCCAAGCCCACCGCGACTCCCGGCGTCGTCCGGGCATCATCTCGTACTTCAAACCGTCGGTCGCGGGCGACTCGGTGACGGGCTGAGGAGTGACTGTGCCGTACCCGCCGTCCGCCGGAGATCCTCACGATCGCCATCAAGACTTCGTATTGGTGCTCAACGGCCTGGAGTACGCCGCGGATGCATGATCGCCAGCCCGTTGCGTGGTGGCGCGCATAGGTGGTAAGGTTTCGAGAATAAAGTATTGACATCATGGCACTAATACGTCCGCGACTTACTGATGTTCATGGAATCGATGCCACTCAAACGGAGTTGGACTTCGCGATTCCATTCCTGGGCGAGGACATTCCTCTCTATGTCGACCCGTTCCTGCTCTGGAAGTCGCCGTCGCTGCAAGACAAGTCGCTTCACATCGCTCTCGTCAATGCATTCAACCATCAGAACTGGCTGCTGCAGAAGGGCCGGGAGGCCGAAGCGCAACAGAATCTCATTCTTGCGTCCGAGTGCGACGAGGTAGGGCTTGGAGTCTCTGCAACCCGCAAAGGATCTCGACTTGGGGTTGGGGCAGTCCAGCAGGTCTTGGATCTGTTTCGGCGAGTGCCAGAGTACGCAAAGCACGGATTCACGCACTTCGAAGAGATTCAGCTCTATGTGGACGGCATCGCGAAAGACCGCATTAGCGACATTACTTGCAACTTCCTCAAGTCGTTTCTGATCGACTACACGATCGACCAGAGCGAAAAGGTTGGCATCCCTCGAAAACGTGTGCGCGTGCCGGCGGTGTACGAGTACAACCAGCAACGCTTTGTCGAGCAAGAAGTCGAGTTACCCGTGCATCCCGAGCGGGGAACTCCGATCATTCTGGTTCCGAAGCGGTGGCTCCGCTTCGGGCCTTGGATCAGCTTCGAGGACTACTTTACGGCCTACTGCCCAAAGGACGATGTCGTCAACCGGCAGGGGTCCAACGAACGCGCGCAGGTCCTCAACTACAATCGCGACAACTATGGTGTGGTCGCAGACTACATCAAGGCCAAGGAACGCGACGCGAGTGACTGCAAGAACGATCCGCTGTTCAAGCAGATTCCGATTGTCTCGGCCAAGCGAAAGTTAGCGGAGATCAAGAAACTGTCGTCAGGCAACGACGGTAAGGCAGACAAGAAGTATGAGGAGGCCGTCGCCGAACTATTGGCGTCACTACTCTACCCGCACCTCGACTTTGCAGACACTCAGGTGCGGTCCGATGGAGGGTCGACCATCCGAGATCTGGTTTTCTACAACAACCGCTCGACCGACTTCTTGAAAGAGATTCTTGAGGATTACCGAAGTCGGCAGCTTGTGATGGAACTGAAAAACGTGCGCGAGATTGAGCGCGACCACATCAATCAGCTCAATCGATACTTGACGAACGAGTTCGGGTCCTTCGGAGTGCTTGTGACGCGGAACGAGCTTCCGAGAGCAATGTTCAAGAACTCGATCGAGCTCTGGTCCGGACAGCGCCGGTCGATCATTGCGTTGACAGACACCGACCTTGAGCAGATGGTGGAAGTGTTCGAGAGCAAGCAGCGCTTGCCGATCGAAGTCTTGAAGAAGAAGTACATCGAGTTCCGGCGTGCCTGCCCATCCTGAGGAACAGCTATGGATATCAAGCGCGAAGATGTGAGCGTGTTTGAGAAGCTCACTGCACAACTCACCAGCAGCCATCAGGAGGTGTCTGCGCTCTCCAAGAAGGCCCCGAACGGGGCCTTGAATGCGTTCAAACTCAAGTTGATCAACGACGTGCTTGAACGCTGTAACAGGTTTTTCGGAGACGAATACAGGCCGTTCGCTGACTTCTCCCTTTTTTCGCTCGACGACGTACCTACCAATAGCGATGTCTCCTTCATCCTGTCTCAGTATCTCGAATGCGCCGAGAAGTATCGAGCAGATCGTGTGACGCCGTGGCGTGGTAGCTGGGTCTGGAACACGATCGACCCAGAGCCTGCGATCGGAGTGAATCGCTGGGGGTCTGAAGAGGAAGAGGAAGAAGAGGAGGAGGAAGAGGAAGAGGAGGAAGGCGGAGAGTACGACGAAGCGGCAGAGGCTCCCAAGGCGGACAACGAGCCGATCTTTACCTCTCCGCCGAAGAAGATCGCACGCAAGTAACGGTCGAACCAAACCATCATCAACTGCTATGTCTAAACAAACACAAGACAGGTCACTGGTGATCGCTGAGCTTGGAGCGAAGCATGATTCGCTGATGCCGCTCCTCTCTGCGATGTTTCGCGAGTTTCAGGAGTTCACCAAAAAGAAGCCGGAGGGCATTCTCAGTAAGAGTAAGGTCAAGATTGTCAATCGTTTGCTGACGGATGTCCTGACGATTGTTGATGCTGAACCCAGTCGGCCGTTTTTGGATCTGTTGGACGAGGAGGATCTTCCGCAGAATAGTGATGTCCTACTCATGCTCGGGCAGTTTGTCGCTGCGATGGAGGGGTTTCACCAAAAGTATTGGGGGTACGATTCGTTCGCTCGTGAGCAACGCTGGCATATGAAAGAGAAGTGACTGATCGCCTCGTAATACAATGCTAAGGTGTTCTTGGATGTAGGCGAGTGAGTTGCAGTTCTAGGGGAAGCTTCTGCTTCCAAGGCGCTCGCAGTGCTTGTGCATCTCCAGCACCTTTGCTTCTGCGAGTTCATGGTTCAATAGCTTTTGAACCGCTCCGATGACCGTCACAGGATCTCGGACGTTTTTCCAGTACAACTGGCAGGCGAGATCGCATGCGTCAGCGTCCTTGATGGTCTCGCTCGTGTAGCGGTGATCGATCGCGGTCGCCAACTCAATGCTCAGGGCATGCGCCTGAACGACATCTCTATCGTCAAAAGTGACTACGCCACCGACGTCGGGAAACTTTATGGGCCACGCGGCGGAGAGTTCGGAAGTGACAGAGCCTTCGTGGACAATCGCGTTACGGAGCAGATTGATCCGATCCCATTCGTTCAGCTTTGCGGTCATTCGTTCGGCTGCGCCGCAGCGAAAGATATCGCTAAGGCGTTTGTAGACATCGCGGTGTTTCTCTTTTCGGAGAAAATTGTCTGCCACCTTCCTCGCAATCCAGTGCTTGATCGATCCGTCGTCGACGGATGAGGCTAGGTCAGATGCCTGGAGTTGCATCTGAAACTTCGAGAGCAGAGTCGGCTGGACAACCAAACCGCGCTCCAATGCGCGTCGAAGATAGGTCTCAAAGCTCGTAACGATCGCAACGAGAGTGAAGGAGCGGGCCCACGCCACAACATGCGACTGGTTGGTGAGAAATGCCGTCGGTGTAAGTTCGATGTGGGCGGCAATATCGTTGGCGTCTTTGGCCTCCTTGGCAATCGTTTCGGGCCAGGTTCCGCGATCTCTGCCGTTCCACCAAGACTCGGCGAACTGAGTGCTAGCGACCAAGCGCCAGTACTTGTCGAGCTCTTGGTTATGTCGTGACTCGAACTCCTGGAACGCGACGCTCCTCGCCTTGGATACCATTGTTAGCGCCGGCCTCGTCGCGGCGCCTTCTTCTCGGCCTGTTCATTAATGAACAACATCAGAGCGCCCGCCACGACAGCAACGGCGGCGACCGCTACAACCGGGGCGAGGGACGATGGCTGAGACAGCGCTGGCGCGGGTGCCTGTATGCGAACGATAAAGTCGGCACAGGTCGGCCAAACATCGGTCCAGCGCTTGCCGAGGAAGGCTCTCGCCCGAGCGAGCGTCATTGCGCGCGACGCGGGCGGCGCGCCAAATACGCTGGCCGCTCTTCCATCCGTAAAACCGAGCCAGGACTCTTCCTGTATCAACCCCGTACGATGCGATGGCGCTATGACCAATGGGAGTCCGTACTCGTCAGAGCGGTCCGAGACAATGCCGTAGTGTGTCCCGTTCGCATGGGTCAGCGTCTCGGAGGTCCCGACTCCGACGATGCTGCCGGGCTCGAGATTCGAGGGGTATTGGGGTGAGGGCAGCGGCTGGGTCACGACGGTAGTATGGTCGAACTTCGTCGGGTTCGCTACTGCCTATCGTCGGCTCGCGGCGAGGCTCTGACCGATGCTGGATGACGTTCCGTGGGGCAGGCTTAGGGCGCCGCGCCTGGTAGCTGGGGTGAGGTACGCCTGAGCCACGGACAGGGAGTGAGGCCGATGCGCCGGCAGTGCCTGAGACCGACGGCAAGCCCTTCTCGTACCCGCCGACTGAAGTCGTCCTTCGGTTCGTCTCACGCTCTCAACGGACCGCCCTGGTAGATCCAGGGCTCTCGGAGCCGCCCCACCGCGATCACGAGGGCTGAAGCGAGCTGTTCGTCCTCGATCGTCCCGGCGGACCGAGGTGGCGGCTACACTCCGCGGGTAGAGAGGCTCCTGTGATAGCGAGGAAGCGGATCGGCGCTTTGGCGGCGCCCATCGCGTTGCTGATATGTAGGCTATTGTCGCACAGTGTCCGCTGCATCTGTGGTTGACAGTGGTCGCAGGGTTCTTAGTTTCGCGACGCCCACAACCCGTGGGGAATAGTCTTGCTTGGCGCGTGCCTTGCTTGGTAATAGGAGAGACTCGTGGTTGCAACGCGCGCTGGCAAAGCAAAGAAGCGTCCCCCTAAGAAGAAGGTGTCAAGTACCTCGGGAACCCACAAGGGTTCCACTGCGTCAGCACCGTCGGCGAGCTCGACGAAAACCCCACGAGGTGCCCGCGAACAAGCCGCTCGGACACCCCCATCAAAGAGCGCACGTGAGCCAGACTTCATCGACAGGTTTGTCGCAGGCTTCAATGAAGCTAGCCCGACACTCAAAGCCGTCGCCGGTGTGGCCTTTACTGTTGGAGGCGTCGCAGTAGCTGTGAGCGTTGTCAAGCACAACGAGGCCAAAGAGGCGAATGCTAGTGCGAAGCTCGCTCAAGAACACGCTGCCGCCCAAGAATACGCTGCGAATACAGCTCAGCAATACGCATCGGAAAAACACACAGAAGCCGCCTATCATCAGCAGCGCGCAGATGTAGCAGAAAGCCGATTGCGCAAGCTCGCCAAGGAAATGGCCTATACTGCCCACAAGAAGATAGCTGAGCTCAAAAAGGCCGATGTGCCGCCGCTTTACTTCAATGGGTGTCAGATCGCAGCGACCGACGGCGACTGCATTCGCATTAATATGGATTGGCTCCTTAGGGGTGTCGTAGATGAAGCGGTCTATGGCGGAGATATCTGGGGACGTGTAGTCGGTGTGGTCGCGCATGAGTGGTATCACTATCTAGATCCTGCTCGAGGTCAGCGCGCGTTTCATGAGGAAGAGCTGGCCGCCGACAGGCATGCGGGAAAAGTGCTCGCTGAGTTGGGGGAACCACCGGACTGCTTTGCGGCACTCCTCAACGCATTCCCCGAGTCATCTACGCATCCTCGGGGCAAGCTGAGGGCAGAACACATGCTCGCCGAGTACCATAGGAAGAGGCGCGCTTTGCAAGGACGCGCCGCCACAGAGTAATGACGATGCCTTCGTCGTCACGGCCGCCGGAGAACTGACCGAGCGCCTCACCGTGGGCATCTGTGCGGAGCTCACCACCGGGCAGCGGTTGTGCTCGAACGGGACCGACTGGAGTGGGTGGGGGAGGCGGGCCCAGGATCGATCCGCGCCGCGCGAGCGGCGGGTCAGCGGAACATCCTCCAGCGCGCCACAGTGTCGGGCCACGAACTGTCGAACCTAACCGCTGCACGAGCCCACAATCTTCCGCTGCGGTTTCGCCGGATGCACGGTGGGTGGCATGGCGACTGCCTCTTCAAGGAAGACCGCGGGTGCCGTTCCGTCCACTGCGCAGGGATGAGAAGCACGTCGAGCTCATGCTGAAGTTCCTGCGTTCCACCGCCCGGCGGACGCAACCGCAGATCATCAGGCTCACATATCGGCCACCGACGCAGGTGGAGGAACTCCGGATGGCTGGCGTCCACATTGTGGACACTCCGGGCGAGCACTTCCTTTGACTGGTCCCACCTGCTGATCGGGTCACCACGGACGATCCGGGTCGAGACGGCCCTGACCCGCAATCAGCGCCGAAGCCGGACGAGACTGATTGAGAGGGGCGATTCGTGGGTTTCATCGCGTGTGGGGCACGCGAAGCTCGCGAACCTGCCCTCGTTGCCACAAGGTGTTCTGCGTCTTCGATGCCGACAGCCGTATCAAGCGGTGTTTGGCTACCGACCAAAAGCACGCGGCGCGTTTGCGCACTGTAGTCGCATGAGCGCCGATACAGTGAGTCCCTGAAGGAGCGCGATCGGTTGGCTCGCGATCTTGGGAAGTACGTCAGCGCCGAGAGAGCGGTTCAACGAACTCTCCAGCGGCTGATAGTTCCAGGGGTGATTCGCGCCGCCGAGGCTGTGCGGCAGGATGTGGTCGATGTCCCTGCCGTCAATCGGAACTCCCTGGGCTCTCAACATCGAGCGGTAGCGGTCCGTGCGCATCGCGCCATCGCAAAGCTGCCATCCCGCCAGGTCGGCCGTCGCGGCGGCCACGACGAGCGACGCCAGTTGCCGGTAGCGGGTCTCGGCCTCTCTGAGGTCGTCGAGCGCATGCAGCCCCACTTCCACCGCGTGGTCGTGGCGGTCCGCGGTGTCGCGGAACGCGCCCGCCGCCCTGCCGTATGCCGCTTCGGCCGCCATGAGATCGGTGACAAGCCCGGCGACCTCTCGCGTGAGATCATCGGCGCGTTGGTGGAGATCCTGTGTCTGCGCGGCCTCGTTCGCTTCCGTCGCGCGCGCCGATGCAAGCCGTGCGGCGAGTGCGGCGCGCTCGGCGCCCTCGGTGCAACCGCCGAGGAACCCAAAGGCGACAACCATCCAGGCCGCGGTCCTCACCGCTCCTCGACACAGCGGTGCGTTCGGATGTCCTCTTCGGAGAGGAACATCCAGCCGACCTGCCCGTTGTGCAGGCGCACATGTGATGCGCGGAGCCCGTCCTGGCGCACCAGCTGTCCGACGCCTTCGATGCGTAGGCCGGTCCGTTCCGGGTACTGCGGGCCGATGTTTTCCGTGGACTCGTACCCACGGAGACAGAAGGAGCGTGGCGCCGCGAAGAAGCAGTCGCTCAGGGGCGGTTGCTCGGGTCCGCAGGTCGGCGCTTCGCTCAACCCGCTCTCCCGAAGCGCCCCCGCGACGTGATCTCCCGACTCGCTGCTGCAGGAAGGCGCGACGCCGCAGCGTCCGTCGTCTCCCGAGGCCCGGCCTGCCATTGCTCCACCCACGACGAAGGGCGCCGCCGCGCCGCCCGTGAGAACGGCCGCGGCGGCCCCGAGAAGGGCGCCGACCATCGTGCTGTCGGCCGTCGATCTCGCGGCCGAGGCCAGGCACTGCGCGTGCTGGAGCTGTTGCTCCAGGCAGCCGGCCGCGAGGCGCGAGGCCAGCGCCCGGATCTCCGTTCGAGACGCTTCGCAGCGCGCTTGCTCGACGCGTCGGCGCTCGGCCTCGAGCAGCGCCTGGGCGTCGGCGATCTGGCGCCGGATTTCAGCGAGCTCGATGCGCCGGCGGGCCTGAGCTCGTTCGAGAGACTGGAGTTGCGCGGCCATGGCCGGATCGACCCTCTCTGCCTCCTGGCAAGCCACGGGAAGGAGGACCAGGATCGCGCTCAGACCGATGCCGCCCTTTCCGTGCCGTCGACCCATCGCGCCCCTCCCACCACCACGTG
>Ga0066420_1000017_pt1 | contig 64058 bp, 58 predicted proteins | sample LakWasMet28_LOW6_2_FD_59547 | JGI IMG/M metagenome (GOLD analysis project Ga0066420, IMG submission 59547) | Freshwater sediment methanotrophic microbial communities from Lake Washington under simulated oxygen tension - Sediment Metagenome 28_LOW6 | ecosystem: Environmental > Aquatic >... | reverse complement strand
ATTCGCCGTCGTGTTCGCGCCGTCCCAGATCAAATTACCACTGTTCTGCGCCGTCACCGTACCGTTGTTGTCGAAGAGACCACGCAGCTAGACATAGGTTCCCGTGCCGTCTGCGGTCACCGTGCCGGTATTCAACCCATTGTACCCGGCGCTCGGATAGCCGAGATAAAAGTAGGTGGCACCACTGGCCGTAATCGAACCCGAGTTGGTGAAATTGGCCGCGTAGATCGAGCCGGATCCCACGGTGTGATTGATGGTGCCAAGATTGGTGATGGTCGTGCCCGCACTGCCATCCGAATACAGCGAGACACCTCCCGAGAGCGTGGTGACGGCATCGAGATTCAACGCCGTGTTGGCACCGGTGAGGTAGATATAGGCACCGTTCCCCATCGTCATCGTGGTCGCGTTCAGCGACAGACTGTTGCCGACCCCTTGGACGTAGAAAAATGAGCTGCCTCCCAGCGAGAGAGATTTGCTGCTCAGCAGTCCAACCTGCTGCCAATAGAGCCCGCCGCCGCTGCCAAAAGTCGCGTTCGCTCCCGTGAAGGTGGAGCCATTTTGAAAGGTGGCACTGGTGTTTGGCGCAATGCTGACGTCCCCGGTGACGGTGATGGCGTTGTAGACACCGGACAAAACCGTCTGCGCACTCAACGACGACGCCGCGATCGTGGCGATCAAAGCAAGACACCAGACCCTGAATTGTTCCCTTCCGCGCATGGTAGGGTTAAAGCCACGCGCAGCCCGGACGCCAATCTCAATCGATTTGAATCATCGCTTCAGCCAAACCCGCCGCACACCGCTGAACCAGCCCGATCAATGACTTATTTGTTATTATACTCCAACACCTTGCGGTGTTATCGCACTTGCAGGGTATCGCCTTCATAGGCCAGCCCAAGCCCAGGAATCGTGACCGCCTTCCGGTTTCCCTCGCGTTTAACCACGCCGGCCAACCAAGCATCGTGACCCGCCGCTTTGGCCGCAGCCAAGGTTGCCGCGACGTCCGCCGGCGCCACGTATGCGGCGAACCCGACACCCATGTTGAAGGTCGCATACGCCTCGCGCAGATCGATTGGGCCCGCCTCCATGAGAAACTTGAACAGCGCCGGAATCTCCCGCGGTGTCGTGATCTCGTAAACGTAGGGTGTCTCAAGCCGCATCAGTTTGCGCCAGCCGTGACCGGTGACGTGGGACACATAGTTGAGCGCGACGCCGGCCTCCTGACACTTGATCACAAAATCCACATAGATGGCGGACGCCGCGAGCAGCGCCTCACCATAGGTGCGCGCATCACCGTGTCCGATGGGCGTCTGATAGCCCTGCGGAAGATTCTCCGCGATCAGCCGGCAGAGACTCAGCCCGTTGGTCTGCACTCCGGTGGAGGCCAGAAAAATGATCGCGTCGCCTTCCTGCACCTCTCCGGTGATTCGCCGCGACTTCGGCTCGATTTTGCCGATCGCCGAACCGGCCAACACGATCGCCTCAGGATGGACAATGCTCTTGAGGGTGGGCGTCTCTCCCCCGCCCCACACGGCCCCGGCGCGATGGCAGCCCTCGGCCCACCCGTCGACCAGCGCCTGCATGCGCACCGCGTCGGCAAACCAGCCGGAATCCCCCACCGCCGCGTGCATCGCCACCGAGATCGGCCGCGCGCCGCAGGTGATGAGGTCGTTGACGATCGTCGCCACGGTATCGATGGCGATCTCGCGATAAAAACATTTGCCCGTCTGGGCGTAGACCACGTCGGCGACGAGGTTCTTTGTCCCGAGACCTTCTTCCACATGGGCGAGAAAATGATCAGCCGCCTCAATCAGGTAAGCGCTCTCGCCCCGCGTCGTCGCGGGCTCCGCGTAACCATGGGCCGCCAGTTCGTTGGCCGTGCCGCGCGCGGCCTGCTGGCAGGCGCGCTTGAACGCATCGAGCTGGTCGTAACGGACACCGGAGGATTCGTAGGAAAGGGACATGTCGATTTCCGATTAGTGATTTGAGATCGATGATTTTGCCGAAACACGAACCATCTCGAGCCCCCGATGCATCCGGGGTTTTTGCAATCGTAATTCGTAAATCATAAATCGAAAATTCCCAATCAGTAGCTCCGGCCCACGGCCTTGTCGTAGTAGTTCACGAAGGCCTGGTTCACGACGCGGAATCCCCCCGGTGTCGGGTAATTGCCCGTGAAATACCAGTCACCACTGTGATTCGGCAGCGCCTGGTGCAGGTTCTCGATCTTCTGGAAGATGATCTCGATCTCACCTTTCCAGCCGTTCGCCTTGGGTGACACCAGCTCGGTGATCCGGCGGGAGATCTCGTCCGCCGTGAACGGCTCATAGATCTTGCGCACGTGGTTGACCGGTATCTTGCCGGGGGATTTCAACTCCTGGGCGCACAGGCGATAGACCTCGTCAATGACCGCCGCCTGACCGCGCTCTTTCAGCAGCGAGATGGCCGCCTCGAAGGCGATGAACTTGCCGATCTCAGACATGTCGATGCCGTAGCAATCAGGGTAGCGGATCTGCGGGGCCGTCGAGGCGATGACGATCTTCTTTGGGTTGAGCCGCTTCAGGATCCGCAAAATCGAACGGCGCAGCGTGGTGCCGCGCACAATCGAATCATCCACGCACACCAGGTGGTCCTTGGGCGCAACCACGCCGTAGGTGACGTCGTAGACGAGCGAAGCGAGGTTGTTGCGGGACTTCTCCTGGCTGATGAAGGTGCGGAGCTTCACGTCCTTCGTCACCAGCTTCTCCCCGCGCGGCCAGTTGTTGAGGATCAGGTCGTCCACGAGGGCCTCGGTGATCGTGCCTTTCCGGGCCGCCTCGAGCAGCGTCTGCTTCACCTCGGCCCGGCGCCGGAAGCGGAGTTCGCTCATGAGGCCGAAATAGGCCACCTCGGCGGTGTTCGGAATGAAGCTGAAGACCGAATTCTCCAGGTCTCCGCCGATCGAGGCATGAATCTGGTCGGCCAGGCCGGCCCCGAGCGCCTTGCGCTCCCGGTAGATGTCGGCGTCGTTGCCACGGGAGAAGTAGATGCGCTCGAAGGTGCACTGGGTCTTGGGCAGTTCCGCGGTGATGCGCTCGACCATCACGCGGCCCGACTTCTTCATGATGACTGCGCAGCCGGGGTCGACTTCGTTGACCTCGCCCGCCTCCAGATCAAACACAGTGCAAAGCGGCGCGCGCTCGGAAGCGAAGGCCACCACCTCGTCGTTCTCAAACCAGTGGCAGGGGCGGATCCCGGAAGGATCGCGGGCCACGAACGCATCGCCGTTGCCCACCACTCCGACCAGCGCATACCCGCCGTCCCAATTGGCCGCCGCCGTGCGCAGCACCCGCGCTGCATCCAACTCGGCGTTGATGCGATGGGTGATCTCCGTGCCGCTGAGGCTTTCCCCGCGATACAGCCGGTAGAGCCGCTCGTGTTCGTCATCGAGGCAGAAACCGATCCGCTCGAGGATGGCCTGCGTATCGGTCGCGAAAATGGGATGCTGGCCGATCGCGATGAGGCTGTTGTTCAGCTCGGCGGTATTCGTCAGATTGAAATTGCCCGCGAGCATCAGGTTGCGCGTCGGCCAGGAGCTGCGCCGGAAAAAGGGATGGCAGGAGCTCAGGTTGTAGCCACCCGAGGTGCCATAACGCAGATGGCCGAGGTAGAGCTCCCCACAGAAATCGAAGTTGCGCTTGGCCGTTTCGGGAAACTCCGGGTGCACGGCACCGGCCGTGACCAATTCGTTGTAGCGGCCGAGCAGGGACTGGAAGATCTTGTCGAGCGGGTTCGTCTCCACGTTGCGCTCGCGGAACATGTACGGGTCGCCGGCCGGCACATCAAACTTCACACAGGCCACCCCGGCACCGTCCTGCCCGCGGTTGTGCTGCTTCTCCATGAGGAGGAACAGCTGGTTGAATCCCCACAGGGGCGTCCCGTATTTCTCCTGATAATAGGCGAGCGGCTTTTTGAGCCGCACCAGCGCAATACCGCACTCGTGGGAGATGAATTCGCTCATGGCTGCTTCCTTCGATCACTCGGGACAACGGTCATTTGGTGCCATCCCCCGCCCACACTGACCCCGACCGCGATAAGTGGGCTGGGCGATGGGAAAAGGTGGCGCGTCACGGCAATAAAAAGCTGTATTCCGTCCACCGCGGGTGATTCGTCAACGGCTTTCTCCGGCATAGCCGGATTCGTCGGGGAGAAAATCATTTCCGGCAGTCGAAAGCGTTTCAGCCAAGCACCTTGCTGTCCGCGCCAGCGCCCTGCTTTCAAAAAACCGATGCGCCGATCACCGGCCTCGTCAGGTGCCCTCGCCCACCAGTTGCACCGCATCGATTTGTTTCCAACCCGGTACGGTCGGCAGCTTCAGCGTCACCTTCACTTTGGCAACCAGGTAGCTGGTCTTCGGCACCCGCACCGCGAACCAGGCGATCTCCCGGATTGCCGGAGGCACGAAAGGATCAACACCTTCCCATGCGAGATGGGGCGTGCCGTCGGGCTCGATGAGTTCCACCTTCGCGATGGCTCCCGGCGCGTTGTTCTGGCGCACCCGCACCGCGGTGGCATGCACCGGCTTGGCAAAGGTCAACTCAAGCCATTCCTCGCCAATATCCTTCTTGCCCGGACACCAGGCATCCTTGTTGTCCCCAGCCATACCGAGCGGAATATTCGGCGCGCCGGTGGCCTGTGCGGCTGCATACCCCGGAGAACTGTATTGCGAACTCGCCAGCGCGCTCGCCGCCCATTGTCCGGCCGTGTCGGCGATGATCGTGGCATCAATCAATTCCGCGACCGGTACGAGTTCGCCGGGCTCCGGTGTGGAGGCAGCTGGAGGCGTGACGGCTGCCGCCGAAGAGAGTGCGCTTGGACTGGCGGGCATGGGCTCGGAACGGAACGGCGGCGCAGGCGGAATCGCCCCAACGCTCGGCGCCGCAGGCTCGCCGCGCGCCGCTTTGGCGGGCTCCAGCGGCAGCGCCGTAACAAATCCCGACTTCCTTGCCTCGTCCGAAAGCACCTGAAGAACCTCTGCGGGCGGCCAGGTCCACGCCGGCGGAGGCAGGGCCGAGGCAACGGTCGCCCGACGCGATTTTTCAATTCGAATCCGCAGCTCAATCTCCTCCGGCGGCGGTTGACCGGCGTTAATCTTGCCGCCCGACGAAAAGGTCGCGGCGTTCAGACAAAGAATCGCGGCCAACGGATTCCCCGCGCGTTCAGCGATCTCCGCGCGCACCTTCAACAACGTATAGTCACGGGGAGGATTTCTCAGACCGCCATCAACCGTGGTGGCCGCTTCCTGGATCTTTCCAAGTATCAATAAATCCTGCGCACGATTCACGATCCGCTGGCTCGGCGGCTGGGCCGCTGCCGGCACCACGGTGATCGGGATTTCCCGCGCGGCAACCGTTCCGGTCCAACCGGAACCCTTTTCAATCGAGAGTCGAACCCGGAGCACGTAGTTGCCGGGGGCGACTCCCTGCATCGCATCCGGAGCAAAGCGCCACAAGCCGCCGGCCACGTGTTGCGCATCAAGCGTCGCCCGGGGGGAGTCGGATTTCCCGACGGTTTCAGCCCGGGCGACCGCGTTGTTGCCGGCCGCCGAATACAGCGCCACCGTGATTGCGTCGGCCCACGAGCCCGCTTCGGGTGCCAGTTCGACAGTCTCCTTGCTCCCACGCGGAAGATCCAACCGCACGGCCACCCGCCATGGCTCGCCTTGCTCCACGTTCGGTTCCGCCACTCCGCGCAGCGACACCGAAACCTGCGGGGATGGCTTCTCTGCGGCCGATAAAAGCCCGGCCAAACTCAGCAACCCACCGGCAAGGCTTGCTCGGACGAGCGAAATGAAGGTCGCGGATTTCATTTCGTATTGCTCGGCGGTATGCCGTCGTTGGGACAGATCTGGGAAAAGCAGTCACCATTGGCGGCGTCACCATAGCGAGATTGCGGCTGGTGCCCCGCGGCGTTCACTCCGGTCCCTGTCCCTGAGCGACAGATCGCCACACCGATACGTTCGGTGCCTTGGTCGACCAAGTAGTATTGTTTGCTCCCGATTGTCGCCGGCTTTTTTGATTCGTAGAACTTGGCGAAATAATAGCGCATCAGACAGTCCTCCGCCCCCGAGTGTTCACCCTTTTCGACGCCGACCATTCCATCTTGGTGCATGAACGCAAAAACCGTCAGGGTTTCGATCTGCCAATCGACATACTGGTCCACCGTGGTGATGCCCATGACACTGCCGTCTTTGTTTATCGACAGAAACTTGGGCCCTTCGGCCCTTAGCCGGTCGCCCAAGGCCGCCTCCATCATCACCCGGAGATTCTCGTAGTCCGGCAGGTCACGCTGGGCCACGTCCTCGCCTTCCTCGGTCCGAAGGTCGATCGGTTGGTCCATCGCGGTCCCATAGTACGGACGGCCCAGCTTGTTGGCGGGATTGCGCGTCGAGCAATAGCCGACGATCATTTTGTAGTCCTTATCTCCGTGGTGCTCGACGCCCACCGTGTGCAACAGCTCATGCGCGATCGCCCGGTCGTAGGCCCCCGCCAGGTCGGCCGGCGCGAGATTGAAGGGCTTGGTGAAATCGCTTTCCTCACTCGTGCGGCTGAGTATGCCGACGCCTTTGACTAGCCCGGGACGGCCGGCCACCCCCTGCTCTTGCAGCACAGTGAACGCGCCGCCTCCACCCAGATCGGATTTGCTGCCGTACGTCTTGATCCAAACACCGTGCTGGTCGGCAACGTGCGCACCCAGCTTGTGATTGCCGTTCATCTGGCGCTTCTCCTCCGACATTTCCGCAGGGCGGAGCCGGTCGTGCACGGACAGCTGCGAAACGCTGGCAAACAGGTCAATGCCCGCCTCGGCATCAGCCCCGATCAAATTTAGCACGAAAAAGTCTTTCTTCTTCGGGTCTCCTTCCAAATGGGCTCCATCCACCACCCAGCCACGATACTCCTCGTAGAGCGAGAAACCGTCACCATTGTCTTTCTGACCGGCAACCTCCTCGTCATCAAGGTCGTCGGCGCCGCTTTTGTGTTCGGCCTTCCAGCCGTCAGCGATATGAGAATCCATGTCGCGCTTCGGCACACGCAGGCCGTATTCGCTTTTGCCCTTCAGTTTCCCGGAAATGCGGCGCCCGTCGGTCAGCACCGCGGTGACCTGCAACGTCGTCCAGCCGCCCCAGTCGTAGGGAACGACTTTGACCGTATCTGACCATCCTGACTGCACCGCACGCACCATTTTTTGGTTTTCCTTGCTCAGCTCGAAATACGCGCCGGACGCATCGAGTTCCAAGTCGAACTTCGTGTCCTTGGCATCGAGAGGAAAATTCAACGCCACGCCGGGTTCCTTCGAAGTGGCCTGCAGCTCCCATTCAAAACTTTCCACCTTCGTCTGAGGCTTGCCCCCGCTTGCTGTGACGAGCCGCGCCGAAACCTCCAAGGGATTGCCGGCTCCGCGATCCGGCGTCGTTTCCGGCCGCCACTTCGCGTATTCGGCCGGTTCGTCAATCTCCAGCCGCAATTCCTCCATCGACGTCGGTTCGAGGTAGATCGTGTAATCCCATGTAAAAGGGACCCGGACCGCATTCGAAACACTGGTGTCCTCCATCTTTTGTTCGCTCGCAAAGAGGACCATCCGTTTTTCCGGATAAGGCAGCGTGCCCGTGCCGTTCAAGCCGTAGGCAAAAACATCCCTGCGTTCGATGAACTTTTTCCCGGTTTCCTTGAACGTGGTGATCTGCGTGAATTCGGTTTTCCGCTTGGGCGTCTCGACGTGGAAGGACCAGCCGCGCTCGCGATGAAACGCCAGCTTGGCCTGCAACTTGTCGCTGTTCTCAAGCGGACCGCCGGTGTTAAAAAACATCTCGACGATCGACCCACCCTTCCCCAGCCCCTCGCCCACTCCGCGGTAGGAAGCCTCCAAGTTTGAGCTCACCACCCGGCCGGTCCACACCGAAGGCTCATCTTCGTACTCATCGAGGATGAAATCCACGGTGAACACCGCCTGGTAAGAGACCGTGTTTTTCCAGGGATTGATCGATTCCCAGCCCAACCCGCTGCGCTCATCCAACGTTTTCGCCGAGGCGACAAACGACCCGCGCCACGCCTTCACTTCGTGAAATCGCGGCGGACCATCCTCTGCGACTGCCGGCAGGATCAGACCGGTCGTATTAACCACGAACCAGACGCAGACCACTTTGGCAAAACGGCTCCTCATCAGGGTCGTCAAAAGATCATGGACCGGTTTCATACGGAGGATCTGCCTCAGCAGAACACGCCGCACCTGGGAGTCGAATTTATTACGCTAAAAACGGAGGGCGACAAGGCATTCCCTCCGTCAGCCCACTTGACCAAGGGGTCTAATTTGTGAACATCGCCCTCAACCGACCATGCTGACTCTCCGCGGCTCTGCTGCCTTCTCCACTTTTCGTCTCCAGAAACTTCTTTCGGACCTCACCGCCGCCGGATTGCCCATCCGCGCTGCCCACGCGGAGTTCGTCCACGTCGTTGAACTGGATGGGGAAATATCCCCGGGCCAAACGCAGATCCTCGAGAAGCTCCTGACGTACGGCCCGACGCGTGCGACCCGCCAGCCCTCTGATGACGAGCTCCTGCAGGTTGTAGCCCCCCGCCCGGGCACCATTTCCCCCTGGTCCTCCAAGGCCACCGATATCGCCCACATCTGCGGTCTGACCAATCTCCGGCGGATCGAGCGGGTCATCGCCTACTCGTTCGAGGTGGCCGGCCCGGGCACCCGTTATCCGTTTTCGCCCCTCGATGCGGCCCAGCTGCGCACACTCCAAGCCCGGATCTTCGACCGCATGACGCAGGTGGTTTTCGGCGACCTGGCCGCTTGCGCCGCCCTATTCCGGCACAACGAACCCCGCCCGATGAACAGCGTGCCGCTGCTCGCCAACGGACGCGCCGCCCTTGTTATCGCGAATGCCGAACTCGGCCTCGCCCTCGCGGAAGACGAGATCGATTACCTCGTCGCCGCCTTCACCAAGCTCGGTCGTGATCCGCACGACATCGAGCTCATGATGTTCGCGCAGGCCAACTCCGAGCACTGCCGACACAAGATCTTCAACGCCACCTGGGAAATCGACGGATCCGCCAAGGACAAGTCGCTGTTCCAGATGATCAAAAACACCTACCAGCTGCACAGCGACGGCATCCTGTCGGCTTACAAGGACAACGCAGCGGTCTTCACCGGTTCGCGCGGCGGACGCTTCTACACCGATCCTCGCACCAACGAATACGCGGCGCACGACGAGGACATCCACATCCTTTGCAAGGTCGAGACCCACAACCACCCGACCGCCATCTCCCCCTACCCCGGCGCGGCCACCGGCTCCGGCGGCGAGATCCGCGACGAAGGCGCCACCGGGCGCGGCTCCAAACCCAAGGTCGGTCTCGTCGGATTCAGCGTCTCCAACCTCCGCATTCCCGGCGCGATCCAACCCTGGGAAAACAATCACGGCAAACCCGGTCGCATCGTCTCCGCCCTCGACATCATGCTGGAGGGACCGCTCGGCGGCGCCGCCTTCAACAACGAGTTCGGCCGCCCCGCCATCAACGGCTACTTCCGCACTTTCGAGCAGGAGGTGCCTGCGGCTCTGTCCCAGACCCCAGACCCCAAATCCCGGACCCATGCCACGGAGTGGCGCGGCTACCACAAGCCTATCATGCTCGCCGGCGGGCTCGGCAACATCCGCGCCGACCACGTGCAGAAGGGTAAGATCAACCCCGGCGACAAACTCATCGTCTTGGGCGGACCGGCCATGCTCATCGGCCTCGGCGGCGGCGCGGCCAGCTCGATGGCCAGCGGCCACGGCAGTGAGGATCTCGATTTCGCCAGCGTGCAGCGAGACAACGCCGAGATGGAACGTCGCTGTCAGGAAGTCATCGACCGCTGCTGGGCCCTGGGCGCGGACAACCCCATTTCCTTCATCCACGACGTCGGCGCCGGCGGTGTTTCCAACGCCCTCCCCGAGCTCGTCAACGACGGTGGCCGCGGCGGCAAATTCAACCTGCGCAAACTGCCCAACGACGAGCCGGGCATGTCCCCGCTCGAGATCTGGTGCAACGAGTCGCAGGAGCGCTACGTCCTCGCAGTACCCGCCGACCGGCTCGCCACCTTCCAACAGTTTTGCGAACGTGAACGCGCGCCTTTCGCGGTTGTCGGCGAGGCCACCGAGCAGAAGAACCTCGTCGTCGAGGACCCCCATTTCAAAAACACGCCCATTGACCTTCCGCTCGACGTGCTCCTCGGCAAACCGCCGCGCATGCACCGTCAGGAAAAATCCCTGTCCCGGCCGCAGCGTCCGCTCAACCTGCGCGGCGTGACGATTCTCGAGGCCGCCAATCGCGTCCTGATGCACCCGGCCGTCGCCGACAAGACCTTCCTCATTTCCATCGGTGACCGCACGCTGGGAGGGCTGATCGCCCGCGACCAGATGGTCGGCCCCTGGCAGGTGCCCGTTGCCGATTGCGCCGTCACCGCCGCCACCTACGACGTGTACACCGGCGAGGCCATGGCCATGGGTGAACGCACGCCCGTCGCCGTCAACAACGCCGCCGCGTCTGCCCGCCTCGCCGTCGGTGAAGCGTTGACCAATCTTGCCGCCGCGCAGATTGGCGATCTCGGCAAGGTCAACCTCTCCGCGAACTGGATGGCCGCGCCCGCCGTCCCGGGCGACGCCGCCGATCTCTACGCCGCCGTGCAAGCCGTGGGCTTGGAACTCTGTCCCGCCCTCGGCATCACCATCCCCGTGGGCAAGGATTCGATGAGCATGTCCACCGTCTGGAAGGACGGCGAACAACAGAAGCGCGTCACCGCCCCGATCTCCCTCATCGTCTCCGCCTTCGCGGCGGTCACTGACATCCGCCAGACCCTGACCCCTCAGCTGCGCTACGATCCTGTAGGGGCGTCGCTTGACGACGCCCAAGCCCCGGGCCACACACAAGGTGCGCCCCTACAATCGATCGGCGACACCGTCCTCCTGTTGATCGATCTCGGTCGCTCCAAGCACCGGCTCGGCGGTTCCATCCTCGCCCAGGTCTGCTCGCAGATGGGTGAAGCCACGCCGGATGTGGACAATCCCACCGACCTTAAGAATTTCTGGAACGCCATCCAGCAGCTCGGCCGGGACGGCAAGCTCCTCGCCTATCACGATCGCTCCGACGGCGGACTCTTTGCCACCATCGCCGAGATGGCCTTCGCCGGACACACCGGCGTGGATCTCGAGATTCCCCACCTGCACGATCCTTTCGCCGCCCTCTTCAACGAGGAACTCGGCGCCGTCATCCAGATCCGCGAAGACGACTTTGATGACGTCCATCTCGTGCTCCGCGAGCACGGCTTCAAGGCCTGCGTCTCCCGGATCGGCACGACGAATCCCCACTTCGCCCTCCGCGTGAAGCAGTCGGGCAAGGAGCTTTTCAATGAGAGCCTCGTCATGCTCCGCGGCTGGTGGTCCGACGTCACGCACCGCCTGGCCGCCCTGCGCGACAATCCGCAAGCCGCCGACCAGGAACAGGCCCTGCGGCTCGACCGGAACAACCCCGGTATCCGGCCGATGATCACGTTTGCCTACGGCAAGGATCAAGTGACAGGTAACAAGTCTCAAGCAGCGGGATCTTCCCTTGGCACTTCGCATAATCGCCCCTCCGTGGCGATTTTGCGCGAGCAGGGCGTCAACGGCGAGATCGAGATGGCCGCCGCTTTCACCCGCGCCGGATTCCGCGCGGTGGATGTGCACATGACCGACATCCTGAGCGGACGCGTTTCCCTCAAGGACTTCCGCGGCCTCGCGGCCTGCGGCGGTTTCAGTTACGGTGACGTCCTCGGCGCCGGCGAAGGCTGGGCCAAGAGCATCCTTTTCAATGAGCGTGCGCGGACCGAGTTCGCCGCATTCTTTGCGCGTGAAGACACCTTCGCCCTCGGCGTGTGCAACGGCTGCCAGATGATGAGCAACCTCAAATCCATCATCCCCGGCGCCGAACATTGGCCGCGTTTTGTGCAAAACCAGAGCGAACGCTACGAAGGCCGCTTCGTCTCCGTGAAAGTCGAGCCGAGCCCCAGCATTCTCTTCAAGGGCATGGAAGGCTCCGTGATCCCGATCGCCGTCGCCCACGGGGAAGGCTACGCTGAGTTCAAGGATCACGCCGCCGCCGAGACCTTCAGCGCATCGGGCCTTGTCTCCGGGCGCTTCGTGGACAATCACCACGCCATCACCGAGCACTACCCGCTCAACCCCAACGGCTCGCCGCTGGGCATGACCGCGCTTACCACCACCACCGGACGCGTCACCATCATGATGCCGCACCCCGAACGTGTCTTCCGTTCCGCCTGCATGAGTTGGTCACCGCAGGACTGGCCGGAGGATTCACCGTGGATGAAGCTGTTCTACAACGCGCGGACTTGGGTCGGTTAATGGCGCACCTGCGTGATCAGCGGGAAACTTGTCAAACTGTCGCAACTTCAGGAAGGCTTCGTGGGTATTTCAGGTATCCTCCCATGAAAATCATCGGTTACTTCCTGATCTGGTGTCTGCTGCTGGCGATTTGCTGGCCGCTCGCGCTGCTGTTTCTGGTGCTGGCGCCGCTGATCTGGCTTATTGCCCTGCCTTTCCGGCTGCTCGGCGTGTGCGTGACCGCGACTTTTGCCTTCATTAAGGCCTTGCTGTTTCTCCCCGCCCGTCTGCTGGGCGGCGGCCCCGCAACGACCTGAGCGTGTTCAGCTACGTCCGACCGGACGAGGCAAGCGGGCATGGTGATTGCCAAAGACGCGCGAGGCCCCCCGGTTTCGCGGCTGGCACTGATGGCCTTACAGGTGTAAGCCATCGAATCCACCCATCCCATGACCCTACCCCGCCGTCGCTTCTTGAAAACCGCCCTCGCCGCCACCGCTTCCGCCGCCTGTGTTTCGCGCCTGTCTGCCGCCGACGCCGGCGACGCCCGCGAATACTACGAACTGCGCTGCTATCGCCTCCAAGCCGGCACCCGACTCAGAAAGGATGCAGATCCAGCTCTCCTAGATGCCTACCTGGAGAGTGCCCTTTTGCCCGCCCTCGGCCGGTTGGGCATCCAACACAGCGGCGCGTTTTCTGAGCTCGATATCAACCGGGACACGCTCACCGCAACGGCCAAGCCCGGTTCACCCGTCTGGGTGCTGATCACCCACGCCACGTTGGAATCCTTCGTTCACGTCAACACCGCGCTCAATTCGGAGCCGGCGGTCGTTGAAGCGGGGGCCGCTTATCTGAATGCGCCCAAAGCCGACCCCGCCTTCGAGCGCGTCGACTCGTGGTTGCTACGCGCGTTCGCAGGCATGCCCCGCCTCGAGCTTCCGGCATTTTCCCGGGACCGGGTGCCCACGCGCGTCTTTGAGATGCGTGACTATGAAAGCCACAGCGAGCTGAAGGCTCTCAACAAAATGGCCATGTTCAACGAGGGCGAAATAGCCGTGATGAAAGACCTCGGCATGAACCCCGTCTTCTTTGGCCAGGCGCTGGCCGGTCCGGACTTGCCGCACCTGCGCTACATCACCTGCGGACCGGACCTGGCCACTCACCTCGCCGGCTGGAAAAAATTCGGCCCGGACCCCCGCTGGCAGAAAATGCGCGGCGACCCGCAGTACGCCGACAACACTTCCCGCAACACGGCCCGCTTTCTCGCCCCCAAACCGTATTCACAGATCTGAGCGGGGCTGGTCTTCCGCCGGCCTTCGGCTGAGTTTGAAGATGCGGAAGAGATAGAACAAGCTCGGGAAAATAAAGAGACTGCCGACAAGCAAGGCGATGACGAGCTGGCGCAACGTGGCGGGCGGTGCGGCCACCTCATAAAAGCTGAGCGGTCCGGTTGCCATTATCACCGCATTGGGCGCGTAGAGCACGTACCAGCCGATCAGTATCAACACCACCTGACCCGACGCCACCACCCGGGTGAGCATGGTGCGGCGCTTGGCGACGAAGAACCACAGGGCCACAAACAGCAGCGTCGCCGTCGCCACGACGCCGCGGTTGAGTGGATTCCGCAAAAAGGCCTTGGCCAGACTCTCCTGCTCATTGGCGGAGGCGAGGAAAACGAGTCCGCCGGCGACGATCACCAATCCGTTGAACCACGCCGCCAGCCGCAGAAAGCGCCGTTTCAAGGCGGGATCGTCCGTCTCGCCCACGAGGTAGATGCTCGCGAGAAAGGCGTAGATGCAGACGACAAACACCCCGACGCTCAGCGGGTAGAGCCCCCACCAGGGCGCGATCCAAGCCGACCAGACTTCACGGGAGGACGGATCCATGATGCCGCGGTTGAGGCTCGCCGCGATGATGCCCAGCCAGCAGGCGGACCAGAGACTCGAGAGCCCGAACAGCCAGGTGTAAATACTCTGGGTTCGTGCCTCCTGGACCGCATCGTAATGTCGGAAGGTGAACGCCGTGCCACGCACGACAATCCCGACCAACAACGCGAGCATGGGCAGATGCAGCGCGGTCATCAGCGTGGTGAAGATGATCGGAAACCCCATGAACAGGATCACGACAATGAGGATCAGCCACATGTGGTTGGCTTCCCACACCGGCCCCATGGCCCGGTTGATGATTTCCTTCTGGGCCTCCCGGAGCCGCCCTGCGGGCAGGAGTTCCACGATGCCTGCGCCGAAGTCCGAGCCGCCCAACAGGACGTACAGCAGGAGTGAGGCCGCGATGAAACCTATGAGGATATCGATCATTCAGCCTCCGAATTTGGTTTGGACCGCCCGAATCTGTCGTTGCAGGAGCCATACCGTCACAGCCGCCAGGGAGAGATAGAGCACCAGAAGGAGGCTGAAATGATAAACCATACCCGGCACCGGGGTGACGGCATCCTTCGTGCGCAGGATGTCGTAGATTATCCAGGGCTGGCGGCCGACCTCGGTCACCACCCACCCCGCTTCCATCGCAACAAAACCCAGCGGGGCGCAACCCACCACTGCCCAGAGGAACCAGCGCGGCAGATGATTGTTTCGGCGAAACCAAAACCAGAGAGCCCCGACCGCGGCGAGCAAGGTACCGATGCACACCATGACCTGGAAGGCCACATGCACGATCAGCACCGGCGGCCAGTTTTCCCGGGGAATCTGATCCAGGCCGATGACTTCGGCATTGAGGTCACGGTGAGCCAGGAGACTTAACAGGCCGGGAATCTCCACGCCCCACTTCATCGTCCGCGTCTCGACATCCGGCAGCCCTCCGATTGTCAGCGGGGCGCGCCGGCTGGTCACGAAGTGCCCCTCCATGGCGGCCAGCTTGGCTGGCTGAAATTCGGCCACCTTCTCGCCAGCGAAGTGTCCGGCGAACGGCTGGGCCAGCGACGCCGCCGCCCCGAAAACCATGGCGATGCGCAGCGCCTTCAGATTGAGGTCGGGGGCCCGGCCCCGCAGGTAGAGCCAGGCGTGAATCCCGGCGACGGCCAGACCCACGGCCTGCAAGGCGGCGAGCTGCATGTGAAGGCTTTCGTGGAGCCAGGCCCGGTTGAACATGGCGGCAACAGGGTCGATATTGCGCGCCGCGCCCTCGACCCAGTCGAAGCCCGCCGGTGTGTTCATCCAGCTGTTGGCCGCGACGACGAAGATGCCGGAGATGAATCCGGACACCCCCACCATCAGGCCCGTGGCCCAATGCACCCACGGATTCATCCGGTTCCAGCCGTACAGGAAGAGTCCGATGGCGATGGCCTCGATGAAGAAGGCCGTGCCTTCCCACGAAAAGGGCATGCCGATGATCGGCCCGGCGTGTTGCATGAAACCCGGCCACAGCAGGCCGAGCTCAAAGGACAACACCGTGCCGGAGACCGCCCCCACGGCAAAAAGGATCGCCACCCCTTTCATCCACATTTTGGTCAGCTCAAGGTAGGCGGCGTCCTTGGTCTTGAGGTAGCGCCAATGGGCGGCAGACATGAACAGCGGCATCGTCATGCCGATCGCGGCAAAGATGATATGGAAGCCCAGGGAGAAGGCCATCGTGGCGCGCGCGGCAACGAGATTGTCCATGGGGCGGCACAGTACGGACCGATCTCGCGACGGCAAGTGGCCTGCCCAAGGCATTACCCGAGCTTAAGCACAGTATTCGCGCACCATGTGAGACAAACGACAGCTGACTGCTGATCGCGGCCCGAATAAGGTTCAACTTCGGCGCAAAAACGGTTCCTCTCGGGGTCTATGCGTCCTTCTCTGCTGACCGTCGATGATGCCAAGGCCGTGCGTCTGCTGGTGGAAAAAATCCTCAGCCCCTACGACTGCGAGGTGAACGAGGCGAGCAACGGCTACAACGCCTTTTTCGCGATTGAGCGTCATCGTCCCGACCTGATTCTGCTTGATGTCAGCATGCCCGTGATGGACGGGATGGAAACCCTGCGCCGGCTGAAGGGCGCCGCCGAGCTTGCCGACATTCCGGTGATCATGATGACGTCTCCCGCGGATCGTCCGCTCTTGCCCGAAATCTCGGCCTTGGGTGCCGGCGACACCATCATGAAGCCGTTCGATCCCGCCACTCTTCTGGCCAGCATCGGGCGCTTGCTGCCAATCAAGCCAGTCACCAAGGCAAAATAGCCAAACGCGTTGCTTGGGCAGGCGTACCGCCTCGCTCAGTTCAGGCGTCCTGACGCTCTTTGCTCCCAGTATGGAAGCCACGACGATCCTGATAGCCTTCGTCAACTTGACGCATGACGTAGGCAAACGATGTGAGGATCAGACCAAGGGCAATGAGGACGAGGAGTAACATGGGGTAAAAGACCCCCGAAACAATGCAGGTCTGATACCAACCAAACCGCTATATTCCGTACCCCTTACCCCCCAATGCCTTGCTGCGTTCTTTCGTTGTCGCAAATAAGCTTCAGGAAATATTTTCCCCAAAAACTGTTAAGTATTAAGTCACTTTGCAGGGTTATCCGGCCCGTTACAGGACAGTTCCTGCCTAGCAGTAGCGACCAAATTCCCCGATGAACCGATCGGTGTTTTCACCGGAAACCTCCGCCTCAATGACCCGGTGCAGTCCCCGAAACTTCTCGGTCAGCTGGAGATTCACCCCCAACCGCTGCGCGAGTTGCCGGATGGCCCGGGACTTGGTTCGCTGCCAACGCCAACAGGTCAGTCCGATGCAAATGGGTTTGGATGGGAAGCGAACAGGGGGCTTGGTGGCTTGCTCCATAACTGAAGCCAATGAAGCCTTTTTCAGGCCAACCCAAAAGGGAAAATGCCCGATTCCAAAAAATCATTAGCCCCTGCTTGCTAAAGTTTCCGTTCCCGGCGCGTCACCTTATGGACAACGTACCGATCATCGAACAGCAGCAGCTCGCACACGTCCTCGGTCAGGTAATGCACGTCTTGAAATCGCACCAGGCCCGGCGTGATTCTTTGCCGGACGGAGCCGTCGGATTCGGTCACATTGATCACGACATCCGGCGTGGATACGTCGATGCGGTCCACGCGTCGCGAAACTTCGCTGATGTAGACCCAGACCTCGGCCTTGCCTTTCGGTGACGCCATCGGACGCACCTCAACCGGGTCCCCCAGCAATGCCCGCACCGAATCAGCCGTCTGACCCGGCTTCAAGGTCTCCCAAGGATTGGTCGGCTCCGTTTTCTTGTCTGCTACCGTCGCCGGCGGAACGTCCGCCGCCGGTGCGCGCACCGGCAGAACCAATGAAACCGCGAAAACCAAGAGTAGGCGAATAGTCATGCTCAAGGAGCATAACACCCCAGCTCCGGCCATCCCTTCAGAAACTTTAGCAACCTTCACCAAGCACGACCCAACGCGCGCACCCGGCGCGCCGCTCATTTGTTCAAGGCGCGCAGTTTGTCCCGGAAGAACTTGCCCTGGCGGGTCGGTTCATAATTCCAGTTTTCAATCAACATGGGCGACCACTCGGCGTCAAAGACCCAGGGCGTCCACGAGATGCCTCGCTGCTCGAAGAAGGCGATGATGGCCTCGCCGTAACTCTCGTCGCCGATCACCGGGACATGCGCGCCCCGTTCTCCGGCCGACATGAATCCGAACTCGGTGGCGACGACCGGGTACTTTTCAGCCACCTGGCCCCAATCGCGCTGCCAGTTGGTTTCCCAATCCTCCCGCCGTTTCTGCGGATAGGGGTGCGTGACATAGGCGACGTTGCCCGCCCGCACCGGGTCATAGCGCACCTGGGAGAGATCATATCCCCAGTTGAAACCGGCCACGAGGACGATCGCCCGTGGATTGATCGACTGGATCATGAAGGTGAGGTCCTCGATCAGCTTCCGGTAATCCCCCCAGGGCATGGGCCCCATGTTGCCATCGCGGTTGGTCGGCTCGTTGTACAATTCATAAAGGGCCACGACCGGATCGTTCTTGTAGCGTTCGGCGATGGTGTACCAGAAACGGAAGGTCTCATCCCGGGAAGTGATGTATCCTGGGCGGTGATAGACCCCCGTGAGCATGTTGCCGATCGTGTGCCAGTCGATGATGACATACATGCCGAGTTCCCCGGACCATTGCACCGCCTCATCGAGCATCTTTAGGTAAGCCTCTTCCCCCAGCCGCCGCCAGGCTTCCGGATGCACCGGAACCCGCACCACATTCGCGTTCCACTTCCTCGCCTCCTCGAAGTAACGCCGCCCCCATTGCCCCTTCCGCGCCAGTTCCGCCGGGTCCGACAAGGCAAGGCCTCGAAAAACAAACGTCGTTCCGTCCGGCTTTACAAAATGATTGCCGGATACTGCGACCAACGGCAACGCCGCCGTCGCCTTCGCTGCCGACGGCGGGGCGCTGAAGGACTGCGGCGTGTCCGCAACTGCCAGCGACGCCACCAAGATTAGGGAGAAAAATACAGTGGAGAGAACGGAATGTTTCATGGGGTCGATGCTTTTTAACGCGGTCGTGCGCATGCGCAACCAACAGATTGCTCACACTTAAGCCTTGAGCCTGGATCTGGCCAAAACGGCCTCCTCGCGCAGCAGTTTGGCAAACAGTTCGGCGTGGATGTTGGGACGCGCTGCGGGCAAACCTGAAAGGATGACCACCTCCGGCAGCGCCGGCGCAAACGGACGCATGACCAGCGAGCGCGGCAGCACGCTAAGCACGCCATCCGCCAGGATGGTTGCCCCTTTGCCCGCTTCCAAGCCGGCGAACATCGTGGTGACCCCATCGTTGACCATCACCGTGAACTCCGGCGTCACGCCAAACGGTTTGAGCACCGCGCGCAGACGTGGCACGTAGTCCGGGAAATTGGCGCGGCCGAGTCCATGCAGCGGCGTCCCGGCCAGCCGCTTCGGGTTCACCTTGGCCAGTTTGGCAAGGGGATGTTCGTGCGAGAGCACCAGCACCAGTGACATCCGCCGCAGTTCGGACCAAAGGAATCCCTTGATCGCCGCTTCCGCGCTGTCCGGCACAATCACGAGATCCAGCTGGCCCGCCGCTACTTTCTCGCTCGCCTCCCGCGGCGACAGGTCCTCGAGCTCGATCCGCACCCGCGGCACCATGGCTTGGAAGCGCTCCAGGGCCTGCGGCAGGATTCCCGCGGTCAGCGTCGGTCCATAACCCACCCGCAGCACCTCGCTCTTCGCCTCGCCGCGCACCCGCTGCACCGCCTGGTCCGCCCTCGCCAGCAGGTCCCGGGCCTCCTCATAGAACACTTCCCCCGCTTCCGTGAGTGACACCGCGTTAGATCCGCGCACGAACAGCGGCACACCCAGCTCCTCCTCGAGGTCCTTCACCTGCCGGCTCAACGCCGGCTGCGTCAGGTGCAGATTGCTCGCGGCCCGGCTGAAACTGCCGTGCGCGGCGACCGCGGAAAAATAGCGAAGATGACGCAATTCCATGCCGCCCACCCTAGGTATTACCAAAAGTATGAGCGAGGCCAAAAACACGGCATTGGTCGGAACCGTTGATTTCGGATATTGTGACGGCAGTCCCGCCACCAACCAACCACGCCACCGCCACTGCCATGATCGCCACCACCCTCGTTCTCACCGCCCTCGTGATCCTCACCGCCGTCGACGGCTCGTCTGACGGCTCCCACCGCTAAGCACGACACGCAACCACTTACACCCGCTCTCTCCATGAACGCCATCAACCGCTCCCAACTCATCGACCAACTCAACTGGCGCTACGCCACCAAGCAGTTCGACCCGACCAGAAAGATTTCCGCCCAAGATTGGGCCGCGCTTGAGGAAGCGCTGGTCCTGACTCCCTCCAGCATCGGCCTCCAGCCCTGGACTTTCCTGGTCATCGACGATCCCACCGTCCGCGCCAAACTTCTGCTGGCCTCCTATGGCCAGCCGCAGGTCGTCGACGCCTCGCATCTGGTCGTATTTGCCACCAAGACCAATTACTCGACCGACGACGTCGACGCCCACATCCGGCAGGTCGCCAAGGTCCGGGGCGTCACCGTGGAGGCGCTTGAGGGACTTCGCACCATGGCCGTGCGCTCGGTCATTGAGGGTAAGAACGAAACCGATCGTCGCAACTGGGCGGTCAACCAGACTTATATCGCCCTGGGAAACCTCGTCACCAGCGCCGCGTTGCTCGGCATTGATGCCGCCCCCATGGAAGGCTTTGAGCGCCACCGCTACGACGACATCCTCGGCCTCAAGGCCCGTGGTTTGACCGCCTCGGTTATCACGGCGCTCGGCTACCGCATTCAGTCCGACAAGTACGCCACGGCCCCCAAGGTCCGCTTTCCCCGCGCCGAGATCGTGCAGCATGTGTAGTCCGTCCGCCGAGGGGTCTGGCGGGCACCGCACGCCCCAAACTTGCCGGTCAGAATCCGCGCTCTAATTTACAGTGAACCGGGAGCGGTAGTTGACGGTCGCTCCGGATCAAGCAGGGTAATCAGACACGATGATCACCCTGCCCCAGCGACCGTTTGGAAAAACCGGCGTGTTGATGCCGGCCCTGGGACTTGGTTGCGGTTTCGCGGGCTACGTCGGCTTTGACAAATCGGTCGACACCGTGCGTGAGGCGCGCAGCCTTGGGATCCGCTATTTCGATACGTCGGTGATGTATCGTTCCGGGCTCTCTCAGGTGATCCTCGGGGAAGCCCTCTGCGGGGCCCAACCGCCACCGTTTGTCGCCACCAAGATCGGCTACTTTCGGGAGGCCCGACATTTCCGATCGGTCGAAGCCATGCACGTGCAAATGCGGGAAAGCCTGCGCCTCTTGCGTCGCGATTCCGTGGATCTTCTCCAGATCCACGAGGCGGACTGGGATCACTGGTGGAGCGACTGCACTGAACTCAGACCCCGGGAACTCTTCGACTTGGAGGGCGATTTTGACTTCGCTCACGCCCCGGTGATCCGGTTTCTGCGCGAGGCCAAAGCGCTCGGCCTCTGCCGTCACATCGGCATCACCGGCAACCATGCCCGCCACGTCGGCCGGGTGATTCGCGAGGTCGAGGGTCTCGACGCCGTCCTGATCGCCTACAACTACACCCCGCTCAACGTCATCGCCCGGGAACATATCCTTCCAGTCGCCGCCGCCCGTGGACTGGCGGTGATCGTGGCGGGGCTGTTCACCTTCACGAGCACCCTGCCGCAGGGCTGGGCTACCGAGGGCAGCTACCTCGGACCCCGCTCCGACCGGCAGCTCGCCGCGCTGCAACGGCTCCAGCAGGCGTGCGGCCTGCCCATGGCCGAACTCGCCTTGCGCTTCGTCGCCGCCGACGAGCGCCTCAGCACCATCCTCGCCGGCGCCTGCCAGCCCCACGAGATCGGACAGAACACGGCTGCGTTTCTGCGCGGCCCGTTACCCGCCGATCTGCACGCCGCCATCGAGGGCATCGCCCAACAATTCTGACCAACTGCGACCTGATGCCCCCGGCGTGGGAACCGCTTTCCCGCCGGCGTGGAGCGCTCGTCTCCCGAATACCCTAAGCCTATTTTGAAGAGGGTCAGCCCACCCGCACGAACGGAGGTGCAATCCGCACCCGATCTCCGCGACCCCACGGCTAGGATTTCTGAGTATTGTACTCGCGAGGCCAGTTGGGCACCGAGAAGGCGCCACCGTCGACGAACAGGGTTTGTCCGGTGATGAAATCAGCCTCGGGACCCGCCAGAAAGCACACCGCCCGGGCGACGTCGGCGGTTTGGCCCACCCGGCGAAGCGGTGTGATCCGGGCCCAATTTTCCGCATAAGCCGGGGCCTCCAGCTTGGTGCGCTCGTGCTCGATTGCACCGGGAGCCACGCAATTGACGCGGATGCCGTGGGGACCGAGTTCCAACGCCGACACCTTCGTGAACTGTTCGATCCCGCCCTTCGAGGCGGTGTAGTCAACGAGTCCCGGGAACGCGATCTTGTTGCAAGCCGAGCCGATGTTGATGATCACACCGCGCTTGCCGTGCTCCACCATCAACTGAGCCGCCCGTTGGGTGTTGAGGAAACAGCCCTTGAGATTCGTCCGGATGACGCGGTCCCAGTCCGCTTCAGCCAATTCCAGCAACGGTGCCCAGGTCTGGACGCCGGCGTTGTTGACCAGCAGATCCGGGGCCCGGGAAAAATGGCTCACCACGGCCGCGAAGAACGACCACACTTCCTCCTTGCTGCCCACATCGCACCGGATGGCCAAGGCGCGACGGCCCGTGCCTTGAATCAGTCCGATCACCTCGGCGGCCTCTGCTTCCGTGGCCAGATGAGAAAAGGCCACATCCCAGCCCTGCTGCGCGAGGGTCACAGCGATTTCCCGGCCGATGCCTCTGCTCGCACCAGTCACCACTGCCAGTCTGCCCGATTGACTCATAACGAGGGATTCAGACAGAGGGAAGGAGGCGGAACAACTTCAAATCTCCCTCGGCTGAGGTTTGCACTTTTCAACAACGCGATCACCATGCAGCGACTCCCCCACGCCCCATGAACCGACCCACCGCCAAACAATTCAGCCAGGAACTCCTGGATCTCTACGACTACTACGTCCACGGCCAGATCGACCGTCGGGCCTTTCTCGAGCGAGCGGGGAAATTTGCCGTGGGCGGCATCACGGCCGCGGCGCTGCTGGAAACCCTGAGCCCGAAGTACGCCTTCGCGGCACAGGTTCCGGCGGACGATGCCCGCGTGCAGGCCGCCTACGTCAAGTACGACTCGCCAGCCGGCAGCGGAGAGATGCGCGGCCTGCTGGCCAAGCCGGCCGGCGCGGCCGGCAAACTCCCCGGCGTTGTCGTCGTGCACGAGAATCGCGGCCTGAATCCCTACATCGAGGACGTGGCGCGCCGGGTTGCCCTCGCCGGCTTTGTCGCCTTTGCCCCCGACGCCCTCTATCCGGTCGGCGGCTATCCCGGCAACGACGACGAAGGTCGTGCCCTCCAGGCCAAGCTGGATCGCAACAAGGTCACGGAAGACTTCGTGGCTGCAGCCAGGTTTCTGTCCGGCCACGCGGAAACCAACGGCCGGCTGGGTGTGGTGGGCTTTTGCTTCGGCGGCGGCATGGCCAACACGCTCGCTTGGCGCCTGCCCGAGGTCGTGCAGGCGGCCGTGCCCTATTACGGTGGTCAGCCTCCCGCGGCCGAGGTGCCCAAAATCAAGGCGTCTCTCATGCTGCATTATGCGGAATTGGACACGCGAGTGAACGCCGGCTGGCCCGATTACGAGGCCGCGCTCAAGGCGGCGGGAGTGTCCTACGAGGCGTTCATCTACCCGGGCGTGAACCACGGCTTTCACAACGACACGACCCCGCGCTACGATCAGGCTGCGGCCGAGCTGTCGTGGACGCGCACCATCGGGTTCTTTCGCCAGAAGCTGGGTTGAGTCGCACCGGTCTGGGGCAAGTTTGCCTCAGACACAGGCCGACCGGTCGGAGACCGGTCCTACTTGGCTTCGCGCTTATTGCGCGGGTGATGCCGCGCATGCTGGTCCAACAACCGGGAGGACTCGACCGCGGTGTAGATCTGCGTCGTCCCGATGCTGGCGTGGCCGAGCATTTCCTGAATCGCGCGCAAATCCGCCCCGCCGCCGAGCAGATGCGTCGCAAAGGAATGGCGCAGCAGGTGGGGTTTCACGGGCTTCTCGATGCCCGCGCGCTTGGCGTTCTTCTTCACAATCACCCACAGCATTTTTCTTGAGATGGCCTTCCCTCGCTCGCTGAGAAAGAGCTCGCTGCCGGTCCGGGCTTTCACAAGGCGCGGCCGCGCCGAGACCACGTAGGTCTGCACGGCATCGCGGGCCTTGGTACCGAGCGGCACCACCCGTTCCTTCGCCCCCTTGCCAAAAACACGGACAAATCCGTTTTCCAGATCCACCTGCTGCAGGCTCAGCCCGCAGAGCTCGGAGATCCGCAGACCGCTGGAGTAGAAAAGTTCGAGCATCGCCCGGTCCCGCACCGAGTAGGCATCGCCGCCCGCCGGCGCCGCCAGCAACCGGTCCATTTCCCCCGCGGAGAGCGTCTGCGGCAGTTTGCGACGGAACTTGGGTCCGTTCAACAAGGCGGCCGGATCATCCTCCCGTCGCCCTTGACGCACCAGATGGCGAAAGAGCATGCGCAGCGCCGCGAGTTTGCGCGCCTGACTGGATGCGCTGAACTCTTGATCGCTCAGCCAATGCAGCCAGCCGGCGAGATGCTTGGCGGTGACCTTCTGCCAGTCGGCGGCCCCGAGTTTTGAAAGGCAGTGGGAGGCCTGGCGCAGATCGTTCTCGTAGGATTTCGCCGTGTTGCGCGCGAGGCCTTTCTCCAACTCGATGTAGGCGAGAAAATCGTCGATCCCCTCGGCATAGCCGGCCGGAGCCGGTGCCATCGGTGCCTCTTTGACCCGGGAGGCGGCACGCGGCTTCTTCATGCGCTCAGCCGCGAAAAAAACTCAGCGGCGGTTTTGCCGGCGGGGCGGCGGCGGCGCGGCGTTCACGTCACGCAGACGGAAAGTGATGCGCGCCTTGTCGAGATCGTACGGACTCATCTCCATCTTCACGTTGTCGCCCACGGCGATCTTGATGAAGTGCTTGCGCAACTTGCCCGAGATGTGGGCCAGCACCATGTGACCGTTGGTCAGCTGCACACGAAACATCGTTCCCGGAAGGACCGTGACAATCTTGCCTTCGACTTCGATCGCTTTGCCGTCAGACATAGGTGGGGAGGGATGATACGGAGATGTGCTGCATGCTGGTTAAAAGGACGTTGTATCACCGGAGTACCACACCTAAGTCAAGGTAATCGTTTTCGCCCTTTCCCATGGTCCAACCCACGCGCACTCCTCCACCCTGTCCTTTTGCCAAGGTTTTCCCCTCACAATTGGTGCGGAATGACGAGTTTTACCTCTGGCTGGCCTACAATCAGGCCATTGACGCCTGGAAGGCCGACGAGGTGCCGATCGGGGCCGTGATCGAATTGGGGGGCGAGGTCATCGCCGCCGCGCACAACCAACGCGACAGCACCCGTGACCCGACCGCCCACGCCGAGATCATCGCCCTTGGCCAAGCCGCCAAGGCCATCGGCGACTGGCGGCTGAACGACGCCACTTTGTACGTGACCAAGGAACCCTGCCCGATGTGTTCCGGCGCGAGCCTCATGTCGCGGGTCAAGCGGGTCGTGTTCGCCGTTTCCGATCCCAAGATGGGTTGCCTGGGCGGCGCCACCGATCTCAACGCGCTGCCTCAGGTGAATCATCATCTCGAAATCACGCGCGGCATTCTGGAGCAGCCCTGCCTCGAACTTTTGCAGGCATACTTCCGTCACAAGCGGGCTGAAGACACAGCCGGCAGTTGACGATGCCGCCAAGCCGTGTAGGTTGCGCTTACTCTTCAACCCACGAACATTATGCCATACGAACTCCCTAAACTGCCCTACGCTGCCAACGCCCTCGAACCGCACATCGACGCCAAGACGATGGAGATTCACCACGGCAAGCATCACCAGGCATACATCACCAACGCCAACAACGCCCTGAAGGACCAGCCGGCCCTCGCGGCCCTGGATGTGAATGCGTTGATCGCCGACCTTTCCAAGGTTCCTGAGGCCATCCGTGGCGCCATCCGCAACAACGCGGGCGGACACAGCAACCACTCGTTCTTCTGGACCATCATGGGCCCGGGCAAGGGCGGCGCCCCCAAGGGCAAGCTCGCTGCGGCCATCGAGGCCGAACTCGGCGGTTTCGCCAAGTTCAAGGAAGACTTTGCCAAGGCCGGCGCCACGCGCTTCGGCTCCGGCTGGGCCTGGCTCGTCGTCAACGGCGGCAAGCTCTCCGTCGGTTCCACGGCCAACCAGGACAGCCCGCTCATGGGCAAGGCCGTCGCCGGTATCGAAGGCAAGCCCGTCATCGGTCTCGATGTCTGGGAACACGCCTACTACCTCAACTACCAGAACCGCCGTCCGGACTACATCGCCGCCTTCTGGAACGTGGTCGACTGGGACGCCGCCGAGGCGAACTACGTAGCTGCGCTGAAATAACCCCGGCGCCGAAACTCCGGTTCATCCGGAGCATTTGTCCCATCTTTCAAGCCGCGCCCCAGGGCGCGGCTTTTTCATGCCTGCCACCGACCTGATTTGGAAGTGAGTTGGGGCGGTGAATCCCTTCGCCGCCAGGGGCAACGGCGGTCGCTCCTTACTCTCACTTCTCCTTCATCGTGTACACGCCATCCCAGTTCGGTCCCGGCGGGTGCTCCTTCATCTTGTGACAGCGCTCGATCATGATCAAAGACGGATTCGATTCGATGTAATGCGCCTTGCTCGGTTGGTAGAACTCCAAGGTCGCGCTCTTGGTGAAGCGCTCGATCGCTCCATCCCAATCCTGCTGCAGGTAACGCTCGATCGCCTCTGCATGGATACTCAGGCAATCCGCCATCTGTTGGCTGAGCTCGGCGCGAAAACCAACGACCTCATACACCGGCACCGGCAGGGTACGCCCCTTCACCACGATCCGGTCGAGGAACCGGAACACGATCTGGTCGCCGCCGTGCTTCTCGCACTCCACCTTGGTGGCTTCGGTCACCATCGTGTAGACACCGAGCGACTTGGCGCCTGATTCCATGCGGGCGGCGAGATTCACATTGTCGCCCATCATCGTGTAACTGAAACGGGTCCGGCTGCCCATGTTGCCGATGATGGCTGTGCCGGTGTTCAGACCCAACCGGGCGCGCAGATAATGCACAATCGGCGGCCACTTGCTCCCTTCGCTCCGCCATTTTTTCCGCAAATCCTCGATGCCTTTCTGCACCCGGATCGCCGCGGTGCAGGCGCGGAAGGCATGGTCCGGCACGGGCAGCGGCGCCCCGTAGATCGCTACCACCGCGTCACCGATATACTTGTCCAGGGTTCCCTTCTCCTCCTGCACGATGTCAGTGCAGGCGGTCAGGTACTCGTTCATCAGCTCCACCAGCTGCGATGCGGGCATGAGCTCGGAAAAGGTCGAGAACCCCTGGATGTCCGAGAAATACGCCGTGATGACTTCCTCGTGACCGCCGAGCTGGGGATCGGACTCGGATTCCACCATGCGGTTGACCAGCTCCGGCGCGAGGTAGGTACCGAACATGTTTTTGATGCGCCCCTTTTGCTTCTCCTCCTTCAGGAGCTGCCAGAGCGTGGCGAGAAACCCGGTGCTGAAGGCTGCGCCAATCGGGGCCACCATCGGCACAATCAGATGACTTTGGGAAAACTCGTAGAGACACACGACCGCATACCCCACCAACACGACAATTGCGACCACCTTGCTCAGGAGACTGCGGGATCCCCCGCGAACGGTCAGCGCCGTGACCACGATCGACAGCCCGAAAATACAGGTCCAGAGCACCCAGGGTGGCGTCCGGACCAGGTACTGTTCGGTGATGATGGTCTTGATGAGATTGCCGTGTCCGCCGACCTTGGGCACGGGATCGCGATCGAACGGCGTGGGCGCGAGATCCTGCAGCAAGGGATCGACCGGGCCGACCAACACGGTGGCCCCGGCGAAACGTTTGAAGTAGTTCTCGGCTTCCGCTTTCTCCTCGGCGTTTTCCGATTCCAGCATCTCGCCGGCGATCAGCACGTCCGCCATGCTGGTGCGCGGGTTGTAGATCTGTGTGTCCCAGGGTGAAAACCAGTTGACCTCGACCAGCTGCTGCTCGGTCAGGGGGATATGGCGCACGATCTTCCCGTCCGGAGCCACGATATCGAGGAAATCACCGTTCCGCTTGAACGAACCCGGTGGCACGCCCAGTTCGATGCAGGCCAGTTGCAGTGACATGTGCCAGAACGTGGTGACGGACGACTCCGCAAAGAGCGGCGCCCAACGCGGCACCTGATCATCGGCGTAATCGAAATCGATGTCGATCAGGCCGATCGTCGCTGAGGAGACCGGATTCACGATGGGATAGACCGGCAGCTCGGGGATATCGTTCTTTTCCCGATTCGTGAAACCCTGCCGCAGCAGCGGGAACTTGCGCGTCCCGCGCTGGGTGCGGGCCTCTCCACCCGTGTATTGCGCGGCCAGCACGATCTCCGGATGATCGCGGGCCACCTTTGCCAGGTAATAGTTTCCTTTGGTGGCCTCTTCCTTGTTCACCAGGTTGGAGTGCCCCAGGTCAGAATAAACCAGATCGAAGCCCACCGATTTGGCTTGGCCTTTCTCCATCAGCAAACGACCGGCTTCCGCAAACTTGGCGCGATCCCACGGGCTTTCACCGATCAACTGGATCGCCCGGGTATCCAGATCCACGTAGAAGACCTTGACGGGCGCCGCCAGCGGACCCCGAAAGCGAAACCGCAGGTCCAGCACCAGGTTTTCCAGGCTCTTCAGGTCGCCATTCAGCGACAACCAGCCCCACAGTAGCGGCACCAGCAGCACGAGCAGAAACTTCCAATCGAACTTCTTTTTCTTGGGCTTCGCCACGCGGCGGACAGTAGCCGCCGGTCGGTTGAGTTAAAGCAGATTCAAAACCGGCCAAACAAAACACCCGGCGCCGGGCCGGGTGTTTTCAGATTCGTCAGGCTTTCCCACTCAACGGAGTGAGAATAGGTGGAGGCGTTATCGGTGGCGGCGGAGGCGGAAGATTTTGCTCGTCCGGTCCGGAGGAGACCGGATTGTTGAGGATCAAATCCTTGAGCGTCTGCGTCAGCTCCAGCGCGGCCGCCTGGATGGCCGCAGCCACGTTGGGAGCGATATCCTGGGAGACGACCACCGGCTTGTCCGGGTTGTCGGTATCGATCTCCACGACGACTTCCTTGCCGGAGTCCACCATGAGGTCAGCCGTATTGACCACGCCGATCATCTCCACCTTACCCTCGGCGGTCGAGATGGTGAAGAACGCCTTGCCGTCGGAGGACGGGCGGAAGACGATACGATAGATGGTGCCGCGGATACCGGCCGCGCCGACCGGGGTCTTGATCGAGTAGCTGGAAGAGGAATTGAGCTTCTTCACGTCGCCGACCATTTCCCCGTAGGAAAGCTTGAGCGACGTCTTGGACTTGCTGGGCTCATTCTTCAGCGCGGTCGGATTACTGATCGGCTGGGCCAGCGGATCCATCTTGAACTCTTCGACATTCAGGCTCGTGTCCGAACCGAGTCGCACCGAGGAGCCGTTCATGAACACCAGCACCACACTTGCCCCTTTGCCGGTGGTCACACTGTCCGTTTCATACACGGCATCACCATCCTTCAGTGGAACCGAACCCGCCTTGGAGACGCGGAACACCTCACCCTGCACGCGGGCGGCCTTGATCGCGCCGGCCGCAGTCTGCGCGACGGAGCTCAGGGAAAGGGCAGCAGCAACGAAGCCGCAAAAAACAAAACGAAATAGCAGCGCGGAAATTTTCATAGTCCTCTTCTAAATTGAGTTAAGGTGTCGTGGCCAACTGCTGGCGCAGAGTGTTCGCAGCGGGATAATGAGGGTCAAGAGCTAAACAGGTCCCGAGGGCGCGGTGGAACTCCTCCCGCTTCGAGGGAAATGCCTGCAGGTAGTAGGCATAGTGGTACCAGACCTGGGGGGAGTGAGGCGCAAGTTCCAAGGCCCGACGGAAACAGTCCTCCGCCCCGGGACGGCCCCGCTGTACCTGCAGGGCAACGCCTTTGCGCAGCCAGAACTCGGCATTGATCGGGCACCGCGCGAGCGCTTCATCTGCGGCGAGCTCGGCGAACCGGCCCAAGGCCACCAGGTCGCTGCCTTCCTTTTCCCAGCTTTGCACGGTGGCGTAAGCCAGGTCCGCCCAAGCCTGACCATTGCCGGGATCTAGACGCACCGCTTTCGACAAGGCCTTCTTGGCCGCCGGGGCTATCACCCCCATCTCCCCTTCTCCGGTGATGGCAAATCGGTCAATCGTCCGGCGGGCCTCCTCCCGCAGGGCCTCCGCATCGTACAGCGGTACCGCGACCCGCCAAATGAGCGCAAGCAAGGCAGCGGCCATCGCCGCACCGCCCACCAAAGCTGGCAGCACCCCGATCGATCGGTGCCAAGCCGGCTCATCCCGCACCAACAAGGCCACCAAGATCGCCGCCAGGAAGGCCAGACCCGGGATTCGCGTATGAAAATCCACCGCCAGATGAAGCGCGAATGCCAGCAGCCCCAGCAAAAGCCCCAATTTCCAAACCTTGCGCGCAACTGGACTCTCGTCTCCTGGCGCGCCGTCCCGCCGTGCTCGCTGCCACGCGACCCATCCGAGCGCACCCAAAGCAAAGCCAGCACCGGCCCAGAGCGCAAAGCCCGCCAACCCGTAATCACACAGGATGTTCAGGTAGTCGTTATGCGTCCAGTTGGGCTCATTCAGAAATCCCCGGGGGCGGTACTGCTCAAACAGCACATTGAATGCCGCCGCTCCGCGTCCCTCCCAAGGACTGTCCTGCCACATCTGCAATCCTGCCTTCCAGATGATCGGCCGGCTGGATTCGAACTTACCTTCGATAAAGGGTTGGATCCGTTCCCGGGCATAGCCGCTCCCCACATACAGCCCCCCGATCGCGACGGCCACCGTCAGCAAGACCCCGGCCGTCCCGAGCAACTTGATTTGCCACCGGCGCCCCACGAGCAGGGGCCAGACCAGTAACGCCAGCGCGAGGCTGATCCAGCCACCGCGGCTTCCCGTCAAGACCAGCGCAAACAACAGCAGCACAGCCAGCAAACCGGCGGCCACCGTCAGTCCCCGCCTTCGGCCACGGGCAAAAAGCACCCCGACGCAGAGTGGGATCACACATTCCAGCAGACCTGCGAGCGAGTTCGGCACCCCAAACATGCCGGCGGAGCGGCCCACAAATTGATCCGCCTGTTTTCGGCCCAGCATCATCCACGAGGCATCACCGTAGCGCTGGTAAATCGCCAGGCCGGCGCCGACCACGGCCAACCCGATGATCGTGCCGAGCCAGATCCGAGCATGGGCGGGACGACGCCCAAAGTGCAGCGCGACGACAAACACCAGCCAAGTCTGGAGCCAAAGCAACCACTCCCGCCATGCCAACCAGCCGGCCGGCGCCCACCAAACCACGCTGACCAAGGCATAGAGCAAAAAAGGTACCGGGAGCAGCGCGGCCCAATGTAAGGTACGCGTGCCGGCTCCGTACCCCAACACCCAAAGGACACCGCCCAGCAGGGCGAGACCCGTGACGGACCAGGAGACCCAGATCATGGTTCTGGCCAGTACTCCGCCCAAGGCGAGCATCGTCCCGGCGAGCACGATCGCGACGCCCAACACCAAAATCCACTCGGCCACGGCGGACCAGCGCGGTGGCGGCTCGGTGGAATGGGGGCCCGGCGTAGTCATGCGGCGCGGACTTTGAACACGGGAAGCAGCTGTGGAGCCACAAAAAAGCCGTCCGGCACGGGGCCGGACGGCTGAAATCCAACGGGTCAGGAACGCAGCGCTTACTTGAGCGGTACGGTCTGGATCGTCTTGAGGATCCGGCCAGCGACCAGATAAGGGTCGGCGGCGGAATTCGGACGACGGTCCTCGAGGTAGCCCTTGTAGTCAGCCTTGATGAAGCTGTGCGGGATGCGAATCGACGCACCGCGATCGGCGACACCGTAGGTGAACTTGTCGATCGACTGCGTCTCGTGCAGACCGGTGAGGCGGAGGTGGTTCTCCGGGCCATAGACGGCGATATGCTCGTCCATGTGCTTGGCGAAGGCCGCCATGAGCTTCTCGAAGTAATCCTTGCCGCCGACTTCGCGCAGGTGCTTGGTCGAGAAGTTGGAGTGCATGCCGGAACCGTTCCAATCGAGGGCCTGGTTGAAGGCACCGAGGATCGGCTTGCAGCGCCACTCGACGTCAATGCAGTAGCTCTCGCACAGGCGCGTCAGGATGTAACGGGCGACCCACATCTGGTCAGCGGCGCTCTTGGAGCCCTTGCCGAAGATCTGGAATTCCCACTGGCCCTTGGCGACCTCGGCGTTGATGCCTTCGATGTTGATGCCGGCATCGAGACACAGGTCGATGTGCTTCTCAACGATCTCGCGCGCCACGGAACCGACGTTCTTGTAGCCGACGCCGGTGTAATAGGGTCCCTGCGGGGCCGGATAGCCGCCGACGGGGAAACCGAGGGGAGCGCCGTCCTTGTAGAGGAAATATTCCTGCTCGAAGCCAAACCAGGTGTCGGGATCGTCCGGGATCGTGGCGCGGGAATTGGAAGGATGCGCGGCGCCGGTGTGCAGATAGGTTTCGCACATCACGAGCACGCCGTTCTTGCGGGTGCTGTCCGGGAAGACGGCGATCGGCTTGAGCACGATATCGGAGCTCTTGCCTTCGGCCTGCTGCGTCGAGCTGCCGTCAAAGCCCCAATCGGGCAGTTCGGAGAGCTTCGGGAAGCTGGCATATTCCTTGATCTGAGTCTTGCTGCGAAGGCTCGCCAGGGGCGTGTAGCCGTCGAGCCAGATGTATTCCAGTTTGTATTTGGCCATGGATCGGATGTGTTTTGTTTGAGGTTTGGAGGGTATGGCGTGAATGAATCGACGCCCATCAAGACGCCGGAATGCAGTGACGCAATACCGCCGACAAAAAGCACCTTACATGCCAGAGGGAAGAGCAATTTCGGCTTATGCCAGACCGCAAGCCCGACGGCGGCACTCGCCCCTTGCGTACTTGCCTGCATTGGTAAAACGTAGGCCTACACCATCATGCAGGAAGTCAAGGACACCAAACGCGCCTTGGTTCGCATCGGTTATGACGGACTCGTCTACAAAACCTTTCGCGGCCACCAGGCTTACGCCCGCTTCGCCAACGAAGTGAGGGTGCTTCGGCACCTGGAGGACAAGGGCTGCGATTTCGTCCCACGCCTGGTCGAGTCGGACGAGGCCACGCTTAAGATGGTCACCACCAACGCCGGCGCGCGGGTCGATCACATCAGTCCGGAGAAGATCAAGGAGCTGTTTGCCGAGCTCGAGACCTATGGCGTGCGTCACGATGACATCGATATTCGCAACATTACCTACCGCAAGGAGGACGGCCGTTTCTGCATCATCGATTTCGAATTCGCCACCTTGCTCGAGGAGGAGGGGAAAAGCGCTTCACCCACCCTGCGCTGGTCGGGCCTGACCCATCGCGGCCATGTCCGCACGAACAATGAAGACGCCTTTCTGGCCCTGACCTTTGACAGCCGGGAAGTCCACTACCTGGGCAAGACCGGTGAAGCCGGCTGGGCCCAGACCGACTTCGTGTTCGCGGTGAGCGATGGCATGGGCGGCGCCAATTCCGGTGAATTCGCCAGCCGCTTCACCGTGGACCGGCTGACCAAGCTCATGCCTCGCGGCTACCGGGCCGCCGCACCGGGTCCCGACAGCGGCTACGACCGCATTCTGGGCGAACTCTTCCGGGCCATTCACGCCGATTTGCTGAGCCTGGGTGAATCCTACGAGGAGTGCCGCGGCATGGGCACCACGCTCAGCCTCTGCTGGATCACGCCGGGCTGGCTTTATTTTGGCCACATCGGGGACAGTCGCATCTACCACTTGCCGCCCGATGAAGGCATCATCCAACTGACCCACGATCATAGCCACGTGGGCTGGCTGCGCCGCAACGGTCGGATCAACGAGCGAGAGGCCCGCAGCCATCCCGGCAAGAACGCCCTCAACCAAGCCCTCGGGTCGGGGCACCAGATCATCAACCCCCAGTTCGGCGCCCTCCCCTGCCAACCCGGCGACCGCTTCCTGATCTGTTCGGACGGCCTGACCGACGGCCTTTGGGACCGGCAGTTGGAGGAGATCATCCGCACTCCCGGCAGCGAACCCGTCTCCCAGCGCCTGCTGGCCGCCTCCCTGGAGCGTTCGGCGCGGGACAATATCACAACCCTGGTGGTAGAGGCGCTGGCGCCCTGACGGCCGCGCAGCGGCGCCGCATTTCTGTTTTTGCCCTCGGCGCTTCCGCCGTGGCAATATCAGGCCATGAACACGGTTTTCGTTTACGGCACGTTGAAGCGCGGTGGCAGCAATCATCTCTTCCTCACCGGCCAGAAGTACCTCGGCGACGTCCGGACCGAGCCGGGTTACACCCTCTACTCCCTCGGCGACTACCCGGGCATGGTGCGGGCTCCGGGGGATCAGTCGGGTGTCACCGGGGAACTCTGGGACGTGAGCGATGCCTGCCTGGCCGAACTCGATCGCCTCGAGGGCCTCGACGAGGGACTCTATGAACGCGTGAACGTCGTGCTTTTGCCCAACGCCCATGCGACATCCGCCCAGGCGTATCTTTATCTTCGCCCCCACCACGGCTTGTCCCCGGTCGGACCACACTGGCCCGTGGGACAGGTCACTTGAGGGCCGAGGCCGGCATCCGCTTTACGGTAATGAACCGGGCGCGGAACAGCTCTTCCATCAGGTCACGGGCCGGCTGAGGAATCCGCTGAACGAGATCCTCCATCGGCGGCATCGCACCCTTTTCCTCGGGTGGACTCTCCACGTGCATGAGGGCGGGCGTGACGTTACCCATCTCACGTTCCTGGGCCAGAAAGGCAGCTTCCTCATCGGAAGAAGGTCCCGCCGGCGCATCGGCATCGATCACGCCGGTCGCCGGCTCTTCCTCCCGCTCCCCGCTTCCGGACGTGTCCTCTCCGGGCCCCGGTTCAGGCGCCTGCCTCAGTCGTTTTTTTTTGAGCCGTCCGCCGGCAGGCTGTCCGCCAGCGTGGCGATTTCCTTGATCAGGCTGTCGATGGCCCGCGCGCGGCTGGCCTCAACGGCCTTGAGCAGCGCCACCTCAAAATTCACCTTCTCCGACAGGCCGTGTTTCACGGAGTTCTCCCCCTCGCGGAGGCCGTCGAGCAGTCGCGTGATCTGCTCAGTGGTCATCGGGCTGTCGAGGAGCTCGCTGCTGCCGCCTTTTGCGATGGCGTCGAGCAGCGCACCCTGCAGGTAGGTCTGCAGGTCCACGAGGAGGCGGTACAGGTCGCGGCCGTTCTCGTCGCAATCGTCCACGATCGCGATGATCTTCTTGTGGTCGCCGGCCGCCAGGGCCGAGCCCAGCTCCGCGATCTTGGCGGCGGAGACCAGTCCGTAGACATCCAGCACGTCCGCCTCACCGATCTCGGTACCGCAAAACGAAATCATCTGGTCGAAGATCGACTGCGCGTCGCGCATGCCGCCGTCGGCCATGCGGGCGATGCTGGCGAGCGCCTCGTCGCTCACCTTGATCTTGTCGGCCGTGGCGATCTTCTTCAGGCGCTGCACGATCAGCTCGGTGGGAATCGGCTTCAGATCGAACCGCTGGCAGCGGGAGATGACCGTGGCCGGCATCTTTTGCGGATCCGTCGTGGCAAAGATGAACTTCACGTGCGCCGGCGGCTCCTCGAGCGTCTTCAGCAGGGCGTTGAAGGAACCGGCCGAGAGCATGTGCACCTCGTCGATGATGTAGACCTTGTAACGACCCTGGGCCGGCGCATAGGCCACGGTGTCGATGATGAACTCGCGGATCTTGTCCACCTGCGTGTTGGAAGCGGCGTCGAACTCGATAACATCCAGGCAACGGCCTTCGGCGATGGAAAGGGCGATCGGGTCGGCAGGATCGAAGTCCGCCTTGGGACCGCCGGTCGCATTGAGCGCCTTGGCGAAAATGCGGGCCGTGCTGGTCTTGCCCGTGCCGCGCGGGCCGACGAGCAGGTAGGCGTGCGCGATGCGGTTGCGGGCAATGGCGTTTTTGAGGGTCCGCACCACATGATCCTGACCGACGACATCATCGAAGGTCTGGGGGCGCCACTTGCGGGCGATGACTTGGTAGGCGGTCGACATGGCAGGCGGAAAGACTGAAAGGGTGAAGCCCGCAAAAATCCAGCCCGCGTTTCATTTTCTTTCCGGCTTTCCGTCCCCAGAGACTTCATCCGGGACCAGACAACGATAATGCGGGAGCGAGCTTGCTCGCGACAAAGGGCGTGGAGGGCCGCAGGCAAGCACGCTGCCGCCTCATCAAGACCTCTACCGTACGGCTCGCCTTTCACGCCGGAACTTCAATACCACGGTTCAGGCCGCGCCGCATAGAGATGAAAAAGAGTGGCCAGGCAATCCACGGCACTGGGAGGACGTCGTCACCGTTGCTGCCTTCCGGCCCTGGCGGGGTTCACGCGCCTGCCCATGCATGGCGCCTGGCCACCGCGGAACGTAGGCGCGTTCCCTCCCCTTACAACCAAAATAGTGAGGAAGAAAAGGCTCCCCTCGCGCGGACGATCAGGGCTGCTCTGTCGGAGGCGGCGGCGGGCGCTCGCCACCGGGACCGCCGCCCGATTTCCGGGTAGCATCCGGCCGTTTCTGCATGAATTTCTGCAGGTGCTCGCGCCGTTCGCGGTTGTAGACTTCAAATTCCTTTTTCTGCTCCGGCGTGAGTTTCTCGGCGATGTCGCGCTGCATCCGATCAAAGATGCTGCGGGATTCGGTCATGGACTGGTTGCGGATGCGCCGGAGCTCATCCATGTCGCGTTTCACGATCGGGCGGATCTGCTCCACCTGCTCCGGTTTCAGTTCCAGGCGCTCGGCCAGCTTTTTCAGGTGGATCGTGGCCCACTGTTCCGGGGAGGCCCGCCCGGACAGCCATTCACGCCCGAAGTGGGCCGTCAGTAATCCCCCGCTCACCAATCCCGCGAGGAAGATGCCGATCAGCAGGAGGATGGGTTTCCACGATTTGTTCATCACGAGAGATCGAAGAGGGCGACAACAGCGACGTCCACGCCCGCGGTTTCCTCGGTCAGGTCGGCGGTGCGGTCGAAGTAACTGAACACGACTGCCGCGGCACAGCAGGCGGCCGCGGCCACGAAGCCGCGCAGGGCGAACCGCTCCAGCATGAACCAGGGGCCGGCGGCCGGGGCCGCGAGGGCCCGGGCGGCGACGCGCGTGGCGAAACCGGGCGGCATCAGGATGTCGCGATCGGCCGGGGCCTGCCGCGCCAGGGCGGTCAGTTTCTGCCAGTGGTGGTCAAATGAGTTCATGATTTCTCCTGGGATTTAAGTTCCTGGAATAGTTTTTGCAATTTCCGTCGTGCACGAAAGGCGCGCACCTTGATCAGGGTCTGGTTCCAGCCCGTCAGCTCGCTGATCTCGGCCAGCGTTTTCTGTTCGAGATCGAGCAATTGGATCACCAGCCGGTCGTCCGGTTTGAGTTGTCCGAGCAGGCGGTCCACCAGTTCGCGGGCGGCCATCGCATCGCCGGGGGCGACGTCCCGATCGTCACTCAACACATGGTCCAACACCTCGGCCTGACTCTCCGGCAGGTCGGCCCACCGGTACTCCGGCCGGCGCTGTTGCGCCCGCAGCTGGTCGATGCAGGTCGTCACCGCGATCCGGGAGATCCAGTGCGGAAACGGCACGGCGCCTTGGTACTGGTCGAGTCGCGTGAACATTTTCAGAAAAACCTCCTGCGCCAGATCCTCTTCGGCCACGCGCCGGGGAAGATGCGAGCGCACAATCCGGATGACCTGGGGGTAAAGTTGCTCAACCAGCTGCCGGCACGCTGCTTGATCGCGCGCGCGCACCCGCTCGAGACAACCGGCGAAATCGAACGGTTCATCACCCATGGTATGTAATTTGCATGCAACACGTCATCAGAGACGGCAGCGAGGGCCATGGAGTTACCGGAAAAGCCTGGGTCACGGGCAAAATGTAAAAGACCCGGCGCAGTTACCAAGCCCATTCTCCGCTTCCTCCCTATGGTCACTTGCCATACTGCTCCCGACGCCCAAAGTGGCTGTCCATGAATGTGCTTGTGATCGAGGATGAACCCAAGGCCGCGGCCTTCATCCGGCGTGGTCTGGAGGAAAACGGGTTCACGGTCACCTTGGCCACCCGGGGAGACGAGGGCTTGACCCTCGCCCGCACCGAAACGTTCGAAGCCATGGTGCTGGACATCAGCCTGCCCGTGCTGAGTGGTTTTGGCGTCCTCGCGGCCCTGCGGGAAACGGGCAACCGCACGCCCATTCTTTGCCTGACGGCCCGCGATGCGGTCGCGGACCGGGTGAAAGGCCTGGAACTCGGAGCCGACGACTACCTCGTGAAACCGTTTTCCTTCGCCGAACTCCTGGCCCGCCTGCGAACCATTGTGCGCCGCCAACAGGGCACGGCTCCCGAGTCGACGCTGCGGGTCGCCGACCTGGAGCTCGATCTCGCCAGGCTGCGGGCCACCCGTGCCCACCAGAAGATTGAACTCACGGCCAAGGAGTTTCAGCTGCTGGCCCTGCTCACCCGTCGACAAGGGGAGGTGCTTTCCCGCACCGTCATCGCCAGCGACGTGTGGGACGTGAATTTCGACAGCGACACGAACGTCGTGGAGGTCGCCATCCGCCGCCTGCGCAAGAAAGTTGACGATCCCTTCGCCGACAAGCTGATCCATACGGTGCGCGGCGTCGGCTATGTGCTCGAGGCGGGTCGAAAATGAGCAACCCGCACCCAGCCCGCCGCCGCCCGTGGTCGATGACCGCGCGGCTCATCATCCTGCAACTGCTTGCAGTGGCCGGCCTGGTGGGAGGTGCGATGATCACCCTTTACTTCAACATCTCTTCCCACCTGGCCGCGGACAACCGGGAGGAACTGCTCAATCAAGCCAGGGTGATCTCCCGCTGGATGGAAGATACCCCGGGCCACTTTCTGGAGAGCAGCGCACGTGACAAACTGTTGGCGACGATGCCGCTCTTTATCCGCGTGATCCGGCCCGACGGTTCCATCGATTTTTCCAGCCCTTCGCCGGCCCCGCCGCCGACAACCTCCTTTCCAGCTCCGGGCGCCGAACCCAACGACTGGCTCTCCCCGGCCCGCACCCACCACCTCCTGATCTCCGTCTGGCTGGGACCCGGCTACCGGCCGAGCGGCAGCCAGCTGCAGCTGGCCTACGACATCTCCGACGACGACGCCCTGCTGCGACATCTGCGCCAGCGCATGAGCATCATCTACCTGCTGACGCTGACACTGTCCGGTATTCTCTCCTATTTGATTGCACGGGGCGTTTTCCGGCCGCTGGCCCAACTGACGCGGGCGACCGCCCGGATCCAGGCATCGGACATGACCGCGCGCGTGCAGGAGTCCGGCTGGCCCATCGAGCTCAACGTCCTGGCCCGGGAGTTTGACGCCATGCTGAGCCGGCTCGAGGAATCATTCGGTCGCCTCACGCGGTTCTCCTCGGATCTCTCGCATGAGTTGCGCACGCCGATCAACAATCTGCGGGGTGAAACCGAGGTGGCGTTGAGCCGGCCGCGCGAGCCGGAGGAATACCGCCGGGTGCTGGAATCCGGACTCGAGGAATGCAGCCGGCTGAGCCGGCTTATCGACACCCTGCTGTTCATTGCCAAGGCCGACAATCCGGCCCAAGGCATCAAGAAGCAAAACGTGGATGCGGTTGCCGAGTGCCAGCGCGTCGCGGAATTTTTCGAGGCGATGGCGGCGGAACGCAATCTGACGATTCTGGTGCGAGGCACCGGGACGCTGCTGGCCGACCCGGAACTGCTTCGCCGGGCTCTGGCCAATCTCATCGACAATGCCGTGCGGCACACGCCTCCAGGTGGTCATGTCGACCTGACCGTCCGTGCCTCCGCGGCCGGCGGCACGGAAATCGAAGTCCGCGACGACGGCAGCGGCATCCCGGCCGCGCATCTTTCGCGGGTCTTCGAGCGATTCTACCGCAGCGAAAAAAGCGCGGACCAAGCCCACGCCACATCTGGATTCGGCCTGGGGCTGGCCATCGTCAAATCGATCATGGATCTGCATGGCGGCAAGGTGGTGGTGGACAGCCGGCCGGGACAAGGCACGGCGGTCGCGTTGCGCTTCCCCGACCAGCCGGCCGACTGAACATTACGAAATTGTAATCTGCCCGTCAGGATTGTTGCCGGGTTGTTGGGCTAAGCTGGCGGCGCATTGTCGAGCCCAGCCACAGTCCAACCGGTACCGGCGACCGAAAAGGCCATCAGGAAGCGAGACCTCCTGACCCTGCTGCTGCTCTGCGTGGTGTTTTTCGGTTTCGGCCTCGGCTTCGCCCCGCTCGCGAATCCGGATGAGGCCCGTTATGCTGAGATCCCCCGGGAGATGTTGAGCACGGGTGATTTCGTGACACCGCGTCTGGATGGGGTGAAATACTTTGAGAAGCCTCCCCTGACCTACTGGCTGGTCGCCGGCTCTCTTTGGCTCTTCGGTCCCGGCGAGGCCGCGGCCCGGACTACGCCCGCGTTGCTCGCAGGTCTCGGGGTTATGCTCACCTATTTGGCGGTCCGGAAGCTCGCCGGCCGGGATGCGGCCTGGTGGTCGGCCATCGTGCAGCTCACCGCACTCCTTTATTTCGCCCATGCCCGGATTCTGCTCACCGACATGGTCGTTTCCGTCCTGTTGAGCGCGACGCTGTTTTGTTTCATGCTCGGAGTGCGCCAGCCGCCGGGCCGGCGCCGGCAGCTGCTCTTCTACGGACTATACGCCAGCGCGGCGCTCGCCACGCTGGCCAAGGGCCTGATCGGTTTCCTGCTGCCGGGCGCGATCATGTTCCTATGGCTGCTGATCTTCAACCAGTGGCACCGGCTGCGTCCGTTTCACCTGCCGGTCGGTCTCCTGGTTTTCGCCGCCATCGCGCTGCCCTGGCATCTGCTGGTGGCGCAACGCAACCCGGAATGGGCGTGGTTCTACTTTGTGCATGAGCACTGGCTCCGCTTCACCACCACCACCCACGGCCGGGCCGAACCGTGGTGGTTCTTCCTGCCTGTTGTGGTGCTGGGACTTTTTCCGTGGACCGGGTTTCTGTGGCCCGCCTTGCGGGCGGTGCTTCCCGTGAACTGGTCGCAGCGGGAGGCGGCGGCCGACCGCATGTTCCCGGTGATCTGGACCGCCTTCATCATCCTCTTTTTCAGCCTTTCCGGATCAAAACTCGTTCCCTACATGCTGCCGGTTTTCCCGCCGCTGGCGCTGATCGTCGGTCAATACCTCGCCCCCCGGCTGACTCAGGAGGCCGCCCCGGCCGGGCTGCGTGGCGGGCTGATAGGATTCACGATCATCGGCGGTATTCTGGGATTGGCCCTCATCGCGGTCTTTATCCGCCCCAACCTGCTCGGGAAAATTGAAAACGTCACGGAGGTGGCCCGCTATGCCTCCCTGGCCGGCACCTTTCTTCTGTGCAGCGCCGCCGGCGTGCTCCTCTTGGTGCGACGCCAGAAATTCCCTGGCGCCATCGATGTGATGCTGGGAGGCATGGCGGCTTTTGTCGCGGTGTTGGTCTTGGCCATGCCCGTCATCGCCCGGGCCAGCACCAAGGAACTGGCCCAGATCGTCGCCCGGCAGGTCGATCCCGACGACAACATCCTGCACTACCACGACTTTTTCCACGACTTCACCTACTACTCGGGCCGGACCGCCGGCACGGTCGGCTACAACGGAGAACTGGAGCTGTTCCTCGACCCGGACGCCCAGCGCTCCGGTCCCCATGTCGACGAGGCGGCTTTTCGCAAGATCTGGGCCGGCCCCCACCAGGTTTACCTCGTTTTGCGCCACACCGAGTTGGCCGCGCTCAGAGCCCAGCCGGACTTCCGTGCCCATGTCGTGGCGGAATCTTCCAAGCACATCCTGCTCGTCAACCGATTCTGACATGACTCCGGAAAAGACCGCCCTTCCCTACCTGCCCTTCACCCGGCCCTCGCTCGACGAGGAAACCATCGCCGGGGTGTCGGAGGTGCTCCGTTCGGGCTGGCTTACCTCCGGTCCCAAGGTGAAAGCCTTCGAGGCCCAGCTCAGCCTGCATTGTCAGGGTCGGCCGGTGCGCGCCTTCAACTCCGGCACATGTACCATGGAAATTGCCCTGCGCATTGCTGGCATCGGTCCGGGAGACGAGGTCATCACGACCCCGTTGTCGTGGGTCGCGACCAGCAATGTGATCTTGGCCGTGGGAGCCAGACCCGTCTTCGTCGACATCGATCCGGTTACGCGGAACCTTGACTTGGAACGGGTCGAAGCCGCCATTACCCGGGCCACCCGCGCCATCATCTCCGTGGATCTTTCCGGCCTGCCCGTGGATCGCGACCGGCTTTACGCGCTCGCCGCCAAACATGGGTTGCGCGTGGTTGAAGATGCTGCCCAAGCCTTCGGCAGCAATTGGCGGGACAGCCCGATCGGTGCGAAGGGCGATTTCGTCTCCTTCAGTTTTCATCCCAACAAGAACATCACCACCATCGAGGGCGGCGCGCTGGTGCTGAATGATGAGCGCGAGGTCCGGTTGGCCGAACAGTATCGGCTCCAGGGCGTCACGCGCTCCGGTTGGGACGGCATGGATGTGGAAATCCCCGGCGGAAAATTCAACCTGACCGATGTCGCCGCCCGCGTGGGTCTTGGTCAACTGCCGCATCTGACCACCTTCACGACCCGCCGCCGCGAGCTGGCCCGTCTTTATTTTGCTGAACTGGCCCGCCTGGGAGCCGATGCGCTCGGCCTCGGCCTGCCCGTGCCGGATTTCTCCCAAAGCAACTGGCACATGTTCCAGGTCATGTTGCCCGAAGTCCGACTGAAGGTCCGACGCGCCGCGATCATGGAGCACCTGCACACGGCGGGTATCGGCACCGGCGTCCACTACCCGGCCATCCATCTCTTCGGACTTTACCGTCGGCTGGGCGGGAAGCCCGGTGATTTTCCCCATGCCGAATACGCCGGCCGCAACATCCTGACGCTGCCGCTTTTTCCGGCCATGACTGAAGCCGACGTCACCCGCGTCGCCACCGCGCTCATCGCCGTCCTGCGCGAATATTCTCTCGGATGAGCACGCCTGACCAACCTTCGCTGAGCGTGGTGATTCCCGTCTTTAACGAGGAGCCCAACCTGCCCGTCCTCTTTGCCCGGCTCTATCCGGTGCTCGACGGTCTCGGCCGCACCTTCGAGGTTGTCTTCACCAACGACGGCAGTGCCGACCGTTCTCTCGACTTGCTCCGCGCCCAGCAACTGGCCCGCGCCGACGTGACCCGGGTCATCGATTTCAATGCCAACTATGGTCAGCATATGGCGATCATGGCCGCTTTCGAGCGGGTGCGTGGCGAGGTGGTCATCACCCTCGACGCCGACCTGCAGAATCCACCGGAGGAAATCCCGCGGCTGCTGACCGCCATTGCCGCCGGCCATGATTACGTGGGCGGATTCCGGCTGCATCGCCAGGATTCATTCTTTCGCACGACGGCTTCCAAGCTGATCAATTTCGTCCGCGAGAGGACGACCAGCATCAAGATGACGGATCAAGGGTGCATGCTCCGGGCCTACCGGCGTCCCATCATCGATGCCATTGTCCGCAGCGGTGCCATCAACACCTTCATCCCGGCCCTTGCCTACAGCTTTTCCAGCCATCCGGGCGAGGTGGGCGTGAAACACGAGGAACGGCATGCCGGCGTTTCCAATTATTCCCTGTACAGCCTGATCCGGCTGAACTTCGACCTGATCACCGGCTTCTCCCTCGCCCCGCTGCAATACTTCACGATCTTCTCCGGGCTGTGCGCGGGAGGCAGTCTCTTCCTCGTCGCCCTGCTGTTCTACCGGCGCTTCCTGCTCGATCTCGATCGGGAAACCTTCGGCGTGTTCACCTTGTTCGCCGTACTTTTTTTCCTGCTGAGCGTGACCATGATCGGCATCGGCCTCATCGGTGAATACGTCGGCCGCACCTACCTGGTCGTGCGCTCCCGCCAACGCTACCACATCCGCGAGATCCTGGAGAGGAGCCCATGACCGCCCGGCCCCGCATCCTCTTTTTTGGCTACAGCGAGGTGGGACACTCCTGCCTGACCCTCCTGCTGGAGCGGGGCGACCACGTTGTGGGTCTGTTCACCCACGAGGACAACCCTCACGAAAAGATCTGGTTCAAGACACCGGCCCAGGCCGCCCGCGAAAACGCAGTGCCGGTCTTCACGCCCGAAAAGATCTCCACGCCGGAGTGGCTGGAGAAAATCCGCGCGCTCCAGCCCGATCTGATCCTCTCGGTCTATTACCGGAATATGATCAGCGAGAAGATTCTTGGTCTGGCCCCGCTGGGGGCCTTCAACATCCATGGATCGCTGCTGCCAAAATACCGCGGCCGCGCGCCGATCAACTGGGCCGTGCTGCATGGCGAGCCTCGCATTGGCATGACTTTGCATCGCATGGTCAAACGGGCCGACGCCGGAGCCATCGTCGATCAGGAAGGTGTCGATCTCGGGCCGCGCGATACGGCCGAACAGGCTTTCCGCAAGGTCTTGCCCTGTGCGACCCGGGTGCTCGCCCGGCAGATCGATTTCCTGCTGGCCGGTCAGGCGACCGAAACGCCGCAAGACGAATCCCAGGCCACCACCTTCGGTGGCCGTCGGCCCGAAGACGGACGCGTGGATTGGCGACGGACGGCCCGGGAAATCTTCAACCTCATCCGGGCGGTCACCGATCCCTACCCAGGCGCCTTTACCGACCTTGGCAATTCCCGCCTCATGCTGTGGTGGGCGGACCCCGATGCGCCGGCGGCCCGGGGCCGGTCGGGCCGCCCCGGTGAAATCCTCTCCGTCCAACCCCTCATCGTGGCCACCGGCAACGGTGCGCTCGTCATTACCAAAACTGAATGGCGCGGTCCCGCCGTCACCCTTCAACCCGGTCAAATCCTCCCCTCCTCATGAAAAAGAAAGTCCTCATCCTCGGCGTCAACGGCTTCATCGGCAGCTCCCTCACCGAAGCCATTCTCAGGCAAACCGACTGGGATGTCTACGGTCTCGATGTCGGCGACCACAAGTTGAACAGCTGCCTCGACGATGCGCGGTTCACCTTTGTCGAGGGCGATGTAACCATCTCCCACGAATGGATCGAATACCACGTCAAGAAATGTGACGTCGTGGTGCCTCTGGTCGCCATCGCCAATCCCGCCCAATATGTGAAGGACCCGCTGCGCGTCTTCGAACTCGATTTTGAATCCAATCTCGCCGTCGTCCGCCAGTGCGCGAAATACCGGAAGCGCATCATCTTCCCCTCGACCTCCGAGGTCTACGGCATGTGCGAGGACTCGATACTGTCCGAGGACACCAGCTCGATGGTCTACGGCCCCGTCCACAAGCAGCGCTGGATCTACGCCTGCTCGAAACAGCTGCTTGACCGGGTGATCTACGCCTATGGGGTCCGCGACGGCGTCGACTACACCCTTTTTCGTCCCTTCAATTGGATCGGGCCGAAACTGGACAACGTCTTCGAGCCCAAGGAGGGCAGCTCGCGGTTGTTCACCCAGTTCATCTCAAATGTGATATTCAGGAAACCCATCCAACTTGTGGACGGTGGCCGGCAGGGTCGTTCCTTCACCTACATCGACGACGGCATCGACGCCCTCCTGCGCATCATCGAAAACCAGGACAACGCCGCCTCCCGCCGCATCTTCAATCTGGGCAATCCCGCCAACAATGTAAGTGTGGCCGATCTCGCCCAACACATCCTGGCCGCCTTCAAGGAGTATCCCGAGTATCGGGAACAGGCCGAGCAGACCCCCGTGATTTCCGTGCCTTCCGAAGAATACTTCGGCGCCGGCTACCAGGACATTCAGACGCGCGTGCCCTCCATCGAGGCCGCGTGGCAGCAGTTGGGCTGGAAGCCGCGCTACGATCTGCGGTCGGCCATCAAGCTCACCCTCGACTACCACGTGACGCACCGTGACTACGCGCTCGTATGAACCAGCCATGACGGCGAGTTCAACCCAACCGGTCTTGGCCAAGGTCCCTCAGGTGACCCTGCTCTTCTGGCTGATCAAAATCGTCGCCACCACCCTGGGCGAAACCGCCGGTGACGCGGTGTCCATGTCGATGAATCTCGGCTATCTCACCGGGACCCTCATTTTCGGTGGCATCTTCATCGTAGCCGTCGTGCTGCAGATCCGCTGGCGCAGGTTCCATCCGTTCCTCTACTGGGCCACCATCATCGCCACGACCACGGTGGGCACCACACTGGCGGACTACGCCGATCGATCCCTGGGCATCGGCTATGCCGGTGGCACCACGCTACTCTGCCTGCTTTTGGCCGGATCCTTGCTGGCCTGGAAATTCACGCTCGGCTCGATCGCCATCGAGACCGTCAGCCAGCCCAAGGTGGAGGCCTTTTACTGGACCACCATCATGTTCTCACAGACCCTCGGCACGGCCCTGGGCGACTGGACCGCCAGCCACCCGGAGCTGGGCTATGTCGGCGCGGGCCTCGTTTTCTCCGCCATGTTGGCGGTGGTCGCCGCGTTGTACTTCATCCAGTCCGGCTACCGCCCATCGCTTTTCTGGGCTGCCTTCATCCTCACCCGTCCGCTCGGGGCGGTGGTGGGCGATTTCCTCGACAAGCCTTTGGCTGACGGCGGGCTGGACCTCAGCCGTTACACCGCCTCGGCCGTCTTGCTCGGGTTCATGGTGACCGCCATTGTGCTCTATCCCCAGCGGGCGGCGGCCCGATCGCACTGATTCACCGCCATGAGCGTTCGCCTTGCCCTCAAGATCGACGTCGATACCGAGCGCGGCACCCGCATCGGCGTGCCCAATTTGGTGGCCGATCTCAAGGGGGCCGGGTTTCCCGCGACGTTCTTCCTGTCGCTCGGGCCCGACAACACCGGACGCGCCATCAGCCGCGTTTTCCGACCGGGATTCCTGAGCAAGGTCGGCCGCACGAATGTCGTCGGACTCTACGGCCTGCGCACGCTCCTCAACGGCACACTGCTGCCCGCGCCCCATATCCGCCGCCGGCATGCCGCCCTGCTCAGGACGGTCGCCGCGGCCGGATTCGAAACGGGCATTCACTGTCACGACCACTACCGGTGGCAGGATCATGTACACACGATGGACGCCGATCAGGTGCAGGCGGAGTTCAACGTCGCCCGGGAGGAGTTTCGGGCCGTCTTTGACCACGAAGCCGTGGCCGCCGCCGCGCCCGGCTGGCAGGCCAACACCAACAGTCGCAGTGCCTACGACCGCGCCGGACTCTTGTACGGCAGCGACACCCGCGGCACCACTCCCTATTTCCCGGCCATCGACGGCGAAATATTCAAGACCTTGGAGATTCCGACCACCCTGCCCACCTTGGATGAACTCCTGGGCCGGCCGGAGTATCCCGAGCGACAAATCGTGCTCCACCTCCTGTCGCTGATGGTTCCCAGCCGATTGAATGTCTTCACGCTGCACGCCGAACTGGAAGGCATGGGAAAGCGATACCTTTTCGCGGCGCTCTTGACCGCCTTCCGTCGGGCCGGGGTCGAAGTCGTGCCGCTTTCGCGCGTCGCCCGGGAATGCCTTTCCGCACCCGACGCCATCCCCGTTTGCCCCCTTCTGCAGGCACCGATCGACGGTCGTTCCGGCTTGGTCGCGGTACAGGGCCCTCCCCTGACCGCCCCTCAGGACCGGTCGATCTTGTAGAACATCCAGAAGCCCAGGGCCTGGAAGCCGAGATTGGGCAGCCACATCAGCAGGTCGGGCCGCAGCTCGATGTTGTTGTCGAACCAGCCGACCACGATGCTCAGGAAATAGTACGTCAGGGCAAGGCCCAGGCCGATGCCGAGGTTTGCCGAGGTCTCCTTCCGCGAGACCTTGATCCCGAGCGGAATGGCCACCAGGGCGAAGGAAAGGACGGAAAACGCTGTGGCACATTTCTCCTGGATCGTGATCTGCACCCGCATCCGCGCCTTGGCCCGGTCCTCGGCCGAAACGCCCTCCTCCGGTTTGCCGGCGCGGTACCATTCGGCCATCAGCTGGGAAAGCGTGTACCACTTCAGCTTCTTCTTGAGGGTGCGTTCGCCCGTGAGCTTGGACAGGGGCAGGTCAAAGGTCGCCCGCTCCCACGATGCCGCGCCATGTGCCTCGTGGAAGTTCTCCGGATCCTTCTCGTCCCGCATTTCCGCCTGCGCGTGCTCGAGCGTGAGCACGAGCTTGTTGTTGGCCTCGTCGTAATCCAGCCGGCCGGAATCCGCCCGGGCAAACCGGCGCACGCGGTTCTGGGCATCCAGCTCCCAAAGCCAGAAATCCGTGAGCTTGGAGTCCTGCTTTTCTCCCACGTAGAGCACGAAGCCGGGGAAATCGCGGATGAACGTCTTCTGGACGATGAAGCTCAGCGGGTTCTGCCGCACCACATTCGTCAGTTCGGTCTCATAGGCGACCTTGGCCCGGGGCATGAAATGGAAATTGATCAACAGCCCCGCGCCCACCCCGAGCAGGGCGAAAAAGAGAATCGGGGCCGACAACCACGCCACGCTGAGGCCCGAGGCCCTCAATGCGGTGATCTCCCGGTCGGACGACATCCGGCCCAGGACCAGCAAGATCCCGGACAAAGTCCCCATCGGCAGGGCGTAGGACACCACGACGGGGATCATCAGGCCCAGCATCTGCACAAAGGTGCTGAAGGGCAGCTGGCCGGCCAGCACGGGGGCCAACAGCTCCTTCATCGCGTTGCCCAGCATCAGCACAAAGGCAAACATCGCCACGGCCGCCGTACACGTCAGGAAGACGTTCCCAAAGATATGCCGGTGGATGATGTTCATGCTTATCTTGAACTCTGCGCAAAGCTCCCAATCCTGTCCAAGTCAATTCGCCAACCATGGCCTACACTCCTGCCAAGCCCGCCATCTACGGCGAGACCCTCGAATCCCTCACCGCCCTGCTCACCCAGCACGGGCACCCGGCCTTTCGCGCCCGTCAGATCCTCGACTGGCTCTACAAGAAGCGCGTGCGCACCTGGGACGAGATGACCAACCTCTCCCTGCCTTTGCGGGCGTGGCTGGCCGATACTTTCGACCTGGAGCCCACGGTTTTCGTCCTCAACAAGCAGTCCGAGGACGTCACCGACAAGCTCCTGCTTGAGCTCGGTGACCGTTCGCTCATCGAGACCGTCATCATCCGCGCCCCCCAGCTCGGGGTCGGCCAGGAGAATTCACGCAAGACCATCTGCATCTCCACCCAGGTCGGCTGCGCCATGGGTTGCAAGTTCTGCGCATCCGGCCTGGAGGGCCTCAAGCGCAACCTGTCCGCCGGCGAGATCGTGCACCAGCTCATCCACGTCTGCCGGCAGGAGGATGTCCGCACGCCCCGCGCCCACGCGGAGCTCGTCTCCTTCGACAATCTCGTCGTCATGGGCATGGGCGAGCCGTTGCACAACTACGACGCCATCATGCGCGCCCTCACCATTCTCAATGCCGAGTGGGGCCTCGGCTTCGGCGCGCGCCGGATCACCCTGTCCACCTCCGGCCTCGTCCCGAAGATCAAGCAGCTCGCCGACGAACCGCTGGGCATCCGCCTCGCCATCTCCCTGCACGGCGCCACCGACGAGGTGCGGGAGCAGATCATGCCGGTGAATAAGAAGTGGCCGCTCGCCGAGCTGCTCCCCGCGGTCCGCGAGTTCTCCGACAAGCACGGTCGCATGGTGACGCTGGAGTTCATTCTCATCGAGGAGATCAACGACTCCCTCGACCAGGCCGAGAAACTCCGCGACATCGCCTGGGACCTGCACGCCCACGTGAACCTCATTCCCTACAACACGGTCGAGGGTCTGCCGTGGAAGCGCCCGAGCATCACGCGACAGGAAAAATTCGCCCGCATCCTGGAGCAGTCCGGCGTCTCCGTCACCCTCCGCCGCGAAAAAGGCCACGCCATCGACGCCGCCTGCGGCCAGCTGCGCCTCAAGACGGAAAAGCAGCGCGAATCGGCGACGGTCGGCTGACCGGCCTCACTTCCGGTGAGCCCGCTGCTGCTGGGCCGCGGTGAGCGCACGGCTGATCGCGATCTCGACGTTGTTGCGGGAGTGGCTGATGTTGCGCCGCAGCGTCCGGCGCGCGGCCTCGACGTCCTTGCGCTCGATCGCATCCATGATCATGAGGTGCTCGCCGGCGGTCGTCTGCACGCGGTGCGGCGTGGTCTGGCCCGCGAGCCGCACGAAGCGCAGCCGCTCATTGATGTCCTCCAGGGCCTCGACGATGTGGGCGTTTTGAATCTCCCGGGCCAGCGAAAGGTGGAATTTTTCGTCCGCCTTCACGAAGTCGACCGCCACGACCGGCTCGGCGGCGCGGATCTGGAGCAACGGTTCCCAATATGCCCGTTCCCGCTTGAGCAGCTCCACCGGCGGGTTGGCCCGCGCCAGGCGCTCGGCCACAAACAGCTCCAGCGCCAGCCGCATATCGTAGAGATCATGCGTGTTTTGCACGTCGAGCTGCTTCACAAAGCAGCCCCGGTTCGGAAACTGGTCGACGAGCCCCTGCTCCGTCAGCGCCCGCAGGGCCTCGCGGATGGTGATGCGGCTCGTCTCCAGTTCGTCGCAGAGCTCCTGCTCCCCCAGATGATGCCCGGGCGGATACTGCCAGCGGAGGATCCGTTCGCGCAGCTTGGTCTGGATCTGCAGACCCAGTCCGCCGGAGTTGGCTGATCCGGACCGTTTGGCTGGGCTTGAGGCGGTGCGCCGCGAACGGGACATGACCGGAAGCTAAATTCAGGCAGGAAGCACGCAACGCGAAAGGCGGTGGAGACCGTTTCGGCGTGTCCACGGATTGTATTACATTCTGGCACGGTCGCTGCTCCCACCCTCGGGTCCGGTTCAAGCCGGATTCACTTCACCAGCCCGCCCGCCATGACCAAACCAACCACCGTTCCGACCCTTCCCACGCGCCCTGTCCGGCTCCGCCTGACCTTGGCTTTGTTCGCCTGCTACGCCTCCACCCACCTCGTCGCCCAGACCGCCGAGCCGGTTCTCACCCTCGAAAAGATGGTTTCTGAGGCGCGGGCCGCCGACGTCTACGACGTCCTGCCCAACCGCGAAAGTTCCAGCGTCTTCGGGACCGCCCGCACGCAGCAGGACACGCCCCGTTCGGTCACCCTTCTCGAAAGCACCCTGATCGACCTTTATGGCATCCAGACCGTCAACGATTTCGTCGCCGTCACCGCCGGCACCTTCACGGGCAACTACTTTGGCGTACCCGGGGCGCTCGACGTGCGTGGCGAGCGCGCGGACAACTTTTTCCGCGGCTTCCGTCGCATTGAGAACCGCGGCAATTTTCCCACGCCGGTCGCGGGCACCGATTATGTCGAGATCATCAAGGGCCCGCCTCCGCCCGTGTACGGCGGTGGCAAGGTCGGCGGCATCCTGAATTTCATCCCGAAATCCGCGAAGAGCAAGACCACCAAGTTCATCGACAAGCCGGTCGGCATCACCACGGCGACGGTCGGTACCTACGGCAAGAAAGTCGGCAGCATTGAATACGGCACCCCGTTTACCCTTTTGGGCAAACGCTCCGGCGCCTACGCGTTTCTCGAATCGGAGGACTCGGGGAGTTACTACCACGACATCTACAACAAGGACACCCTCTTCCAGCTCGCCGTCGACACTGAGCTCTCGGACAGCGTTTTGCTCGAGTACGGCGGCATGGCGCAATGGGCCAAACTGAACCAGAGCCTCGGCTGGAATCGCGTGACCCAGGCCATGATCGATGGTGACGGCACCTATCTCGCCGGCCGGCCCGGTCTCAACCTCGACACCAATGGCAACGGCTTCCTCAGCCCGTCCGAAGTCGGTGCCTACGCGCTGGAGCAGTTCGCTTTTGCGAACCCGTTCCCCTACGGCGCGCTCAGCGCCAGCCAGCAGGCGGCCTTCGCGCTCGATCCCAGCACGGTCAAGACCGTCAAGCTCAGCCACCACCAGGTCCAGGCGGAGTCGATCGATTTTTCCAAGACCGACGCACTCACCGGCTTCTTCGACATCACCAAGACCTACGGCCCCGATGCCTCCCTGAAGAACCAGTCGTTCTACGACTCGATGAATCACACCAAGTACTCGAGCTATGGCTTCACTGCCGACTACACGGATGTTGTTTTCGAGAACAAAACCACGCTGCACTACAAGTTCGAGCCGGCCAAGGACACGGTGATGGACACCATCTCCGGCATTTCCTACCGCTACACCAGCGGTGACGAACGGGAATCCCGGGGTCGCGGTTATCAGGTGCTCGACCGGCGCGACATCTCCTACGGCGCCACCGGCAATGATCGATTTGAGGGCGCCCATACCGGCACCGGCAACGTGCCGTACAACTGGCGCCAGATCGGCACGTCATCCAACTTCGGCATCTTCGGCCTGCTCGATACGACCTGGGAACAAAAGTTCAGCCTGATTCTCAGTGCCCGGTGGGACAACTACAAGGCCACCACCAACGGCACCGACCTTGGCGGCGTCTTCGCCAAGGTGACCGATTCCCAGGACGCCTTCACCTACAACGCCAGTCTCAGCTACAAGGCCCCGTGCGGTCTCACGCCTTACCTCACCTACGCCGAGTCCAGCTACGTCGAACTCGGCCAGGGCGGCATGATTGATCGTCTCAACCTCGAGGGCGGCACCTGGCTGCAGGATTCCAAGATCACCGAGGCCGGCGTGAAGGGCACCCTGCTCGACAACCGTCTCTACGCCACGCTCGCCTGGTACGAGCAGCAGAAAACCGCCTTCAACTCCCAGGCCGGCAGCTTCGACCGCTACAAGTCCAAGGGCCTCGAATTCGAAGCCCGGTACGCGCCGACGAAGAGCCTCAGCTTCACGGCCGCGGCGACCTGGCAGAAAACGACTTTGCTGAATTCACCATTCTTCCTCGGCGTCACCCCGGCGTATCTCGGTCTCGATCCGGTGAAGTCCTATGGCGGCCGCTACGTCGCCGTGGGCGGACTGATCGGCGTGCCCACCAACCTGGAGACGCCAACCCCCCGCAAGGTGTTCTCCGTCGGCGGCACCTACACCAGTGCCTCCGGCTGGGGTGCATCGCTCGGTGGCTCGTACGTTTCCTCGATGTACGCCGGCTATCTCCAGCAGATCCGCCTGCCTTCCTATTTCGTGACCCGGGCGGCGCTGTTCTACCACAAGGGCCCCTGGTCGCTGCGACTCAACGCCACCAACATCCTCGACGAAAAATACTACACCCCGCAGTTCCTCTTCTGGGACACTTTCATCAGCCCCAGCGTGGGACCGACCGCCGAGCTCAGCGTCGCCTACAAATGGTAGCTTGATCTCCCTCCCGGCTCCCCTGCGGCCCCGCACGGCCGCCGCGGAGCCGGTCCGTCCGGCCCGCAAACTGCTACTCGCCCTCACCCATGCCCCCCGTCAACGACCCCGTCACGCTTGCCGAGATCGCCACCTTGCACGACGCCTACGAAAAAGCCCTCGCGGCCAACGATATCGCCGCGCTCGGTCGGTTCTTCTGGGATTCCCCCGACGTGACCCGGTATGGCGTGGCCGAGCACCTTTATGGCGCGGAGGCCATCAGGTCCTACCGCCAGTCCAACGAGGTCGTCGTCACCGGTCGGAAACGGCTGCGCCGCCACATCACCGCGTTTGGCGCCGACTGCGCGGTGGTCATGTCCGAATTCTCGCAGTCTGTCCGCGGCAAGGCCGGTCATTGCCGCCAGTCACAGACCTGGATTCGTTTTCCCGACGCCGGCTGGCGGATCGTCGCCGCCCACGTCTCGCTGGCCCAGGCCACCAACGAGAGCACCTGGTCCGCCTATGCGGACCAGACCGCCGCCGCGCTGGCCTTGGCGCTCGCCCCTGACCATCGCCCGGGCGTGATCCAAAACCTCGAGCGGGCCGCCAGCATCGCCGCTCCGTTGCTCGCCCATGCCCTCCCGCCCGCAACCGAACCGGCCCCGGTTTTCTCCGCATGAGTTTTGACGCCGTCACCGCGACCGCCCACGAAATCGCCGCCGCCGTGCGCGGGCGCCGCACGACCGCCCGCGAGGTCACGCAGGCCCACCTCGCCCGCATCGCGAAAACCCATGCCCAACTCAACGCGTTCACCACCGTCACCGCCACGCGCGCCCTCGCGGAGGCGGATGCGGTCGATGCGTCCGTGGCCGACGGCCAGGATCCCGGGCCGCTCGCGGGCGTTCCTTACGCGGTCAAAAATCTTTTTGACCTCGCCGGTGTCGTCACGACCGCCGGTTCCAAAATCAACCGCGACGATCCGCCCGCCTCCCGCGACGCCACGGCGGTTGCCCGCCTGCAGACCGAGGGGGCGGTCTGCCTCGGCGCCCTCAACATGGGCGAGTACGCCTACGATTTCACCAATGAGAACTGCCACGACGGCAACGTGCGCAACCCGCGTGACCTTGCCCGGTCGGCCGGCGGTTCCTCCGGCGGCTCCGGGGCCGCCGTGGCCGCCGGTCTCGTCGCCTTCGCCCTCGGCACCGACACCAACGGCTCGATCCGCGTGCCGTCATCTTTCTGTGGCATCTGGGGCCTGAAACCCACCTACGGCCGCCTCTCGCGTGGCGGCAGTTTTCCCTTTGTCGACAGTCTCGATCATATCGGGCCCTTCGCCCGCTCCGTCGGCGATCTTGCGGTTACCTATGACGTCATGCAGGGCCCCGACTCGCTCGACGCCGCCTGTACCTCCAGACCGACTGCCGCGGCCACCCCTCATCTTGACGACGGACTTGCCGGTCTCCGCGTGGCGGTGCTTGGCGGCTATTTCGGCCAAGGCGGAGAACACTGCGTGCATGCGGCCGTCGACACGATCGCGAGCGCGCTCGGCGTCACGCAACGCCTGGAACTGCCGGTCCCGGAACTCGCCCGCGCCGCCGCCTACCTGATCACGGCCACCGAGGGAGGTCGCCTTCACCTCGACCGCCTGCGCACCCGCGCGGCGGACTTCGATCCGCCCATACGCGACCGGTTGCTGGCCGGTGCCCTGACTCCTGCCGCCTGGTATCTGCAGGCGCAGAAATTTCGCCGCTGGTGGCAGGAGCAGATGCGCGAGCTCTTTCGCCACGTCGACGTCTTGCTGGCTCCCGCCACCCCGCTTGCCGCACCGCTGTTCGGACAGGATACCTTTACCTTCGCCGGCCGGGACGTCCCGCTCCGAGCGAGCATCGGTCTTTTCACCCAACCAATCTCCTTCATCGGCCTGCCGGTCGTCGCCGCTCCAGTGCACTCGGTCGGCCCGCTGCCCGTCGCGGTGCAGCTGATTGGTGCGCCCTGGAGCGAAACATCTCTGCTGCGCGTCGCTCGCGTGCTCGAACAAGCCGGCGTCTGCGCCGCCCCGATCGCGTGTCCTTCGCCATGAAACCCACCGGCACTCTCACCCTCGCGGCCGAACCCTACGCCTTTGCGTTCAACCCGTCGGCTTGCGCGCTGCTCATCATCGACATGCAGCGGGACTTTCTCGAACCGGGTGGCTTCGGTGCCTTGCTGGGCAACGACGTATCCATGTTGCGCCGGACCATCGCCCCCAACCAGGCGTTGCTCGCCGCGTGGCGCGCCGCCCGTCTCCCCGTCCTGCACACGCGTGAAGGCCACGAGCCGGGTCTGTCCGACCTGCCTCCTTCCAAGAAAATCCGGGGCCGCGGTCCGGCCTGCATCGGTGATCCCGGTCCGATGGGTCGCATCCTCGTCCGCGGGGAACCCGGTCATGCCATCATTCCCGAACTGGCCCCGCTGCCGGGTGAGGTCGTTATCGACAAGCCCGGGAAAGGAGCCTTCTGGTCCACCGACATCCACGCGATTCTGCAGGCGAAACATATCCGCCAACTGGTTGTGACCGGCGTCACCACCGAGGTCTGCGTGCACACCACCGTGCGCGAGGCCAACGACCGCGGCTACGACTGTCTCGTCCTGGCGGACTGCACGGGCTCCTACTTTCCTGAATTCCATGCCGCGGGCCTGGGCATGATCAAGGCCCAGGGCGGCATCTTCGGCTGGGTCAGCGACTCCGCCAACCTCCTCCCCGCCCTCGCCTCCTTGCAAGCTTCCCCCTCATGACCGCCCTCACCAAACCTAAACTCTGGGTTCCCGGAGACTGGAACGCCTTCTTCGGCTTCGGCACCAATATCCTCGTCAACGTTCTCACGCTCACCGGACTCCTCCGGTTCGTGCTCGGGTTCCCCGACGAACTGGTCTTCGGCCGCATCCTACCGGCAGTCGGTCTCATGCTCTGCCTGTCCACCTGCTACTACGCGTGGCTCGCCTACGACATGGCGCGCAAAACCGGGCGCGCCGACGTGTGCGCGCTGCCTTCCGGTCCGGGCGTGGGGCACATGTTCATCTGCGTTTTTGTGGTGATGCTGCCGATCAAGCTCCACACCGGCGACCCCATCAAAGCCTGGGAAGCCGGCCTCACCTGGGTGTTTATCCAGAGCATCGTGCTGGTGATCGGTGGTTTCATCGGCCGCTGGGTGCGCAAGGTCACACCGCGGGCCGCCTTGCTGGGCACACTCGCCGGCGTCTCCATCACCTTCATCTCGATGCGGCCGGCGCTGCAGATGTTCCTCACGCCGGCCATCGGTCTCGTCTGCTTCGCCATCCTGCTCGTGAACTGGTTCGGCGGCGTGAAATATTTCCGCGGCCTGCCCGCGGGCTTCATCGCCATGTCGGTCGGGGCGCTCGTCGCATGGGGCTCCAACCTGTTCGGCCTGAACTACGGCGGACTTTCCCTCGGCGGCCTGGCCCGCTCCTTCACCCATTTCGGTTTCAGCGTACCGCTCCCGGCATTCAGCCATGTGTTCTCGGGATTTGAATACCTCGGCGTGTTGCTCATCACGGCCGTCCCCTTCGGCATCTATGATCTCGTCGAGGCCATCGACAACGTCGAGAGCGCCGCCGCCGCCGGAGATAGTTTTCCCACCACCCGCGTCCTCGTCGCCGACGGGGTGTGCAGCATGATCGGCTGCCTGATGGGCAATCCGTTCATCCTCGCGGTGTACATCGGGCACCCGGGTTGGAAGGCCATGGGGGGCCGGGTTGGCTACTCGTTCGCCACCGGCGTCATGGTGATTCTCCTCTGCTGGCTGGGCATCGTGCCGGTCATGCTCGCCCTGATCCCCGTCGTCGCGATTCTGCCCATTCTGCTCTACATCGGGTTGCTCATCGGTTCCCAGGCCTTCCAGGAAACGCCGGGCCGGCACGCGCCAGCCGTGATCCTGGCGCTGGTTCCCAACGTCGCCGCCTGGGCGCTCGGCCAGGTCAAGGGAACTCTCAACGCCGCCGGTCTGAGCTCGGTCGACGAGGCGATGCACGCCAAACTCGCCGGCGAAGGCGTGCTGCTCCACGGTTTGGAGATCCTCGGGGGCGGCGCCGTGCTGACCGGACTCACCCTCGCGGCCACCGCCGTCTTCATCATCGAACGCCAACTGTGGCGCGCGGCGGCTTTTGCGGGTGCGGCCGCCGTGCTCACCTTCTTCGGCTTCATGCACGGTGAGCGGATCGGCCTGGCCCAGTCACCGTCCATCGCCGCCGGTTACGTGTTCGTGGCCCTCTTCCTGGCCGCCTGCGCCAAGTTCTCCGGCGTGACTCCGCTGCGGCCCGCCACTCCGGCCCACTCCTGACCGCCGAGCATCGGGTGATTTGCGCCGGGGCACTCGACCAGCTCAATCTGCGCACGTCCGCCCTCGCAGACTTGCTCGCACCGACTCCCTTGGTCGAGTACGCGCAGCGCGAACACACTCTTCTCGTTGGGTGACGGTCTTCCCCGAAAATCGGTCAGAACCTTGGGTTGCCAGCTTCCGGGTTGGTTTTCTAACCGATTAACGGACTGTCACTAAGATCCGTTTCATGAAAATGAATCTTTACATATCATCAAATACAGATGTTTTGATTTCTAAGAATGCCACCCGATCTACCCATCTCTGCTCTCTTGGCGAAACGAGTCCCGTTGCGGTCCATCGAATTTTTCCCGCCCAAGGATGACGCCGGAGTCGAGGCCTTGCGCGCGACCGCCACGGTGCTGAAACGGATCAGTCCCGATTTCGTGTCGGTCACCTACGGCGCCGGTGGCAGCACGCGCGAGCGCACGGCGCAAGTCAGCCGTTTGCTCCGCCAGGAAATCGGTTTCACCGTCATGCCGCATCTCACCTGCGTCGGACACACCCGCGACGAGTTGAACGGCGTGGCCGATCAATTGCACACCGGTGGCTACCGCAACATCATGGCCCTCCGCGGCGATCCGCCGAAGGGGCAGACCGAGTTCGTGCCCTACCACGATGGCTTGCGTTACGGCAGTGACCTCGTGGCCCTGCTGAAGGCACGCCATCCGGACTTCTGTCTGGGCGTCGGTGGTTATCCGGAGAAACACCCCGAGGCCTCCTCGCCCGATGTCGATCTCGCCAACCTCAAGCGCAAGGTGGACGCGGGTGCGGACTTCATCACGACCCAGCTCTTTTTCGACAACGACGTCTACTACCGTTTCGTCGACCGCTGCCGCGCTGCCGGCATCACGATCCCGATCATCCCCGGCATCATGCCCGTGCTGTCCCTGAAGCAGATCACCCGCTTCACCGAAATGTGCGGCGCCACCCTGCCCGCCCGCCTGATCAAGCGCCTGGAAGCCGCTGGTGATCACCCCGAGGTGGTCGAAGCCCTCGGTATCGAGTGGGCCCTCACGCAGATCCGCGCCCTCCTCGACCACGGTGCCCCTGGCTATCACCTCTACATCATGAACCGCGCCAAGAGCGCCCTCGCGCTCGCCGCCGGCCTCGTGGCCTGACCGCCCGACCCGCTTACTCGGGGAACGCAAACCCCGGTGAAACCCGCCTGACCTGGTATGCGTTGCCGCTCTCGACGGAACGGTAGCTCAAGGCGTTGACCTCGAAACTGCGCACTTCGTAGACGTCCCAAAAATAGGCCTCCCCACCCGGCGCCTGTTCAACCACGCCGTTCCGGAGCCAGCCCTTGGTCAGCGTGATGATGAAGTTCGCGTTCACGCCCCACTCCCCGACCTCGGTCTGCTCTTCAACCCTCCCGGAACCGTGCCTGGTGCGAAACGTGATTTCGAAGGTACCATCCGGCGCCCGGCGCATGATCCACTGCACCTGACCGCCCTCCGCCGTCGGCTGATCGCCATACCACCACCCCACCAACTGCTCGCGCCGCACTTCCACATAGCGCGGAGTGTCCGGCTTGAACTCCGTCACAACCGGCCCCGCAGCCGTCTCCGTCGCCGGACGTTCCGGCGACGCGCAGCCCGCCAACAAGATAACCGGGATGATCAAACCAGAGAGAAAGCGCATGGGGATTTGTTCGCAGTAGCTTGCGAAGCGCGCCCCGAACGCGCGAGCCCAGAGTAGGTCTTAAACCGAACCCAGGCAAACCGCCCTAACCACAAACTCCACCGGGCGGCACCGAGCAAGGCATGGAGTCAGAAGGCGAAAAGCTGAGACGCAGCACCAACCGGTGATACCGTCAAAAACGCCTCCGCTTATGAATTCCCGTCTGAACCGCTGTGACCATCGGTGAAAGCCGTGGTCAAACTACATCGTTCCGTAACCCAAATTTCTCAACCGCGAGAGAAACGAATCGCACAAATAATCACCGATCAAACCGATCCTGCGGAAGACGTAGTCTGAAGCATTCGCTGAGGATGTGAAAGGTGTTCGGCATACCAATGCCTCAAATTCGTGGAAATTCCTGCCATTCGTGTCTCCGACTGCGTTAGTTGACTGATCCTAGGCCCCCTCCTGCCGGCGGTTAGCCGGCACCCGGAACCCAGCGGCGGGCACGATCAGACACCGCCACACGGGCAACGATTCCTCCCACCGTGGAATGCTTCTGGTGCACACCGCCCCTGCTCCGTTCCCGCCGTTTCCTCCTGTGCAAATCTTGTCACTCCAACGCACCCCGCAAAGCCGGGCTTGCGATTTTTCGGCGCGGGATTCCCATTCGGCGGTTCAACCCAATGCGACTGCCCTTCCGTCCCCTCGCCCTGCTTCCGCTTATCGCCCTCGCCTGTTCCGGCCTCTGCGCCGAGGAGGTGCAGGTCCTGCCAACCATGGCCGTGACCGGCGCCGCCGGCCTGCCTTCGGTCCAGCCGACCTTGGTCAGCCTGGCTCCGGCCCCCGATCCGGCCGCCGGACTCGCCGAGGTCGCTCGTCGCACCGCCGGCTTCACCGTCAGCGATGCCGGCGCCCGCGGCTTTGGCCTGATCACGTCGCTCCGCGGCTTGGCCAACACACCGTTCTTCGGCGACTCCTCCGCCCCCGTCTATCTGGACGACATCCCTCTCGCGAGCGCCTTCACCTTCCCCACCGACCTCTTCGATTTTCCCCAGGTCGCGGTGTATCGCGGTCCGCAAGCGGCCACGCTGTTCGGTCGGGCCGGCGATGCTGGCGTGATCCAACTCGTCAGCACGCGGCCGGGCAACGGCACGATCGCCCGCGCCCATCTCGCCGCAGGCAACTATGGTTTCTACACCTTGGGGGCCTCGGTCCAAAGCGCCTCGAGCGAGCAGGCCGACGTCTCCGCCGGCCTCAGCGTGAGCCAGCGGGACGGTTACATCCGCAACACCACACTCAAGCAGGACGTCGATTCCCGGAAATCCGTGTCCGGCCGCGTGCGCCTCAACTATCGTCCGGCCGAGGGCACCGCTCTCTCCTTTCATGTCATCGGCCAGCAGGCGCGCGACGGGGCTCAGGCCCTTGTGCCCTTGGGCGGACCCTTCTTCACGGTGGCCCGGGGCAAGGAAGGTGAATCCGACACGGACTTTGCCGCCGCCGCGATCGGGGTGACCCGCAAGCTCGACACCGGCACGCTCAGCGCCACGACGAGCTGGTCAAAATGGGAGCTGTCACCCTACTCCAACCGGCTCGTGGTGTTCGGCGGGGCCGATTTTGATTCCGTGGTCAACCAGGCCCAGCGCAGCTTCTCCGAGGAAGTGCGCTACGTCAGTGAGCGTTGGTCGGCCGGCGCGTTCTGGTCCGACTCGCGCACGACCGGCGGCGCCGACCGCATCTTCAGCGGCTTTCCCATCGAGCGTTCCGCCTTCCGGACCGACGCCGAAAACCTCGCCATCTTCGGCCGCGCACTCTTCCACCCGGTCGAGGCGTGGACGCTCGCGCCCGGACTGCGCGCCGAGCGCACGGCCAAGAAATTCACGCGCACGGAAACAATCCCGGCCAACGCCGTGTTGCACCGCGATGACGCCTGGACCGCGCTCCTGCCCAGCGTGTCGGCCACGCGCCGCCTCGACGAGAGCACCAACCTGACCTTCACCGTGGCGAGCGGCTTCAAGGCCGGCGGCTATTCTGCCTACACGGGTCGCTCCGATCTCGCCGGCTTCGGTCCGCAGCGCAGCTGGACCCTCGAAGCCGCCTACGCCACCGCCGTGCCCGCCTCGCACCTTACTTACACGGCCCGGGCCTATGCCTCGCGCGTGACCGGTTATCAGATCGAGCGCTCCTTCGCGGTGCCCAATTCTTTCAGCGACGAGTATCTCGTCGTGAACGCCGGCGAGGCGCGCGTGCTGGGCTTCGAGCTGGAGTCGGTCTGGCAAGCCACGCGGGACGTCACCGTGACGGTCGCGGCCTCAATCAGCCACGCGACGCTGCAGGATTTCACGGATCCGTTCACGGGCAGCAACTACTCGGGACGCCGCGCGCCCTACGCCCCGACCGGCAACGGCTCGCTGCGCGTCGATTACCGTCCGGCGAGCGGCTTCTTCGCCGGCGCCGGCCTCACCTGGACCGGTACGACGCACTATGATGAGCAGGAAACAGCCTTCCTGTCGCAGCGCGCCTACACCCTCATCGAGGCGGACGCCGGCTACGCCTTTGCCCGGGGCGAAGTGCGGCTCTTCGGCCGCAATCTCGGGGACAAACGGTATTACATTTCCATCACCCCCGGCGTCGGCCACGGCACCCCGGGCGCCCCGTTGACGTGGGGCGGCGAGGTCAGCGTGCGCTGGTGATCCACCGGACCACGCGGCGGTTTGACCACCCAAAGCATTTCGCCGACGGTGGGTCCGCCGGCGACCTTCCGCCTGATCGCTCGGTGATTGGTTTCGAGGCCGCTGAACGGAGTTCCTCGGGCGTTGGCGATGGGTCGCGATGCCCCACCGAGGATGCCGGGCGCAGCGGATCCGGATTAGCCTCGCCAATAATTTCCACGGGGCTAATTTTTTGCGGGCAAAGCAACCTAACATGGAGACCAAGCAACAAATCGTCACCGACTGGCTGCCGCGCTACACGGGCGTCGCCCTGAAGCAGTTCGGCCGCTACATCCTCCTCACCAATTTCGACCGCTACGTCGAACTCTTCGCCCAGTGGCACCGCGTGCCCGTGCACGGCCGGCACAAGCCCATGCTCAGCGCCACGGCCGGCAACATCTCGATCATCAACTTCGGCATGGGCAGCGCCACGGCGGCCACGATCATGGACCTGCTCAGCGCCATCAACCCCAAGGCGGTGCTGTTCCTCGGCAAGTGCGGCGGCGTGAAACACCGCGCCCGCATCGGCGATCTCATTCTGCCCATCGCGGCCATCCGCGGCGAGGGTACGAGCAACGACTATTTCCCGCCGGAGGTGCCGGCACTGCCGGCCTTCGCGCTGCAGAAGGCCATTTCCACCACGATCCGGGACCACCAGCGCGACTACTGGACCGGCACGGTGTACACGACCAATCGCCGCGTCTGGGAGCACGACAAGGCTTTCAAGACCTACCTCAAGAAAATCCGCGCCATGGCGGTGGACATGGAGACCGCCACCATTTTCATCACCGCCTTCGCCAACGAAATTCCCGCCGGCGCCCTGTTGCTGGTTTCGGACGAACCCATGACCCCCCAGGGCGTCAAGACGACCGTGAGCGACAAGCAGGTGGACGAGCAGCACGTCATCTCCCACCTGCGCATCGGCCTCGATTCACTGAAGCAGCTCATCAACAAGGGCGTCACGGTAAAGCACCTGAAGTTCTGAGTTTCCCCAGACAGGTAGGGCGGACCGGGCCGGTCCGCCCTACCTGTCTGAACCATCCCCATGCTCTTCCGCATCAAAGGCGCGATCTCCAACTGCTACCTGCTCCTCGGCGAGCAAGTGGTGCTCGTGGACACGGGCGCGCCTGGCGACCTGAAGCGAATCCTCTCCGGTTTGAAGGCAGTGGGCGTCGCGCCGGCGCAGGTCGGGTTGATTCTGCTCACCCACGGTCACAGTGATCACGCCGGCTGTGCGGCGGAGCTCCGCCGGCGGACCGGAGCCAAGATCGCGCTGCACATCGGGGATGCCCCGCTCGCCCAGCAAGGCCGCAGCGGCGTGCTGGCCCCGATGGACACCATGGGCCGGGTTGTACGACCTTTCGTGGACGAACCCTTCGAGGCCTTTGAGCCCGACCTGTTGTTCCGGGATGGCTTTTCCCTGGAGGCCCACGGTGTGAAAGGCCGCGTGCTCGCCACGCCGGGGCACACTCCCGGATCCTCCTCGGTGGTGCTGGCCTCAGGCGAGGCCGTGATCGGCGACGTCCTGCGCGGGAGTTTCGTCTGGCCCAACAAATCCCGCCCCCACTGGTTTTGCAACGACCCGGAATCCAACCGGCGCAGCATCGTGCGCCTCGCCCGCGAAGGCCTCCTGCGCTGCCATCCGGGCAATTTCGGGAGTTTTCCCGGCACGGAACTCGGCCGCTACCTGCGCACCGATACCGGTGAGGTCATGGAATTATCCGGCGAGCCCGTGTAAGGCCGACCGCCCTCCGCCCGGGCCTGCCTCCGGATGCGGGGCGCGGCCCCCTCGCGTTCGTCGATGCGTTCGCGGGAACGGATCCGAGTCTGGATATGCCCGGGCAATGCAGTGGCAGCCCCTCGCCGAAGCAGAAGGCGTTCGCTGGCGGTGATGGGGATTTGGGAGCGAGCTTGCTCGCTCCCACAAAGCGCACGCAAGAAAGCCCCCCCGTCGCTTCTTTGCGTTATCTTATTGAGGGTCGCGCAATAGACTGACGGAGGAAGGAATAACTTTCACCCAATTCCCAACACACCCCGCCCGGGCGGGCACCCCTCTTTCTAGCCAAAAGCTGAGGTGGTCCGAGCAAGCATTTTTTTTGCGGATTTTAGGCGGCGGTGAG
>Ga0066420_1000014_pt1 | contig 70666 bp, 46 predicted proteins | sample LakWasMet28_LOW6_2_FD_59547 | JGI IMG/M metagenome (GOLD analysis project Ga0066420, IMG submission 59547) | Freshwater sediment methanotrophic microbial communities from Lake Washington under simulated oxygen tension - Sediment Metagenome 28_LOW6 | ecosystem: Environmental > Aquatic >... | reverse complement strand
AGGCCGAGCCGGGCTTTCTCGATCAGGTCGGGACTGATGCCCGGCAGCCAGTCCATGCCCGCCAGCAGTTGCGTCCGCAGCGCGAGGTTTGCGCCCGATGAATAGAGCAAGGCACCGCCCAGCAGGGCGCCGGCCAAACTGGCCAAGCAGGCATGCAGGGCGCGGCGCGGATTCGTCAGCACCATCCGGCTGGTGAGCGCATCGGGCACGATGAAAAAGCACGTGGCCTCGGCCAAGCCCCAGAAGAAGGCGAGCCACTGACAGCGCGGACCCTCAAAATTGGCCGGAAGGGATGCGCTCTCTTTCACCGGCGGGCGGACGCCTCGGCCAGCGCCCGACGGGCCCGGTTGTAGATGGTCAGGCAAAGCAAGGCTCCGACCGCGGCTTGGACGGCGGCCAGCCAAAGTCCGCCAGGCACACCCAGGCCAACCAACAGGGCAAGCAGTCCGAAAACGAAGGCCCGGTCGCTCTTGCCCATGGGCCCATCGTAGCGGCGGGTCGCCCCGATCTGCACGGCTACGACGCCGGTCATCTCACTGATAATGGCCAAAAGGGTGATCAGCACGATCAGCAGTGCGGAAAAATCCGGGACGAGCGCCAGCGGCAGGTAGAGCGCCGTATCGGCCAGTACGTCGCCGATCTCGTTCAACACGGCACCGAGACTCGACTTCATGTTGTGCTCGCGGGCCAGCATGCCGTCGATGGCGTTGAGCGCCATGCGCACGAAGAGAAATCCGGGCAGCACCAGCAGTGGCCAGCGCGCCGTGGGATAGAAACCGATGCAGGCGCCGACCGCGGCGGAGAGCAGGGCGGCGGCCACGGTCACCTGGTTGGCGGTGACCCCGGCCCGGGCGAGGCTGCGCGTGATCGGCCGGAGCAGATTTTGAAAGGCGGGCTTGATGTTGTAGATCGAGGCCATGGTGGAATCAGGTGTAGCAGTAGCGCACGAGGTGGAAGAACACCGGCGCGGCGAAGCAGAGTGAGTCGATGCGATCCATGACCCCGCCATGACCTTCAATCATCGTGCCGTAGTCCTTGACGCCGCGGTCGCGCTTGATGGCTGACATGACGAGTCCGCCGAAGAATCCCATCAGGGTGAGGAGAAACGAGAACAGCCCCGCCTGCCACCAGGTGAAAGGTGTCGCCCACCAGAGCGCGGTACCAATGGCGGTGGCGGAGAGCACGCCGCCCCAGAAGCCCTCGACCGTCTTGTTGGGACTGATGGTGGGCACGATGGCGTGTTTGCCGAAGAGTTTTCCCCAGACATATTGGAGCACGTCGCTGATCTGGACCACGAGGACGAAGAAGAGCAGCAGCTTGGCGTTCTGACCCTCGTAGTCTTTGATCTTGAGCGTGAGCAACGCGGGTACGTGGCTCACGCAGTACACGCAGATCATCAGGGCCCACTGGATCTTGGCCGTGCGTTCGAGAAAATGTTCACTGTCGCCCGCCAGCGCGCTCCGGGTGGGCACAAAAATAAAGGCATACACCGGAATGAGGATCGAGAAGAGCCCGTACCAGTCCATCGCCACGAGATAGTATTGCAGCGGCGTGATGATGAAGAATGCCCAGAAGAGAGTGCGATGGTCGCCGGCGCGGGTGGGGGTGAGCGTGATGAATTCCCGAAGGGCGAAGAAGGACATGAAGCCGAACAGGATCACCGAACCGAGACCGCCCGTGGCCAGGGCTACGCCAAAGACGGCGACCATGACCCACCACGCCTTCACCCGGGCGTCGAGGTTGGCGATGACCTTGTTCGGGCCGCCGGCCCGTCGTTTGAGGAAGAAGGTGATGGTGGAGGAGAGGGCGAGCAGGGCCACGATGCCGCCGACGAGCCAGATGAGTTCCTGATCGAGTTTCATGAGATTACTGGGCGAGCGACTGGATCGCGGCACGCGCCCGGTCCAAGAACGCGGCCTTGGTTTCTTCCGCGCCGAGTTGGATCGGCGGTCCGATCGACAGACTGCCGAGCAGCGGCACGGGCAGCATCTCGCCCTTGGGCAGAATACGGCTGAGGTTCTGCAGATAGATGGGCACCAGCGTGACACCGGGGCGGGCTCGCGCCACGTGGTAGAGGCCGGACTTGAAGGGATGGACGGCGCCGTCCGCACTCCGGGTGCCTTCCGGGAAAACGATCAGCGAGTCGCCGGCTTCGAGGGCGGCGACCATGGGGGCCAGCGGATTGTTGGCCACGGTCACGTGCTGGCGCTCAATCAATACGGCGTTGAAGAAACCGCCGGCGATGCGCCTGCGCATGGAGGACTTTTCCCAATAATCACGTCCGGCCACCGGACGGGTGCGGGCCCGCATTGCGCCGGGCAGGGCGGCCCAGATCGTGACGAAATCCAGATGACTCGAATGGTTGGCGAAGAAGATAACCGGACCGGCGGGCAGCGACTCGGCCGGGAACAGGCGAACACCGCAGATGATGCGGATGAGCCAGGCTGCAAAATCTTTGGACATGGGGCGCACCTGTTTGGTGGCCGAGCGTCCGGGGGCTGTCAAACGCAAGCCCGGGAGATCAATCAGCGCGCCGGACCAAGGCTAAAGCCGAGGTTCCGGACCAAAGTAAGGTCCGGCGCACTGAAAAGTGGTCTCTACTAAAGATAAAGGCCCGGGAGCCTTGCGGCTCCCGGGCCAAAATCGGGGGTGGGCGCTCGCCACGCGCTCTTTCCCATTCGCACAACATTGGGCGCCTCGCTTTCGCGGGCCGTGTGCTTCCCGACGCTACTCACCGCGGCATGCGATGGTCTCGGTCTCATAGCGGGACCGTCCCGGTCATTTCTGCTCCGGAATTTATCGAGTGAGGCCTCTCCGCCCGGTTCGGCGTCATCTGCCGATGACTCGCTCGCCGGACGGGTGTTGGCACGCCTGCAACAGTGCATTTCGCACCAGCACCTTGCCATGGGGACGGCCCCGGCTTTTGGCCGGGCGTTGGCCCCATGTAACGGGTCTGACCTCTTACCTCTCAGGTTGCTTTCGATTTGCAGTTGGGTGACGCGGTTTTACGCGCCGCCCCAATTAGGAGGTTTTGCGAGCTTTGCCAGACTCGCCCGCTCCCCGCTGCGCTGCGTCCCTTTCGCGCCCCGCCTTGTGGGCCGGGCCTTTTGGTGGGGTGGACCCACCGAAACACTGCGCTGCGTCCTGGTTATACAGTAGCAACCATAACCCTCTGGGTAACTGCATCGGTGACAGGGTCCGAAACTGACCCTGGACCTGACTCGGCTGGGACGCGGTTTCTAATGTCGCGCCTGGCCGCACAGCTCCTTTGTCGCATAACTGGAACGGCTGCGACGCCGTCCAGAGGAACTGGTGACATATGCCTGGGACGGCTCGCGCCGTCGAGGGGAGGGCGGCACCAGTTGCCACTCTCCTTTCCCCGGTTGCCCGGGATTATCCCAGTCGCGCTCTCGGCGGGTTTTTCAGGCCACCGCGCTGCGACTGTTCTATCAAGGAACGTGGAAAAGATGCGTCCGTTTTCGCGCAAAGTCACGGGGTAGTTCCTCCCAACTTATTCACCCGGAACTCACGATGGATTTGTCCGGGGGCCGGTGAATATCTTGTGCCGATCGGGTTGTTCGCCGGTTGTTCACATGTTCGACTGGCTGGCGGGAAGTGCGGCATTGCGGTGTTTGCTGTTCCTCAGACACAATCATTCATGCTACCCCGCATACTCCTGCAAATAGGCAGCGTGGTTCTTTTGGGCGTGCTGGCGGCCGTCTCCAGAGCTCTGCCGGACTCCGGCGAGGTTCATGTTTGGGAAACTCAGGAGATTATTTTCCGTGCGACGCAGGATTACGCCAATCCCTACGCTGACGTCGACTGCTGGATCGAATTGGTCGGACCGGGATTCTCAAAGCGGGTCTATTGCTTTTGGGATGGGGGAAGAACTTTCAGGGTTCGCTTTGTCGCCACGGCGCCGGGCGAATGGCGATGGCGCTCCGGTTCCAACCAGCCGGCCGATTCCGGACTCAATGGCGGCAGCGGCAAACTGAAGGCCGTCAGCTGGAGCGAGGCGGAACTGGCAGAGAATCCCAACCGCCGCGGCTTTGTGCGCGCCACAGCCAATGGTCACGCGCTGCAGTATGCCGACGGCACGCCTTTCTTCCTGATCGGTGACACCTGGCTGGCTGCTTCCACTTGGCGTCTGCCCTGGCGAGGGGCGCCGGCCACCAAGGATTACCTGCCGGCCAGCGGTATCAGCTTCGAGGAAGCGGTGGGCTGGCGGAAGCGCCAGGGGTACAATTCCATCAGCTTCATCGCCGCGTTTCCCAATTGGGACGCGGACGCGCATGGCGCCACGTTTGCCGATGCCAACGGGGTTTACCTGCGGAATGCCTGGGAGAAATTTGGCACCTGGGCACCCAACGCCACAATCTCGACCGCGGATGGCGCGACCACGACCGCCAAGGACATGCCCGACGAGGACGGGAACCGGCCTTTCGCCATGATGGCCGGGCGCGAAGATGGTCTCGCCGACTTTGATCGCCTCAATCCCGCCTATTTCCGCAGCCTCGATCGCAAGATGCGCCATCTCGCCGGGGAAGGCTTTGTGCCGTTCCTCGAGACGGTACGCCGGGATAACTGCCCGTCCTGGAAGGCCTACTTTGATTTCAACGTCTCCTATGGCCGCTTCGTCCAATACCTCATTGCCCGCTACGGTGCCTATAATCTCGTCTTCAGCGGCATCCACCTCGATTGGATTCCGAAGAACTACAGCCTCACGGGGGAAGAGTTCAACGCCGCCCTGACGCAGCACTGGAGAACCTATGGTCCGTTGCCATTCGGGCAGCCCTACACGACCCTGATCGACAGCTCGACCTACAAGGTCTTCGGCCATGGGGAGAGCGCGCCCTGGCTCACCATGCACACGGTGGGCAACAAGCCGCGCAACCACGCGATCTATGCGTCGCTGGAGGAGATTTTCCAACTCAAGCCGGCCTATCCCGCGGCCAATTTGGAGCCCTACTACACCGGGTGGAATCACGCCATCAACCGACCGGGCGGCGAGACCCCGGCCGAGAACTCCGACCGCGACAACTATTTTGCCCGGGCCATGATGTATGGGTCGGTCCTGTCCGGCGGGCTCGCCGGACACGTGCATGGAACGGCGGCGTACGACCTCACGAGCACCGGCGAGCCCGCTGGCTGGCGGCCGCATGTCTGGACCGCGCTCCGTTATGACTCAGGCGCGCAGATGAAACACCTCCGCGATTTCATCCTCTCCGCGGGGGGCCGCTACCAGGAGCTCCAACTCGCCTCGGCCGACATTTCGACGCGGGCCGGGGCAAACCCGCGGGACGACGGGCTCGACGGCTGGGCTTTCATGATGCGCACCCCGGGCCGCGACCTGGCGTTCGTCTACCTCGAGCATGATGCGGGCCGGCCGAGCCTCCGGGGTTTTGTCGGTGGCGCCCGCTATCGTTGGACCTGGTTTGATCCCCGCACCGGCCACTGGGCGCTGCCGGTCGAGTTGGCCGCGGCGGCGGACGGCACGCTTGAGACTCCGCCGCCCGCATTCGACCGGGACCTTGAAATGGGCGACTGGGCGGCCCAGGTCAGGCTGATTCCCTGAGCAATGCACCCGAACAACTGGCGCCAGCAGAACTGGTCGGGTCATGTCACCTTTGGGGCGGCCCGTTTTCACCGGCCCACGACGGTGGCGGAGATCCGGGAAATTGTCCGCCGGGCGGACCAGATCCGGGTGATCGGATCACGGCACTGCTTTAACGACATTGCCGACACCACCGGGGACCTCCTCTGGCTCGGAAACCTGGACATGCCGGTCCTGATCGACCTGGAGCGGCGCACGGCCACGGTTCCGGCTGGGATGACTTACGAGACGCTTGGCCCGCAGTTGCACGCCGCCGGCTTTGCCCTGCCGAACCTGGCCTCGCTGAACCACATCTCGGTCATCGGGGCCTGCAGCACGGCCACGCACGGCTCGGGCAATGCGCTCGGCAATCTGGCCACGGCGGTGTCCGGGCTGGAAATGGTCACCGCCAGCGGCGACCTCGTCGAACTCACCCGGGAGCGCGATGGCGACACCTTTCGCGGGGCCGTCGTCGCCCTGGGCGCGCTCGGGGTGGTGACGAGGGTGACGCTCGACCTGGAGCCGGCCTATCTGGTGCAGCAGGACTGTTACGAGCGGCTGCCTTTTCCTGAGCTGCACGCGCACTTCGACGGGATCACCGCGGCCGGATACAGCGTGAGCCAGTTCCTGACCTGGCAGCACGACTGGGTGGAGACGGTGTGGGTGAAACGCCGGGTGCCTGACCTGGTCCCCGTGGTTGTGCCCGGCAGCCTGTTTGGTGCGGTGCTGGCCTCGGCCCGGCCGTCGGGCGAGCCGCCGGCCGACCGGACCCTGACGCCCTTTGCCCGGCCCGGGGCGTGGTACGAGCGGCTGCCGCACTATGTGCTGCATGATCCCGCCGTGGGCCACGAATTGCAGAGCGAATACTTTGTGCCGCGGCGGCAGGCGCAGGAGGCGTTCCGGGCGATCGCTACTTTGCGGACGGAGCTGGCTCCCATTCTTGGGCTGTCAGAGATCCGCACGATCCGGGCGGACGACCTGTGGTTGAGTCCGGCCGCCGGGGAGGATGTGGTGGGCATTCATTTCAACTGGCTGAACAAGTGGGAGGGGGTCGGGCCATTCCTGCCGATCCTGGAGGAGGCGCTGGCACCCTTCGGCGCCCGCCCGCATCTCGGCAAGCTGTTTGACCTGGGCCCCGCCCGCCTGGCGGCGGTCTATCCGCGCTGGCTGGATTTTGGCCGCCTGGTGCGGCGATTCGACCCCGCCGGCAAGTTCGCGAACCGGTTCGTGGAAAAGTATGTGCTGGGCTGTTAATACGACGGAGGCCGGCTGGGGCTGGCGACCGCAATAGTCCGAGCAGGGGATACGTATTCATACGGATGAGCAGGCTTTGCTCTGGCGAAGGGTGGGGCTTCGCAGACAGTGTCAGACGGGCGCCATGGATCTACCGACCCACTGGCCCGTCCCGCTCCTTGCACACCATGATCACAAATCCCCGTCCAACCCGCCCCCGGTGGTTCTTCCTGCCAGGATTTTCACTCGGCTTGCTGCTTGGCGCAGCTCCCCTGGTTCCCGCCGCCGCACCGGCCAATCTGCCTGCGGCAGTCTTCACCGATAGTTCGGCCGCGGGATTGGCCGGCACGAAGCGCGTGGCCATCACCAGCGTGATGGTGTCATTCCAAGTCTCTACTTCGCACCGGACTGACACCAATGGAATATTGGCCAACAAGAGCGACACCGAGGCCAAGATGGTCTGGCCAACCGCGGACAACGCCGAACTCGGTGCGATCACGGATGAAATTTACGCGCAGTTGCAGGCGGACCTGACCGCCCACGGGTTTGAAGTCGTGCCGCAGGCCACCGTGCTGGCGAGTCCCACTTACCAAAAAATCGCCAAGCTGGCCGGATTCAAAAACTTCTCGAAATATGGCAACATGGAGGGCGATGTCATGTTGGTCGAGGCGAGCGGCCTGACGCCCTATGTGCCGTTCTCCCTTGAGGTCGGCACGTTTCCCTATCCGTTCAAGGGCGTGATCAAGGGCTGGTCTTCCAAGGATACCGGCGGGCTCACGGCCAACAGCACTTACTACACCGCCGACCTGCCGAAGCTTGAGGTGGAACTCGCCAAGGAACTCAACGCCCACGTCGTGAAGGCGACTTATCTCGTCATGCTGGGCTCGGCCAAGGCCGGCACCGAGGGCCGCATGTTCCGCGCGGGATCGGCCCACAGCGGCTCTTCGGTAACCAACACCCACACGGCGAAAATATTTCCGCAGGTTGGCCTCCGCGCCACCCACACGCGCATCGCCTTCCGCACGCCCACGGGAAATCGCAAAGGCCAGACGACTTCCCGCGCCAAACCGGTGCCGGCCAAAGACGGTGACGTGGTGGTCACGCTCGGCCAGCCGCTGCTCGGCGCGACGGATCTGTTTTCGTTCACCTCGGCTTCCGAAGGCAAAGGATTCTGGGGCGTCGCGCCCGGGGCCGATATGAAGTTCACTTTCACGGCCACCCTCACCGAGCCCAAGGCGTATCACGACGAGGTCGTCGCCATGGTGAAGGCCGCGCAGAAGGATCTGCTCGCGTTGGTGAAGCAGTAAGCCACGCTTTTTCCCCGTGGAAATGAGGCACGGCGCCAGCGCCGGCCCTCCGTCACCATCCGTACGATGAAAAAAATCCTCCTGTCCCCCGTGCGGATTCTGCTGCTCGCAACCTTGCCCGCCGTCCCGATCGTAAGTCAGGCGGCGGACTGGACCGACAAGAACGGGAAACGGATCTACATTTCCGAGGATTTCCAGGCGGCGCAAAACGCCCAGTCCCGGGCCTCACTGGAGGCTTACCGGAAGAACGCGCAGGGAGTCTCGGGCCCAAGCGAAGCGGGCCCGTTGGATTTGTGGCTGCGCGAGTTGCAGGCGAAAGAAGATGCGAGACTGAAGACCGAACAGGAGGCGAAGGACAAGCAGTTGGCCGAGAAGCGCCAGCAGGCGGAACGGGAGAGAAAGCAGGTGCAGGCCGCGCTTGAAGAGCGCCGACGGCAGGAACGCGAGGATGCGCAGATCGTGGTGGTGGGGGGGCAATTCATGACGGGCAAGGCCGCCCGGTTGGCCCGCGAGGCGGAGATTGTCCACTCCGCCGAGAAAAAATTGGCGGATGACAAGGCGGCTTTTGACAAGATATATGGGCAGCTCATTCGGACTGCCAACGCCGCGCTCGAGGCCCGGAATAGTGGAACCAAGTTTGTGGTGGCGGCCGATGCCGAACCCATCGCACAGGCACTGGTCACGGACTCCTACGAAGGCAAAAGGATTTCTGCCCTGAATGAGATCAAAGGCACGCAAGCGGCGCTCTATTACGTCGGGATGGACATGTACCGGGAGTGTGATTTGTCGCAGACCAGTCTCACCGGGATCTCCTGCACCGCGGGCGCCCTGGTGGGGCGGGGTCGGATATTCGTCGACCGGTTTTTGGCGCAATGCGCGGACCGAAGTCACCCCGCCAACCGACCGGGCAATAAAGGGGCCTACGGTTTCGAGGAAGGATGGACCGCATTGGCCTGCGCGCTCGCGACGCCGGACGATAAACTGGATGGGGAACAACGTCGCCTGGCCGTGGCCCTGCTTGCGGAGGTAATCAAGGGCCGCCACGTTGATGACTATGCCGATGTTTGGGATGAAGCCGTGGCGGCGTTACTGGTTGCCGCTGCGCGTCAGGCTCCCGAGTTGGCGCAAGCGTCAGCGATAACGCAAAGGTATATCCCGATCCTCAGGGAAAGCTCCTGGAATTACAGCTTCTTCACCTATCCGGCGCCGGTTGCAGGAGCGGCTCCCTTGGTGCCCACCGAACTCAATGCTCAAGTATGGTGGGGACTGGCTACGCGGCTGGTTTTATCTGATCGAGCGGCCTATCCCGGCCTTTGGTTTGCCCAGGTGCGCGCCGTGCTCGAAGGCAAAACGGGATTCAGTCTGTCCGTCGCCGCCCACCAAACCCTGCAGCAGGCCCTGGACGGTTGGTGCAACCGGGCCCAGGTTTCGCCGTGGTTGCGGCAGGCGCTGCAGGCGGACTTTGACCTGACCTGCTCGATGCCTGAGGGGAAAATCGCGGAAAACGATCCGCGCGCCGCGAAGCTGAAAGCACTGTGGTATTGGGACTGCCTCATCCGGGATCACGACGAGACGGCGTTGGTCGGGGAAAGGATTAAGGATCTGGCCAACGAAGACCCTTTCCATTCCGGGGTGACGGGATTTCTGCTCCACGCCGGAGCCCCGGCCATGGAGCGATACATCACGGCAGTTACAACGGCCGTCCGGGGTGAGCCCGATGGTCTGGCCACCTGGACGGCGATCCAGGAATTGACCAATTTCCGGGTGGCAGTGGGTGAAAAACTCCCGGACCTCGGGATCTCTCCCGCGGCCTGGCGTCGGCTCGTGATCGCGGGCGAAGCCTCCCGGCAGCTGAACGCCCGGTGGCAGTGGAATGATCCGAGAAGGGATGAAGCGCCGACGATGGCCCGGATAAAACGCATCCGGCAGGAAATCCTGGGGGAGTCAGCCGATGAATTAAAGCTCCCGGAATATTCCCGTGAACCAGCGGATTTCGTGCGGTCGCTGCTCCTGCTGACCGAAGGCGGACTGATCCCCGAAGCCCGGCCCGTGGTGAAAAAACTGCTGGAGAACAAGGAGGGCGTGACCGATCCGACCACCGTGTGGCTCATCGTCCGAATCCTCGGCATGGAACTGGGCGAATGGGCGCAGGTTGGCACGTGGCTGGACGATGACCGCCGCCGGCCGAAAGACCGCAGCAATCCGCTCTATTTGCCTTACCTCGTCGCGATCATCGCGCGGGAACATGCGACCGGCTATTGGCACAAAACGAAATTCGACCCGCTGGCGCAGCCTGCCAATGACACCGAACGGATCATGCACGAGGCCATCGGCGAACTGGCGGTCGAACTGGCGGACTCCGAAGCGTATGAATCCTACACGGACGCGCAGCGGCGGCCCTTCCTTTTCCTGCGGTTGCTTGAGCCGCTCACGGCGGAACCCGGGGTGCGGTCTTTGCTCGCCCACGCCATGGTGGGTGGGGCCCAGCGCATTCACTCCGCGGCCCTGGCTTACCACACGGCCACGGGCACCGATCGCGAATACGCGATGTCTGGCATTGTCTACCCGCCGACTTACCGGGTGATTGAGCTGGCTGCGCTTACTTTGGACTGGAAGGAAATCTCCCCGGATTTACGAGTCGTCGCGGCCAATCTCCTGATTGATTTTACTTCGGACTATTCGGACAAGCACGGGCTCTTTGCCGTGCTCGATGGACTCGTTACGGGTGAATCTGATCGGCTGGCTGATCCGGTGGCTTACCTGGCCGGGCAATTCAGCGGTCAAACCGAAGAGGAGTATGCCAGCCAACGTCGCGCGCTGCTTCGCGTCGCGAAACGCCCCAGGGGTTCGCTGCATACCGCCGCTCCCTGGGATTCGATTCCGAGTGTGGCGGCGAGAGATGTCCTCCCACCGCCTGAGGCCACGCTCGCGGCGACCACGGCGTTTGAGTCCGCCGCCGTCGGTTCGCCGGAACGGGCGAAACTGGCTGAGACCTTGGTGAAGGTGCAACTGACGGCCGATCTCGAAAATCCGTTCGAGCGCTCCGCCGAGAAGACGCTTTATTCGGCGGCGAGCAACCACACGGATGATGGCGTGGCCGCGTTGGCTTACGCGACGTTGATTCGCCGCGAGCACAACGAGATTCCCTGGGCCTATCCACCGGCTGCCCGGCTAGTCACGGATTTGAGGAGCTTGTCCGCATTCAGCTTTCGCGAAAAAGAGAATGACTGGTATACCCGGAGTCGCGAAGCAAATGGCTTCGCCGCACTCGTGCTCGCCTATCAGAAAAAGGTTCCCGGTGCCCGGACTCGCTTGATCGAACTCTATGATCCCGCCCTGGGGGACGAGACCCGCTTTGCACTCGGCAGCGAATCCCGCTCGTTACGCGATGATGACAGCAGTGGCTTCGCGCAGATCGGCTCGCGCGCCCGCCTTGCCGCCGTTGGCACCAAGGACGCGGCCAGCTGGCTGCAACGGGTGACCGCGCTCCCGTCGGCCGAGGACGAGGCCGGACTTACCGCGCTTTATATCAATGCCGTCCGGGCCCATGCGCAGCCGGAAGTCATTACGACCGAACTGCTGCGCATGGTGCGGCAGGATACCGCGGGCAATGCTGAACGCGTCGCCCTGCGCACGTTGATTGGCGATGCCGATGCGCCACGTTTTTTCGGGTCCGCCTGGCGCGACGACAGTCCGAGTCCGTTTAAGTCCGCTTGGATGCTGGCGATCCTCGACCTGACGGCGGCGCAGCAACTCCCGGTGCCGGAGGATGATTATTCCAGATCGCTTGAAGCGGAGTCGGCGAAACTTCTCGCGTCAGCCCCGGAAGGCACCGACGTGTCGGAGGAAATCATGGCTAAAGTGAACGACATCGCCCAGGAACTGTGGAATCATCGCAACGCATACCGTCAGAAAAACATGTACGAACGCATGGACGGTCTCTCGCCGAAGAGTGCGATGTTGCTCGCGTTTTCCTCCGACCGTACGACCTCGGAGCTCGCTCGGACTATCGTCAATGATGCCCCCAGCGGGTTCATCGGAAATCTCGTGGAATCCGCCGTCGAAAAAGACCCATCGCTGGAAACATTGCTCCGCCGCTACCGCAGCAGCGCCGTCGTCTGGAAGCCACTAACCGCTGAGCACTGGGCGCTGCTCGCCGAAGGCCGGCTCTGGCCGCTGCCGGTAGGCATCAGCGAAGCGGAGTAGGCGGCAGGGTAGGGAGTTGCCTGAGGGTCGAGGCTTAGCCTTGCGCTGTCACCTCGGTCGGGCTCAATCGACCGATCCATGCCCGCACCACGCGAACTGCCCATCTATGAACTGGAGGACCGCATCGTCGCGGCCGTGCGGGGGCAGGGGCGCCTGATTGTCCAGGCGCCGACGGGGTCGGGCAAGTCCACCCAGGTGCCGCAGATGCTGCTGAACCGGGGCTTGTTGGGTGAAGGCGAGGTGGTCGTGCTGCAGCCGCGGCGGCTGGCCGCCCGCATGCTGGCGAAGCGCGTGGCGGAAGAGGTGGGCACCCAGCTCGGCAATCTGGTCGGCTATCAGATCCGGTTGGACTCAAAGATTTCCAAGGCCACGCGCATCCGCTTTGTGACCGAGGGCATTCTGCTGCGACAGATGACCTTTGATCCCGCCCTGCGCGGCATCAGTGCGATTGTTTTCGACGAGTTTCATGAGCGCCATCTTTACGGGGACATTTCGTTGGCGCGGGCCCTGCAGATCCAGCAGAAGCAGCGGCCGGAGCTGAAACTCATCGTGATGTCCGCCACGCTTGATGCGGTCCAGCTGCAGGGTTACCTCGCGCCATGTGAAGTGCTGACCTCGCAGGGGCGGACGTTCCCCGTGCGGATCGAATACCTGCCGAAAACGGTGGATTTTGAACATGACCCGGTGTGGACCGTGGCGGCCCGCGAATGTGAACGCGTGGCGGCGCAGACGCAGGGGGACATCCTCGTGTTCATGCCCGGGGCGTATGAGATCAACCGCACGGTGCAGGAGGTGCAGGGCTCCCATGCCCTGCGGGGCTTTGCCTGTTATCCCTTGCACGGGGAACTGCCGCCGGAGCAGCAGGACCGCGCGGTGGCGCGCTACGACACGCGAAAGATCATCGTCTCGACCAACGTGGCCGAGACCTCGCTGACCATTGACGGAGTGACCGTCGTGGTGGACTGCGGCCTGGCGCGCGTCGCGCGCTATGATCCGCATCGCGGCATCAACACGCTGTTGATCGAAAAGATATCGATCGCTTCCTCCGACCAGCGCGCCGGCCGCGCCGGGCGCACGGCGCCGGGTGTGTGCGTGAGGCTCTGGACCGAGCGCGAGCATGAGAAGCGGCCCTTGCAGGAGCTGCCCGAGGTGAAACGCCTCGATCTGGCCGAGGTGGTGCTGACGCTCAAGGCGGCGGGCATCGACGACATCACGAGTTTTCCCTGGTTGGAGAAGCCGGAGCCCAAGGCGCTGGAGCGGGCGGAGATGTTGCTGGCGGATCTGGGGGCCGTAGGGCCGGTCTCCGACCGGCCCATTTCCGGGCAGGCCGGTCAGAGGCCGGCCCTACGAATTACGGAGATCGGTCGCAAGATGCTGCGTTTCCCGATGCATCCACGTTATGCCCGGATGTTTCTCGCGGCGCAGGACTACGGCTGCGTGCGCTCGGTGGCGCTGATGGCGGCGCTGACGCAGGGCCGGAATTTTCTCCTGCGGAATGTCGACAAGCGCACCCAGGAGGCGCGCGACGATCTGTTCGGCGAGGAACACGAGTCCGATTTCTTCCTGCTGATGCGGGCGTGGCGCTATGCCGACAAGGCCAACTACAACGCTGACGCCTGCCGGCGGCTGGGCATCCATATCCAGGGGGTGCGCGCGGTCGGTCCCTTGTTTGAGCAGTTCTTGAATATCGCCGAGGCCGAGCAGCTGGATATCGCTGAAAAACGCATCGACGGCGTCGCTGTGCGGAAGTGTGTGTTGGTAGGCTTCAGCGACCATCTGGCCCGCCGGCTGGACCAGGGGACGCTACGCTGCGAACTCGTGCACAAGCGGAAGGGAGTGCTGGCGAGAGAGAGCTGTATTGACCAGGCGACGCTGCTGGTCGCGGCCGAGATCACTGAGATCGAAAGCCGGGGTGAGGTGAACACGTTGCTCAATCTTTGCACGGCGGTGGAGGAAGCGTGGTTGAAGGAGATCTTCTCGGATGACTTTCAGGACGCGGGCGGGGTGGGGTATGACGTCAACGCCCGGCGCGTGCTGGCGCGGAATGAGCGGCGCTTCCGCGACCTGGTGCTGGAGTCAAAGCAGACGGCGGAGGAGCCGCCCGCCGGGGAAGCGGCGGCGTTGCTGGCGAAGGAGGTCCTGGCCGGGAACATCGTGCTCACCGAATGGAACGAGGCGGTGGAGCAGTGGATCGTGCGCGTGAATTGCCTCGCCAAATGGTGGCCGGAACTGGAGGTCAACCCGATCACTGACGCCGACCGGGCGACGCTGATCGAGCAGATCTGCTATGGCAGCTACGGTGCGCGAGAATTGAAGGACAAGCCGGTCATGCCGGTGCTGCGGGACTGGTTGCTGGCGGAACAGCTGGCTGTGCTCGATGACTACCTGCCCGAGCGGTTGATCATGGCCAACGGGCGCAAGGCCCGGCTGACCTACACCAAGGACGGCCCTCCGGTGCTGAGCGCCCGCATCCAGGAGCTCTACGGCGTCAGTTCCACCTTTACCCTCGGCCATGGCCGCGTGCCGGTGAAGATCGAGGTCCTGGCCCCGAACCAGCGCCCGATCCAGGTGACCGACGATCTTTCGAACTTCTGGCGTGATCAGTATCCCAAGATCAAGACCGAGCTATCCCGGCGTTATCCCCGGCATGAATGGCGCTAGTCCGTCGGCGGGTTCCCTGGGTCGTTTTGTCCGTCGTTTTTGCTTCCGCCCCGGCACAAGAACTGCGTATTGATCGGCAAGATGGCATCCACGCACGCTCTAGACCAACACGCCAAACTCCGGGCCGAGATTCGCAGTCTCGGTGCGACCTTGGGCCAGACCATTGCGGCCCTGGAGGGTCAGCGGACCTTGGACACCGTGGAGAGCCTCCGCACGCTCGCCAAGGAAAGCCGGACCGGGGCGGCCGCGGCGTCCCGTGAGCTGGCCCAGACCATCGGCCGGTTGACGCCCGCCGAGGCCTTCAACCAGGCGATGGCCTTCACCCTCTATTTCGAACTGGTCAACCTGGCGGAGGAGAACTTCCGCATCCGGATTCTCAACGAACGCAACCAGCGTCATCGGACCGCCCTCGCCGCGGGGCATGTCAGCGAGCCGATGAGGGAATCCATCGAGGCGGCGGTCATCGAGCTCAAGCACGCGGGAGTCTCCGCGCAGAAGATGCAGAAGCTGGTGCGCCAGCTGGCGGTGGAATTGGTGTTCACGGCCCATCCCACGGAGTCCAAGCGCCGCACGATGTTGGAAAAGCTGGCCACGCTGGCCGGCATGTTGCGGAGTCATTCGCTGGAGGAAATCCAGCATGGGCCGGAAGTGATCCGTCGCGAGATCGTCTCGCTCTGGCTGACCGATCGCAGCCGCACGGAGCGTCCGGAGGTCACCGATGAGGCCCGGACCGGCCTGTGGTATTTTGACCGCACGTTGTACCGGCTGCTGCCCCGTTTGCATACCGACCTGCAGGATGCCCTTAACCGGCACTATCCTGGGGTGCGGGCGCCGAACCGCTGGTTGTCCTTTGGCTCGTGGATCGGCGGGGACCGGGACGGGAATCCCGGGGTCACTGCCGAAGTCACCGCCGAGGTCCTGCACATGAACCGCCGCATGGCGATCCGGAAGCTGGCCGATGTCCTCTATCAGCTGGCCGGTTCCCTCACGGTATCGGACCGGCGGGCCCGGTTCACGCCCGCGATCCGGCGCATGGCCCAGGAGTGCCGGACGTCGTCCGGGCAGATGAGTCGCATCGGCCAACGCTATCCTCGTGAGCCGTACCGGATCATCCTGAGCAGCCTCCGCGAACGGTTGCTGGCGCAGGCCGATCTGAACCTGGTGGATGAGGCCAGTGCCACCGGTCCCAAGGAAACGGTCGAGCAGGTGCGCTCGATTTTGGCGCAGATTGAGTCGGACCTGCTGCGGGAGCGCGCGGCGCCGCTGGCCAGCGGGTTGTTGCGTGATGCGCTGACCTGCGTGGACGTTTTCGGGCTGAACACGGCCCGCCTTGACCTGCGCCAGCATTCGGGTCCGCACGGCCGCGCCATCGCGGAGTTGTTGCAGCAACCCGGCTACGAAACGCTGGAGGAGGTCCGCAAACAGGAGCTGCTCACGGCGGCGCTGGCCGGGGCTGCCGTGCTCCCGGATGACAAAGTTGCCGCTTTGTCCGCGGACACCCGGACCGTCATCGAGCCCTTGCGGCTGGCGGTGCGGGCCCAGCGGCAATTCGGACCTGAGTGCCTCGGCATCTATATCATCAGCATGACCAATGAGGTGTCCGACATCCTCGAGGTGTTGCTGCTGCAGGCCTACGCGGGCGTGCGCCTGCCGATCGCCCCCTTGTTTGAGACACTCGATGACCTCAGCCGCGCCCCCACGGTTTTGGCGGCCCTGTTTACGCATCCGGCGTATGCGGCGGAGCTGACGCGCAATCAACGGCACCAACATGTGATGCTGGGGTATTCCGACAGCAACAAGGACTGTGGTTACCTGACGGCCAACTGGGCCCTTTTCCGGGCGCAGGACATCATCATGAAGGTCTGCAACGCGCAGAAAATCCGCATCACGCTTTTCCATGGCCGTGGCGGCAGCATCGCGCGCGGCGGCGGCCCGGCGGCGAAGGCCATTCTGGCCCAGCCGGTGGGACTGAAGGACGGCGGGATCCGGGTGACCGAGCAGGGCGAAGTGCTCTCGACGCGTTACCACGATCCCGATCTGGCCCATCGCGTGCTCGAGCAGATGGCGTACGGCGTGTTGCTCGGCTCGAACGAGGCGCAGCATGGCTCGCTGCGGGTGCCCAAGCGCTGGCTCACCACGATGGAGCAGATGAGCAAGGCGGCCTTGGCGGCCTACCGGGCGTGCGTGCATGACGACCCGGACTTTTTGATTTTCTGGCGGCAGGCGACGCCTATTGACGAAATCAGCGAATTGAACTTCGGGTCACGTCCGACCTATCGCCGCAAGGGCAGCATGAGTGTGGGCGACCTCCGGGCCATTCCCTGGGTGTTTTCCTGGATGCAGAGCCGCTTCAACTTTCCGGGCTGGTACGGACTGGGCAGCGGCCTGCAGGCGGTGCTGGCGCGGAAGGGTGGGGACAAGCAGCTGCGCGAGATGTATCAGCGCTGGCCCTTCTTTCAGACGATGGTGGACAATGCGCAGCTCACGCTTTGCAAGGCCGACATGTCCATCGCACGGGTCTATGCCTCGCTCGTCGAGGATGAGGCCCTGCGCGACCGGATCCTGACCCGCATCATCGAGGAATATCGGCTGACGGAAAAGACCATGCTCGCCGTGACCGGGCAGGCGCATCTGCTGGAGAACGAGCCCGTGCTCGCGAAGTCGATCAAGCTGCGCAACCCCTACGTCGATCCGCTGAATTACCTGCAGGTGGAGATGATCAAGCGTCGCCGCGCCCCGCGTGTGAAGAAGGCGGATCAGGAAGGCATCCGCAGCGTGCTCGAACTGACGGTGAACGGCATCGCCGGCGGATTGAAGAACACGGGGTGAGGGCGGGTAGGACCAGTCTTTGACTGGTCCAGGCCGGTCTTCGACCGGCCTTACTTGGCTCCGGTCACGAAGACCAGATACAGATTCCCTTCGGTGAGGCGGGTGTCCTCGGTGTTTGCACCGAGCGTCAGGCTTTCGCCAGTCGGGACAGCGCGGCGGAAGAGGGTCATCGGCTGGCCGGCCACGGCGAAGGTGAGTGCGGTGGGTTGGAACTGCTTGAGCAGCCAAGCCGGACGGGGCAGGCGGTTGTCATGGGCGACCCAGACGGTGCTTGGGCCTGTGACGGCCAGTTCCATGAGGTCCACGGCGCTGTAGAGGGCGTCGCGATTGTCGACCTGGACCCAATCCGCGCCTTGCAGCTCGGGCGGAAGGGCGGTGAAGGGCGAGTCGATGTTCACGTATGCATTCTTGCCGTCGCGGGCACCGATTTCGACATGGACGATCGAGGCGTTCGGGCCGGTGTAGTTCATCGTCTTGATGAACTTGCCGAGCATGTGTGCGCCGGAGCGTTTCGAGGCGGAGGCTTCTACGGGCACGATGTTGCGAACCGGTGCCGAGCCAAGCCGGGTGGCGGGCAGGGTTGGCAAGGCGCCATTGAACGGTTGCGACGGCACGCTGATCGCGGCTGCTTGCAGGCCGCTGCTGCGGGCGCTGAGCCGCAGGGTACCGGCGGTGCGGCCGGCGCGAACCGCCACGCGGTTGATACCGGCCTCGAGGTCCAACCACGGGTGGTTGATCGAGTTGATCTTCCCGCTGTTGTAGCCCCCGCGCCAGGTGCCGGGTCCGCTGAAATCAAAGTCAACGCGCTGCTGGAACGTTGGCACGCGCTCTCCCTTGGCATCCACCGCCTCGACATCGAAGAGTGCGATGTCGGCGCCATCGGCGGTCAATCCTTGTGGACCGGTGATCGGGGTCAGCTTCAGGGCGATCGCCGGACCAACGGTGTGTTTGGCAGTGGTGGCGACGCTCTGGCCGTGGCGCGAGGCGACCGCCTTGAGTTCACCCGGGGCGAAAGCGATGTCGGGAAACGTGAAGAGATAGCGGTCGGATACCTCGCCGTGGCCAAGGGATTTGCCGTTGAGGATGAGTTCGACGTCGTCGGCGTTGGACGCGACGTAGACGGTCTTTCTCGTGCCGGCCGGATAGGACCAGTGCCCGATGATGTGGACCTGCGGCTCCTCGCGCCACATGGTCTGGCAGACGTAGTAGGCCTCCTTGGGCAGGCGCACGCCGTCGACCTCGCCGCTGGTGCGGGCGACTTCCACCGCGACGCGACCGCCGCTGGTGCTGTCGGAGAAGATCCAGTTGGCACCGCCGGCGTGGTTCTCGGCACCGAGCTTCTTCACGTAATGCCCGACCTGGTGGGCCGCGAACTGCTCCGAGGTCAGCTGGTAGGTTTGTCCCTTGGCCTCGGGGTAGCCGAAATTGGGCGGTGACGCGTCGTCCCAGACGCGGCGCGGGGATTCCTCACGGTTGTATTCGCCCTCTACCACCGGCAGTCCGGCGATCTCGCGGCCGCCCTCGGTGCCGATGCCGACGTCCATGAACTCGGCGGTGATGGCATCGGCGCGGCGGTGGGCGTAGGCGCGGCCGCCGTACGGATCGTAGCGGTCCATCTGCTCGCGGAGCTCCTTGGCGTGCTCGCGCGAGACCTTTTGATTGCCGCCTTCCCAGATGAAGATCGAGGGGTTGTTGCGGTAGTAAATGATCAGGTCGCGGAAGGTGGCCACGCGGAGGGCCCAGGCGCCGCCGACCGTGTCATGTTCGCCGTCTCCGCCGGGCTGGAGCTGGATGATGCCGAGCTGGTCGCCTGCGGCGATCTGGGCGGGACCGGCCGGAGTGTGGCCCCAACGGATGAAGTTGCCACCGGCCTCCCGCATCAGCTGCGAAGTGTAGAAGTGCATCCAGTCGGGCTGGGCGGCGCCGAGCCCGGGCCATTCGTTGGTGGGCTTCTGGCCCCAACCGTGGAGTTTCAGGTGGGCGCCGTTGACGAAAAGACCGTGGTCGGCGTCCCAGCGGATCGCGCGAATACCCAAGGGGACTTCGGTGGTGTCGGCGACACGGTCGTCCGCGCTGACCGTGATCACCACGCGGTAGAGGTGCGGGTAGGCGGGTTCCCAGAGACGCGGGTGGGGGATGACGATGCTGGTGCCGGCGGTTTTGGCTTCGCCCGGGGCGAGTTGTGCGGTGGTTTTGACTGCGGCCACGGACTTGCCATCGGCGTCGAAGAGCTCGGCCTTGATCTCGGCAGTGGCGGCGGTGGCCCGCTCGTTGCGAACCGGAATTTCGAGGCCGACCTTGGCGGATTTTTCCGTGACCTCGGCGGCGTAGACGTACGGACCCTCGGTCTGGAGAAAACTGTAGAGTGGCAAGGTGACATGCAGCGGGTCGGTCACGATCAGCCGGACGTTGCGATAGATGCCGCCGTGGGCCGGGTGCCAGTGCGGGTTGTTCCAGGGGATTTGGTCCGCCTGAAGTTCCTCGATGGTATCCGGGATGGACTCCTGAAGCTTGGCCGACAGCTGGGCGAGATTGGGATGGGTTTTTGCGTTGGTCGCCGCCTGGGGGTCGGTGGACGGGTCCAGCGGGTCCTTCATGAAGCGGTTGTCGACCATGACGGCCAGCAGGTTGGCCTCGCCGATTTTCAGGTAGGGTGTGAGATCGAAACCAAAGGGCGTGAAACCACCCTTGGCCGTGCCGAGCAAACGGCCGTTGAGGTATACCTCGGCGACCTGACGCACCGCTTCGAACTCGATGAAGACCTTTTTGCCCTGCCAAGAGGCGGGTGCTTGGAGGGACTTCCGGTACCAGGTCCGCCCGCTCCACTGGATCTGCTCGCCGCGGTGGCCCGGGGTCGACCAGTTGTCGAAGGTGTCGACGTCGTTGTAGGTGTGCGGAGCCGAAACCGTCGCCCAGGCTGAGTCGTCGAAAGCGCTGGCGCCGGCGCCTGCCGGGTCATCTTTCAGGAACTTCCAGTCGGGATTGAAGTTGATTGTCTCGCGTCCGGCCGAACTGGCCACGGAGCACAGCAGTAGTGCGAAGAGGGCGGAAAAGGTCAGTCGCATGATTGGGAGCTATTTCTTGGCGCGGGCCCGCAGCAGGGCCTCGAGAAAATAGTAATCGGTATAGTTGATCGGAGTATCGATCTCGCTTTTCTTCGGGTAATTGCCAGTGGCGTGCTTCAGGAGGAAGCCACCGTTCGCGCCCGGTTGCGCCAAGTAGGCCGGCGAAGCGAGGCTGCGGAGCTGTTGTTCGGCGAAATCGGAATAGTTCTGTGCCAGTGAGCCCGTCACATAGTTGCGCAGTTCGAGCAGGGCCGAGCAAATGATGGCGGCGGCAGCGGCGTCCCGCGGTTCGTTGGGGATGCCGGGGGCGTCGAAGTCCCAGTACGGCACCTTGTCGGCCGGCAGGCGGGGGTGATGCATGATGAAGGCCGCGATCTTGTTGGCCTGTTCCAAGTAGCGAGGGTCGTGGGTTTCACGATACATCACGGTGTAGCCGTATAACCCCCAGGCCTGCCCACGGGCCCAGGCGGAATCATCGGTTATGCCCTGATGGGTGACCCGCTTGATGATCTTGCCGGTGGCGGTGTCATAGTCGACCACATGCACGGAGCTGTTGTCCGGCCGGAAGTGATTCTTCAGCGTCGTGTCGGCATGGCTGATGGAGAGTTCGCGGTAGGCGGGCACATTGTCCGCGTGCGCGGCCCACAGCATGAATTCCAGGTTCATCATGTTGTCGATGATCACGGGGAAGTCGTAGGGACCGATGCCGCGATCCCAGGACTTGATGCAACCGACGGTCGAACTGAAGCGCGTACGGAGCGACTTGGCGCCGTTGAGCAGCACCTCGCGGTAGGCCGCATTGCCCGTCAGCCGAAGACCGTTGCCATAGCTGCAATAGAGCATGAACCCGAGGTCGTGCGTCTTGGTGTTGAACTGTTCGGGCGCGAGCAACGCGGTGTAGCGTTCGGCGGCCTCACGCCACTGGCTGTCGCCGGTGGCCTCGAACAGGTACCAGAGCGAGCCTGGAAAAAAACCGCTGGTCCAGTCACGGGTGGGGACGGTGACGAGCTTGCCGTGCTCGAACGTGCGGGGCAGCGGCTTGGCTGAGTCGGCCGGGAGATGGTCGAGCATCCAACGGTACTGCTTGGCCGATGTGGCCAGGGCGTCGTTGACCACGGTGGCCAGCGGCACCTCGGCGGCGCCCAGGCCTGAGACCAATGTGGCGGCCAAAGTGAGTGAACGAAGAAGGAGGGAGGAGCGTTCGGGGGTATGCATGCTTGCCTTTATCTATGCGCGAAACGGGCGGTGCGCCAAATTATTAATTATTAAGCGGGACAAAAAGTGAGCCCCCCCGATGGGCTCTGCTTCCAGATTGCAAACAGGCGATCTACGCTCATCCGGCCTCGTTGAGCGGAAACGGTGGGGGCGCGGCCTTTGGAGGCGTTGGTACGCCGCAGTGCCGAGCCGGCGTGTCCGGCGACGGAACCTGCTCAAGGTTCGGCGAAGAAGCGTGCGACCGTGGCGTTGAAGACGGCCGGCTGGTCGCGGCAGACGGAATGCTCGGCGTGGGGGAAGATCGCGAGCTGACCGCGGGCCAGGTTCTTGTAGATGAGGAGCGTGTGTTCCGGCAGAATCAGGTCGCGGTCGCCGGCCATGACCAGCACCGGGATCTTAATATTCCCGAGCTCGGACGGTTTGATGTCCGGCTGCGTGATCATGAGGTTGGTCCGCTGGTGAATGAGTTCCCAGTTTTGCGACTTGTCGCCTTGTGCGATCATCGCGAGCGCCTGCTGATCATCCTTCATCGTTGCCGCCATGACCTCAAGGGAGACGCAATCGGGAAAGAGGTTGGCCCCGGTGACGGCGAGTTTCGCCACTTTGTCGGGATGCCGCAGGGTGAGCAGCAGACCGATGGTGCCGCCGTCGCTCCAGCCTATGACGTACACGTTCCGGAGGTGGAGCTGGTCGAGGAGGGCATTGAGATCGTCGGCTTGCTGGACGTAGGTGAGCCGGCCGGCGCCGAGTCCGCTCTTGCCGTGTCCGCGGGAATCGGCGGCGATCACCCGGTGGGTGCGGGCAAAGTGGGTGATCTGAAACTCCATTTGCGCCAGGCTGGCGCCATTGCCGTGGATCACGAGGACGGCGGGTTCACCGGTACCGTACTGCTCGCAGTAGAGCTTGATGCCGTTGAGTTCGGCGTACGCGCCGGTCCCCGGGTTTTGCCCGTATGCCGGAGTCGGAGGCTCGGCGGCGCTCACGCGCAGGGGCAGCAGCAAACAGATGAGGATGCGCCCGAGGGAACGCATGGGCTCACCGCTTCCGCTTTCCGTTCTGCTCGATGTTGAGGTAGGTCTTGGCGAGCATCTGGGATTCGTAGAACTCGACGAGGCGCACGCCTTCGCGGGGTTTGATGAGATCCTTCTTCGTGGCGTGGTCGATCTGCTGCTTGATCTTCCGGCAGAGTTCCTCCCACTGGTATTGCACGCCCTCGATCACATCGGAGATGCGCGAGCCGGCGAGGGCCTCCTCAATGTAGTAGCCGTTGGGTTCGTCGTCCTCGAGGAAGACGTGGACCTCGTTCACGCGGCCGAAGAGGTTGTGGAGGTCGCCCATGATGTCCTGGTAGGCGCCGGTCAGGTAGATGCCGAGGTAGTAGGGCTGGCCGGCCTTGAGCGGGTGGAGCGTGATGTAATCCTTCACGTCCTGCAGGTCGATGAAGCGGTCGACCTTGCCGTCGGAGTCGCAGGTGATGTCGACGAGCACGGCGTTGACGGTCGGCTTCTCCTTGAGGCGGTGCAGCGGGGTGATGGGGAAGAGCTGCTTGAGAGCCCAGCTGTCGAGGAGTGACTGGAAGACGGAGAAGTTGCAGACGTACTGGTCGGCGAGGAGCTTCTTGAGGTCGTGGAGTTCCTCGGGCTGGTAACCGGCCTTGGTGCTCTCCTTGTCGACCTGTTCGCAGATCTGCCAGAAGATCTGTTCGGCGGCGGCGCGGTTCTCCAGATCGAGATAGCCGAGGTTGAAGAGCGAGAAAGCCTCCTCCTTCTTCTGCAGGGCGTCGTGAAAACGCTCGAGGCGGCCCAGCTTGGCCTTGTTCTTCAGGAGCACGGCGAGGTCGTCGACAATCTTGTGCCGGGACTTGGGCTGGTGCTGCTTGCCGAGGGACTCGTGCTTGTTGATGCGTTCGAAGACCTCGACGACGAGCATGGAGTGGGGGGCGGCGACGGCGCGGCCGGACTCGGTGACGATATCGGGGACCTTGACGCCCGAGGCACTGCAGATTTCGCGAATGTTGAAAACCACGTCGCGGGCGTACTCGCCCAGGGTGTAGTTCATCGACGACTCAAAGTTGGTGCGCGAACCATCGTAGTCGATGCCCAGACCGCCGCCGACATCGAGGTAGCCCATCGGGAAGCCCATTTTGGCCAGCTGGCAGTAAAAGCGGGCGGCCTCGGTGACCGCGGCCTTGATCGTGATGATGTTGGGGACCTGCGAGCCGATATGGAAATGCACCAGGCGAAGGCACTGCTGCATCTTGGCGGCGCGGAGCTTCTCGACGGCGAAGAGGATCTCGGCGGTGTTGAGGCCGAATTTGGCGTTGTCGCCGGTGGACATGGCCCATTTGCCCTCGCCGCGGGTCTGGAGCTTCACCCGGAAGCCGATCATGGGCTTGACGCCGGTTTCCTTGGCGATCTCCAGAATGCTGTCCACCTCGGAGAGCTGTTCGATCACGATGATGATCTTCTTGCCCAGTTTGCGGCCGAGGAGGGCAAGCCGCATGTAGTCCTTGTCCTTGTAGCCGTTACAAATGATGAGGCGCTGGGCCCCCTCGTGCATGGCCAAGGCGATCATCAGCTCGGGCTTGGACCCGGCTTCCAGGCCGTAATTGAAGTCCTTGCCGGCCGAAATGACCTCATCGACGACCTCGCGCAGCTGGTTGACCTTGATCGGGAAGACCCCGCGGTACTCACCCTTGTAGTCCTCGTCCTTGATGGCTTTCTGGAAAACCTCGTTCAGCTGGGTAACCCGGTGCCGCAGGGTGTCCTGCATGCGGATGACCAGAGGGGCCTTGAGACCCATGCTGGTGGCTTCCTCGACCACGTCCATCAGGCGGACGGCGCGACCGTCGGAGAGGGGTTGCACCTGCACAAACCCTTCGGAATCCACGGAAAAATGGTTGGCGCCCCAGCGTTTGAAACCGTAGTGCTCTTCGGACTGTGCGGCGGACCAGTTGGATGAGGATTTGGTCTTCAATTTTACAGGAATGGCGCTGGGCTGGGGTTAGGCTTGCTTTTTAAAATCGGGCTAGGCTTAGTCGCCCTTTTCAAATTTTTCAAAACACCCGCAGACGCAATGACTAAGTTACACGTACTCCTCGCTCAAGCCACCGCCCCCGCGCCTTCCGGCGCTTCGGCCCTCATGCAACTCGCCCCGCTGGTCCTCATGTTCGCGGCGATGTATTTCCTGCTGATCGCCCCCCAGCGCAAGAAGCAGAAGGCGCACGAGAAGATGCTGACCGAGCTCCAGTCCGGTGACGAAGTGGTGACGGCCGGCGGCATTTACGGCGTCATCACCAGCGTGAAGGACGATCGTTTCGTCATCCGCATCGGTGACAACAACGCCAAGGTCGAGGTCGGCAAGAGCTTCGTCAGCGCCCTCGTCAAGAAGGCCTGAGTCCACCGTCGCCCGGCTCCCGCGGCCTGGGGCCGCGAGCTACCCCTTTAATCAACCAATACCCATGCTTCGTGCCAACCTCTGGAAACTGATCCTGTCCACAGTCATCGTGCTGTGGGCGGTGTTCAACCTCATGCCGCTGAAGGACCAACCCTTCGGCGATTTCGTCAAATCCTCGGCCTCGGCCAAGCCGGCCCAGTTCGCCACGCTGATGACCAAGGTGTCGGAGCGGGTGAAATCCGGCCAGGCTCCCAGCGTCTTTGTCGCGCTCAAGCAGATCGGTCGTGAGGAGAAGCTCGATCTCTCCGAGTTCTTTCCCCAGATCCGCCTCGAGGACAAACTCAAGAACGTCGAGAAGCGGAACAACATCCTCCTCGACGAACTCCTCCGCCAGTCGAAGGGCCGCCTGCAGCTCGGTCTCGACCTGAAGGGCGGCGTCGCCTTCACCCTGGAGGTCGACCCGGCGGCGACCGCCAGCGACAGCAAGGAAGCCACCAAGGAGAAGCTGACAAAGGCCATCGAGATCATCGGCAGCCGCGTCAACGGCCTCGGCGTCACCGAGCCCATCATCCGTCCGGTCGGCAACAATCGCATCGAGGTCCAGCTCGCCGGCGTGTCCACCAAGGACAACCCCGAGGTCGTCAACAGCCTCCGCAAGCCCGCCCGCCTCGATTTTCGCCTGGTTCATCCTTACGCCACCCCGCCGATGGAAGCGCCTCCGGGCTATGTCGCGATGACCCTCGATCAGGAAGGCCGCAACGGCGAGTCCTTCTCCGAGGAACTCTACGTCAAGCGCATCCCCGAGATGACCGGCGAGGCCGTGTCCGATTCCTATCCGATCATGGATGATTTCGGCCGCTTCAAGATCATCCTCCGCTTCACCAAGGAAGGCAGCCGCCAGTTCGCCCAGGTCACCAAGGCCGTCGCCGATGAAGGCCAGCGCACCGGCCGCCGTGGTCGCCTCGCCATCGTCCTGGACGACAAGCTTTACTCCGCCCCGGGCGTCGAGAAGGAGATCAGCAGCGATTCTGCCGAAATCTCCGGCCAGTTTTCCCAACGCGAGGCCATCGACCTCGCCAACGTGCTGAACAACCCGCTCGACCTGCCTTTGCAGATCAAGGAGCAGTATGAAGTCGGGCCTTCGCTCGCTTCCGACGCGATCAGCCATGGCGTCAAGGCCTCCATCCTCGGCACGGTCCTCGTCTGCGCCTTCATGGTGACCTACTACACCGTGGGCGGCCTCGTCTCGCTGGTCACCCTGGCGATCAATCTTCTGCTGATCCTCGGCACGATGGGCACCCTCGGGGCCACGCTCACGCTCCCCGGTCTCGCCGGTATCGTGCTGACCATCGGCATGGCGGTGGACGCCAACATCCTCATCTTCGAGCGCATGCGCGAGGAGCTGAAACTCGGCAAGAACCTCAAGACCGCGCATGCCGCCGGTTACGACAAGGCTTTCGTCACCATCTTTGACGCCCACATCACCCAGCTCCTGATCTGCGCCGTGATGATCGGCCTCGGCAGCGGCCCGATCAAGGGCTTCGGTGTGACCCTCGCGATCGGCGTGTTCTCCACGCTGTTCAGCGTGCTGGTCACCGGCCACCTGGTGCTCGATCTCCTGATCGACGGCGGCATCCTCAAGAAGATGCCCATGATGCAGCTCCTCGGCAAAGTGGAGATCGACTGGGTCAAGTACGGCAAGCCGGCCTTCATCCTTTCCTGGGCCGTGGTTGCGATCGGCATCGGTACCCTGATGTTCCGCGCGGACAAGGCCTTCGGCATCGACTTCACCGGGGGTGACCAGATCACGCTCCGGTACGCCCAGAAGGTGGACATTTCCCAGATCCGTTCGGCGGCGGCCGGCGTGGGTATCACCGACATCAATCCCTCCTACCAGAGCCAGCTCGGCGGCGGTGAGCCGCTCTTCAAGGTCGAGATGCCCTACGGCCAGACCGACAAGTTCGTGAAGGTGGTTCAGGAAAAATTCCCTGCCGCCAAGTTTGAGCTGGAAGGGCAGAGTGCCATCGGACCGACGATTGGCAAGGAGATCGCCGGCAACGCCGCCCTCTCGCTCGGCCTTTCCCTGCTGGCCATCTTGCTCTACATGGCCTTCCGCTTCGAGTTCGGCTTCGGCATGGGTGCGGTCGTGGCCACGGTGCACGACGTCCTGATGACCGTTGGCATGTTCGTGGTCTTCGGCGGCCAGTTCAACGCCCCGATGGTGGCCGCGATCCTCGCGATCATCGGTTACTCAGTGAACGACACCGTCGTCGTGTTCGACCGTATCCGTGAGGAGTTGAAGCTCAATCCCACCGACACGCTCCGCAACATCGTCAACATGTCGATCACGCGCGTGTTCTCCCGCTCCTTGATGACCAGCTTGACCACCTTCCTCGCCGCCCTGGCGCTGTTCCTGGTCGGCGGCGGCGTGTTGCGCGAACTGGCCTTCACCTTCCTCATCGGCATCATCACCGGCACGTTCTCGTCGATCTTCATCGCCGCCCAGGTCTTCTTCTGGTGGCACAAGGGCGACCGCAAGCACGTGGAGGCGCATCACGACATTGCGCCCAAGTACGAGTGGGCCGGCTCCTCCCGCGCATCTGAATAAGCAGGCGGCCGACGCCTCACATGCGCTGGAATTACACGCCGGTCCACGCCGCAAGCGTGGATGCCCTCGCGCGCAGCTTGGACACGACTCCGGTCGTGGCCGAGCTGCTGTTGCGGGCGGGGGTGCCCGAAGACCTGGCCGCCCGCTTCCTGCAACCGACCCTGGCCGGGTTGGGTGATCCTTTTCTGCTCACCAACCTGGAGCGCGCCGTGGAACGCCTGCAAAAGGCGATCAGCGGCGGCGAGAAGGTGGTGGTGCTGGGTGATTACGACGTGGACGGGGTGAGCAGCACGACCCTGCTCGTCGGCATTTTGAGGCGCCTGGGGCTGAACCCCAGCTATGTTGTGCCTCGCCGGGCAGAAGAGGGGTACGGTCTCACCATCTCAGCGATCGAGAGGGCCTTGGAGGCCGGTCGGCCGGACCTTTTTATCGCCCTGGACTGCGGGACCAATTCGGGTGCGGAAGTCGCCCTGTTGAAGTCACGCGGGGTGGAGGTGATCATCGTCGACCACCATCGCTCCACGGAGCCGCCGGCGACTGACGGCATCCTGATCAATCCCCATGTGCACCCGTTGCCGGATGATGACGGGTGGCGTTATCTTTGTACGGTCGGACTGGTCTTCAAGCTGGTGCACGGGCTGCTCAAGAAGCTGCGCGCCGAGAACCATCCCGTGGCGCTGGGCATCGTGCTGAAGGATTATCTGGATCTTGTTGCGATGGGCACGATCGCCGATCTCGTGCCCTTGCAGGGTGAGAACCGCATTTTTGCCCGGCATGGCCTCCGGGTGCTGGCGGAAACCCGTCGGCCCGGCTTGCTGGCCCTGATGCAGGTTTCCGGTCTCAAATCGGACCAAGGGCTCGTGCCTACCGACATTTCCTTCCGGCTCGGTCCCCGCATCAATGCCAGCGGCCGTTTGGCCGATGCGGCGCTGTCGGTCGACCTGCTCCTGAGTGAGGATCCCGCGTTCTGCGAGCAGGCCGCCCGCAAGCTCGATGACCTCAACCGTGAACGGCAGGATATCGAGCGCCTGATCACGGATCGGGCGGACCGTTACGTCGAGGAGCACTATGCGTCCTCCTGTGGTCTGGTGCTGTTTGATGAGGATTGGCATCCCGGGGTGGTGGGCATCGTCGCCGGCCGGATCTCGCGCAAGTATAACCGCCCGGCCATTGTGCTGGGCAACGAGGGCGATCTGGCCAAGGGCTCGGGGCGTGGTATCAACGGCTTCAATCTGGTGGAGATTTTGGGTGCCTGTGCCGGTTGTCTGGACAGCTGGGGCGGTCACCCGATGGCGGTGGGCGTGTCGCTCAACAAGCAGCGTCTGGACGAGTTCAGGACCCGTTTCGAAGAGGCGATCCGCGCCCGGCAGTCGGATGAGGATGCCGCCCCCCGGCTCGAGCTTTCGGGTTGGTTGGAGGCCACCCAGATCAACGACAAGCTCATGGCCGACCTCGACCTGATGCATCCGTTTGGGATGGGTAATCCGGAACCGATCTTCGGCGTGCGCGGCATTCGCCTGCGCAACCGGCCGGATGTCTTCAAGGAGATCCATTTCCGTTTCGCCGGCGAAGACGCCCTCGGTCGCAGGATCAGCGGGGTTGCCTGGAAAATGGCCGATCGTTTGCCGCCGGTCGGTGTGCCCTTGGAAATGGCCGTGCAATTGAATTGGAATCACTACAATGGACGCCGAACCCTGCAAATGGAGTTGCTAGATTGGCGTTCGGTTGAAGCCTAGACCCACTCGCTGCCCGCCCCATGTTTGAGACTCTCATTCGCTACTTTCAGGACTCGCCCTTCTCGCTCTGGGGCCCGTTTCTGGTTCTCATCCTGTGCGGCTTGGGTCTCCCGGTGCCGGAAGATGTGGTGCTGGTGGCCGCCGGTGCCCTCGGGCAGATCGATGGGCGCAGTTGGCTGCAGGTAAGCCTCCTGATGTACGCGGGCGTGATGTTGGGCGACTCCACCATTTTCTTTGCCGGGCGCTACCTGGGGGCGCGTTTGCGGAGCGCTGTTTGGTTTCGGCGCTTCTTCTCCGAAAAGAAGCAAGACAAGGTGGAAGGCCTTTTTGACCGGTATCACACGTGGGTGCTCTTTGTGGGTCGCTTCCTTCCGGGACTGAGAGCCCCGATTTTCTTCACCGCCGGGTCGACCCGGGTCAAGTTCTGGAAGTTTTTCCTGTTCGATGGCCTGGCGGCCCTGATCAGTGTGCCGTTCTTCGTCTGGCTCGGCGCCTGGCTGTGGCAGAAATTCAAGGATGACATCGTCCAACTCGACCGGGCCCTTTCCCGCACGCAGAACTACACCATGCTGGTGGCGGCGGTACTCTTGCTAGTGGCGGTGCTCGTCGTCATCCGGGTCGTCCGCAATTCGCGGATGAAGTGGGATGACTAGGGTGTTGGCGTAACCTGCTCAGGCCCAAAGAAAACGCACGATCGGTGAGGATCGTGCGTTCAAAAATGGTGCGGGCATAGGGAGTCGAACCCCAAACCTCCAGATTCGTAGTCTGGCGCTCTATCCAGTTGAGCTATGCCCGCACGAGAGAAGGGCGAATAAGCGAATTTCCCGGAGCAACAGCAAGCAGAAATTTTTCGTCCGGGGCAGGAAATGTTTCCCCATGGCGCCGGTTCGGGAAGACTCAGTCGGGCAGGCGTTTGACCCGGATATTGCGGTAGCGGACCACGCTCTTGGGATCGTGGGCCTGCAGGGCGAAAGTTCCTGACCCGAGCTTGCGCTCGAAATCCTTCCCGGCCTGCGCTCCGGCAGGCTCCTTGTATTGCACCACAATTTTTCCGTCGACCTTCACGGTGACCACTTTGCCTTCGACGATGATGTGTTGGGTCCACCAGCGGTTGTCTTCCGCGGCGGCAAACCCGACACTCGCCAGATCATAGACGCTGCCGGTCTTCTTCCAGTCGGAATGGGTGTTGTTGACCTGGGTTTCAAAACCGGCCTTGGGCCAGCCAGAATCCTGGTAGCGGGTGTGAAAATAGATGCCTCCATTGGAGCCCGGCTCGGTCATCACCTCGACCTTGAGCTCGAAATTTCGGTAGGGCTGCCCTTCGCCTTCATAAAACAGGTGGCTGCGCGGCCCCCGGGTGACGAAGGCACCGTCTTCGATTTTCCATGAGGCCGGGTTTTCAACGGAGGGTTTCCAGCCGGCAAAACTGTGGCCGTCCATCAGCGGAGTGAATCCCTCCTCGGTGTCGGCCGCCCAGACGGTGTAGGTGAGCAACAGGGCCAGGGCCACGCGAAAGGGTAGGGTGCGCATGTAATGATCTATTGTACCAGGGGTGCGTGCGGGCAATCGGAAAGAAAAAAGGCCCGCGTCGCCGCGGGCCAAAGGTTGGCGTTGCCTGCTCAGGTCACATGGCCTTGGGCAGTTCGACGCCGTCAAACTCCACCGCGTGTGGGTGGTTGCGCTTGTCCTTGTGCTGTCCGTGGCGCTTGTGCAGCACGTGGTCGATCTTGTCCATCAGGAGGTCGACGGACTTGTGCATTTCCTCGGACTCGGCGGAACAGATGATGTCGGGGCCACGGACCTCGACCCGGGCCTTGGCGACGAATTTGTGGGCGTGATCGTGTTTGCGATCGCACTCCAATTCAACGCGGATCCTCACGATATGCGTGTCATGGCGAAAGATGCGCTCAGCCTTTTCCTGCACGTAATTTTTCAACGAGGGGGTCAGGTCGAGATGGATACCGGTCACAATGACTTCGTGGGAGTTGTTGGATTTGTTCATGGTTATTCTACGGTTGGACTGCTGACAAAAAGGCGGTGGTGGGAGGGGCCCCGGAACTGTCTTCTATCGAGGCCGTCGTCCGAAGGACCGAGGCGCGCGATGATGGGGAAGACCAATTCATTCGACTGACCAAAGTGGTAACCGGGAGCGATGGGATGGCAAATCTTCTCGGCATCATAAAGGGGAAATATTATTGAACGTGCTCCGCATGATCCATCCTTCTGAACCCTTGCCACCAGCCAGTCCCCCCTTGGTGGATCCGACGGAGCTGCCGAAGTGGATTATCCTCAGCGACGACCGCCTGCTGGTGCTGGACAAGCCGGGCTGGCTTGTGGTGCATCCGTCAAAAAATGGTCCCTGGTCGAGCCTGGCTGGCGCGATCCGGGAAGGACTGGGGTTGGAGACCATCCGCTTTGTCTATCGGCTCGATCGGGAGACTTCTGGAGTGGTACTTTTGGCGAAAGACGAGGCGACCGGAGGCAGGCTCGGCAAAGCGGTGCTGAAGCGCCAGATCGGCAAGGCCTACGTGACCTTGTTGGAAGGCGAGTTGAGCGGACCGGTGACGGTGGATCAGTGTTTGGGGCCGGACCTGAGCTCCGGGGTTACCGTGAAGCAAAAGGTGGTTCCGGCCGGCACGGCAGGCGCCCAGTCCGCCACCACGGTCTTTCATCCGCTGGTCGTGCGCGGCGGTTGCACGTTGGCGGGAGTAGAATTGATCACGGGTCGCAAGCATCAGATTAGGGCGCATGCTGAGTGGCTGGGCCACCGCGTGGTGGGAGACAAACTGTATGGATCTGATCCGCATCTTTATCTCGAATTTGCGACTCAGGGATGGACGGAAAGGCATTCGTCTTTGCTGCGCTGCACCCGGCAGGCGTTGCACTGCGCGGCGATTGATTTGCGTCCAGCCCGCATGGACTACCTGCTGCGGGCACCTTGGCCGGCCGATCTGGCGCGGTTCGCTGCGAGGGAAATGGACCTGCCGGCCGAAGAGGCCCAGACCTTGATTGATCGGTTCGTGGCCGAGAAGTTGCCGGGAAAAGCGGATACTCCGGGCTGGCCACAATAGCGCCGTCGCTTGTTGCCGGCCTCGTCAGGGTGGTGGTTCATGGCGAGGGGCGCCTTTCCCCGTGCGCCCGGGCTGGCGGGCGCTACCGCGCTTATTGCAGGAATTCAGTCAAGGCGGCCCGCAACACCGCGCCATGCACGGCGATGCGTTGTTCCAAGGGCCACGCCGAGGGGGTCTCGACGGTGTAGTTCAGCGTACCATGTCGGTTGCGCAGGTAAATCGCTTCGGGCCAGTTTTCCCGCAGCAGCGGATCGCTGATCGGTCGAATGATGCCTGGTTCGGCGATTGGACGTCCGTCGATCACGCTGGCGGCTTCGATGGGGCCATGGCTCTGCGCGGCCTTGATCATGGCCGGGGCCAGGCTCGGGCGATTGAGCGGGTTAAGCTCGTAGAGGTAGAAGCCCTGGGCTTCCCAGTCCTCATGCAGGCAGATGATGAGATCGAAGCCGGGCTGGCGCTGCAGCCACTGGACATGCGCCTTCACTTCCGCTGATTCGGGAATCTTGTAATCGCGATTGAGGTCGGTGCCGGCATGGTTCTCCCGGGTTTGGCGCAGCATGCCGGTGGGATTCAGCAGCGGACAGAGAAACCAAGTGCAGCGGTCGTCAAAACAACCCTCCGTCACGAGACGCAACAGGGCCAGTGGGGGTGCCGGCTCGTCGCCGTGGATGCCTGCGGAAAAGTAGACCCGGGGACGAGGACCTGGGGTTCGCCGGGTGTAAGCCACCAAGTCATGGCCATGGATCTCGCCGAATGGTTCCGCCTTGAACCCCGCTTGCCTTGCCGCGGCAGCGAAAGACTTCGAGTAGGCAGAAGGCTCAAGGGCCGGCGTGGACATGGAAGACATCGGTCTTGCTGATATCCGAAATTCACGGGGTGACAAGTCGGCCCATCCGGGGCTGGCAGCTATTTCAACTTGGGGTCCGTTTCAATGATCTCGGTCCGGCCGAAAATGACCTTTCCGGCCGGCACGTCGCGGTTGACGCGGACTTCCTCCTTGATGATGCGGTCAAAGTAGCCGGATCCCGCCGCCAACATCTCCTGCATCAACTGGTTCAGGTCACGGTGGTCGGGATCGTCCACCACCATCGTGGTCTTCCAGTATTCCACCGGCTTCTCCCCGGGCTGTTCGGGATATTTCCAGGCAGAAATCCGGATGAACAGCTTCTCCTGCTGGGCCGCCTGCATTTTGGCTTCGAAATCCGGTTCGCGCTGCCGGAAGGCTTGTTTCAGCGAAGTGATGCTGGCGGTTGGCGCGCCGTCCGCATTTTCATTAAGGATCGCATCCTGGAGATATGGATTGCGCAGCCAGCCACGGCCATAGAGCACGGTCAGCACAATGTCAGGCTTCTGGGTTGCTCCCATTTCGGTAAATCCCCGGCGACCGAGTTCCGTGCGCAGCAAGCCTACCAGTTTGGTCTCGTCCACCGGACGCACGAGCTTGCTCACGGCCGGTACTTCCTTGATCGAGGCAATGCCAAATACCTTGCCATGTTCGATCGCGCCCCGCTTGTGCACCCCCTCCCAGCGTTCGTCGACACTGGCGCGGACGTCGATGTTGACTGAATCGGTCGCATCAGCGGCGCGGCCGGGCACGCCGATGGGGAGAAAAAGAAGCAGGATGAGGCCGGGCCGGGCAATGCCTTGGAGCAGGTACATCAGGAGAGTTCGTCTGGGTAGGAGCTGGCAGCGCCGCGTAACCATTGAGTGCGAAAAACGTCGGGGCGTAAAGCTCTCCCAATAACATCCACGGGATGGGGAGTTCCGTCTTCACTCCAGTCCGGCTCCGGCTTTGACAGCCTGCGGCGCTTTCTCCTAGCTGACCCTTCTCCCATGTCCAACGTCCGCGTCCGTTTCGCCCCGAGTCCCACCGGCTTCTTCCATATCGGCAGTGCCCGCACGGCCCTGTTCAACTGGCTCTATGCCCGACACACCGGTGGCACGTTCATTCTACGGGTCGAGGACACGGATCAGGCGCGCAACAGCGAGCAATTCCTCAAGCTGATCTATGACAGTCTGACCTGGCTGGGCATGGACTGGGACGAGGGTCCGAGTCCCGATGGTTCCGGCGAGCGCGGGGCGTATGGTCCGTATCGTCAGAGCCAGCGCGGAGCCGTCTACGAGAAATACAAGCAGCAGCTTCTGGCCGGTGGCCGGGCCTACGAGAAGGACGGGGCTGTCTGGTTCAAGCTGCTCGGCGATCGCTACACGGTGTTTGACGACCATCGCAAGAAAGAGGTCGAGAAAGTGAAGACGGCCCCGGTGGTCATCGAGGATCTGATCCGCGGCCGGGTGGAGCGGCAGGAGGACGAGGACTTCGTCATCTTTCGTTCAGACGGCAATCCGGTGTTTCATTTCGTGAACGTCGTCGACGACATCGAGATGAAGATCTCCCACGTCATTCGCGGCGAGGACCACCTTTCCAACACTAGCAAGCACGTGCGGCTGTACGAGGGTTTCGGCGTACCGGCCCCGTTGTTCGCGCACATCCCGCTCATTCTGAAATCACCGGAGATGGGGCAGGGCAAGATGAGCAAGCGGGACAAGGGTGCCCTCATTGAGGAATATCAGCAGCGCCACTTTCTTCCCGAGGCCCTGGTGAATTATCTGTCCCTGCTCGGTTGGAATCCCGGTGATGATCGCGAGAAGATGCTGATCGCCGACATCATCAAGCTGTTCGATCTGCCCGCCGTGAACCAGAGCAACGCCAAGTTCGACGGCAAGAAACTCGCGAACATGAACATGACCTACCTGCTGGAACAGCCGGCGGATCGTTTCGTGGGTCTAGCCAGGAACTATTTCAAGGCCCAACCCAATGGCGCGGCCGTCCTGGCGGACGAAGCCTGGTTCCGGGAGGTCATGTTGCTGGCGCAGCCGAAGATCAAGTCGGTCGACGAACTCGGCGCCTACACGGTTTACTTCTTCACCGAGGATTTCCCAATCGATGCCAAGGTGAAGGACAAGGTCATGGCCAAGGGTGACCCGAAGAGCCGCCTCGCCGAGTTGATCTCAGCGGTCCCGGGCATGGATTTCTCCAGTGATGCCGCGATCGAGGCCGCCATCAAGACGCTGGCCGAGGGCAGGGGGCTGGGCTTTGGCGATTATCAGGCGGTCGCCCGCCTGGCGATTACCGGAAGCAACGCCGGGCCTAGCATCACGGCCATTTTCCGGGTGTTGGGACGGGAACGGATCCTGGCGCGATTGCAGCGTTTTCTGGGCGCGGCGTAACTCGGTATCCCGGGTGTTCGTCTTGTACGCATCATGAAAAAGTTACTCATTCTCCTCTCCGTGGTCCTGACCTTTGCGACCACTGGCCTGTTTGCCCAGGCCGTCACTGAGCCGGTCGCCACTCCGGCCAGCACCGAACAAAGCGGCGCCCACGTTAAGGAAGGGAAGCACCTCAAGAAGCACAAGAAGCACAAGAAGCACAAAAAGAAGCACCACCGCAAACACTCGAGGAAAGGCCACAAGAAACATCACGGCAAAAACCACCACGCCCAGGATCAGAACCCGGGTGTCGTAACGCCGCAGTAACACGTCGCCCAAGTTTGCCCGACCGCCACTGGTTGGGGTCGACAAGCCCGGACTGATGTCCGGGCTTTTGCTTGGGGCCTTACTTCGCCCAGGTATCCTTGAGGGTGATGGTGCGGTTGAAAATCAGCCGCGAGTCAGGCGAGGAGTCCTTGTCCAAGGCAAAATAGCCCAGACGCTCGAACTGATAGCGTTCGGAGGCCTTGGCCGTGGCCAGGGAGGATTCGAGTTTGGCCGTGACGACTTCGAGAGACTGCGGATTCACCACTTTCATGAAGTCAGGCTCGGCGGCCGGCTCGGCGACCGTGAAGAGCCGGTCATAGAGCCGCACCTCGGCATCGATGCAATGCGTGGCGCTGACCCAGTGGATCGTGCCCTTGACCTTCTTGTCGGCGTTGGGACCTCCGGTACGGGTGTCGAGCTGGGCCGTGCAGCGGAGCTCCGTGATGGCACCGGTGGCGTCCTTCACGATCTCGTCGAGCTTGATGATACAGGCGTATTTCAGGCGCACTTCTCCGCCGGGTTTCAGCCGGAAATATTTCGGCGGCGGGACCTCGGCAAAGTCATCGGACTCGATGAACACCTCGCGGGTGAGCGAAACCGGGCGGGTCGTGGGATTTTCGTCCTGGGGATTGTTGGTGGCGGTGCACGCAATCACCTCGTCGGGCGCGAGGTTGGTCAGGACGAGCTTGATCGGTTTCAAGACCGCCAGACGACGGGAGGCGGTCTGATTGAGCTCCTCGCGCACGGCATGCTCGAAGACGGCGATCTCCGTGACGCTGTTGAAGGTGGTGACGCCGACCCCGATGACGAACTTGCGAATCGCGCTGGCGGGAATGCCGCGACGGCGGAGACCGGAGATCGTGGGCAGGCGGGGATCATCCCAGCCGGCGACGATCTTCTCCTGCACGAGGCGCAGGATGTTGCGCTTGCTGAGCAGGGTGTAGGAGGGGTTGAGCTTGGCGAATTCGTATTGGTGCGGGACGGGGCGCGGCAGATCCAGGTTTTCCAGCACCCAGTCGTAGAGCGGACGGTGCGGCACGAACTCGATCGAGCAGAGACTGTGGGTGACGCCCTCCAGATAGTCGCTCAGGCAGTGGGCGTAGTCGTAGAGCGGGTAGATGCACCATTTGTCGCCGGCATGGTAGTGCGGCACATGGCGGATCCGGTAGAGCAGGGGGTCGCGCAACCACATGTTGGGCGACGTCATGTCGATCTTGCTGCGCAGCGAACGGGCGCCGTCGGGAAACTCGCCGGCATTCATGCGCTGGAAGAGGTCAAGGTTCTCGGCGACCGAGCGATTGCGGAACGGACTGTCCTGGCCCGGGCGGTCCGGCGAGCCACGGAATTTTTCCGTGTCCTCGGCACTCAGGTCGCAGACATAGGCCTTGCCGCGCCGGATGAGTTCCAGGGCGTACTCATAGAGCTGCGGAAAATAGTCGGAAGCAAAGAAGGCCTCGCTGTCCGGACCGGGGGGCACCGGGGCCAGATAGTGGTCGGGGCGACCGTTGCTGGTGATGGGGGCGGGGTGGGCACCCTTGGGCTTGTAGCTGAGGCAATGGTCGGCCCAGCCCTCGATCAGCCAGCGGACGTCGCGCGTGATGGAGTCGACATATTCGACGTCCTCCTTGGCGGGATTGGTGTCGTCAAAGCGCAGGTTGCACTGACCCTGGTGTTCGCGGGCGATGCCGAAATTCAGGCAGATCGACTTGGCGTGACCGATGTGCAGGTAGCCGTTCGGTTCAGGCGGGAAGCGCGTGACGATTTTGGCGTAGCGCTTTTCGGCGACATGAGCCGTGACGATGTCACGGATAAAGTCAGTGGGTGCGGCGGGCGCAGGAGACTCGGGCGTTGCAGGCATTCTGCGCTAGGAAGGGGCATTCACCTCTCCGTGGCAATGGCGCAGTTACCCGTGCCCTCGTGGGAAACCCGTTTACTTGGCCGGGGGCGGGTTGGCGGCGAGCACCTGTTCGAACTGGGCCCGGATTGCAGTATCGGCCGTGAAGCGCAGGCCCAACTGGGCGAGTGCCCGGGCATTGGCGCTGGCGCCGGCCAACTGGTTGAGTTCGGCCGCCTTGAGGATCAGGGCACTGTTGCGAGGGAAACGCCGGGCGCCTTCATCAAGCACCCCTAGATGCTCGGGCTTGGGTGGCGTGGAACTGAGCGCCCAGGTTTCGGCGATCGTTTCGTAGGTCTCCGGGAGCGGAGGCGGGAAGGACCGGGCTTTGAAGAGTGGGGTCAGGATGGAGGACACCTGGACGGTCGTCAGCTTGCCGTCCGGGCCGGGATCAGACTTGAAGTCGGCGAGGCGCATTTTGGCCTGGGCCACGTAGGCGGAGGGCCGGTTCGTGCCGGATTTGATGGCCGCATCAAGCCATTTGCGGGCGCTGTCCACGTCGTTGTCGACGGCGGCGAGCCCGGACAGCACGGCGGGATCACGGCTGCCCCGGCGGTAGGCCATGCGGTATTCGGTGAGCGCCTTGCCGTTTTGCCCGGCCAGGCGCAGGGCATCGCCCTTGATCAGGCCTACCTGGGTGGCGTCGGCCTCGGCGAGTTCGATCGAAGCAGCGGTCACGCGGTCGGTCGACTTCAGGTCATACTGTTGATACTTGTGTTTGGTGTAGCGAAGGTAGGCGCGCAGTTGCTTGGCCATGCCGGCATACCCGACCTTGAAGCAGTCCTTGAAGAGAGCCTCACTCAAGGGCTCCCGGGAAAGGCGGCCGACGAAGGTGATCAACGCTTCCTTGTGCCGGAGATCTTCGCCGAAAAGGCAGAAGTGGACGAAAGCATAGGCCTGCTTTGCCCAGAGGTTGTTGCCCAGCGGACTCTGCGCCTCGGGGGACTCGTGCGTGATGGCGAGGAATTGGTCGAAGGGAATGAACGGCCGGTGCTGGAGGACGACGTTGAACGGTTGCTCACCCACCGTGGCGTCGGCTACCGTGGCGTCGTTTTCATCCGCTTCCAGCGGAGAACCGCCGGTCGCCTCGCCCCGGTAGGTATCGATCTTGCCATATATCAGCGTCTTGTCGGTCAGATCGATATCCATGATGATCTGGGCCAGACCTTCCTCCAGCCAGGCGGCGGGACGCACTTCACTCTGACTCAGCAGGAAATGAATGTATTCCCGGTAGAGCTGCCGGTAGTGGTCGACCTGATATTCCGCTGACGCGCTTCCCGAATTGATCAGGGCGGTCGGATCGCTGATCGAGATCTGTTGCGTCTGCAGGTCTACCACGATCGCGATTTGTTCGCGGTTGCGAATGAACAAACTGGGGATGAGGCCTTCCGTCTTGCCAGTGCTCCGACCGGCAAATTCGTCAAACTTACTGTCCGCCCCACACAAGATCAGCGACGACGCGGCCAGTGGGCGCACCGGCGTCGGCCACAGGAGCTTCACGGCCTGTTGGAATTTCTGGAAATCGGCCAGCAGCTTCTTGACCGGTTTGTCGCTGCCGTTTGAGAGGACCTCAAAGCCCGGGATGCGGGTGTAGCGCCAGGATTCGAGCTTGGGCAGGTCGGCCGCCTCCTGCACGGTCATGGTCGGCAGCTCGATGGTTTTGCCCTCGGTCACGGGGGGCTCGGCACTGCGGGCGGAAAGGGCGAGGGCAGAGAGAAGCAAACCGGCGGTGATCCACCGGGAATGGGGTAACAGGCGTGAGGTGCTCATGCGGTGTGGGGCGGTGCAGGCGGGAAACGCCCTCCAAGAGACGGGAGGCGGCTGGTCAGGTTACACTTATTGCCGGTGGATCTTCAGGCGGATCCCTTCGATGCGGATCGTTACCCGTTGAAAGGTGGGGAGCTGCGCCCGCGGGATGCTGCGGCCGGCTCAACCCCGTCGCTGTGCATGGCCTTCAGGAGGTCCGTGAGGTAGGGGATGAGCTGTTTCTTGCGGCTGACCACACCGGGGAGGTCGAAGATCTCGTCTTGCCGCACATGGGCGTACGAGATCCGGCGGATGAGTTCCGGATCACCTTTGACCAGCATCAGGGAGTTTTGGGTGTTGATGTCGGTGATCAGCAGGGCGGCGAAGGCCAGTTTCTCGCCGTGCCGCAGATTGGCCAGGGCATCGGCGAGCACCGGGGCGTGTTGCCAGAAGTTGTCAAAGCCCAGTTCCTCGACCTGGGAAACGGAGAAGCGGATTTCGTCCTCGGCGTAGATCTTGAAATCGGAGCGCACGACCTTGTCGGCCGGGCTGGCCAAAATCACCGAACCGGAACTGAAGATGATCTGGGCCAGGTCCGAGGACTTGATGTCGGCAAAAGTTTGGAGCCAATTCAACACGTCAGCATCCTTCGGGGTCGAGGTCGGACTCTGGAGCAGAAGGGTGTCAGAGATCAGGCCCGACATCATGATGCCGGCGAGCGAGGCGCTGGGCTTGAGGCCGTGGCGGCGGTACTGGTCGGCGATGATGGTGCAGGTGGAACCGACGGGTTCGTTGACGAAAAGGATGGGCTGGGGCGTCGTCATCGGTCCAAGCCGGTGGTGATCGATGATTTCCTTGATCACGACCTCCTCGGCCCCGGGAACGGCCTGGGTGATCTCGTTGTGATCGACGAGGACGAGTCGCGTGGGGACGGGTTTCAGCAGGTCGGATTTGGTGAGGATGCCTTGCAGCAGGTTATCCTCGCCCGTGACCATCATGGCGTGGGGTGAGTATTGGGAGAACTTCCGGCGGATGTCTGCGATGCGAGAATCGGCGTTGAGGGCGCTGAATTTTCGGTCGACGAGGCGTTCCACCGTGGAGGCGGTGCGCACAAACCAGGCCGTGGTGGCGGTGTCATGCGGGCTGGATATCACGCTGGCGCCGCGTGCCTTGGCGAGGGCGACAATCGCAGGATCAACGGGCAGGCTGCCGCTGATGATCAGGGCACGCACCCCCAGCTCGATGCTGCGTTGCTGGATGTCCCGACGGTCTCCGACGATGATCAGCGATTTGTCTGCGGGGATGTTTTCCTGCAGGGAGATGTTCCAAAAGGTGTTCACGTCCATCGCCGCAATGCGCACGTAGAGGTCCTCGATCCGGTTTTCGTCCCGGTGGTGGAGAACGGAACCCTGCAGGGACTGGACGATGCGCGCGAGGCTGGTGCGGACCTGCCGCATGGCCCGTGGCTCGTCGAGACGTGGGATGAAGAAATGGCCGAGATGCGCCAGGGTGAGTGACCCGACCGCGCGCTGCCGGTCGTCGATAACCGGGAGGTAAGTGATGCCGTGCTGGTCGATGAGCTTGAGCGCCGCCGCGCAGGTGGAGGATTCGTTCACCACGATCGGTTCATAGGACATCATGTCCCGAACCCGCGGGTAGACGTCGCTCAGGTAGTACGGCAGCGGGGTGCGGAAGCGCTCGAGAATGGCATCGATGCGGGCGTTGGAATTGCCGCAACGGGCGGGCACATAGCCGCTTTCTCCGCGGGCCTCCTTGAAGGCGGCATAGGCAATCGCAGAGCAGATGGAGTCGGAGTCCGGGTTGCGATGCCCGATGACGTAAATTGGGTTGGCGGGAAGCATGGGCGGGAAGTCCCCGAGACTGAGTGGGCGGGCCTCCGGGGGGAAGAAAAAAGCCCGGATGCTTTTGGCAACCGGGCGTTTGGAAGGCGTCGCGTTCCGTTTAGGGCAGCTGGCCGCTGGTGCCCGCAACCGTGCCCACGGTGGGACCGCCGGAGGGCGTGGTCGCGAAGATGCGGGCGGAAACCGGAATGGCCTGCCGGATGGAAGTCCCTTTCGCCCCGTTGGTCAGGGCCAATTGGGTCTCAGCCTCGGCCACATTGGCATAGAACTGGATGTTGCCGCCGAGAAACGCGATATGGCCACCGGTATCCTTGTAGACCCCGCTGCCGGCATCCCAGCGGCCCGTGGTCTGCAGTCCGCGGGTGAATGCCACCGGAGTCGTGGAGGGATCGCCCATGCGCAGACCGCCGATGAGTTCGAAACTCAGGACCCGCCCGCCGAAGTCCGTCGACAGGGTGGTCGGGTTGGCCGGGTCCACGATCGAAGCCGGGGCGGTGCCGCTGTAGTAGGGGTCGTTCTTGGCGAAATAGAACGTCGGATCCGTGACGATGCCGCGTTGCGCCAGGATGCCGGCCCAGGCATGGGCTCCGGTGCCGAGGTTGGGGTATTGCGCGATGATGACCGCCGGGTCGGGGAGACGATCGTTGTTGTCGGCGGCATAGATGCCGGCGGCTTTGACGATCTCGCGGAGGTTGTTGGCATCCACCGTGCGTTGCGCGGTCTCACGGACCTTGCCGACGGTGGGGAATATCAAAGCTGCCAGGATGCCGATGATGGCGATGACCGTGAGCAGCTCGATGAGGGTGAAGCCCGATGGGGCTCCGGATGGACGCATTTTCATGGGTGTATGATTTGCGGCCCGTCGGGAGCGGACATTTTTCAAAATGCCCGAGCGACTCAAGTGGATTGTCCCGATTCGCCGGACGATTTCCGCCTTAGTTTAGGTGGTGGGCGCGGGGTTTTGCCGTTTGGCTTTGGGTTCAGATAGGTCTGGCCATTCGGAAATCCACAAAGGCCGGGCGGCAAAATCTTCAGCCTCCGGTCAGTTTTCACGTCAGGATTCTGGTCGCATTCGCTTACCGGATTATGACATTGAACATTAGCGCAACTCTTCCGCCTCTGCGCTTGCCAGCCGGCGGGGCAGGGGGCACGTTTTTTGCTCAGAAGCGGCCGGCAGCCGGGGCATTTGCGTTTCGAGTTCCGGGCGCTATCCTGCATATCACACTCTCCATGGCCAATTCACTCAAGTGCGACCTCTGCTCCAAGCCCGCCACCGTTCATCTTACTCAGATCGTTAACAGCAAGATACATAAGGTGGACCTCTGCGAGGCTTGCGCGCAGGCAAAAGGGGTGACCGATCCCAGCGGCTTCTCCCTGGCCGACCTGTTGCTCAAAGCCTCGCTCAACCCGGAACCGACCGGCGATCTCCGCTGCGAGTCCTGCGGATTCACCGCCCAGGATTTCAAGAAGACCGGCCGCTTCGGTTGCGCGTCCTGCTACAATCATTTCAGCCGTCTGCTCGAGCCGATGCTCGACACCATGCACAAGGGGATCAGCCACACCGGCAAGGTCCCGCTCCGTGCCGTCGCCCGCATTTCCATCAGCGAACGCCTCACGCAGCTCGAGTCCGAGCTCGACCAAGCCATCAAGGCCGAACGTTACGAGGACGCCGCCCGTTATCGCGACGAAATCAACCAGGTGCGCGCCTCCGCCGACAAACAGCCGGCCACCTGACATGAAGATCAACGAGCTCATTGATTCTCACTCCGAACTGACCGACACCGCCGCCAGCAAGAGCGCCGTCGTGCTGATGACGCGCATCCGTCTGGCGCGCAATCTGGCCGGACAGCCCTTCCCGGGTTGGGCGAAGGAAGCCCAGAAAAAGCAGATCCGGGACCAATGCATGCAGGCCGTCGCCGCCTTGCCGCAGATGAAACGCGGTCTCGCCCTGCCGGTCGAGAATCTCGACGAGCTGCAGAAGCAGATCCTCGTCGAGCGCCACCTGATCAGCCGCGAACTGTGCCACGCCAAGACCGGCGCCGGCATCGTCATCAGCAAGGATCAGTCCTGTGTCGTGATGATCAACGAGGAGGATCACCTCCGCATCCAGGTTCTCCGCGCGGGTTTCCAGTTCAAGAAGGTCTGGAACACGATCAACACCCTCGACACCAACCTCGAGGAGCACATGGACTTCGCCTTTTCCCCGAAGCTCGGCTACCTGTCGGCCTGCCCAACCAACCTCGGCACTGGCATCCGCGCGTCGGCCATGATGCACATGCCTGCGCTCGTCATCTCCGGGCAGATGGAAAAAGTCGTGCGCGCCGTCAACCAGCTCGGCATGGCCGTGCGCGGCCTGTTCGGTGAAGGCTCGGACGCCAGCGGTAGCATCTTCCAGATTTCCAACCAGACCACGCTTGGCGAGAGCGAGGAGAGCATCATCAAGCACCTGCACGGCGTGCTCAACACCATCATCGAGCAGGAGCTCAACGCCCGCCAGAAGCTGCTCGAAACCGACCCGAACAAGCTGTCCGACAAGATCGGCCGCGCCTTCGGCATTTTGCAGAATGGATACCTGCTCAATTCGGGCGAGGCCATGAACCTGCTCTCGCTCATCCGCCTCGGTATCGACCTCGGCGTCTTTCCCGACACCCAGCGGGCCATCGTCGACCGCCTCTTCATCGAGTGCCAGCCCGGCCACGTTCAGCACGCCGCCAAGGGAGCCTTCGAACCCACCCAGCGCGATGTCTTGCGCGCGGCCCGTCTCCGCACGGAATTTGCCAAATTGCCGTCACCTGACTTCACTCAAACCACCAAATAGCCGATACCATCTAGCCACTCTATTATGGAACCAATGAACAATTTCACCCCCCGGGCCCAGCAGGTGCTGGCTCTGGCCCGTAAGGAAGCCGACCGTTTTCATCATAACTATGTCGGCACCGAGCACTTGCTGCTCGGCCTGATCAAGCTCGGGCAGGGTGTGGCCGTGAGCGTCCTCCAAAAGATGGGTCTCGATCTCGAGACCGTTCGCGGTGAAGTCGAGAAGCAGGTCGGCATCGGTCAGGAGTCCAAGACCCCGGTGGGCAGCATTCCCTACACACCCCGCGTCAAGAAGGTCCTCGCGCTTGCCGGCAAGGAGGCCAAGGCCCTCAATCACAGCTATGTCGGGACGGAACACATTCTCCTCGGCCTCCTCCGCGAGGGCGAAGGCGTCGCCGCCCGTGTGCTCAAGACCCTTGAGGTCGACATCGAGCGCACCCGCAACGAGATTCTCCGTGAGCTCGATCCCCAGTTTTCCTCCAGCCAGGGCGGCGAAGGTGCCGGCACCGGCGGCGGTGGTGGCGAGGAAGTCGCTCCCCGCGGTCCCGACGACAAGAAGGAAGTCAAGACGCCCGCGCTCAAGGCCTTTGGCCGCGACCTGACCGAGCTCGCCCGCAAAGGTGAGATGGACCCCGTTGTGGGCCGCAAGAACGAGATCAGCCGCGTCATCCAGATCCTTTGCCGCCGCACCAAGAACAACCCAGTGCTCGTCGGCGAAGCCGGCGTCGGCAAGACCGCCATCGTCGAAGGCCTCGCCCAGGAAATCGCCAAGGGTAACGTCCCTGAGATCCTCGCGGACAAAAAGGTCATCACCCTCGACCTCGCCCTCATGGTCGCCGGCACGAAATACCGCGGTCAGTTCGAAGAGCGGATCAAGGCCGTGATGGACGAGATCAAGCGCGCCAAGAACGTCATAATCTTCATCGACGAGATGCACACCATCGTCGGCGCCGGCGCCGCCGAGGGCGCCATGGACGCGTCCAACATCTTCAAGCCCGCCCTCTCGCGCGGCGAGCTCCAGTGCATCGGCGCGACCACGCTCAACGAGTACCGCAAGTACATCGAGAAGGACAGCGCCCTCGACCGTCGTTTCCAGATGGTCAAGGTCGAGGCACCCTCGGTCGATGACACCATTCTCATCCTCAAGGGCATCCGCGGCAAATACGAGGATCACCACAAGGCGATCTTCACCGACAAGGCCATCGAGGCTGCCGCCAAACTCTCCGATCGTTACATCACCGGCCGTTTCCTGCCCGACAAGGCGATCGACGTCATGGACGAGGCCGGCTCGCGCGCCCGCATCACGACGCTCAACCGCCCGCCCGACATCGAGGGTCTCGGCAAGGAGATCGAGGAAGTCTGCACCAAGAAGGAGCAGGCCATTGCCGCGCAGCACTTCGAGGAAGCCGCCAAGTTCCGCGATCACGAGAAACAGCTCCGCGCCAAGCAGGAAGAGCTCATCGAGAGCTGGAAGAAGACCCGCGATGAGAACCGCATCACCGTCGACGAGGAACAAATGGTCCGCGTCGTCGCCGAGTGGACCGGCATTCCGCTGAGCCGCCTCGAGAAGAAGGAAAGTGAGCGCCTGCTCGCCCTCGAGGGCGACCTCCAGAAATTCATTGTGGGCCAGGATCCGGCCACCATCGCCATCGCTCGCGCCCTTCGCCGTTCGCGCGCCGATCTCAAGGATCCGCGCCGCCCGATCGGTTCGTTCATGTTCATGGGCCCGACCGGTGTCGGCAAGACCGAGCTCGCCAAGCAGCTCGCCGCCCAGATGTTCGGCAACCAGGACGCGCTCATCCAGATCGACATGAGCGAGTACATGGAGAAGTTCGCCGTCTCCCGTCTCGTCGGTTCGCCTCCGGGTTACGTCGGCTACGAGGAAGGTGGCCAGCTCACCGAGGCCGTCCGTCGCCGCCCGTATTCCGTCATCCTTTTCGACGAAATCGAGAAGGCGCACCCCGATGCCCTGCAGTTGCTCCTGCAGATCATGGAGGACGGCCGCCTGACCGACTCGCTGGCCCGGACCGTGGATTTCCGGAATACCATCATCATCATGACGACCAACGTCGGCGCCCAGCTGATCCAGCGTCAGACCACGATGGGCTTTGCCGCCGCCGGGGCGTCGGATTTCAGCGACCTCGAGAAGTTGAAGGAAAAGGTCCTCGAAGAGGCGAAGCGCGTCTTCAAGCCCGAGTTCCTGAACCGCATCAACGACCTCGTGGTCTTCCGCCCGCTCGACAAGAACGACCTCCTGAAGATCGTGGAAATCGAGACCGGCAAGGTCGTGAAGCGCCTCGCCGCCCGTAACCTCCAGATCGAGTTCTCCCCCGAGTCGAAAACCCTGCTCATCGACAAGGGCTACGACGAGAAGTACGGCGCCCGCCCGTTGCGCCGTGCCGTGGAGCACTACCTGGAAGACCCGCTCGCCGAGGCTCTGTTGCGCGGCGAGGTCAAGGAAGGCGAGCCCATCCTCGTTGTCCGCAACGGGGACAAACTGGAGTTCAAGGCCCAGTCGCCCACCTCCGAGAGCGAAGTGAAATCCTAACCCGGACGTGAGGCATGGGCCTCGCCTCCACTCGATTGCCGGGCGGGACTCCCAAGTCCCGCCCTTTTTGTTTTGGGACATTGGCACATTGCCTGAGATGGGAAAGGACCTCCGGTCAGGTTGGCTCGGTGCAAACGGAAATTCCGCATTCACGCCGCGGGATTCATGCACTGGCACGTGTGGGAGCGAGCTTGCTCGCGACTTAGCGCGCGGAAGCTCGCTCCCGCATCACCGTCACCGCAGGCGAACCCCTTTCCCATCAGCGCGTGGTTCAGCTGCATGGGTCCGGGTGACTAGGCGTGTCCACAGGTCGGGCTGAGTGAAAAACTCTTCGCGAGTACTCCTCATTGCCCTTGTTGAACCACTGCTCGCGGGCGTGACGCGACCTTAAAGGCGATTCGTGTACCAGCCCATCCACAGGTACAGCCGCCTTTAGCACCAACCAACCGACCACCCAAATTTAGGCGGTATTGTTTCTATATGTTTCAAACACGACGCAGTACCGTGCACCCGATTGATCGTATTCAAGCAAAGCATGCGAGCGGGCCGACTCGTGGTGGTGGCAGGCCTGAAACTTGCAGCCTCGGTGGCAGCGGTCGGGTCGGAACCCCCCTACGCGCCCCCACGATGAACTAAATCGACCGCATCCTTCGGCTCGGGCCGTCGAGGTAAGTGTACTTCCATGAAAATGAAAACTGCCCCTTTTCGTCTGATCTTTGGACTGCTGATGGCGCATCTTGGGACCGCCGAACCGCTTTGCGCGGCATTGAGTGCGCCGACCAATCTCACCACCACGGGACTCAAGGCGACGGAGTTCACTTTGAAGTGGACAGCCGCCAACGGGGCCATCGACGGCGTTGCGGGCTACGATATCTACCGGGATGGGGAACTGGTGGGAAGTACTCCGGACACGCCCCGCGCCCTCCTGATCACCGGGCTCTTTCCGCTCACCTCCTACACGATGACGGTCGTGGGACGGGACAACGCCGGCAATTTTTCGCCGCCGAGTGCCGCTCTGGTTGTGATGACCCCAGCGGACACGAAGGCGCCCTCCCGACCGACGGGGCTAACCGCTGCGGCGGTCACGACGACCTCCTTTCTCCTGCAGTGGACGGCACCAACCGATAACATTGGGGTGACGGGCTACCAGATCTACCGCGCCAATGTGCTGATCGGCGCGTCCAGCACGACATCGTTCAACGCAATCGGAGTCTCTCCCGACACGGTACACCGCATGACGGTTCGGGCGCTGGATGCCGCGGGTAATCTGTCTGCCGCGAGCGCCGCGCTAAAGGTGCGTACCCTGGCCGATCCACCCTCCGTGCCGCAGGATCTTACGATCGCCAACCTGAAGGCGGCCTCGTTTGTGCTTCGGTGGACGGCATCGTCCGGTGGCACCGGCGGAATCGCAGGCTACGATGTCTATCGCAACGGCAGCTTGTTCGGATCCACAGCAAAAAGGAGTTTCACCTTCCGCGAGCAGGCCCCGCTGACCACTTACAGCCTGGCGGTTGCTTCCCGGGATCACGAAGGCCGGGCTTCGGCTCTAAGTGCGGCGTTGCCGGTTACGACGCCGGCGGATACCAGCAAGCCGTCTGTGCCCAAGGATCTCAGCGCGTCTGGAGTCACGCATAATGCCTTCACTCTATCGTGGACTCCATCCACCGACAATGTCGGCGTCACCGGTTACGAGGTGTTACGCAATAGTGTGGTCATTGGCTCGCCGGTGGCGGCCAGTTTCTTGGTTCAGGGTCTGTCGCCTCTCACGACCTACTACATGAAGGTGCGGGCCAAGGACGCCGCTGGAAATGTTTCCGCTTTGAGCACCTTGCTCCCTGTGACCACGGCGCAAGCTCCCAATGTCCTGCCTTTGGTCAGCCTGAATGCTCCGGTCAACAATACCGTCTTTACGCTCCCGGCCAGCCTGACGCTGTCCGCCGGTGCAACCGATCCAGATGGGTTCGTTGCCAAGGTTGAACTCTTCGACCGGAGCTACAAACTCGGGGAAGTCTTCTCGGTTTCAGCCCCGCCAGACACATTCACCTTACCAGTTGCGTTCACGACTCCGGGAGCGCACCTACTATTCGCACGGGCCACTGACAATCGCAACGGTACGACCGACTCGGCTCCGGTCTGGATCCGCCTGCTCCCTGGGTTGCCTTACACGACTGATTTTGAGGAAGGGGAGGGCTATCAGGCGGGCAACTTGCAGGATCAACTCGGTTGGACCGTCGGGGGTGGTGTGGCGCAAGTTACGTCCGACGATTCGGCCTCGGGTGAGCAGAGTGTCCGCTTGGAGCCTAGCTCGACGGTCTCGATCGTTGATCAGGAAATCGGGACAGGGACCTCCAATCCGGCCGTAGCCTTCATTGAAGTCTTCGCCAAGCCGGTCGCCGGCGCCACTCCCGGTGCCGGCAGCCTGTTCGACCTCGACAGTGCGCGAATCGCCTTCGTCCACAACGGTACGGTCGGGCGTCTGGCCGTCTTGAACGGTGACGGCGTGGGATCAGGCGTCTGGCAGAATCTCTCCAACGATATCCCGATCGACACCAACCGCACGGCCAGTGCTTGGCTGCGCCTGACCGTCCGTCTCGACTATTCGACCAAGACCTGGGACCTCTACCTCGATGGCCACCTGCTGGCCTACGACCTGAAGTTCCGGTCCAATGCGGCGACGTTCGTGAGTGGCCTCTCTATCCAAGGCCACCCCACCGTCGCGAGCAGCATCGATGACATCTATGCCGGTGCCATCAACCCTCTCTTCACCGACGAGGACCACGACGGCATGGACGACGCCTGGGAAACCGCCCAAGGCACAAACCCCGCCCTCAACGACCGCAACAGCGACATCAACCAAAACGGTCTGAGAAACATCGAGGAGTTTTTACGCTACTCAAACCCAAGCCAATCGGACGCCGACGGCGACGGTTTGCCTGATGAGTGGAAGATTCAGTATTTCGGGGACACGTCGCATGGACCTGAAGAAGACAGTGACGGCGATGGTTTGACGAATCTGCAGGAATATCTGGCGGGCACGAACCCCACCAATCCCGATACTGATGGTGACGGTATGCTCGATGGGTTGGAACTGAGTTTAGGGCGCAATCCGACCAAGGGTGTCCTGCCTGATACGATGGGCGTCATCAATTTGCGGGTCTATCAACCGAAATAATGGCGAACACATGAAGTGAGTGAAGTTTTCCAAACCAACATCAGACAGTCTGTGCAACGGCAACCACCGCCCCATTCTTGTTATGTCTGCTCAAAATTCCAATCGCTACACCAACGGCCTCCCTGGGCAACGGCTCGACATCCTTGTTTCGACAAAGCTGCGGGCTATTCTGGGCGTTCTACTGCTCCTGACGTTCATCCTTTCTGCCAAGGCCGAACAAAATCTGCAACGCCCCGATTTGGTTTATAGCACAAAAACACGCGTACCTAAGATTGCGGGTGTTCCCCCTCTGGTTTCGTTGCCCGGATCACCGGCCGTGTACTATCGGAAGCTCTCCTTTCAAGGGGAGCGCCATGACGCAAAAGGTCCGTATGCGCCCGACAATTCCTACGCAAGTGTCGTCGAACAAAGTAAGGCCAAGCTCAGTGGAGAAAGGGTATACAGTTATGACGCTGCGTCAGACTCAATTCTAATGGTCAACACCGGGCTATATCAGAGTGGCTCGGTCAACACCCCTCCGCCATGGGATGCTCAGGAGGGGCCATTTGGAGCCCCTCCGGTATTGACCGTGGACGTTCCATTTACGTACGCGTCGATAATCAACCCGGCTGGGAACAATCCGATGAATCTGCCGGTAGTCGATGCGACTCATGCGGCTGAAGACAACATTTTCAAATCGTGGAGCAATACGCAGGCCTTATACGGATTGTACTCCGCGTTAGAGTGGCAGCATAACTTCCAGATGGAGTTGAGCCTGACTGATTCACCAGAACAGGCTGAGCAGCGTGCACGTGTCACCATGGTTTTGGATGAACAGAAACCTGATAATCGTTACACAATCCGGCAGACTAGTGCGATTGGTACCAGCTGGATTATTCGCGAGGTGAATGTAGCCTTCAGTTTCCCTTGCTCGTGTTCTGGCTTATACGAGATGGTTAGGAAACTTGAGCGTCGGGCGGTCGGTTCTCAGACTTGGTCGTTCTACAAAGAGGAACGAGAGTCGCGGGAAGTGAACCAAGGCGATTGGAATGGGGAGTTCGATTTGCCGTTAGAGTCAGGTTTCGAAGTTCGGTTGGCTGACATTACTTTTGAGAAGAAATCGGGGGACTGTGCGGGCAGTGCTTGCGGCCCTGATGCAGTGGCAGGAATTGGTCCCGGTCCGAAGCATGGCTCCATTTCGTGGGATATGCCGCTTGGCAAAGGGTCTGACGGGCGTGCTGTTGGCGTGCTCTCGCTTTATGCGAAGGCAATTTCGCCTGATCTTTACACGCCCTCGCTTCTCACCGCCGCGTTGAGTCCCTCAGAAGGCACTATCCTCACTGATTCGAATAACTTTATTCGGCAAGTATTGGTGCCACAGGCCCTCGTTGACGTCGTGGTGACTGGAAGCGAATCCTACGAAATCAGAGTTTATGATCGCTCTGCTGCCGGCACTCCTGGAATGGGTGGCATCTATTCACCGACAGGTAATCCATATATTGTTTGGCGGGTGGAGAATCCGGGCGGTACCGGCCGTTGGCGAATGATTCGCCTTCTCGGGAATGTTCCGGAAGTGACGCTTGTAGACGAAAGTGTTCCTGGCACACGCTTCTTTTCGGAAGCCGACGGGCTACGGGTGACCGAAACGCAGTTCTCCACTGAAGGTTCCGATCGAGTTGAGACCGTCACGGTGAAGGACGCGCACGGTGCCGTCGCTTTGAAGCGCAGGGACTACTTTCGCACTTTCAATTTGGGTGAGCAAAAAGTGAAAGAGGTGCTCGATCCCGATGGTGCAGCCCTGACGACAATCTGGACCTATTCCACGGCTAACAATCAGACCTACCAAAAGCTGCTCAGCATCCGTCACCCAAATGGGTATCTTGAGCAAATGACCTATTCTAATGAATCTGGCATATTGCTTCAACATAACTACACGGACATGCGACTAACAAAAGTCGCAGAATCAAATCGCACGGTGTCCGATCTCAACGGCGATGGTATTGTTGATCTCAAGTTTTGGGGACGAGACGGATTCCTCTTTGGGGGCACGCACTCCGAGTGGTACAAGATCGAGTGGGGTGGCACGATCACGGTCGAGGGAATCGTCTATCGCACAAAGGATAGTATTCGGTTGGTCTCACCCGGTTCATCTTGGAACGCGCCTGGTAATTTGGTCACCAAGGAACGCTACTTTGTCGGTGGCACCCATGATGGTGAGTTGGCCTATAGGCGCAATCCGGACGGAACCGGTCTGATGATCTCGCATAGTACCTGGGCCAACGGGGTCTCAATGATCGCCGAAGAGCATGGCGTGATGGCGTCGGGAAACGATTCGATCATTGATGGCACGCGTTCCGTGCGGACGCTTTCAGCAAAAGGCTTTTTGGTATCGAATGTGGTTACTGACATCGCCAGCGGTCTGACTATTTCGATGGAGACGGTCGGTCAAACTGATGCCTTTGGTCGTCCGACCGAAATACAGCACATTGATGGCGCGATCGAGACTCGGGGCTACTGCTTGGGGTGCGGGGCGGTCAATCACACCAATCTGAGAGGGGAGACTGTAGACACGGAGTATGATGCGCTAAGACGCAAGGTGTTGGAGATTCGACGTGCGGGTACGACGGTATTGTCTAAAACCCGCACTGAGTATGATGCTGTCGGTAGGCTCACCCGGGTGTGGCGAGTCAACCCAGAGGATCTCAGCGAAACGCTGACTGCCTCGAACGTCTATGATGTCGCGGGGCGAGTTGTCTCAACGACGACCTTGGCCGATGGCACCACGAATTACCAATATGCCTTCGGTACCGGCAATACGTCCACTGTCACCACTATCAACCGAGAAGGCGGTGCGCGCATTGAGACCCGTGATGCCGGTGGCCGAGTTTACAAGGTTGCGGGTTCGGCGGCCGTGCCTGTCGAATACGTCTGGTCAGGTACTGGTCTCTACGGTTCAGGCTATTTCGCTTCAACCCGCCACTACAATGACCAGTCCAATTTTGCGACCGAGACGAACGCGGTCAACTTATTGGGTAATGTGTATGAAACGACGGTGGCGGACGGTACCAAAGCCTACCGCTACTATGATACTATAGGTCGTCTAGTGAGGACCGTGGATCAGGACGGCGTGGCGCTTCTTTACGGCTATGACGCGCAAGGCCGCCAGGCGATCTCGGCGATCGACCTGAATGCCAACGGAACCATTGATTACAACGGCGCAGACCGTATAACACGCACGCTTTCTGAGGTGGGTACTCGCGATGGCTATACCGTGCAGCGAACGACCACCCAAGCCTGGGAAGAGAACGGCAACTCCACGCCTGCCGTGATCTCAATCAGCGAGCATAGCGTTGATGGTCGTCGCTCCTGGCAGACGGTCCGCGGGCTCACCACCAGCACCACCCTGAGCTATGACGGCAGCGGTGGCCGCACCATCACAACCGTCACGCCGGATGGCAGCAATTATACCCAGACTTTTCTCGGTGATCGGTTGATGAGCACCGTTACCAGTCATCCTTCGTTGGGCACCTTGGCGTCGGTCACCAATACCTACAACGCACTTGGTCAGCTTGCCTCCACGACGGATTCACGCAATGGCACAACTTCGTACGTTTACGCCACCGACGATCGCCTGCAATCAGTGACGACTCCGGATCCTGAAGTCACGCGTGCCGGGGAAGGCTATGATCCCCAAACCACCACCTATGGCTACGATAGCATGGGCCGGGTTACGCAAATTAGCCAGCCAGACGGAGGCACCGTCTATACAACCTATGATTTGAGCGGAAACGTGAAGCGCACCTGGGGAAGCCGCACCTATCCCGTCGAATATACCTACGACATTCAAAACCGGCTCAAGACCATGACCACTTGGCAGAACTTCGCCGGCGATGCCGGCAAAGCCGTCACCACTTGGAATTACAACCCCAACCGGGGCTGGCTCGACAACAAGCGCTATGCCGACAACACGGGCCCCAGTTATCTGTACAAGGCCTCGGGACGCCTCCTCCGGCGCACCTGGGCCCGGGGTGTGCAGGCGACTTACGCCTATAATGCTGCCGGTGATTTGAGTGGCATCGATTACGCCGATGCCACTCCTGATGTCTCCTTTGGCTATGACCGTGCGGGGCGCCTTGCCACGATCTCGGATGGCAGCGGCACCCGCACGTTGGTCTACGATGCCTCCGGTCAGCTCAAGGACGAGGATTACACGGCTGGCAGCTTCAACCCACTGGGCGTCCATCGCGACTATGATAGCCTGTCTCGCCTCAGCAGTATTTCGACCGTCAATGGTTCATCACTAACCGCCTACGCCTACAGCTACGATCCGGCTTCTCGGTTGCATACCGTTACCAGCGGTCTGAACACCGCAACCTATGGCTATTTGGCAGGATCCCCTTTGGTCGGGTCGGTGGTTTTCAAGCAGAACGGCGTTACGCGACTCACTACGACCAAGTCGTATGATAGCCTGAACCGCTTGTCGGCTATTTCGCATGTGTCTTCTGGGTCCCCTGAGACTTCCGTCGCTTATGGATACAACAGTGCGAACCAGCGGACGAAAGCCACGCGGGAAGATCGGGCCCATTGGGACTATGCTTACGATGCGTTGGGTCAGGTGACTTCAGGCAAAAAGTACGATGCGGCCAATTCCGTCATCCCCGGACACGATTACGCGTGGGCCTACGATGATATCGGCAACCGCCTGAGTGCGTCGCGTCAGGCCTCCACCAGCACACCAGCCATCGAGGAATATACTCCAACTTTGCTCAATCAATACGCCCAACGGACGGTTCCGGGCCGGTTCGACCTGCTAGCGGCAGCGCTCCCCGGCTCCACGGTGACTTACCAATATCCGGCCTCTGATAGCACACTTCACCCACTGCCAATTTACGGGGATTTGCGCTACACCCAGTTGACCGCCGACAATTCCGCCGGCAATGTCCAGACAGACGTGAAAATCACCGGCGTGAAAAACAACGTGGGCCCCAACGGCGAGGATGCCGTGACCGAAATCACCCGCGGTGTCTTTCTCCCCAAAACACCCGAGCAATTCGCTTACGACGCCGACGGGAATCTTACAAGCGACAGCAAGTGGTCCTACACTTGGAATGGAGAGAATCGATTGATCCGTATGGAATCGAATCCGTCGGCATTGAAGCCATCGATATCTGGCGGGTTGCTCGCGAAGTATTACAATTACACTTCTGGCACGGTATGGAGCGGCCTCCCTGCGTTGGAACGGGTTGAATCTGTTGACTTTGATTGGTCCACCGCCAGTCCCGGACCTGGAGTTGGGGCAGACAAATTCAATGTGCTCTGGAGTGGGGCGGTGGAGGCACCGATTAGCGGTGATTACGTCTTTGAAACCCAGTCTGATGACGGGGCCCAGCTTGTGCTCAATGGAACCTTAATCATCAACAATTGGGGGCTGAGATCTGGCGTTTCAACGATGGTGTCAGCGCCCATCCATTTGGATGCCGGACAGCGTTATCCCATCGAGCTCTACTATTTCAACGACTCAGGTCCTGCGACCATCCGCTTGCGCTGGCGCAAGCCCGGGGATGCGGTAACGCAAGCGGTGCCAAGCACGCAACTGCTCCGCCGGTCCCCTGACCAAATCAACCGCCGGTTGGAATTTGTTTACGACGGCCAAGGCCGGAGGGTTGAGAAGAAAGTTTCCGAAGAGAAAAATGCGGTCTGGATGGTACAAGAAACCACCCGCTACCTCTATGACGGTTGGAACCTCTTAAGCGAACTTCGCTTGAATCCTTCAACTTCAACTTACGACCTAAACTCCAGCTACGTCTGGGGCCTGGACCTCAGCGGATCAATGCAAGGTGCCGGCGGAGTAGGGGGTTTGCTCTTTGCAAATCTTCAACTGCAGACTTCAACTTCGTCTCACGCTCCCACGTGGGACGGCAACGGAAACGTCATTGGTCTGGTCGACATGGCCACGGGCACCCAATCCGCCACCTACGAATATGACGCCTTTGGTGAGATAATCATCAGTGACGGGCCAGCCGCCGCGGCAAACCCCTTCCGCTTCTCGACCAAGTTCACCGATAGCGAAACCGGTCTGCTATACTACGGCCTAAGATCTTACGGTCCCGGGGCTGGGAGGTGGCTATCCAGAGATCCGATTGAAGAACGGGGTGGAATCAACCTTTACGGAATGGTCGGCAATAACCCGATTACTAGTATCGATGTAATGGGGCTTTGGAAGCTCGGTGTGCATAAGCAAATCACTCAAGAGGCCTTTTTGGGGCTTTCTTGCTCTACCTGTTGTGACAAAGAAGAGCTTTTGAAAGGGCTGAAGGATGGTTCGATTGATCCTGATATTCCCGACGGATTTGTCGGAACCGGTTTGTTTTTCATTGATGTCGAATCTGGTCTATTCTCTGACGAAGAAATTAAGAAACAGTACGGTAATTGGAAGAGCTACCGGAGCCATTACGGGGACTTACAGTGGTGGCACGCCATGCAAAGCAACGAGAGTAATGCCACTGAAATTCAACAGAAGATCATAGGTTCAACCCTTGATCGCGCTTTCGCATATAAAGTTAATAGTGACGAAGGTGATTGCGAAGCTGCGGGACGTGTACTGGGTTTTGCGCTTCACACTATTGAGGATTCCTATTCCAAGTCCCACGTTCTTAGAAATGGTGACTGGTCGATTAATCGGTTTCAGAATTATAGCCAACAGAATTCTCATAAACATGGAGAAGCGGATAAAGAAAAAGGATCGGTAGAGTATCAGAAAGCTGTAGAGGCTGTTCGGAAGTTGTTAAACATAATCATTTGTCAGAATGGAGACCCTGCGGCGATTCGGCAGCTTTTACAGAATGAAGTATTGCTGCTGAGTCCTAATGCCAGTGTCGGTGGCACCAACCCTAGTTACCAAAAATAGTTAACGCCGCTGGAACACTCCAATGATAGTAGTTCTGATATCTCTGTTTCTCATTACCGTGTTTGATTGGATTCTGCTTTTTTTTAGAATTAGGCCGCGTTCGATATTTCTAGGGCACGGCATTTTTGCGTTTCTTGTAATCATAGGGTGCTCTCTGGAATCTGATTTTGATTTAGGTCCACACATCGAAGTGCCGGGTTGGATGGCGGGCTTGATCGTAGCGGGAGTGTCTTATTTTACCGCCTTGGTCGCCGTCGGTATATGGGTATTGATTGCGGGGTTGATGAAAAAAAGGGCCAAGTAAATGACATCACATCTCGACTCTGGTATGGTCCGGAGTGATAGGTGACAGATAATCCGGGGTGATGGGTTACACTCCGCAGCACTTCATTCCTCAGGGATTGCGTGAGGCCGGGGCGGGGGCTTTGCTGGTGACGTGTTTGGGCGACTTTACTTGATTGGACTTCTGCTGCTTGGGCCTGTTTGGGCTCAGGAGAGCGGGAGTATTCCGGTGGAGGAGACAAGTCGGGTGCCGACGCCGGTGCGGGTTGCGGCGTTGGTCGATCAGGCGGCGGCGCAGGGGTGGGGGAGCGTGATGCCGGGGCTGCGGGCGGCGGCGCAGCAGGCCTATGAGGCCAACACGGGTTACGCGCCAGCGTGGTACTATCTCTACCGCTGGTCGCGCTTGCTGGGGACGCCTTACCAGAAGGCCATTCAGGAGTGGATCCAAGCCGTCGAGAAAGCCCACGTGGCCCATCCCAACATGGCGGAGAGCTACGACTATCGACCGGGTTCACTGTCCGCGGGGCTGACGCGTGAGTTGCAACTCGCCTTGCTGGGGAACGCGGCGCTTTCGGAGGAATTCTTCCAGTTGCTCTCGCCGCTCGACAATCCGGCCGAGGTGCTCGCCATTTTGCAAAGGATCCATCGGCAGGATGCGGGTCTGTTCAACGCCTACCCGAGCCTGGCCTTGGCCATCGCCGTGGTGTACGACGTGCCGCCGCCGCCGATTTGGCCACACGGTCAGGTGAAGGCGAGTCTTCTGCCCCGCAAGTTTCCGGCTCCCGAACAGGTGTTTCTCTATCTGGCCAAGCTCGACCGCACCAACGGCACGTTGCATCGGCTCGGGCGTTTGCCGGCGGACGAGCTGAAGTTTGTCGTCGATATCGTCGCGCCCTTCAGCGAGCTCGACTGGGCCAGAAAAAACGTGCCCCCCGGTCTGGCGGATTTCGGCAAGGCGTACGACATGATCAAGTATCGCAAGGACCGGATCACGGCGAACCAGTATTCCTGGCCGGGGCCCACGTACACGTTGTCGGTGATTCAGCAGCAGGGAGGCATCTGCGTGGACCAGGCCTATTTCGCGAGCACGGCAGGCAAGGCGAAGGGGGTTCCGACGATCATGTTTCGCGGCGCGGGTCTGGATGGCCGGCATGCGTGGTTTGGTTACCTCGATGCGAGCCAGCGCTGGCAGCTCGATTGCGGGCGCTATGCCGAGCAGAAATTTGTGGTTGGCCTGGCCTTCGATCCGCAGACCTGGGCCAACATCAATGACCACGAGCTCCTGTTCATCACCGAGCGATTCCGGAATCTGCCGACCTACAAACTTTCAGTAATGCACGCGGAGTTTGCCGCCGACTATCTGCGGGAGGGCAAACTGGAGGCCGCGACCAAAGCTGCGCGCGAATCGGTGAATCGCGACCGCCGCAATCTCGAAGGCTGGAACGTCTTGCTGGCGGCCCAATCGGCGCAAAGCCCTCAGGACTTGCGCGGGCGCGAGAGCATTCTCCGGGAGGCCGTGCTGGCGTTTCAAAAATACCCGGACCTGGAGATCGGATTTTCCCGGGAGTTGATCGAAACGCTGCGTAGACGAGGAGAGAAGAGCCTGGCGGCCTTTGAAGAGCAGCGCTTGGGCAAGAAGTATCAGGCCAATCGGGAGGACTTGAGCATCACCCAGGCGGCAGCGACGGTGCAACGAAGCATGACGCAGGACGATATGGCCACCCGGATCAAGGTCTTCAACCGGGTGCTGGACACGTCGGGTCGGGGCGCGGCCATTGATTTTTACGACAAGGTGGTCCTGCCCTTCGTATTGCATCTGGCCGCCGAAGGTCAGGTGCCGGCGGCCCTGCAGGCCTTGGAGCGAGCCAAGAATACCCTCCGGGTGGAGCCTGGTTCGCAATTGGCTGGAGAGCTCGCTGGCATGGCCAAAAAGGTTAAATCGGGAGAAATTGTGAAAAAAGACGCGCAACCATGAACCTTTTCCTCCTTGTCCGCGTCTAAGACCCGGCTTCACTGCCAAACAACCACCTATGTTAGACATCATCAAGGGCGCGGGCCTGCTCATTTATCCTCTCTCCATCTGTTCCATTGTCGCCGTCTATATCATCTTTGAACGGTTCTTCGCGTTGCGAAAGGAAGCCGTGCTGCCGGACGACTTGGTAGACGCCATCATCGAGGGCAAAGTTCTGCAAGGGGGCCGCCATTCGGTCATGTCGCGCATTGTGGAGTACGCGGGACGCCACAAGAGCGACCCGGAGGCGATCAAGGCTTTTGCCCGCTTGGAGATCAATCACATGGAAAGGGGAATCCCGTATCTTGATGTGATCTACATTGCCGCTCCGATGCTCGGTCTGACCGGCACCGTGATGGGTCTGTTGCGGGTGTTCGGACAGATCTCGCCCGAGACGGGTCTGCCGGACCCGGCGGCCTTCACCAAGGGTGTTTCGCTGGCCCTTTCGGCCACCTTGATTGGTCTGGCCGTGGCGCTCATCTCCATCGTGCCGGCCGGTTATCTGCAGCGGAAAATCGAGAATTACGCCGCCAAGATCGACCTGCTGTTGGAGCGCATCCTCGCGACCCAGTCCAAGTCATGAGCGGTCTCTACATCAAGCGGCGTCGCCGGCCTGAGCTGAATCTTTTGCCGCTCATTGACGTGCTCGTGATGCTCGTCTTTTTTGCCTTCGTCACGATGCAGTTCCGGTCGATGACCACCATGAACCTCACTTTGCCCAAAGTGGAGACGGCGGGTAAGAGCGAACTCAAGGAGTCGTTGACCATCAGCATCACGAAGGAAGGTGAGGTCGATGTGAACGGTCACAAGGCCACCATGGCAACGCTCGAGGAGCTCGTGAAGGAAGTCGGGCGCCTCAGCAAGGATGTCACGGTGGTGATTCGCTCCGATGAAAACACGCCGTTGCGCTTTGTGACCGAGGCGATGGATACCTGCCGCAAGCAGGGCCTGAACAAGATCCGGCTGCAGTCCCGCTGACGCGAGGAGTGTGGCGAGTAGCAGGCAGGCTCGCCCCGGCTGCGGGATCCATGCTGAATTCAGCAGGAAGTTGAGTCGCAGAGATCAGGCGCGCAGTCGCATGGGCCATCGTTTTGTCCAAACCTCTCGGCTTCTCCGAATTGCCTCTGGGTGCTCTGGGTAGAGCTGCGTTTTTGTTTATCCTCGCTACGATCTGATTGCTCCGCACAAATGCGGGCATGAAGATCGTCATCACCGGCGTCACCAAGGGCCTTGGTCGGGCGCTGGCGGAGTGGTTCATCGCCAACGGTCATACGGTGATCGGTTGTGGTCGGAGTGCCGAGGTCCTGAACATGCGGTTCACCCATCCTTTGCCTCACGATTTCTCAGCCGTGGATGTGGCCGAGGAGAGCAAGGTGGCCCTTTGGGCAGAGAAGACCCTCGCGGCGCATGGGGAACCGGATCTTCTGATCAACAATGCGGCGCTGATCAACAACCCGGCGCCGCTCTGGCAGGTGCCAGCAGCCGATTTTAACCGCCTGATCGATGTGAACCTCAAGGGGGTGGCCAATGTCATCCGTCACTTTGTGCCCGCCATGGTCGCGAAGAAGTCGGGAGTGATCGTCAATTTCAGCTCGGGTTGGGGCCGGAGCACGTCGCCTGAGGTGGCGCCGTATTGCGCCTCCAAGTTTGCAATCGAGGGGCTCTCGCTGGCTCTCGCACAGGAATTGCCTCCGGGGATGGCGGCCGTCCCGCTCAATCCGGGCATCATCGACACAGCCATGCTGCGGCAATGCTGGGCAGACGGAGCGGCGAGTTACCCCAAGGCGGACGACTGGGCCAAGATCGCCGCACCGTTCATTCTCAAGCTTGGACCGAAGGACAACGGCCATTCCGTGAGCGTGAAAGCGTTCGAGGATTGAGGCGATTGCGGTTCACGAGGGCGGCGTGAGCCGGCCTCGCTACCGGTTTTCTCCACAGGCGACCGGCTGCATTGCGCGGGGCACTCCGCCCTATCGCCAGGGCCCGCCGATCGCCGGGCAAAAAAAAGACCCGGCGGAGGCCGGGTCTTGGAAGTGAAGTGGAGCTTGGGTCAGGACTTGAATTCCTTGCTGATCCAGTCGCTCAGCAGGGCCTTGTCGTAGAAGAGCGGGTCATTGCGTCCGACGATGCTGATGTTGCTCATGAAGTTCATGTCGGAGAGCATGCGATCGCCTTCCTTGAGAACTTTGCCGTCGGCACCGATCAGTTTGAAGCTGAGTTTGATTCGCGGGATGAAGATATCCTTCACGACGCGCACCCGATCCATCGAAGGATCGCGGCCCGGAATGAAGTCTCCGGCAAGGTCGACATCGTTCACCGTGATCTCGAGTTTCTGTCCGGCGGCGAGTTGCTTGCCGGCTTTTTCCTGGAGATGCGTCTTCAGCACATCCAGATAGTACTCATCCGTGTCGCTGCCGAAGGCGGAACGAACATCGGTGAACTTTTCTGGTTCATGGAATGTGACCGAAACGTTGGATGACTTGGCATCAGCGGCGAAGGCGGAAATGGCGCTCACAGCCAGGGCCGCGGCAAGAAGGAGGCGTGGGGTGAATGTTTTCATGACGTTGTCTCTGACACAATTTTAGCCAAAGGGTGCCATAATTCCATCGCTTTTTCCTCCGATCAGCCGCGCTGCTTGCTGTCGATGATAAGGGTGACGGGCCCGTCATTGAGCAGCTGTACCTGCATCATGGCTCCAAATTCGCCGGTTTGCACAGGATATCCCAGCAAGGCAGTGATTTGCGCAACAAAACGGTCATAGAGGCCCCGGGCCTGCCCGGGACGGGCGGCGGCATTGAAGGAAGGGCGGGTACCCTTGGCTGTGCTGGCATGTAGGGTGAACTGGCTGACCACGAGCACGCCGCCGGCGATGTCGATCACGGAGAGGTTCATCTGGCCAGTAGCGTCGGCAAATATCCGCAGCTTGGTCAGTTTTTCCGCCAGCCATTGTCCATCGGCTTCGGTGTCAGCGGTCTCGATTCCGACCAGAACCAGCAGGCCGCGGGCGATCTCTGCGGTAGTGCGCCCGTCAACCGAGACGCTGGCCGAGCTGACCCGTTGGATCACGAGACGCATGGCGGGAAATCACAAAATCCAAATCACAAAGGCCAAAGATTTTCCGAAGCAGAGTATTTCGCCCCTAGGCTCTGGATTCAATTTGGGATTTGGAGTTTTGAAAATTGGCGTTTCGAAGTTAAATCATCGGCTGGTGCGGCTCGACTTCGGCATCGTAGTCGACGCCGGGCAGGCCGAAACCGAACATCTTGAGAAACTCGGTCCGGTAACCGGCGATGTCGGTGAGTTCGGCCAGGTTCTCGGTGGTCACCTTCGGCCAGATCTCGGAAATAGCGTCTTGGATGCCGGGACGCATTTCCCAGTCGTCAACGCGCACGCGGCCCTCGGCGTCGAATTGGGGCTGGGTGTTGTTATACAGTTGGGTGGCGAAAAGGCGTTGAATCTGCTCGATGCAGGACTCATGGGTGCCCGCCGCTTTCATGACCTTGTATAGGATGGAAATGTAGAGCGGAACGACAGGGATGGCCGAGCTGGCCTGCGTGACGAGCGCCTTGTTGACCGAGATGAAGGCGCGACCGCCGACGGTCGATTTGAGTGTGGCGTCAATGGCCTTGGCCGCACGTTCGAGATCAATCTTGGCCCGGCCGATGGTGCCGTCCTTGTAAATGGGCCAGGTATGAACGGGCCCGATATAGGAGTAGGAAATGGAAGTGGCGCCCGGGGCCAGCAACTTGGCGTCGCTGAGGGCCTGGATCCACATTTCCCAGTCTTCACCACCCATGACCGCGAGGGTATCGGCGATGCCGGCTTCGTCGGCCGGCTGGATGGTGACTTCGCTGACGATACCTTTGTCGGTGTCGACCGTCCGGTTGGTGTAAGGGGCCCCGATGGGTTGGAGGGTCGACTTGTGCACGACACCGGTTTTCGGATGCTGACGGCGGGGGGAGGCGAGGGAGTAGACCACCAGGTCAACCTGTCCCAGATCGCGGGCGATGATCTCGAGGGCCTGCTTCTTGATGTCGTCCGAAAAAGCATCGCCATTGATGTTGGCGGCGTAGAGACCGGCGGCGCGGGCGGCCTTCGTGAAGGCGATGGAATTGTACCAGCCCGGCGTGGCGGGGCGACCCTCCTCGGAGGGGCGCTCATAGAAGATGCCGACGGTGGCGGCCCCGGAGCCGAAGGCTGCGGTGATCCGTGACGAGAGGCCGAAACCTGTGGATGCCCCGATGACGAGGACCTTCTTGGGGCCGTTCTTGATCGAGCCCTTTGCTTTGACGTAGTCGATCTGCTGTTGGATGTGAGCAGCGCAGCCGGTGGGGTGGGCGGTCACGCAGACAAAGCCGCGAACCTTCGGTTTGATGATCATTGCCGGCGAATTCTTACGCCGGCCGGAGGGCTGACAAGAGCCAAGTTGCCTGATGTGGACCCCGAGAAACCCGGCAAAGACCCGGCCGGTATCAGGCCTAAATGCTTGGAATCTTGCCCAATAACACGATTGGACCCTCGGCCTTGGGGACGCCGCCTTTCTTTTCCAAGCTGATGGCAAAGGCGGCCACTTGCTTGATGGGCTGATCGGGCCGGAAGGAAAGGGAGACCCGACCATCAGCTGCCACATGGAACACGCCACCGTTGACCGGGTTCGGGTAGGCCGGATCCACGACCCAGATCTGATAGTCCTGTTCGTCGGAGATGACGGGCAGGCCGTCAAAGGTCAGCAAGCCTGACTGCTGTTCAGGATCCCAGACGGCGATGGCCTGAGCCTCCCGCGTGTTGCCCGCCAGCGAGGCGAGAGCCGACACCTTCAAGCGGGCGAGGTCCTCAGAACGACGCAGCCGGGAGCCGAGGTCGTTGACCATGCGCTCAGCCACCAAGGTGCGTTCGGCCAGTTGGGCCTGCGCGCTGCGGTAAGCCACCTCGGCGAGCCTGCGTTCGGTTTGCTGGGCGGCGTTTTCTGAACGCAGTGAAATGTTTTGGACGGTCAGCCAAACGGCGGTAAGGGCAAAGCCGGCGGCGGCCAGCCACGGGGCGAAGCGCAAAAACGGAAAATCAACAACAGGGGCTTTGGGCGGCACTATCGCGGCGTTCATAATCCGGGCCTTGAGCTCGGGTGGGGGCGTCTGGGCGGGGGCGGTCAGGGCCAGATGCGTGACCGTATCGTCGAACATGTGGCAGAGGGCTGCCAGCTCCGGTTTGGCGGCAATCTCGGCCTCGAAGTCGCGACGTTCGGCTTCGTCGAGGAGGCCAAGGGCGCGGAGCCCGGCCAGTTCCTGATGGAGCTCGGTGCTCATAGCCGGTGGGGAAGGCTTTCCTTCAGTTTGAGCAGGCCGCGCCGGATACGGGCCTTGATGGTGCCGAGCGGTTCGTTGAGTCGGGTGGCGATCTCCTGCTGGGTCAGACCGCTGAAGTAGGCAAATTCGATGGCCTGCTGTTGATCTGGGGGCAGTTCGTCCAAGGCTTGGCGGACGGCCTCGGCCTTTTCTCGCAACCAAAGAGAGCCGGCCGAATCAGCCGCCCCGGTCAGCGATGCCGGTTGCAAATCGGGGGCCGCGTTCGCCAGCAGCTCGCTCCGGCGCTGGCGCATCCGGATGCGATCGATGGCGCGGTTGCGGATCAGGGTAGCCGACCAGGAAAATACGCTGCCGCGGCTCGTGTCGTAGGTGTCCGCAGTTTGCCAGAGTTGGAGGAAGTTGTCCTGAACGAGATCCTGTGATTCCGCCGCGTCTCCAAGCATGCGCATGGCCAACGAGTAAAGCGGGCCGGACAACTGGTCGTAGAGGGTGGAAAGGGCGGCTTTGTCTCCCTTGGCCATGGCGGCAATGAGGCGCGCCTGTTCCGCGCCCCGCTCCTCACTGCTGGTCTCGTTGGGAGCTCTCATGCGACTGCGACAGAAGGACTCGCGTCTGACCGGAGGCAAGACGGATATTCCGCATGAGAATTCACTGACGAGTAGCATTGCATAAGATACGGATGGGTCGGACGGTTGGATGCTATCGTTGCTATCAGCCTGGAGGTGGCAATCCCAATGCCGCTCACAAGACGGCCAGGCCGATGACCCCGAGCACGATAAGGATGGCGAGGATGGCGAGGATGGAGCGTTCCTGCTTGGTTAAAGCGAATGGCATGGTGTTCAAAGCCCGAGGCGGGCCAGTTGAGTGAGGATTTCCGCGGAGAGGGGATCTTGGGCGAGTTCGTTCCAGGGGCGGTTGCTGGAAATGCGGATGAAATACTGGCTGCCTTGTCGGGAGAAGCCGTATTTGACGGCGATCCGCAGCAAGGCCGGGATGGAGTATGGGTCCTGATAGTCGATGGCGCGTCCGGCAAAGACATGCCAGAACCACACATGCTGGGCATATCCAGAGGACGTCTCGAAGAGCCGATATTCGGCCGGGGCGAGGGCGTGACCGGACACAGAGAGCGTCTGTCGACGAAGGCCTTCCGCGGTCTGATTGGTCCAACCGGCACCGGGCCAGCAGGCGTCTGGAGTGTGGGACGCCACCCGGCTGACCGAGGCCTGGCCCACGGCCCAGTAGGCGAAATAGACCGTCAGCTGAATACGCTGACCGGCCGCGTCGGTCCGCCAGTAGGTGCGTTGAATCAGGTTGGAGGTCTGCAGGATGCCGGAAAACTGATAGAGATCGGGAGAGTCGTGGACTTCCCATCCGGGAACGGACGCTGGCAGCAGTGCGGCGAGTTGTGGGGGCGGGGTCGGGTCGATGTCACGAGGGCGGGAATGCAGGAAAAAGAACAGCCCCAAGGCGGCGGCGAGAACGGTTCCCGCCCAGAAGACCGCGTGGCCCGAGCGCCCGGTCGGTACGGGCAATGCGTCGGCTTGTTCCGACGTGGAGGGAGCCGGAAGCTCTTTGGACTCGAGCAGGATTGCCAAGCCGGCGAGGCTGGCCGCGGTGACACCCAGAATCGCGTAACCTGTAAGGTCGTGCCAGGTGCCGGCTATCTTGACGCCGGCGTTGGCGAGCAACGTGAGGCTGAGCGAACGCAGCAGGTTCATGCCGAGAGCCATGACGATGGCAAAGCCGATGAGAAAGAGACGACGACCGGTGCGCCTCACCTGCCAGGCGGCGAAGAAGAACCCCGCGTACACACAGGAAATCAGGCTCCGCACGCCGCTGCAGGCTTCCTCCACGCCGACCGTGGCGCGGGCCAGTTCAATCACGTTGCCGTGCTGTCGCGCAGGTATGCCGAGCAGGTGGAGCACATGCATGACATTGTTGGTCACCCAGGTCTGGAGACCGAGGGTGAGACGGGCGTACGTTCCGTCCGGGATCGGGGCGACCAGCAGCCAAAGCAGGAGGGCGGTCAGGCTGATCCAGTTGATCGGGACCAGCCGCACGCGCTCATCGGCGAGCAGGACCAGACCGCTGGTGAGGAAAGCGATCATCGCGACCGCCAGCAGAAAAAGGACCAGCGCATGGGACCACGCCAAAGTGGCCGCGAACAACCCAGCCAGAGAAAAAACTACCAGCCCAGCCACGACCAGGCTGGCTACGCCCAGAGTGTTCAAGGCCTTGGCAGGCAACCAGCGATGGGGGCCCTGCTGACGGCTTTCCCACAGGAGAATCAGGAAGACGAGTGGGGCGAAAAAGCCGTGCGAGAGATCGGGGTTATGGCGCCACTCGGGCCAGAGTTGGGCGCAGAACAGGCCGACCAAGGAAATACAGACGCCTGCGACCGCCCATGACGAGCGTGAGGCGCGCGCAGGCAGAACTGGCGGCAGCACGTTGGTTGTCATGGCGTGGTCGGACCCTGGTTTTCTTCCAGCAGCGCGTAGATGACCTCGAGCGGCAGCGGTACCAAGGGTAAAAGCTGAGCCATTTGCTGACCATTCATTCCCTTGCGAAGCTGACCGGCCAGTGCGCGCAGGGTCTTGGCGTCAGAGCTGGTGAAGCGGGTGATCACTTCAGCCACACGGTCAGCGCGCGTGGTGTCGTCGTTCAGGAAGGCGGCCAAAAAGACAGCGTGGTACAGAGGCAGGGTTTCGTTGCTGACAGCGGGACCGCTTTGCAGAAAGCGGTCCACGAATTGCGCCAGTCCAGCAGGGGAACTGTGGCGGATAAACCATGCTCCCAATTGAGCAGCCAGTTGGGGCGTCAGGGGGAAGTGCAGGAGCGTCTCGTATTCCCCTTCCATGAGTGTCGTCCAGTTATTCTCCTGGAAGATCCGGAGATGCAGAAGAGCGACTTCATCGGGTGGCAGCAGATTGCCGTAGTCGTTGATCAGCGCCGTAGCCTGGTCGGTTTGGCCGAGTCGGATGAGGCGGTCCGCCTGGTAGTAGGGCAGGTAGGAGCTGGGCGGCCGGTGGTTGACCCGGGCGAGCAGCGAGACCGCTTGTTCGCGCCGGTCCTGGAGGAGGAGCAGCTCGATGCGGATGAGATCCATGCACCAGTCGGGCAGACTGGTGTGGCTTTGCAGGATGCCGCCCAGCAAAGTCTGATCCCGGGTTGCCCGCGCGGCAAACAGCAGGCAGTGCAACCATGCCTCGCGGCGCTCCGGGTCCTCCGTCAGCATGGCGGAGGCGAGTTGTTTTACCGTGGGATATTCGGCCCGGGACAAGAGCGGTCGGATCCAGATTTCCGCAGTGGTGGCGCGCTGCTCGGGCACGTCCCGCATCAGGCGTTCATAGATATGCTCGGCCACGAAAGGCTGGCCGGACACCTGAGCCAGGCTCGCCAGCGTGAGGGCGGCGGGATAGTTGCGGGGGTTGAGTTCGCAGACTCGCTGGAGGGCCAGCACCGCCTCGGGATAGCGGCCGGCGGCAATGGCCTGTTGAGCGCGCGTGGCGTACAGCTTTTCCTGGGAGGCCCGCAGTTCGGACCACAGCGGCGGCCAGGCGACGCTCCGATAGCGCGTGTCGTAACTGGCGCTGCGCAGAAAGGCGAAGACGGCCAAGGTGCCGGCGAGATACAAGGCCAGCAGTGACGCCCCGCTGATGACCAGGGCCCGGGTCCAGAAGGGGCGAACGCGCTCGGCGTCGACCCCGCAGCGCCAGCCGTCCTTGGTCTGGGTGAGCAGCGGGCACACGCGACGAAAGCGGGCGGGCTCTTTCCAGTGGATGATCGCGTTGCAACGCGAGTCGAGGGCGTGGCCGGAGTCGCTGTAATTCTGGCAGGGGCAGGAGTCGCGGTGCGCGCCATGCAGCCGAAACCAAGTCTTGCGGGTGTTCCAATAGAACAACGCCCACCAGAAACGCAGGAAGTCTCCAAGCCAGCCGATCACGGACCAAAGCTAGAGGGAGACAAAGGGTCCGCAACGCGCAATTAGCGGAGGTCATACCAGGGCGGAACACCAGTACCTTGGGAGGGGAGCGCTGAACTCAGATTTTGACGGATGAAAGATTCGGATTACCGGTGGGATTCTTCCTCCACGCATGAAAACGATCAAATACATCCTCCGCGCCAGCTGCCTGGCTTTTCTTTTCACGGTGGGCCTGCAGGCCGCTCCCAAGGTCGGCCAGCCGGCACCCGATTTCACGTTGACCGACTTGAACGGAAAGACCCAAACCCTGTCCGCCTACAAGGGCCGGACGGTGGTGCTGGAATGGGTGAATCCGGAGTGCCCGTTTGTGCGCAAGCATTACGAAGGCAGCGGCAACATGCCCGGCACGCAAAAGGCCGCGTTGGCCGATGGTGCCGTGTGGCTTTCGATTAATTCCGGCCGGGCCGGCGGGCAGGGCGATTTCTCTCCGGCCGAGGTGGCCGAGTGGGCCAGCAAAACGGCGGCCGAATTCACCGGCTACTGCCGTGATCAGGACGGCAAGGTGGGAAAACTCTATGATGCCCGGCATACCCCGACTTTGTTCGTGGTGAATGCCGAAGGGATTCTGGTCTACGCGGGTGGCATTGATGACATCAATTCGGCCAACCCCGCCGATATCAAGCGGGCCAACAATTTCGTGAAGGCCGCGCTCGCTGATCTCAAGGCCGGTCAACCGGTCGCGCAGGCCGTCACGCGGGCCTACGGTTGCGGCATCAAGTACGCAAACTGAGCCGGCGCCATCGTGCGCGGGACGAACTGGTCCCGCGCTTTTTTTTGGCAATCACTTGCCGGCGGCCTGGGCGGCCTCGGCGGCCGGCGCCGATTGCGTGACCGCCGCTTCGTAATGGGCGCTGATTTCCTGCAGGCGCTTCTGCAGGATGGCCTGCTTGCTCATGGCGTACTGTTGACCGATGACCATGCCCTTTTGCATCAGTTCGGGTGTGCTCTTGGTCATTTTGATCCCAGCCGGCGTTTTGAGAAAGGCCAGGATCTCACCGAGTTCGCCCTCGGTGTAAACCTCGGCATAGAGCTTGGCGATCTGGGGGCGCAGGTCATCCCACTTGATCTCCTGGTCGAACCATTCGTTGATCGCGGTTTCGAATTCGGAAACCATGCCCTCCGGGGCGCCTTGTTGACGCATGTTGGCCAGCATCGGGGAAATGGTGGCGGTGAAGCCCGATTTGATGACCTCGGGGCCAGCCACGGCGTTGACTAGGGCCTCGGCCGCCTTGAGGTGCGAGCCTGGATCGGCCGAGAGAGACACGGCGAGGCTGAGGATGGCGAGCAGGGAGGTGAACGTTTTCATGGGGGTGGACGAACAGGTGGGGACGGTTGCGATGCAGGGGAAAATCAGACCTTGGTGGTGAACAGCTCCGGATGGAAGGTGCCTTCCGCGACTCGGGTCACGGGTCCGGTCATCTTGATGGCGAAGTTGTCGCCGATCTCGATGCCGATCTGACCGCCGGGCATGTGCACGGTGACCTTGCGATCCACGAGCCCGAGCTTGTGGGCCACGGCGGCGGACGCGCTGGAGCTGCTGCCGGAGGCGAGCGTGTAGCCGGCGCCGCGTTCCCAGATCTCGATGCGGATGTTGGCTCGGTCGATCACCTGGAGGAACTGGACGTTGGTGCGCTTGGGGAACAGGGAGTGGGTCTCGAGATGCGGCCCGTATTTGTGCGCAAGCTCGGGGGTGACCTCGGGGAGGGGAA
>Ga0066420_1000006_pt1 | contig 84101 bp, 65 predicted proteins | sample LakWasMet28_LOW6_2_FD_59547 | JGI IMG/M metagenome (GOLD analysis project Ga0066420, IMG submission 59547) | Freshwater sediment methanotrophic microbial communities from Lake Washington under simulated oxygen tension - Sediment Metagenome 28_LOW6 | ecosystem: Environmental > Aquatic >... | reverse complement strand
GAGTTCAACCCGATGCTCGGTTTCCGCGGCTGCCGCCTCGGCATCAAGTATCCGGAGATCACGCGCATGCAGGCCCGCGCCGTCCTCGAGGCCGCCGCCGATGCGACCAAGGCCGGCTTCAAGGCCAAGCCCGAGATCATGATCCCGCTCGTCGGCTTCAAGCGCGAGCTCGACCTCCAGACGGCCATCGTCCACGAGGTCGCCGCCCAGGTGCAGAAGGAGAAGAAGGTGAAGATCAACTACTCCGTCGGCACCATGATCGAGATCCCGCGCGGTGCCCTCACCGCCGACGAGGTCGCCCAGACCGCGGAGTTCTTCAGCTTCGGCACCAACGATCTCACGCAGACCTGCCTCGGCATGTCCCGCGACGACTCGGGTTCCTTCCTCGGCGCCTATCAGGAGTCCGAGATCATGAAGAAAAACCCCTTCGCCTCGATCGACCAGACCGGCGTCGGCCAGCTCATGCAGATCGCGATCGCCAAGGGCCGTCAGACCCGCCCCGACATCAAGCTCGGCATCTGCGGCGAACACGGTGGCGATCCTGACTCCGTCAAGTTCTGCCATAAGCTCGGCCTCAGCTACGTGTCCTGCTCGCCTTACCGCGTGCCGGTCGCGCGTCTGGCGGCAGCGCAAGCGGCCATCGCTGACTCGAAGAAGTAATCCTCTTTGAACCCCTCTCAAAGCCCCGGTCTTTACTGACCGGGGCTTTTTTTGTGCCTCAGACAGCGGAGTGGTCTTTAGCCGGATTGGCGCAGTCGGACCCCGTTCTCACTCTGGGCGGAACGGTTGGTTCGGTTGTCGGGCGCGGTCCCCGCTCCTGGCGCATAAAAGACGGTCGGAGTCCGGAGACCCCGCCCGACCTTTTTCAATGCATGGATGCGGCTCAAACCCGCGCCCCACCCCCTAGGGAGTGACTGCCGCCGGTTCCTTGAGCCACGGCACGCTGCTGAAGCCGTTGAGCTGGGTGTTGTTCACTCTCCCGGCTGCGAGCTTCGCCGTCTCGAGGGCACTGCGGATCAACGCCCGGTATTCCTTCTGCACCGCCGGGCTGGCCGCATCATGGCCGGTCTTGAAATGGGCGATATACTGAACGAGCTCCGGCGCCGGCTTCGCCGAGTCCTTGATCGCCGATTCATAAAGGGCCTTGGCGAGAGCGTTCGCTACCGCGCCATGCGCCTCTTTGCTAACCTGGCTCGCGCCAACCAACAGACCCGCGTTGCCCGTCCTCTGCCACAGCACAAAGTAGTACTGGAGGTTGGAGGACTGAAAAGTGACCGGGAAGATCTGCGAGAAATTACCCTGCTGCTGCGGCAGAATCGTCTTCGTGAAGTTCATCGTCTGGCCGTCCGCCGCCGTCACCACCACCGGCCGCGTGCTGGCCGCCAGTTCCTGCGCGAGATCCTCGTCGAGCGCCGAATAGCCGGCATCATGCCACACGGCATCGAACAGGATCTTGATTGTGGCATCGTCAAAGCTCGCCACCGGGGCGATCTGGATGGCCTGCAAGGCGGCAAACACCTCGGGCGTCACGCCGTTGACCTTCGCATCAAGCGGCGGACGCTCGGCGGCGCGGGCCGCCAGCTTCTCGATTTCAGCGAGCATGAGTTTCGCGTTCCGATCATTAGCCTCGGCCCCCTTGCGGATCCACGCGAGCCCGGCCGCCTCGTCCTTCGGCGCGAGCGTGCCGGTGTAGAGGACGCGGCCGACGATCGCCATGCTCGGCACGTAACCGGATTCGGCCAATTTGACGTGCACGCCATAGGCGCGCGGCTCGTCCTTCGTAAAGGAGCGCTTCCCCTCCGCCAGATAGCCCGCAAGCCGGATCATCGCGTCCCGGCTGCCCGCGTCGGCGGCCGCGCTGAGCAAACGGCGGAATTCTGCAGCGACTTCCTGACTGGCGAACTCCCCGGTGCCTGCCTTCTGCTCCAACAGGACGGCCTGCAAGAGCATGGATTCAGGATGCTTTTGATCGATGGCTTTGCGCAGGAAGGCCTCCGCCTTGGCCACGTCCCGGGTGAGCCCATCCCCGTCAACCAGCAGCTTCGCCACGACATAGCAGGCCTGCGCCTCGCCGGCTTCGGCCCGGGCGAGGTTGGCCGCGTAGTCGGCGCGATGCTCTTCGCGTTTCGCAAAGGCCGCATCCTTCGGCGCGGCCTGCACGGCCCACTTCATCCGCTCGGACTCCGGCACCACGCCCGCACCCAAGCGTTCCTCCACCATCCACACCATCGCCGGGATGTCACCCCGCTCCGCGCTCTGGCGATAGAGTCCGGCCAGGGTGGCTGGCGGAGTCGCTGGCTTCCACAGTTCCAGCAGCATCGCGTACCCCCGCGGCGCGATCGGGTCTCCGGCGGCCGCTGCCTCCTGCAGCCATTTCTCCGCCATCCAGGGGTTCTTTTCCACATACCGGCCCTCGATGGCGGCCATTGCCAGCTCGCGCTTCGCGGCGGCGTCGCCGTTGAGCGCCTTGGGGAGAAGGTTATCCAGATCGCGCACCCGGTGTTGCTCGGGCGTCTGGGGTCCCGTCTCCTTGCGATACTTGCCTTTGCCGGAATAGTTGCGGCCGAAATCCTTGACCCGGATAGGAGGCACCGGCGTCGCCGCGCGGACCAAGGCCGGCTTCTCCGGCAAAGCGCTCGGCTGATAGACATAGAATTTTCCCATCGGACCGCCTAAGACAAAACCCGTCGGGCCGAAGGCCACTCCCGTGACATCGGCGTCGAGTGCCGCCACGCGCGTCCAGGCAAGGCCGTCAACAGACTCATAAAGCGCAGGATCCTTGAACTGGCCGGCGCTCGTCGTTCCGATCGTGACAAATCTTCCGCCTCCGTACGCCAAACCCCGCGCATGCGCAAACGGTACATCGCGTGCAACCAACCAGGCACCGTCCGCCCCCTCCTGGGCGCGGATCATGAGCTGCCGGTCCTTGACCCGGGAGTTGATCAAGAGAATCAAGACGGCACGATTGTTCCCCTCGGCTAGAAACGCCCCGTTGGCGCGATTGAGCGAGCTGTCCGGAATCTCCACCGACCAATATTCGCCATTGTCGCTCGTGAGCAGCTCGCCGTTGGGTTTGACCAGAAAGAACCGGCCTCCGCTTTGCAGCGCAACCGTGGGATCGACCCCTGACGGAACCTTGCCGTCCCAAATCGGCAGCTTGTCAGCCGTCTTCCCGTCGAGCCGGGCACTGAAACAAACCCCAAAGGTGCCCAGGATATCGCCCGCGGCCCAGAACAGGCCGTGGTGCACGGCCAGTCGCTCGCTTGAGAATTTCCAGACGGGGTTCGAGGTCCACCGCTTCGCGTCAGCGGAGAAATGCAGATAAGGCGCGTTCCTTTCTGTCGTTACCACCCAAGCCTCGTCGTCGTGCAGAATCTGCCGGACGGACTCCTTGGCGGGCAGCTGCGCGGTTTCCCAGCGCTGGCCGTCAGCAGAAAACAACAATCCGCCTCTGGCGGTGCCCAATGCATAACGTTGCTTCAGGAAGGTCACTTCCCGCAATGAATCCCCGACGCCGCCGAGTTGCCAGGTTTCAACCCCGCCCTCCCCGGTGGCCACGCGAGTCGCGGTGACCACGGCGGTCAGTTCGCCGGGAGTCAACTTCGTGACCGGCGCCGTGGGTCTGGCTCCCGGCTTCGAGGAAAACAGATCGTCATCCGCCGGAGCGGCCAGGGCGATGGTAACGAGGAGCGCGGGCAACGCCGCGGACAGAAGGCGATGGAAACGGTACATGATCGGATGAAGCATTGGCGTGATGCAGACTACTTGGACGCAGGAGTCAGGCGGGCCGTGATGCGCTGGTAGAGCTCCTCGGCCGAGGCGATCTGGTCAGGGTTCAACTCACGGGAGAGCAGATCGACCGCGAACAGCGAGTCGGCGTTCGAGATCGAGAGCAGCGCCCACGCGAGCGCGGCCGGACGGTCGGCGGCGCGCCCGATGCCGTAGTACAGCCGCGCGGCGGCCAGGCGACGCAACGCCTGCAACCGGGCGGTCGCGTCCGCGTCCGTTTCCGGCGCGAGCAGGGCCGCCTGGAAGAGTTTCTCCACGGCCGCGGCATCCGCCGCCGGTGTGGCCACGCCCGCGAGTCTTAGCAGCCACGGCTGCCCGGCGAGTTCGGTGCGCTCCGTAGCCGCGCTCACGAGCGGGATCAGACCGTTGATCTTGAATGGTTCGTGGCTCTGTCCGGCCTCGCGCGCCAGCGCCAGGTCCAACGAGCCGTCCTCGATCCCCCGCAAGACCCGCACGGCGATCGCGTTTTCCGGACGCGCCAGTTTGAAGATCGCTTCGAGAGTCGGCAATTCGCCGCGCTCCAGTTTCTCCGCGTACGCGGGATCTTCCGCCTTCTCCTCCAGTATATAGTCGAACGCCTTGGTCAGCAAACCGGCCGCCTGCCGCAACGCCGGGGCCCGGCGCAAACCTGCCGACTCAAACCAGCTCAACTGGTAGATGGGCTGACCGATATTCGCAGCCGCAAACCCGTAGGCGAAACCGGCGTCATTGTTCAGCGGCACGCCAAAGCCACGGCGCAGCATGATCCCCCAGACCGCGTAGGCCGACGCGTCGCCCTCTTCCACCTTGGCGCGGATCCGGGTCGCGGCTTCGGCGGGTGAGACAGGCTCCGCCGGCAAGCCGGCGAGTTTCAGATACCAGCTGGCCGCCTCCGGCTGATTCGCCGCGACCCCGAGTCCCTGGGTGAGTTGGTTGGCGAGATTGGCCATGCCGATCCGGCTGTCACCCTCGGCGCCGAGCCGATACCAACGTGTGGCCTCCGTGTGATCCTTCGGCAGGCCCTGCCCAAACTCGTAAGCGTACCCCAGCATCACCTGCGCCTCCGCTTCGCCAAGCTCGGCCGCCCGTCGCATCCAGGCATTCGCCTCGGCTTGGTCGGCCTTCACGCCCAGCCCGTCGCGATAACGCCCGGCCAGGAGCCGTTGCGCCACTGCAGAACCGGCGTCGGCCGCGCGGCGGATGGTCGCGACCGCCTCGGGTGTGTGCGGGTAGGTCACCAACGCGACCTTCCCCAGCGCGACGATCGAGCCTTGTTCGGCGTAGCGTTGCCACAACGCCCTCGTTTCCGCAGCCGTGCTTCCCGCTTCCACGACCTGCCAACCCGCCGCTTTCGCCCGCTCAAACCAGCGCATGCCTTCGGGATTGTTCTGACGCACGCCCAAACCTTGCCAATGCGCATAGGCCAGATCGTAGCAGGCGGCCGCATCCCCGGCCTCGGCCTGCTGCCGGCGTTTCGCCACGTCGAAGAGCGGGCGCAATTGTTTGGCCGGTACGTACAGCGCCAGTCGCGGCGGCTCGTACTTGCCCGCCGCAATCGCGGCGATCGCCGTCTTTGAGCCGGTGTCGCCCTGCGCCGCCGCCTTTTGCATCCACGGACGGGCCGCGGCCTCGTCCTTCGGGATTCCGTGACCGGCAAACAGGAAATTGGCATAGCGATTCATCGCCCAGACGTACCCCTGCTCGGCGGCGCGGCGATAGAACCCGGCCGCCTTCGTCAGGTCGCGCGGCACGCCCGCCGCGGCCTCGTACATCCATCCCAACTCCGCCACCGCCGGCGGATAATCATGCGCCGCGCCTTCCTCCAGCGCCTTGCGCGCCGCATCCAGGTCGAGGTCGGCACCCTGGCCAGTGCGATACTGTTGCGCGAGCGCCACCATGGCTTCGCGCTGACCGGCGGCGGCGGCCTTCTTGAAGGCAACATGAGCGGCCTCCAGGTCGGGAGGTCCACCCTGACCTTCACGCAACATGTAGCCGTGAAGATAGAGCCCCATGCGTGACCCTTGCTCGCCCAGGCGGCGCCAAAACGCGGCTTGGGCGGCGAGATCGCCTTTGGCATAGGTGGGGATTTCGAGACCGGCATTCTGGGCGAGCTGGATCCAGAAGCGCGATGCGATCGAGTCGGCGGGAACACCTTGTCCGCGACTGTAGGCGGTTCCGAGATCGTAGGCCGCCGCGGCATCGCCCCCGGCCGCGAGCAACCGCACGGCCGCGATATCCATCACGGCATAGGAGCGAACGGCACCGGGCGGATTGCTTTTCGTTTTGATGCGCGCCGGCAGCACGGGCGGCTTCAAACGCTGTTGCTGGGCTCGGTTGATCGCAATCCGGTCCTGGGCGAGACCTTTGACCAAAGCCACGGTGCCGTTGGGTAAGGAATGGGTGAAGGCGGTGACGACCGCCTCGGAGAAATCGATGGCATCGGCCATGAATCCAAAAACACTGGCGTCACTGACTTCATAGCCCGTCACCCGATCGAACAGCGGCGCGAGGTAGGCGAGCACCTGGGCCTGCGTGTAACCGGGATGGGCGGCCTTCCAGTCGGCATGCAACGCGCGGGTCAGTTTCAGACGTGTGGCCGTGTCCTTGGCCTGCGTCATGGCCACATCCCACGCGGCGAGCTTGCCAGCCCAAGCCTCGACCGCGAGGGTCCTGGCTTCCGCCGCCTTGCGCTCGTTCAAGGCCTTCGCAGCCGCGGCCTGCGTGGCCGCCTGCGCCTTGGCGTCGGCGGTTTTCTTTGCCACCGCGGCCTTTTCCGCTGCGGCGACGCGGATCTTCTCGTCCGCCGCCGCCTTGGCCGCGAGCTCGGCGGCGTTGAGGGGCGGAGCCTCGGCAAAGGCTTCCACGGTCGCGACCTCGATGCGGCGGCCCGGTTTGCGCGTCCCGATCGCATGCACCTTGCCATCCTTCAGGAGCAGCGTGTCGATGGTGGCGCCGGCGGACAGCGGCACGCGGCTCCAGCTTTTTCCATCGGCACTTTTCTGCCAGGGTTCCTGCTCGTTTACCCGCACCCAGAAAAAGCCGCCCAGCGCCCGCAGGGTGATCGGGTATTCCACCGTGAGTTTGGCCACTTCGCCCTTTGGCTGCCATTGCTTGCCGTCGCGTGAACCAAAGGCGCGTCCATCCGCGGCGACCGCCACCCAGCCATCCGGAGAGCCCGCGACCGCCATGAATTTGTTGTAACCGGTCTTGGGCAAAACGCCCTGCGCCCAGGTAATGCCGTCGTTGGACCACCAGAGACGGGGTTCCTGTTCCTGGACGACCCAGTACGGACGGGAGAACTCAGCGGGCCGCGCGCTTTCATACTCCTCGTCTTTCTCCCGGGTACCCCCGACCGCGACCCACAGCCCGTTGCTGTAGGCAACCCCCAGGACCGAATCCTTGATGCCCGATGCGTGCGGTTGCCAGCGACCGTCTTTCTCCAAGCGCCAGACCGCGGAGGTTTCGTCGAAGGCGATGGCGGTATCCGGCGAGCCGGCGAGTGCCGTGATCCATTTGCCCACCAGTGTTTCCTGCGGGGTCCATGAGCCGGGTTTGAAGGTCGCGAGGTTGTCACCCGAGACCAGAGCCAACCGGTCGCCCGCCATCGCCGCGAAGCCCACATTGCCCGGCCAGACCTGGCGCGCCGCCTCCCCGCCCTTGCTGAGCATCAGCCCGCTGAAGTAATCAACCCAAACCACGCCTTCCGCGATCGAGCCCGCAAAGAGCGCCTTTTCGTCCACCCTTTCCTCAGCCGCGGGAGCGAGGCTGGCGATCATCAAGGAAAGAAGGAGAAAGCAGCGGGCGCATCGGATCATCGGATGGTACGTGGAGGGTGGAAGTGACAGGGCGGAACACTGAAGCTCGCGGATTACGCGGCCTCGGCCAGCGGAAAACGCCCGAAAATGCCGCCGGCAGTAGAAACCGGCGGGAGGCCGCACGTTCTTCACTCCGTCAATCATAGCCACATAATCGTCCGCCGGCTATGCGTAGTCCTACGTAACTTCAATCCTGCGCGATTGCTGTCCTCACCCGCCTCCCGGGAGCACGATGAAACAGACCGACCACAACGGCATTCCCGACCCGCCCTACTTCTTGCCGCTCCAAAGAAAGTTTCCCGACAGATCAATGTACCCGTACTCTCCGCCGATTTCGATCCCTGCGACGCCGCTGAGAAATGAGCCGGCGCGGTCAAAATTGGCTTCAATGACCATTTCACCGGTGTGGTCAACGTAGCCCCACTTCCGGTGGGCGACTTCCACCGCGGCCCGGTCCTCGGCAAAAGCGAGCGCGCCGGTGTATTGAGGCGGTATGACCCATTCGCCTTTCAGATTCACATAACCCCAAAGGTCCTGCTCATTTCGCGCGGGCGCCAGTCCGCCGGCGAATGGACCGGCGCGGCTGAATTTCTCGGCGATCACCGTTTCCCCGTTGAGATTCCGGAATCCCCATTTGGATGAATAGTCCCTCCAATAGCCGTACACGCCGTCGGCCAGGTTGGTGATGTCCTGATACTGCGGCTCGACGACCCATTTGCCCAACCTGTCGATCAGGCCCCACTTGGTCTTGCCCTGCGCCTGCGCGTAGCCGCTCCTGAACTCGTAGCAAAGCTGGTAGGCCGGCTGAATGACCATGGTGCCGTTGCGATCAACATAGCCCCACTTGTTGCCCACCTGCACCCGGGCAAGCCCTTCGCTGAACTCGCCGGCGGCGGCGAACTGCGGGGGGATCACCACTTTCCCTTGCGGATCGATGAAGCCCCACTGCTTGCCGGGTTCACCGTCGCTCATCATGACCGAGGCCAGACCTTCGGAAAACCTGCCTCCGAGGGTGAATTGGGGAGCGATGACCTCGGCGCCCACTTTGTCGAGGTAGCCCACTTTGCCGGACTTGACGATCAACAGCCGCACGCCGTCCTCTGCAGAGAGAGGGACGGTGATGAGCAATCCTGCAAAAACCAGAAACAAGGCGCGGCGTAAATGGTGCATGGCTTGGTTGGGAGCGAGGGTTGCTGAACTAGTGGGTGACTGCCGGCGCAACGGGTGCCTTGCCCCATACGGCCCGGTCAAAGGTCGACGCCCGCCAGGCGCCCAGCATGGCCGCCCGGTGGCTGGCATCGTTCGTCATGATGCTGACCGTGAGGGAACGGGCACCGAGGAGGGCGTCATACATGGTCTGCTGCATGATCTCCTTGTCGCCGTCCTTCAGGAAAATCGACATGTGGAGCACGGCGAAGGTCACCCCACCAACCACTTCCTCGCTCACCTGCGGAACGACCTTCATGCCATTGTCCTCATAGGTCTTGATGAGCACATCGAAGACCGCCTTTTGATTGTTCGCGTAGGGACCGTCGACCGCCGTGTCGTACGGCTGGGCGGCGGAAGTGAACTGGTTGAACTGATCCAGACCCAGATCCAGGAGATTCACCGTGTTGTCGACGATGGCCTCGCCGATGGTCTTCTCCAGGGCCGCCTTCCCTTTGTCCATGTCAGCGGCCGTCTTCTCCATGGAGTGAGCCTGCCAGCCGGCCGGGATCTTCATCGTCCAGCCGAATCCCGGGTGGTTGTAGGTGTTGTTGGCAATCTTGCCCTCGGAAACGACGACAGCGTCGTTGGTCGACGGGGTCGAGGCAGTGGGGCTGGGAGCGGCGGATTTCTCCCCGCAACCGGTGAGGGTCAGCAAGCAGAGCAGAAGACTGACGCCAAGGTGTGGGCGAAGAGCGGTGAACATGGTTGGAATGGTTGGACGGTTGGGAGGTGCGGCTGAGGCAAAAGCAGCGGACGGGGTCATCGCAGGTTGGGCAGGAGCAGCATTTTCTTGGCTCTTTCGTCGCCGAGGGCGGCAGCCTCGGTGAGCCAACGTTTCGCCTGAGCCGGGTTGCCGGCTCGCAGCTGCAGTTCACCGAGCAAAACCCGCAATTCGGCATTGGTCGTATCCTTTGTGGCCGCCTGCTCGCCGTAGTGCAGCGCCTCGGCACCCTGCCCCGAGAAGACCAGCAGCTTGAGGCGACCTACCGCTTCGGCCGCCGACAGTGTGCCCCGTCCGGCAGGATGCTGCACGAGGAACCATGTAGCATAGGCCTGACTCTCCGCAATCCGACCCGCCTGTTGCAGGATCTGGGTTCGCAAAGTTGCATCGCTCCAATCATTCGGCTCGTCCTGTTCGAGCATGCTCAAAAGGTCCCAGGCGCTGTCAAGGTCCCCGGCCTGTGCCCGCAGCAGGGCTTCGATGCGCTTGTTGTTTACCGATGGATAATAGTACTCCAGCTCCGCCAGTCGGGTGATGCACCCGCGTAGATCACCTGAGCCGGCCGCCTGTTCCACCGCGCGGCGAAGTTCGGCCGCCGTGCGCAGGGCCGGGTGCGCCTCCGCCGGAGCCGGCCAGCCGCTCACGGTTACCTCAAGGACTTGCTTGCTGAATTTTTTCGGCGTCATCACAAACTTGCCTTTGGCACCCGCGATCAACCACTCACGGGATTTCGGCGCCGGTCCAGGCAGCGGGAAAGTACGCCAGTGCCGGCCGTCGACCGACAACCCCAGGACCGGCATATCAGGAGCAGAAATCCCGCTATACTCCGCCCCGGCGCGGAACGTCAGCCCGACTGCGGCAAACACGCCATCGGCGTGGGTGATGGCCACCCAGCGCCCAGATTCCGACCTTGCCTCCATTTTCCCGCCGGCGGTCTTCAGCGTGAAGTCGACTTTGGGCAGGCGATGATCGACATAGACCGACTCCCGGGCATCCGCCGAAAGACGGAACATGCTGCCGGCGGCGGTGACCAGCCGGCCGGGCCCGGCGGCGAGTTCGCCGACCGAAGGCATGATGTCGACCGCGCGACTCGCCCAGGCTCTGCCATCCGTGGTCCATCGAACCCGAGATTTAAGATCCGGAGTGCGGTAGTATTGGTAGAAAGCCTCGTCATTGCCCGCACCGACGACTGCGTCCAACCGGCCGGTATCATTGAGAAATTTGCCGAAGGTCCACGACCAGCCACTGACATTGGCGATATACGCCTGATCCCGCCATACCTCGACCGAGGTAAACTCCGCCGGCAGGTTGCGCTTCTTGCCGGGACCACCCTGCACAAAGTAACTCATCATGTTGACGGCGACCAGACCCTCAGGAGCCAGATGCACCACTCGCAGCATCTGGTCGCCATCGGCGGACATCTCCGCCAGCCAATTCCTACCGAGCAGGTAAGTGGCACCGCGCAGGGCGAACACATCCGCCAGATCCCGGCCCGTGCCGGTGAATTTCTTGACCACCGGCCAGCGATTGGCCGAGCCGGGATCGGAAACCAAAAGAGTGTGAAGCCCGACCAGCCAGTACCGGCCATCAATCGCCCGCAAACTCTGCCAGTCATAGTCCGTGCGCTCCTCCAGCTTGCCCTGGTCGGAAGGCTCGGTCTCACCCGGCTTCCGCGCCGGTAGGTCCACGGCGCGCACGTCCACCTTCAGTTCTGCAAGCGCCGCCGGTGCGCTCGGCTGGTAAGCCGACAGGGTGTCCCTGAATTGCCTCCCGATCTCTTCGCTGCGTGGCGAAAGGGGCTGTACGATTTCCGGTTTCTGGCCGGTCGGGGTCGGGCTGCGCACCGGGACCGTGGGTTCAGGGCGGGAGGAACCACTGCGCTTGCCGCCTTCCTGTGCGGCCAGAACGTTCAGCAGAAGCAGGGAAATGGCCAGAGTAGAGAAAGTATTTTTCATGGCGGCTTCCTCAGGGGCGGACGGCGTCGGCCAGCAGGTCGCTGAAAGCCTTGGCCGGCGGCTGAATGGCGTCGGGTTGGCGCGCCGCGAGTTCGATGCGCAAGGCGATCAACAGTTGGTTCACGTAGAAGATGACGTCAGGCACGTTGCCGGCACCCGCCGCCTTTTTCAGCGCCGGCCAGTGAATCCACGAGATGTATAGCGGGGCGGAATCCGGACCAAAAAGCGGTGCCGCCAGCGAGAGAGGAGGTCCGTTGCCGCCATCCCAATCCGCGCCGTTGAAGTCCTCCATCAGGTAAGCCGATTCCTTCAGCTGGGATGCCAGCGAGGGATTGCCGTAAGGGCGAACGCCAATCGGTAGCTGCAACAGAGGCTGGTAGCGATCAAAGTAGACGCGCTCGGTCGCTGCACGGTAAATCGCGGGCATCACGAGCAGGTTGCCTGCCTGGCGCGCCTGACGCGCAAACCCGGCAAGCCACTCCTCGAGGCCTGCTATCTGCGCCGGCAGATCTGGCGGCACGTCGGGCAGGCTCGCCATCCGCCGATGTGCCGCAAGCACCTGCGCCGCGACGGCCGGATCGTCAAAGAAGCCTTTCACTTTTTCGCTGAGGAAATTCTGCGCACCGATTTCCTTGTCGAGGGTCGACCGGTCGATTCGGCCAGCCGCGGCCTCCGCCCAGAATCTCTTCAGTTGAGCGATTTCCTCCGCGGTCGGTTTCTCATCCTGCTCCAAGGCCAGCAAGCGGACCATGGCCCCGAGCAGGCCGATCGACCGGGCATTAGCCAGATCCGCCGCCGCGCGGCCGGGTTCCATCACGTGACCGGACTGGATTGCCGCATCTCGCAAACTATTCGCCGCTTCCTTGGCTTGAGAGGCAAGTTTCTTGGCCGAAGGCTGTGCGCTACCGGGTTGACCTTTGCGCAGTCGATCGGCTTCCAACTGGGCCTGCATTGCCGAAGCGTTTGTCGCCGCGCCGAACCAATCACCAGCCGTCGCCCCACCTTTGGCCTCGGCTCCCAGAGCGGCCAACATCTTCGCCGCATATGTAAATCCGCCCTCCTTCGCTTGGGTCAGCAGGGCGATAATTTCCTGCCGATGCTTGGCCGCATCCTCTTGCTCCAAAGTCTGGGCCAGCCAAACCCGGGCAAACGCTGACCCACCGGCTGCGGCGGCCCGATACGCCTTGGCATCATCCTTGGCTTGAGAGTCAGGAATCAGCGCCTCGGCCACCGTAGACCAGAAGACGGCAAGCATCGGGTCCACCGGTACGCTCTGCCCTTCAGCGTAGGCAATCTGCAGATCCATCGCCGCACCGTACGCGCCCGCGGCCAGGGCCTGCCGCACGACGGCAAGATCCCAGCCCTCACTTTTTTTGGCCTGGCGGGCGGGCACCGACTTGGCGGGCCAGGCCCGGATGTCCACCGCCTGGGTCGGGCGGTTATAGATTCGGTTCAGTTCCTGAGTACTGAGCGCCTTGATGATATCCTGTTGAGGCTGGCTTGCAGTACGGAGTTGCGCGCTTGCTGCCTTCAACCGAGCTCCTTCCGGGAGACCCATCATGAAACCATAGAAGCCGTACGCGCCCCCCACATGGAAAAGCACATGCTTGGCGGCGGCGAAGACCGCATCGGCCAGTTTGCCGGGCATCAGCCGGTCCAGTTCCCCGACCAGCGCCGCCGCCGGTCGGCCCAGTTGCTCGGGCGAGGACGCCGTCAAAGCCGCTTCGTCGAATCTCGCCAGCGCCGCAACCGCGTTCCGGGTCGCGACGTCAGGCGCGGCGGCCAGGGCGGCCGCAGAGGGAACGGGCAACTGCACCAATTGAAACTGCGGGGCATTTGCCCGACCTTCGGTCACCGGTTCCCCCACGAGCACGATGCGGCCGGCAATCTCTTGCAGTGTCACCGCATCAAGCGGGGCATGGTCTGCGACGTATCGCCACGTGCGCGCGTCATCGGAGGTGTAGAGACTGGTCCGGTTATGGGCATAGAGCCGGCCACCGGCGACGTCCACCAAGCCGGGCCTCTCACCCGGCAGGGTAGCCAGCTGCCAGGTCTCGCCATCGGCGGAGCTGGCTACGGTCCACGGTGTGTCCTTGCTGAAAGCCTGATGCCCGGTTGCGACGAACCGGCCGTTCGCAAACACGATGCGCATCATACCCGCCTTGGGACCGCCGACGGGCCCTACCTTCCAATTCACCCGGTCCGTGGACACGGCCGCGACCGTCATGTCGTCGGCGCCGCGCCCGATGGCGACCCACCGGCCGTTCCCATAGGCCAGATCGGGGCCCAGGTTTCCTGGCAGACCGCTTAGCTTCATCGGCAACAGGCCGGGAATTTCGATCATTTTGAAAGACCATCCTTTGGCCGGATCATCAAGGGTGTAGACCCCGCTCCACAAGCCTCCCTCGGTGATCAGGGCGAGTCGAGATCCTTCCCCGGCGAGGCCGGTGATGCGCCCGGCCGCCGTCTGGGACACCGGCAGCTTGCCGTTCGGATTCAGCGGGAAACTCGCAAGCATGCTCCGAGCCTCGCTGGGTGAAGCCTGCCAAGTCCAGAGCCGGCCACCGACCTCCCGCAAGCCTTGAAAAGCAATGCGTTCGTAGGGGATCCAAAGCTCGAACTTGACGCCATCGCTCGAGCGATAGATCCCGCCGTGAGCGGAAACCAGGAGCTCGTCGCCGTCCCACGCAATCCCGTTGGCCGTACCATGGAACACGCCGCTCAGGTCCGTAAGATTGGCCGCGATCGCCTGCCGCTTCTTTTCGACCGCCCGTTTCTGCGCCAGCGCCTTCTCCTCGGCGGCCTGTTTTTCCGCCAGCGCTTTCGCTTCCGCAGCTCTGATTGCCGCCAGTTCTGAAGCGTTGGGTTGCGGCACCACCCCGAATTCCTCGACGGCCGCCACTTCGAGATCGCGACCCTCCTTGCGCACGCCAACCGCGCAAACCATGCCGTCTTTGACAAACAGTGTCCGCCTGTTCGCCCCTGCGGCCAAGGGCAGAGGCTCCCACTTCAATCCGTCGGTCGAGCGATGCAGCGAATCGGGCCGGTCCCCTCCTTCCGAGACCGTCAACCAGTAGCTCCCTCCGATGTATTGCACTCGAGCCTCGCCATATTGATCCCACTCCGGATGCGGAACATCGATCTTTTTCCAAGCTTTGCCGTCGACGGAAGACCAAGCCTCACCCTCCGTGCCAAGGGCCAGCCAGCCTGCCGGTCCGCCCGCCACACTCTTCACCATGCCATAGGGCGCGGACATGTCGTCTAAAGGCACGTCGACCGCCTGCCAGGTCATCCCATCGCCTGACCACCAGATTTTTCTGGCTAACCTGTCGCGGACCCAAAACGGGCTCCCATAATTGGCGGGTCCATCCTCCTCCTCATTCTCAGTGACTGTTGGTTCAGGTTCGGACCAGCCGACCGCGAACCAGAGACCCCGGAATACGGAAAGGGCTTCCACCCGACCTTTGATGGCCTTGGGGCGCTTGGACCAGGAGCCGTCTTTCTCCAGCTTCAGGACATCTCCGCCGCCATCGATGGCCAGTGCAGTCTCCGCCGTCCCGGCCAAGGCTGTGACCCCGCCTTCGCTGGCGAGTGTCACCCGTGGTATCCACGAACCGAGCGAGAAAACGATCAGTTTGCCATCCGCGCTCAAGACAAGGCGGGAGCCGGCTAAGGCCACCGTTGATATTCCCTCCGCGCCCGTCCACACGACACGGGGTGGCTCATTCCCGGAGGCATAGAACAAATCACCGCTGCTTCCACTCGCCCAGACGACCCCGCCGGCATAGCTGAACGCCATGATCTCCGACCGGAGCGTTCCGCCAGAGACCAGCAGACTCGCGGCGAACACGATGAGGTGAAGCAATTGTTTCATGGTGTCTGGACTTGGTGGAAGCGGTCTATTGGTTCGTCGGTAACACCTCGGCCGGAATCGCCGCGAATGCGTAGACGCGCGGCTTGTTGCGCGCCAGCCAGCGGAAAAGATTCGGGGCGAAAATCGCGATCAGCGAAAGCTTCAGCAGGATCAGCCAGGCCAGGCCGTTGAAGTAGAGAAACAGCGCGGCGCCGACCATGAGGACGACAAGAAAAACCGTCGCCACCAGGTTCAGCGCATAACCGACGCCGGTCGCGCCGGCAACAAACCGACAGCCCGGCGAGTGTGCCACGAGCGCCTCATGGAGCGCCCGCACGAAGGCGACATACCCCTCGCTCGAGTCGGCAAAGTCGTAGACCCCGCGATAGGTGCGGTTGAAGAACTCGATCGGCGTCCCCTTGCGCAGCGTCAAGCGGCAGCGGTAACGCGTGGGCTCGGGTCTCGTCGGCGCAAACTCCAGCCGGACCTCCGTGATCTCGGCGAGCGCGATCACCCGGGGCGGCCCCTTGTCGTCCTCCAGGCGCAACTCGGCGCCGTCGATTACCCACGTGGTGGCCGGCACAAATGCATGGTTTCGGGTGGGGTAACGCATGGTGAGGTCCGAAGCCTGTAAACAGGTTGTCAGGTCAGCAAACCCACAACGCGCTTGGCCCTTAGAATTATCACGACAACCCAGTCTAACCGAATTCTCCCGCGACCACCATGCGTAGTCCTACGTAAATCATTCGACTCCACCGACGCCGCATGGAGCCGCAAACCGGCTCGACGCCTCACGGCGCTGTGCTAGTGCTAGGCTTGTATGAAACTCCGCCCCTCCTTCGCCGCCCTCGTGGTTGGCCTTGCTTTGCTCTCCCAGGTCGGCGTCGCCCAGAACGCTGCCTCCGCAGCTCCGGCGACGCCCGCGCCCGAAACCGATCCCGTCACGGCCGATCTCCGGGCCCTCGTGGGCAAGATCTCGGCGAAGATCAACGGCGGCCCCCGCACCGCCGAAGCCCTGGCGCCCGAACTCGCGGAGTTTGACGCGCTGCTGGCCAAGTACGCCGGTCAGAAAACCGATCCGGTCGCGAACATCGCGCTGATGCGCGCCGCCCTTTACCTGCAGGTGCTCCAGGACGAGACCAAGGGTCGCGAAATGTTGCTGGCCCTCAAGGCCGACTTCCCGGGCACCAAGGCCGCCGGCAGCGTTGACCAGATTCTCGCCCAGATGGAACAGATGGAAAAGGCCAAGGCGGCCAAGGCCGCCCTCGTGGGCCACCCGGCCCCGGCCCTGCACTTCAAGTGGGCCTCGCGCGATGGCCTCAAGACCTTGGCCGACCTCAAGGGCCGGGTGGTCGTCCTCGACTTCTGGGCCACGTGGTGCGGTCCGTGCATCGCCTCCTTCCCGCAGATCCGCGAGCACGTCGCGCATTTCAAGGGCGCCCCGGTCACCTTCCTCGGCGTGACCAGCATCCAAGGCTTTGTCGCCAACATGGGCCCGCGCATCAACACCGAGGGTGACGAAGCCAAGGAGATGTCCCTGATGACCGAGTTCATGAAGGCCAAGGACATGACCTGGGACGTCGCTTTCAGCGAGGAGGAGGTCTTCAATCCGGCGTACGGCATCACGGGAATTCCGTTTGTCGCCATCGTCGCGCCCGACGGCACCGTCCGTTTCGCCGGCCTTCACCCCGGCGACCCTTCGGCCGATATCGCCGGAAAAATCGAGGCTCTGCTGAAGGAGTTCAACCTCCCGCTGCCGGACAAATCCTGATCCCTCGCGATCTGCTTGCGCCCGACCCAAACCCGCCCGGCCCGGCGGGTTTTTTTTGGCAACATCACCAGTTCGATCGGCCTGAACGCTCCTCTGGGGAACCGGTACAATGCCCTTCCTTTTCAACCGGACGCCCCCGGACCGGTGGACAAACCGGGCAAACCGTCATTCTCTCCGGATCGTCATGAAAACCTCCGTCGCCACGACCATCGCCCTGATTGGCTCCTCCAGCCTCTCATCCGTCGTCGTATCCGCCATCAACGGCGCGCCGCGGGGGTTCTGATTGTCCAACTGACTTTCGCCCCTCCGGTCTCGCACCGGAGGGGCTTTTTTGTAGCCGCCGCCGGTGCCCGGAGGGGAAAAGCCAAAACTCTTCCCACCATGAAAACAAACACCACCATCCGAACAACGCCAACGCGCCCGACTCATCGCCGCCAACCTCGTGCACTTCGCGCAGGAAGAGCCACGCCCCAGGCCGGCCCGACCCCCGAGCAGGAGCGACGACTCTACACGGACTTCCTGGTTCTGGCGTTTTATGCGGGCATGAACACGCACGCCACCAGCTCGGCCGCTTGAGCCTGGCGCTCAGAACATGACGGATCCCATCCATCCCGGGGCTTTCCTTTGTCCCGCGGCTGGCTAGGGTCCGGTCATGCCCCGCCCCGCCGTTCTGCTTCTCGCCAGCACGCTGGCTCTTTCCGCGCTGGCCGATATCGACCCTTGTGAAATCCCTCTTCCGCCGATCGTCACGAAGATGGGCCGCCTGCCCGGTGTGAACGAACTGCCCGTGCGCCCCGCGCTGCCCGATGTATTGACGATGAACGACGGCACTCCTGTCACCACGCCGGCGCAATGGCGCCTGCGCCGGGAGGAGATGAAGCGGACGCTCGAATACTACGCCACCGGACAAATGCCTCCGGCTCCCGGCAACGTGCGTGGCACCGAGGTGAAGGCTGAACTCGTCGCAGACGGAAAAGTGAAATACCGTCTGATCCACCTCACTTTTGGACCCGACGACCAGCTCGGACTCGACATCGGCATTTTCACTCCGGCGGCAGGCGGCCCCTTCCCCGCAATCATCCTGCAAAGCGGGCCACCCCCCGGGGCCACGCCGTTGCCGCGCCTGCCCAACGGAGCCAATCAGGGCCGTGGACAGAATGTGCTGCTGGTCACCGGGCCGGCCGCCAATCCTCCTCCGGCGCCGAGCCTGGGACCTGACATGCCCGCGTTGGGGCGCGGCGGCAGCGGCGGCAGCGGCGGCAGCGGTGGCAGCGGTGGCACGGTGACTGCCGAGTCGACCGCCGTCCGCAACGCCGACGTGTTCCGCCGCGGCTACGCGCTGGTCGTGTTCAACCCCAACGATTGCGGCGAGGATACCACGTTGCGCGATCCCGACGGCAGCTGGGCTTTCCGCCGCACGCGGTTTTTTCCCGCCTACCCCGGCTATGACTGGGGCATTCTGGCCGCGTGGGCTTGGGGCGCCTCGCGCGTCGCCGACTATCTCGAGACCGACGCCGCAATCGACCGTACCAAGCTCATGATCATCACCGGGGCGTCGCGAAACGGGAAATCCGCCATGATCGCGGCCGCCTTCGACGAGCGCCTGATGGGCGCGCCGGTGGTCACCGGCGGCGGCGGGGTCGGTGCGTATCGCTTCGCGGGACCACGCAACAGCGAGACGCTCGACATCATGCAAAAGAAATACCCGAACTGGTTCTCACCCCAGCTGCGGGAGTTCTGGGGTCAGCGGGAGAAGCTGCCCTTCGACCAGCACTGGTTCCTCGCCCTCTGCGCTCCACGCCCCTTCCTCGCGCTTGAAGGTGACACGGATGTGATCTCTCTGCCGGAAGCCGTGCGTCAATCCGTCCTCGCCGCAGAACCGGCCTACGCGCTGCTCGGCTCCCCCGGCCGGATCGGCGTGCACTACTCCCACCACGGCCACGCATTCACCGCCGAAGACTGGACCGCGATGATGAACTTCGCCGACCGGTATCTGCTCGGCAAACGCGACTTCACCTTCGATTGGTTCCCCTCTGAGGCTGAGCTCGACGCCGCGGCCAAACGCAACAACTGAACTCCCATGAAACCGATCAGGCAAGCCGTCGAAAACCATTCCAAAGGAACGATTGTAGGGTCGGACCTTGGTCCGACCTCGCCCATGAGGTCGGCGCAAGCGCCGACCCTACAGCCAAGGGCACAGAAAGTTCAAAAAACATTTCTGCGCCTTTTGTGCCTACTGTGGCTTGCCCCCATTCTTTCCGCCGCCACCTACAATGTCCGCGACTTCGGGGCCACCGGCGACGGCGCGACCAAAGACACCCGCGCTTTCCAGAAGGCCCTCGACACCTGTGCCGTCGCGGGCGGAGGAGAAGTCGTTGTGCCCGCCGGCCGCTACCTCATCGGCAGCATTCAGCTCGGCACCCGCACCATCCTGAAGCTGGAAAAGGATTCGGTCCTCACCGGCAGCCCCGACCTCGATGACTATCCGATCATCGACGTCCGCTGGGAAGGCCGCACCCTGCCCGGCCACCGCGCGCTGATCTACGCCGCCAACGTCGACCACATCGGCATCGTCGGCCCCGGATTGATCGAGGGGAACCGCCTGACCGCCGCCAGCAACCGGCCACCGCGCGGGACCGTGGTCCTGGAACCGATCAACTGCACCAACATCCTCTGGGAGGGCTTTACCGTGAAACAGCCCGGTAACAACTGGGCGACCCACCCGACCTACTGTGATGTCATGGTGATCAGGAACCTGACCATCGAGGGCGGACGCGACGGCATCGATCTCGACTCCTGCCGGCGCGTGCGGATCGAAGGCTGCACCATCGACACCGGCGACGACTGCATCAGCCTGAAATCCGGCCGCGGCATGGACGGAGCCCGCCTCGGCCGGCCGACCGAGGACGTCACGATCACGGATTGCCGCATGACCGGCCGCCGTTTCGCCTGTATCGGTATCGGCAGTGAAATCTCCGCTGGCGTGCGCAACATCCGCATCGAGCGCTGCGATTTCACTGCGCGCACCCACGCCATTTACCTCAAGACCCGGATCGGCCGCGGCGGAGTGAATGAAAACATCTCCGCCCATGACATCGACGTGCGCGGCGGAGACTTCCTTCGCATCAATCTCGTCAAGGGTGGCAACACCAACACTGCGGACGATCCCGTCGAGGGCTTGCCCGGTTACCCTATCGCCCGCCGCCTGGCCTTCACCAACATTCGCCTGCACGACGCCAAAGCCATCGTCGTCGGCACCGAGGTCTCCACCATTCGGCCCGTCGAAGGCCTCACCCTCACCCAAATCACCGGCACCGCGAGCGCCGGCCTCACCCTCGCCAACATGCAGGACGTCGTCCTGAAAGACATCAACGTCACCGGCGTCACCGGACCGCTGTTGGGCACTGTCAACGTCACCGGCACCGGGCTCGACGGCGCCCATCCGATCCCCGCACCGCTCGATCCACCCGTCAGCAATGCCCCCGGAGCGCCACGGGCATCGCGCACGACCTTGTGGAACGGCACTGATCTCACCGGTTTGATGCTCTATCTGGGCGACCCAGCGGCTGATCCCAAAAGCGCCTGGAGCACGGCCAACGGTGTGCTACGGTTCGACAGCAAAGCCAGCGGCTATCTCAAGACCGACAAACCCTACGCCAACTACCGCCTGCACGTCGAGTGGCGCTGGCCCGCGGATGCGGCGACCAACAGCAACAGCGGTGTGCTGCTCCATGTCAACGGACCCGACGCCGTGTGGCCCCTGTGCTTCGAGGCGCAACTGAAGCACGGCAATGCGGGACAGTTCGTCGGCATGGGTCTGGACATCCCCGACGCTCCGCTGCTGAATAACCGCAAGCGCTCTCCCCGCCTCGCTGAGCCTTCGGAAAAACCGCTTGGCGAGTGGAACAGCTACGACATCACCGCCCACAACGACACCGTGGAGCTCTCCGTGAACGGCGTGCGCCAGAATTTCGCAAACAAGCTCCCCGTCACTTCCGGCGCCATTGCGCTTCAGCTGGAGGGCTTCCCGATCGAATTCCGCAACGTTTGGCTGGAGCCCCTGTAATCATGCATCTCCCCCACGCTTGTCATTCTGAGCGCAGCGAAGAATCCCTTTGGGTGATCGATGCCGCAAAGCGGGTGCCAGCCGCCCATGGATTCCTCGCTGCGCTCAGGATGACAGTGCAAATAGTAGTCGCCATCCATGGCGCGTCCTTGCTCTGCGCGGCCGACACCCAATCTGCCACTGTCCGTGCTGATCCCGAAGGCCGACTCGTCTACACCGCCGACGCCCGGGGCAACCGGGTCATCGATTTCTCCACGGCCGGCTACGCGGGCGGCGGCGAGGAAATCCCCTTCGTGCCCGCCCGCCTCAGCGTGACCCCCGACGGCCGGAACGACCGCGCTCGCATCCAGGCGGCGCTTGATCGGGTGGCCGCGATGCCGCGCGACGCGCGCGGTTTCCGCGGCGCCGTCCTGCTCCGGCCGGGTCGCTGGCTGATCGACGGGAACCTGCGCCTCAACGCGAGCGGCGTCGTGCTCCGTGGCTCCGGTGACGGTGAGGACGGGACGGTCCTTGTCGCCACCGGCCAATCGCGCCGCACCCTCATCGAGATTGGCGGCACCGGCGAGCGCACCGAGGTGGCGGGCTCACGGCGTGCCGTGACCGACGCCTACGTGCCGGTCGGCGCCACCCAGCTCACCCTGGAGAACGCCGCGGGCTTGTCCGTCGGAGACCGCATCGTGGTTCAGCGTCCTTGCACCGCCGAATGGGTCGCGCTCCTCGGCATGGACCGCTTCCCGGGCTGGCGGGCCGACACGCGCCTGCATTGGAAGCCAGGTTCCCGCGACATTCTATGGGACCGCACCGTCCGCGCGATCGAGGGCAACCGCATCACGATCGACGCACCGATCACGACCGCGCTCGACCAGGCCTATGGCGGTGGGTCGGTCTATCGCTACCTGTTCCCCGGCCGCATCGACCACGTGGGTGTGGAAAACCTGCGCTGCGTCTCGGAGCACCGCCCGGCGGTGATGGACGAGGATCACGCCTGGGGCGACATCGCCCTCGACAAGGTCGAGGACGCCTGGGTGCGCCGGATCACCGCCCGGCATTTCGTCGGCTATGTCGTCAACGTGCAGACTGATGCCCTGCGCGCCACCGTCGAGGATTGCACCGCGCAAGACCCGGTTTCTGAACTCGCCGACCTCCGCCGCCGCGTCTTCTCCATCGGCGGCCAGCGCACGCTCATGCAGCGCTGCACGAGTGAGCATGGCCTGCGCGATTTCACAACCGGCTTCACCGCCGCGGGACCCAACGTTTTCCTCCAATGCACCGCGCGTCACGCGCTGAACTACAGCGGTCCTGTGGAAAGCTGGGCTTCCGGCATCCTCTACGACCGCGTAATCATCCGCGGCAACGCCCTGCGCCTGTTCAACCGCGGTGTCGACGAAGGCGGCAGCGGCTGGGCCGCGGCAAACTCCATTCTCTGGAACTGCGAGGCCACCGACATCCAGGTGCAAAGCCCCCCCGATGCCCCCAACCGCGCCTACGGTTGCCGGGGCGACGTGACCGACGACTGGATCGCCGGTGGCGACGGCGAGACCGCCCTGCGCGACATCGGCCGCGGTGGTCCGCTCAAGCCCGCCAGCCTCTACCTTGCGCAGCTCACCGAACGCTTGGGCGCGGATGCCGCCCGACGCACAAGCAGCCCGGGTATCGCGCCAACCGAAACGGACGACACCCCGGCGCTCACGGCGGCCGAAACCGAAGCCTATCTCGCCACCGAGACCGCGCACCGACGGGCACGCACCTCCCACCCGTTGCGGATCGAGGACGCCAGATTCACCATTGATGGCCAGCCCGCCTGGACCGCCACGACCAACTACTCGTGGTTCCAAGGCCAAATGCCGCGCGCGCTCGCCAGGGCCTACGGACCGGCCCTCACGCGTTTCGCACCAGGTGAGACCGGCCCTGGCCTGACCGACGATCTTCGGCAGGTCGCCGACGGCATGGCGCCGCGCTCGGCCTTCTATCAACACTACGGCCTCTGGTACGAACGCCGTCGGGTGAACCACAACTACTACGGCGCCGCCGAGCACAAGGACGGCAACGTCTGGGGCCCGTTCATGGAAATGCCCTGGGCGCGCAGTGGCGGCACGGAGAAGGACTGGAACAGCCTGAGCAAGTACGACCTGACCCAATTCAACCCGTGGTATTTCAGCCGTCTGCAGGAATTCGCCGACCTCTGCGAGGAACGCGGGCTGATTCTCTACAACCATTTCTATTTTCAGCATGCCCTGCAGGAAACCCGCGCGCACTACGTCGACTTCCCGTGGCGGCCGGTCAATTGCCTGCAGGACACCGGTCTGCCCGACGAGAATCCCGCGGCGAGTGCCTTCTACGACGTCAGCCACCCTTTGCGCCGCGAGCTGCACCGCCTCTATATCCGCCACACGCTCGATGTGCTGGGGCGCAGCCCCAACGTCGTCTTCGGCCTCGACCGCGAATACTCCGGCCCCCTCGCCTTCGTCCAGTTCTGGCTCGATAGCATCGCCGAGTGGGAAAAGGAAAACCAGCGGCGGGTTTTCATCTGTCTCGAGGTGCCACGCGACCAGATGGACGCCATTCTCGCCGATCCCGTGCGCGGCCCGATGATCACCGCCATCGATTTTCACCATTGGTTCTACCGGCCCGACGGCTCGCTCTACACGATCACCGGCGGCCTGAACAAGGCCCCGCGCGAGCAATCGGTCGGCATCGTGGCCGAAGCCGACCTGCAGCGGCTGCGGGAGACCAACACCAACCCAACCTGGGCCGGAGCGAACATCGTCAGCTCGCCCGCGTTCCAGAAGCTGACCAGCACCATCCGCCAGGGCTCGGCCGCGATGCGCTACCGGGCCTGGCGCGAGTATCGCGACGCTTACCCCGCGCTGGTCATTGTGCGCAAGACAGACGAATTCCCTGATCTCACCAACGCGATCGACCGGGAGATTCCCGCGGCGGCCCGCGCCCAGACGCGCCCCGCCGCCTTGCTGCGCAATCACACCGACACCGCCTGGGCGATGGCGGCACCGGGCCGGGCGTATCTTGTTTACTCGATGGCTGGTGCTGCCGTGGACCTGGACCTGTCAGGCGATTCCGGCCAATTCACCCTCGCGTGGCTCGACTCGGGCGGAGGACCCTTGCAGACCGTCGCCCAGCCCATCACCGCGGGTGCGACCGTCACGCTTACCCCTCCCGCGACCGGCACAAACCGTCCGTGGGTCGCCTGGCTCGAGCGCCGCTGACCTCCTTTCCCCATGAACGCCAAACTGCTCCTCCCCACCGCCCTCGCTCTTTTTGCCACCATGCTCTCCGCCCAAACCCCCTCGCCCGCTCTAGCCCCCCAGCTCGCGACCACCGTCTATGACTGGAATGCGCTCACGGTCATCCCTACGCCCAAGGGGGAGCGACGCGACGTCTTCGACGGCCCCACTTCAACGCTCGACAAGGCCCATTGCCACATCAGCACGCTCAAGCCGGGCGAGAACAGCGGCGAACCCCGCCGGCATTTGCAGGAGGAAATCATCATCATCAAGGAAGGCCTCGTGGAGGCGACCTATGACGGCAAGGTGAAGACTGTCGGTCCCGGCTCGATTCTTCACTTCACCGCCAATGCCGTCACGCGCCTCCGCAACGTCGGCGACACGCCGTGCACCTACATCGTGATCTATTACTTCACCCCGCTCACCCCGAAGAGCTGAAGCACGTCCCCCACAACCATGCCCGGCCGACATAGCTATCCGCACTTCGCCCTTCTCGCCTGTTGGGTCGCGGCCACGGCCGCGCCCGCGGGCGTCACCCTCACGCGCCTGGCCGACCGCGTGCGCGTCGAGACCGACGGCGCGCTGTTCACCGAATATGTTTTCGGTGACGGCGCATCGCGCCCCTATTGTTACCCCATCCTCATGCCGGACGGAACCGGCCTGACCCGCGATTTTCCCATGAAGGATACGCCTGGCGAGGACCGGGACCACCCGCACCACCGCGCCCTCATGTTCGCCCATGGCGACGCCAACAAGATCGACTTCTGGAACGAGGGCACTGCCGGCGGCAACACCATCAAGGGCCGCACCGTGCATGACGTACTCATTGAAACGACCAGCGGCGAAACCGGCGTGCTCCGCACCCGCAACCGCTGGCTCGATCCCGAAGGCAAATTGATCGCGACCGACGAAACAGTCATCCGCTTTCGCGACGAAGGTCGCGCCAACCGATCGCTGGATTATCAGGTAACCATTCACGCCCTGTCCGACACCCCGCTCGTCATGGGCGACAGCAAGGAGGGCACGATGGCCATCCGCGTGGCCCAGTGGTTGACCATGCCCCATCGCCTGCAAGGCCAGGATGTCCCCGGCCACGGCCGCATCCTCACGGCAGCGGGCGATCGCGACAAAGACGCCTGGGGCAAGCGCGCTGCCTGGTGTGATTATTATGCCGACCATCTCGGCAAGACCTACGGCATCGCGATCTTCGACCACCCGAAAAACCTGCGGCATCCGACCTGGTGGATGGCGCGGGATTACGGACTCTTTGCGGCCAACCCCTTCGGCCAGCATGAGTTCGAGCCGGAACAGAAGCATCCGCGGGACAAGGGCAATTACACCATTCCCGCCGGCGGCAGCCTGTCCCTGCGCTACCGCTTCTACTTTCACGAGGGAGACCCGGGCACAGCTCAGATCGCGGACAAATTCGCGGCTTACGCCTTGGAACCGTAAGGTGCCCAAAGGACCCGGAGCACACTCGCTGCGACCCCGTCCGCCATTCTGTCTCCGCTTGTACCCGACACTCGCTCGATGCGCCACAGCCTGCCCCGTGGCATCTCAGAGCGTTCGCTCAAACCACGCCACTGTCAGATTCAAGGCACGTTCGGCCAACCCCAGTTCAGGTTCAAAGACATTGAAAATGTGACTGGCACCGCCGATGACGACCGCCTCGGCGGGACGCCCTTTCGCGATGCGCATGAACTCGGCCTCATGCTGGGGAAGAAAATCTTCCGAGCCGCGGAGCGAGAAGAAGGCACCGGGGTATTTCGCCAGCGCAACGTCCAGATCGATACCGCGGAAGCTCTCGTAGAAAGCACGCTTCGTCGTGAGTTTTTTCCAGCCAGGAATCTCCTCGGTGGCCTCGCCGTCGCGCAAAGCTTTTTGCGCAGTCTCACTGAGCGTCATCTGCGTAAATTGATCACCGCTCGGGCTCGACCAAACGGCCATGGTGCGGAACCATTCAGGGTGACGAGCGCTTGTTTCGATCGCGGTGGATGCGCCGAGGCTGAACCCCATGACCCCAACATGACGGGGGTCCACACCGGGTTGCTGACGAACATAGGCCAAGACCGCGGCCGCGTCCTCCAGCCGTGTTTCGAACGTGGACTCGAGATCAGTCCGCAGGGCATCACCTTCACCCCGGAAATTGATGCGCAGGCTCGCGATCCCGCGGGCCGCGAGCCGTTCCGCCAACCTTTTCAACAATCCGCCCGCGTCATCCATGTCGGACGCCATGCCATGAAAAAGCAGGACGGTGCGCCCCTCCCATCCGGCATCTGGGACCAACCAAGCCCCCTTAAGCTCCGGGCTGATCTCGACTCGCGTCTCGGCGGCACGGCCGATGACGGCAGTCCATGTACAAAGCATCGCCAATCCCAACCGAATCCATGTTTTCATGATCACGATCTGCTGGAAGCGTGCCATGGCGGCACTCTGCAGGGCAAAATCAATCGCGGCGACGTCCGTGAACCGCGCCTTTCACAAGAGCGCGTTCAGTTTCTGATTCATACTCAGGGCGCAAGCCTCGCAAATACCGTGGGTCAAACGCGGCAACTTCTCGTCACCCATGAGATCGAGTTTGTTCACGGCGTCTTCCACCGGCACCCAATCGCCCGAGGGAAGGGCCACGCTCTGACACCAACTGCAAACCCGAATGAATTTCTCTTCATGCCGAGCATGGTCGGTTTGCAGGATAGCCACCGCCGGCCGCGATTCCTGTCGGACCAGTACCGACGCAAATTCCACCTCGTCGCCCGGGAGTCGGCTGATGGTCATCGCATAAGTCCGGCGGAGAATCGGCGTGTCGCACCGATAGTTGAATCCAACTGGCTGACCCAAACGCGCATGGGCAATCATCTGGGCATAAAGCGCCCGAACATTCCCGTCGATAACACTATCCCATAACGATTTACCTAAAACATGCTCGGCCTTCACACCGTCAAATTGACCCTGCCGAGCAGCGTCTTGCCAGACCTCGTTAATGTAGCAAAGCCGATCCGCCGAATCGATGCGGTAGATCAAGGGCTCGTGCTTCGAATCCGACTGATGAGAGAACACCTCCTTAATGGATACACAAATACCTGCATTGCAACAATCTAATAGAATCACGGCACGTGCCGCACTAGATCCACACAGCCCTGATTCAGACGCCTCGATCTGAAAAACGGTAAGATTTCTCCAGCAACCCGCTTCCTGGGTACATCGTCAACTTTTCCGACAATATTGAAGCGAATCACGAATCCTGCGGTATCGATTCCCAGCTTAATGCATTTCGATGTCTGGTAGAAATACTTACGATGGAGAGGTGGCCAACTATCGACCGCCTGCCCCGCTCGGCTCGATCGCACATCGTCGGGTTTTGTCGGATAAGTTTACCGCCCCAAAATAGTCGTCCAAAACGGGCAAAATAATGATTTTTTCATTTCATTAATGAACAGTCACTAAGGAACTATATCGAGCATTTTGCAATATGCGGCACACCAATTGCATTAGGCTAGGTACATTTCGCCCTATTTTTAAGCAGACCATCAGAGAATCCTATTTCACCAAACTGAACATGAAATCCCTCCTCACTTTCATATCGTCGGCGTCGATCGCCATTGTGGCTCAGGCGAGCTCTTTCACGTTTCAGCCGTCTGACAACAATTCCGGAGCGCGCAACGACCTGAACGATCTCGATCACAAGAGCGCCTACACCTGGGGCATCACCGGTACGGCGGAAACGAATCTGAGGAATGAGCTCTTGTCGGGCGACTACTATATCAGCAGTGCCGTCCTGAGCATCGCCAACATCTACAATTGGGACAAGCGCGACACCAATAACCAACTGTTCATCCACCTGCTCGACAATCCGAAGACGGGCGTCAAGGCGATCACCGACGATCCGACCGACAACGGTATCAACCAGGGCGTGCTGAGCGATTACTTCGCCGGCCCATTGTCCACGAACAAGGTGAGCGGAAAATACGTCGCCTACGGCTATAAGAACACCTCCACAGCCCAACTGATCTTCACAGGATCCAACACGAATACCTACCTGACGCAGTACCACGACGCTGATGGTCCGCAGACGAAGGAGAATTTCACCTTTTCCCTCAATAACATCCTGCTGGCTGTCCTGACCCAATACATCACCAACGGTCACACGCAGGGCTCCAACTACGCGGATTTCGGCCTCGGCTTTGATCCCGACTGCCACTTCTACAACGACGGCGTCAGCTTCAAGGTCACGACGGCCCGCATCCCGCCGCCGCCTCCGGTCCCGGACAACGGCACGACCTTGGCCCTTCTCGGCTCCGCCCTCGTCGGCTTGGCTGCCGTCCGCCGCAAGGCCGCTCGCCGCTGAACCGATCAGCGAAATTGATTTGCTCGAAACCCCGGCCGAAACGCCGGGGTTTTTTGTCGGCCGGAGTTGAGTGTGTGCCGTCCAACTGCGCGCTTACGGCATCGCGCCTATCCGCCCAGTGACTTCTTAAAGGCCGCCATCTCCTCACGCAAGGCCTTCACCTCCATCTCCAACGCGGCCAGCCGCTGATCGACTTCGGTCGGCAGCACCATCTTGACGGTGACAGGCTCAGACACCGAGGGGGCTTCCTCCGCCGGCTCCCCGGTAAGCAACTGGGTCCATCGCGCTTCCTTTTGGCCAGGTTGCCGGGCAAGCTTGCGCACGATGGCTCCAGAGGGACGGCCCGCCAGATCGGCCAAGACCGCCTCAATTTCCTCCGTCGCGGGCAGCGGATGTAATCGCTCCGTGTTACCACGAAGTCCGGCCGTGGTCTGCGGGCCCCGCAGCAGCAATTCACCCAACAGCGCGCGCGCCACCGCGTCCATGGGGTAAACCGCATCCAGCTTCTGTTTGTACTTCGGCACGCGCGCGTCCGCCCCGGCAAAGACCACCGCCAGGCGCGCCTGCCGCAATTCGTCGAGCGCGGCCTCCACCTCCCGCGCCGAGGCTTCCATCACCGGATCGCGGTTGCTCTTCTGGTTGCATGCATTGACCAGCGCATTGAGCGTCAGCGGATAGATGTCCGGGGTGGCCAATTCCTTCTCGATCAGACATCCCAGCACTCGCGCAGCCAAGGCGGACAGCGCTCCCGGCTCACGTGGAGAAGATGGCGGAATCACATCCATGGATCCAGTGAAGCCACCCGACCCGTCCTGCGCAAGGATCGTCCCGCCGGAACAACACCTCTGACGCAACGCCCGGCCTGGCCGCCGCGACTCGAGTCCGTTTCCGGCCGCGCCACGCCACGCCTTCGCTAGCGTGGGCGCGCTACGCCTGCATCGATCACCCGCGATCGGCCAACACGTCCTGCCGCGGTGGCGCGGCCAGCAATTCGTTCACCACCTTCAGGAGATCCGGCAATTCGAAGGGCTTGCCGATGACCCGGTCGGCACCGAGCATTTTGGCCATGTGGTGCATGTCGAAGGCGAATTGCGGCGCATTCCCCGTCATCGCCAGGATACGGATGTTCGGCGCCGTCTTGCGCAGTTTTGGTATCAACTCGTAACCGTCCATTTCTGGCATGAGTATGTCGGTGATCACCACCTCAACCTGATTTGCCTGCAGATACTGCAGCGCTTCCCGGCCATTCGAAACCGCCTTGCTGGCGATACCTTGGCGCTGCAGCAGCCGCTGCATCACATTGGTGATCATCGGATCATCATCGGCAATGAGCACTCTCACCGCCACGGGGAGGCCGGAAATGTTCGAGTCGGGCGGGGAATCCATAGTTAACGAAAGAATCGCATTGTGCTGACACCTGGTATCAAAAACTGCGGCCCTACCACCTATCGGGTATTCGGTAAGCAGCTTTAACCCAATAGCAAAGTGTGGCCCAGATTGGTCCTTGAATTTTCCAACAGCTGTTCGAAACCCCGCCCAAGCGCGGAAATCTCCCTCAGGGCTCCACGTCCCTAAACATCCAGCGGAGGATGTCCGGCAGGATCGAACCTCCGTGTTCATCCGAGTGCCAGCCATCACCCCAGGCATGGGCCACGTCATAGCGCGGCCCGGCTTGCTTGCGCTGATCCGCCACGCGATTGGCGTATTCCAGGGCGGAGAGCATCTGCAGGTTGGCGAGGTGCCAGCTGCCATGCTCATTGCTCAAGGACCAGGCGTCGGGCGTAACCCCATTGGGTACGCTGTTGCTGAGATCGTTGGTGCCGTCCTGCAAGAAGACGCGGATGGGTTTGATCGGGCTCTTCCGGATCAGCGTTGGGTAGAGGTCGCCACCCGGCAACATGGGTTGGTTGCCCCGGGCGGGACGATAGCCGATCGATGTATAGCTACCGATGAGACTGATCACCTTGCGGAACTGGTCCGGTCTCTCCCAAGCCACGGTCCATGCGCAGATGGCCCCGCTGCTGGTGCCGCCGATGACGCGCCGCTCGAGGTCATCCGTGATCGCGTAGGTCTTCTTCAATTCCGGTATGAGCTCGTCCTTGAGCATCCGGGCATAATCATCACTCAGCACATCATACTCCTGCGCGCGGTTGTCGGGATTGCTCATGCCGAGACCTTCCGGGTAATGCTCGCTTAGGTTGCCGGGCGTGATGAAAAGGCCGATGCACACCGGCATTTGCTTCTTGTGAATGAGATTCTCCATCACTTGGTCCACCCGGAGCGAGCCTTTGGGGTTGAGTGCCCGTTGGCCGTCCTGAAACACGAGCAGTCCCGCAGGTTTTTCGGGATTGTATTGGGCCGGTACATAGACCCAGTAGCGCCGCACCGTGCCGCGGATGATCCGGCTGTGCCATTCGTAAGGCCCGAGCAGCTGGCCCTTGGGCACTCCGGACTGCGGGAGGGAGTCGGCGGTGAGCGGGTACGATCCAACCTTGCGCGTCGAAGGGTTGTCCTGGGCAATCAAGCCCGTCAGCGCGCAAAGGAATAACCAAGGGAGTAATTTCATGGGGTATTGCAGGGGTAAACAGGCTAAATTTTTCGCAAGCATCTCCGCTTCATTGCCGCCTCAGCTATCTCAGGCGGGTTTGCATGAAGGATTGCGCTTTCAACCATTCCGTCAACTCCGCCGCCATGGCGCGATGGTCACTGACCCGGGGATGCTGTTCGGACCAGTGCGTGAAGACAAAATGCGCGACACCCGGATCCGATCCTTCGACCTCCCGCACCACCTTGTCCCATGCAGCCTTCAGCTCGGGCGATTTTGCGCCGCCAAACATGCCCCCACGCAATAGCACGAAGCTGGCCCGCGGGTACACCGCCCGCACAGATCGTACCAGGGCGACATAACCAGCCGTATAGTCCGCCGGAAACGGATGCCCCTGATTGCGGGTGAAGGAATCGTCGTTCTCCCCAAAATTGAGACACACCACATCAGGTTGCCACGACTGAAGATCGGCCCGCGCCGCGGTCGCTCGCGGATAGGTCTTATCCCACACCTCGCCCGCCTTCATTTCCACGTAACCTTCCGCAATACCCATGCCGCTCACCGCGATCGCCCGTTCATCAGCTCCCAGCGCCTGGGCCGTCAGCCAGCCATAGCTCAGGGCGTGGTTATGCGTACGACGGTCATCCCATTGGTCCGTGGCTCCATCTTCATTGCATGCCCCAACAGTGATCGAGTCCCCGATGAATTCCATTCTGAGCCGGTACGGCGGCCTTTCCGGGGACCAGGCACGGGCACCGGCGTCAAGCTCCACACCCTTGATGACCACGTGTCCCGCATCGGCCTCGCTCCTTTTGAACAACTCCAATCGGTGCTTCCCCGGGGTCAATGCATGCGGCCAAACGAAGCGATACTCCGGTCCGGCGGGCACTCCGACTACGGCCATTTTGCCGTCCACCGAGATATTGAAGTAGTTCTGTCCCGTCGCTTCGCCGAACAGCACCACCAGATGTCTGCCCTCAAAATCCAGCCCGAGCCGGCTGCCCGCCCAGATGATCACCGGTCTTCCCGGGTCAGTACGATCAAAGCGGCCTTCCCACAAAAAACGGGCGTCAGAGGATGGTAGCATCGTGATGGCTTGATCAGCTGGAATGGCCAAGGCCCGCGCGAATCCGACAAACAGAAGAATCCAGGAAAGCGGTCGACCCAGCAGCATACGAGAACGGCTAAATCTTTCCGCCGTAAGCGCAAGCCCGGCAGGCCGAATCTCCTCAATTCCCCCCTTGAATGTCCGATATAGAGCCGACACCACCCCCATGGCCGAAGCTATCACCATTTCCGACACCCTGGTCCAGGATTCCATCATACGCACCGTCAAGCACGTCTGTGCCATGATGATCAGACACGAAGCCAGCTTCGTGGAAAAAACGATCAAGTCAGCCTATGCCGGTTGCCACGGCCAGTCCCATGTCTTTGGCAGCGTAGCCTTCATCGGCCAGGTCACCGGGATCGTCTACCTCTGCATTCCCGACGATTTTGCCGTGACCGCCGCCGCGCGGGTGCTCGGCCTGACGGAGGAGGAAATGCGGACCAAGGGCAGCACCGCCGTGATGGATGTGATCGCCGAAATCACCAACATGACTGTCGGCGGATTCAAGAACGCCATCTGCCGGGCGGATGGCACGTGCAAATTGACTCTGCCAACCATCGTCCGCGGCGACAACCTTTCGGTCGTCGGCCTTAAAGGCACGGAGCGCCACATTTTTCACTTCGACTGTGACGGACACCGCTTGATCGCCGATATTCAGCTCAAGCAGGACTGAGCCGGTCGTGAGGCAACACTGACGACTGCGGGTTCAGTCCCGGAAACCGTCAGGTTCCGGGCGAGCATCCGGCGGGGGTCCGCAACTCAAACGTCTTTCCGGCTCTCCAAGTCTTCCCAGTTGGCAAAGGCTGCGGCGTGTTCGCGCTCGACCGTCTCCAACCGGGCCTTGACCTCGGCAAACTGCGCGGCCTGCGACTTGTAGAATGTCGGATCAGCCAGCTTGGCTGCCAATTCAGCCTGTTCCTTTTCCAAGGCTTCGATCCTCGCCGGCAGAGCTTCCAGCTCCTGACGCTCTTTGTTGGTCAGTTTCTTGCCCGGCTTGGGCGGCACCGCGTTCCCGCTGCGCTTTACCTCTGTCGCCTCGGCGCGAACCGGGGCTTCTTCCTGGGAGGCCAATGTCAGGGCCCGCGCGGCCTGCTTGGCCTTGTCCTGCATCCAGTCGGTGTAGCCACCGGCGTAATCGCCGATACGGCCATCACCCTCGAACACCAGCGTGCTGGTGACAACCTCGTCGAGAAACGCGCGATCATGGCTCACCAGCAGGAGCGTTCCCTGGAACTCCACCAGCAGATCCTCGAGCAGATCGAGGGTTTCGGCATCCAGGTCGTTGGTCGGTTCGTCGAGCACGAGTACGTTCGCCGGCTTCGTGAAAAGCCGCGCCAGCAACAACCGGTTGCGCTCTCCCCCCGAGAGCACGCGGGCGGGCGTGCGGGCACGGGAGGGCTCGAACAGGAAATCCTGCAGGTAGCTGATCACGGCCCGCGACCGGCCGTCGATCGTGACGGTCGCGTTGCCGTTGGCGATGTTGTCGGCCACCGTCTTGTCGTCGTCAATCTGCGCGCGGAGCTGGTCGAAGTACACGACCTCCAGATTGGTGCCGTGCTTGATCTCGCCGGAGGTGGGCGCGAGCTGGCCGAGCAGCAGCTTGATCAGCGTGGTCTTGCCCGCGCCGTTGGGCCCGAGGATGCCGATCTTCTCGCCGCGGCGAATGATGAGCGAGAGATCCCGCACCACGGGCTTCCCATCCGCCCAAGCATAGGAGACGTTCTCCGCCTCGATCACCTTCACACCGCTGCGGTCGGCCTCGGAAAGCTTGATGGTGGCCGTGCCGGTGCGATCACGCCGCGCGCGCGCCTGGGCCCGCATGTCCTTGAGGGCGTTGATGCGCGCGGTGGCCCGGGAACGCTGGGCCTTCACCCCGCGCCGGATCCACTCCTCCTCCTGGGCGAGCTTTTTGTCGAACAGCGCGCGCTGTTTTTCCTCGGCCTCCAGGACCTCCTGTTTGCGCACGAGATAGGTGTCGTAGTCACACGCCCAACCAGCCAGGCGTCCTCGGTCGAGCTCGACGATACGCGTGGAAATGCGGCGCAGAAAGGCCCGGTCGTGGGTGACGAAAAACAGCGTGGGCTTCTTCTCGAGCAAAAACTCCTCCAGCCAGAGAATCGACTCCAGGTCGAGGTGGTTGGTCGGCTCATCGAGGAGCAACAGATCCGGCTGGCCGGCCAGCGCCCGCGCCAGCAAAGCCCGACGCTTGAGTCCGCCTGAAAGCGCGGAAAAGCTCTGGTCCGCCGGCAGCCGGATGGCGGCGATGAGGTCCTCGACCCGCACATCGCGCTCCCAGTCCTCCTCGTGATGATCGTCGTTCGGACGCAAGCCGCCATAGACGACGTCATGCACCGTGCCTTCGAGGTCCGAGGGGATTTCCTGCGTGAGCCGGCGATAGACTGCGTTGGATGGACGGAACACATCGCCGGTGTCGGGCTTCATGTCGCCCACGATCACCTTCATGAGGGTGGACTTGCCGGCCCCATTGCGTCCGAGCAGACAGACGCGCTCACCCGGATCCACCTGAAAATTGACCTTTTCAAGGATGGCGGGGCCACCGAAGTGGAGAGTGACGTCGAGCAAAGTGAGGAGAGCAGCCATGGGAACGGGCCAACTTGGGCAACGGTTCCGCCGGGTGCAACTCAAAGCTCCTGGGCGGTCACGATTCACCCAGAACCGCGCATCGTCGAGAATGCCCCTCCCCCGCCCGAAGCAGCCCGCCGCCCAACCGACGGCGGACCCAGGCAGATTCGCCTTCAACCTTAAGCACGTGAATCGGCTCCTCACCCCGGACCTTCGCCCACCCAAACAAGCCAAGGAGAACAGGTCACGGTGATCCTCCCGCATTGCCGTATTCGCCGCGCCCGTCCCTCCGGGTTGCCAAATGGGTTGACGCACCTACCCTGCCCCCATGTCCAAAAAAATCCGTTGGGGCGTACTCGGCTGGGCCCGGATCGCCCGCTTGAACGTCATCCCGGCCATCCAGCGCTCGAGCAACGGTGTGTTGCAAGCGGTCGCCTCCCGCAGCGACGCCAAGCTGGCCGAGTGCCAGGTCCAGTGCGGCCCCGTGGCCTTGCTGCGCAGCTACGAGGAACTCATCCGCGACCCTTCGGTTGATGCCGTCTACAACCCGCTGCCGAACTCCTTGCACAAGGAATGGACGATCAAGGCCGCCGAACAGGGCAAACACGTCCTCTGCGAGAAACCCGCCGCCCTCAATGCAGGCGAAGTCCGCGAGATGATCGCCGCCTGCCGGGCCAACGGCGTGCAATTCATGGAGGCTTTCATGTACCGCTACACCGCCCGCACCCAAAAGGTTCTGGAGGTTGTGCGCAGCGGCGTCCTTGGGGACATCCGCTTCATTCAGGCCCAGTTTCGTTTCCTGCTGAACCGCGAGGGCGATGTGCGCCGCGCCGCCACGCTCGGTGGTGGATCGCTCTACGATGTCGGCTGCTATCCGGTCAATTTCATCGGGCTCGTCATGGATGCCGCCACCGGCAGCGCACCCGGCGCCGGCCCGAGTCCGGAATCGGTCCAGGCAACCAGCCTGGACGTCAACGGCGTGGACGAGCTGTTCTCGGCGGTGCTGCGTTATCCCGGTGGCGTGATGGCGGCCCTCCACAGCGGACTGAATGCCCACTTCCGCATGGGGGCGGAAATCATCGGATCGCAAGCCGTGCTCGAGGTGCCGCTCACCTTCCTCGGCGACCAGGGGCCACTCACGCTCATCGCCGGCGACCAGCGCACGGAGCTGCCCGTGCCCGAGAGCGACCGCTACCGCCTCCAGGTGGAGGACTTTGCCGCAGCGATCCTGCAGCAACGTCCGCCCCTCCTCACGCCTGAGGAAACCATCCGCAACCTCGAGCTCATCGACCGACTTTATGCCGCCGCCCGCACCTGACCCGCTCACTCCCATGCCCTCCTCACCAATCGCCGCCGGCGTGCGCATCGGACACGTCCATCTGAAAGTCGCGAACCTGCAGCGGGCGCTGGACTTTTATTGCGGCGTGCTCGGATTCCAACTCACCCAGCGCTACGGCACGCAGGCAGCATTCATTTCCGCCGGTGGCTACCATCACCACATCGGCCTGAACACCTGGGAAAGCCTGGGCGGACCACCACCTCCCCGAGGGAGCACCGGACTGTTTCACACGGCGATTCTTTATCCCACCCGCGCTGATCTTGCCGATGCCCTGCGACGGCTGCTCGCGGCCGGTATTCCGCTGGACGGAGCCAGTGACCACGGAGTCAGCGAGGCTCTCTATCTGCGGGATCCCGATGAGAACGGCGTGGAGCTCTACTGGGATCGTGCGGAGCTAGCCTGGCCCCGCACGGCTTCAGGCGGGCTCGCCATGATCACGGCACCCCTGGATCTGGAGTCGCTCCTGAAAGAAAGGCCAGCTGCAGGCACCGGCCAGATTTGACCGAACGCCCTCAGGGACTCGTACCAAAGGCAAAATCCTGTACTGCCGCAACGAGCACCGGACGGCCGCCCCGAGTCGGAGGTGTAAACTTCCAGTGCCGCAAGGCACCGATCGCACGTTCGGCAAGATACGGATGCGATTCGGCCGAGACCGTGGGCATGCGGACGTCACCTTGCTCGTCCACGTAGAATCTGATGCGCACCCGACCGGTCACGCCTTCGCGTTGTGCGGCGACAGCATACTCAGGATTGACTTGTTTCAGAACGGCCAACGGCTGATCCAGATGGTCGGCCGGACAGACCTCCCAATCCGGCCGGTTCACGACCCGCTCCATGTAGGCATTGAGCATCTCCGCCGCGGTCCGGTTGATCACCACGCCGGTCTGCGAATAGTGAATGGCGAGCTGGACCGTGACGGCCACGGCCTGTCCGTTGTACCGAGCCGGCTTGAACCGCCACTCCTTGATCGCTTCCAAGGCGGGAGGCACGAGCTCCTGTTGCGAGGCCTCCAGCACCAGGGTGTCAGTCAGCCGTCCTTCGTCGCTCACGGAAAGCGCCACCACCACACGACCCGTACCGTCGCGCAAGCCATGCATCTTGAGCACGGCCGGAATCTGCGGCTCGACCGTGACCTCAATGCCCACTGACTCCAAAGCTGCCTGCAGCGGAGACAAAACGGCCAAAAGGAAGACCAAGGGTAGTATCGTCGACTTCATGCCTAAAGGGGTGAACTGACGTTAATATACTCCGTATGACCCAATATACCAATCACGAGGCTCCGGCTCCTGCTCACCGGACAAGAAATTCCTCAACCCCATGCCAGCCATGGGATTTACCCCATCGGATCCACCCCCCTACGATCCAGGCCAGACTCGGAATCCCGTCGATTTACAAGGAAAGCCCAACATTAACACGGAGAGGGTTCCCATTGGTCTGGCTCCTGCTAAATGTAAGCACCCATGGCCATTCATGTCGCCCTCAATCACCGGACCAGCTACAAGTACGACCGCCCCGTTGCGCTCGGGCCGCAAGTCATCCGGTTGCGACCGGCTCCGCATTGCCGGACACCCATCCTCAGTTATTCGCTAAAGCTCACTCCGCCCAAGGGTCATTTTCTCAACTGGCAACAGGACTCCTTCGGCAACTACCTCGCCCGCGCGGTATACCCGGAAAAGGTCACCGAGTTCTCCGTCGAGGTGGATGTCGTGGCGGAGATGTCCGTCTACAACCCGTTTGATTTCTTTCTCGAACCATACGCCGAGCAATTCCCGTTCACCTACGACAAGCAGATCGCCCGGGATCTCACCCCCTTCCTGCGCAAGCACGCCCGCAAAGCACGGTTCGGCGAATTTGTCGCCGCCATCGACCTGAAGCCGCAGCGCACCATCGATTTTCTTGTCGCCCTCAACAGCCAGGTGAATCGCCTGGTCGGCTATGTCATCCGGTTGGAACCCGGCGTGCAGACTCCGGAAAAAACCCTGACGCTCGGCACCGGTTCCTGCCGCGATTCCGCCTGGCTGCTGGTCAACGCCCTGCGCCACTGCGGCCTGGCCGCCCGGTTCGTTTCCGGGTACCTCATCCAACTCAAAGCCGACCAGAAATCCCTCGATGGCCCGTCGGGAGCCGAACAGGACTTCACCGACCTGCATGCCTGGTGCGAGGTCTACCTCCCCGGCGCCGGCTGGATCGGCCTCGATCCCACCTCCGGCCTGCTCGCCGGCGAAGGCCATATCCCGCTCGCGTGTTCACCAGAGCCTTCCAGCGCCGCCGCGATCAGCGGCGGCGTCGAAAAAGCCAAGGTCACGTTCGATTTCGCCATGTCGGTCACGCGCGTGCACGAGTCGCCCCGCGTCACCAAACCCTACACCGAGGAACAGTGGGCCAAGATTGAGGTGCTCGGCCACGCGATCGACGCGGATCTCAACAAACACGACGTGCGGCTGACCATGGGCGGTGAGCCGACCTTCGTTTCGCTGGACGATCCCGATGGTCCGGAATGGAACTTCACCGCTGTCTCCCCGACGAAACGCCGGCTCTCCGGCGAACTCATCAAACGCCTGCGCACCAAGTTCGCTCCGGGTGCCCTGCTTCACTACGGCCAGGGCAAATGGTATCCGGGCGAACAACTGCCCCGCTGGTCTCTCGCGGCCTACTGGCGCAAGGATGGCATCCCGATCTGGCACGACGACGGGCTGATCGCCGACGAGTCGAAGAACTACGGCCACGGCGCGAAGGAAGCGAAGGAACTCGCCACCCGCCTGGCCGAGACCTTGGGCGTGAATCCCAAACACTTGATCCCCGGATACGAGGACGCCTTCTACTACACCTGGAAGGAACGTCGGTTGCCGTCGAACGTCTCGCCGGAAAAATCCAACCTGAAAGACAAACTGGAACGCGAGCGCATCGCCCGCATCTTTCAGGAGGGCCTGGGTTCCGTGGTCGGCTACACGCTGCCCATCAAGCGCGCGATGATCGGCCAGCAGCCCGGCTGGGTCTCCGGATCGTGGTTCCTTCGCGATGACGAAACCCTCTGGCTCATCCCCGGTGATTCGCCGATGGGGTTGCGTCTCCCGCTCGACTCCGTGCCGTGGGTCGCGGACAAAGACCGCCCCTGGGACTGGCCGCAGGATCCCGCCACTCAACGAGGCGATCTGCCCAAGGAAACCCCCTACGACCTTCGCCGTCTGGCGGCGCTCAGGGCCGGCCAGCACGTCCTCGCCGGCGCCAACGCCCCCCTGCCTTCCGGTCAGGGCCCGGGACTGCGCGCCCAGAAACTGGACGAGTTGCCGCCCCTGCCGCCGCCCGAGTCAGACCCGTCCCGGCGCCCCCAACAGGGCGAGAGCGCGCCCTGGATCATTCGCACCGGCCTATGCGTCCAACCGCGCGACGGCCGACTTCACGTCTTCATGCCGCCGGTCAGCCAGACCGAGGATTATCTCGACCTGATCGCCGGCATCGAAACCACGGTTACGGAGATGGGCGTACCTGTCATCATCGAGGGCGAGGCCCCGCCTAAGGATCCGCGGATCAACAAGCTCGCCGTCACCCCCGACCCCGGCGTCATTGAGGTCAATCTCCACCCGAGCAAGACCTGGGACGAACTCGTCCAACGCACCACGATGCTCTACGAAGAGGCGCGCCAGACGCGCCTCGGCACGGAAAAATTCATGCTCGATGGCCGCCACTCCGGTACCGGCGGCGGCAACCACATCATCATCGGCGGTGAGACGCCCGGCGATTCCCCGGTCCTGCGCCGGCCGGATCTGCTCCGCTCACTCCTCGCCTACTGGCAGAATCACCCTTCGCTGAGCTGGTTGTTCTCCGGCCTGTTCATCGGGCCGACGTCGCAGGCCCCCCGCATCGACGAGGCCCGCAACGATGCCCTCTACGAGCTGGAGATCGCCTTCAAGGAGATGGACCGGCAGCTCGGCTCCTTCAACCACGTGCCGCCCTGGATGGTGGACCGTCTCTTCCGCCACCTGCTGGCAGACTCCACCGGCAACACGCACCGCAGCGAGTTCAGCATCGACAAGCTCTTCGCCCCCGAAGGTCCGACCGGCCGGCTCGGCCTCGTGGAGATGCGCGCCTTTGAGATGCCGCCGCATGCCCGCATGAGCCTGGCCCAGCACCTCCTGCTGCGCGGACTCGTCGCCAAGTTCTGGAAGCAACCCTACACCAACGGACTCGTCCGCTGGGGCACCGACATTCACGACCGGTGGATGCTGCCGCATTTCAATCGCACGGACTTCAACGAAGTCATCCGCGATCTGCGTCTCGACGGCCAGCCCTTCGAAGCGGAGTGGTTTGACCCGCACTTTGAGTTCCGATTCCCGCGCGTTGGCGATTTCACGGTGCGAGACATCCAGGTGGAGTTGCGCGCGGCGCTGGAGCCGTGGCATGTCCTGGGCGAAGAGCCCGGCCCCGGCGGCACCGTGCGATATGTGGACAGCTCCCTGGAGCGCCTGCAGGTGAAGGCCAAGGGACTCGTGGGCGACCGCTTCATCCTGACGGCGAACGGCCACCGGGTGCCGCTGCATCCCACCGGCGTCAACGGCGAGGGCGTCGCCGGCGTCCGCTACCGGGCGTGGCAGCCGCCCGAGTGTCTCCACCCGACCATTCCCTCGCACGCGCCCGTGGTGTTCGATCTGGTTGACACGTGGAACAAGCGTTCGCTTGGCGGTTGCACCTATCACGTCGCCCATCCCGGCGGGCGCAACTACGAGACCTTCCCGGTCAACTCCTATGAGGCCGAGAGCCGCCGTCTCGCCCGCTTTCACGCCCATGGTCACTCCCCCGGCGGCCTGCGGCCGAGCGTTCCGCCAAGCGGAAAGCCTGAGCTGCCATTCACGCTGGATCTGCGGAATCCTTAGGCTGGACGTACGCTTGCGGCCCCTGAAGTCCCGGCAATCGCGGGGGTCTATGCTATTGCCACTTTCCGATCTCCCCGAAAACTCCCGCCATGTCCGGGCCCCCCACCAGCGCTCATTCTGTCCTTCAAGGCTACGCCCCCAAGGGTAGCCGCTACGACGAGTGCGTGGACCCGGCGGGCAATCTGCGGCCGGCCTGGGCCCAATTCTTCAAGCAACTGCCCGGCAACCAGGCCGAAGCCTTGCAAGCCGCCAAGGAGGCGGGTCACCGCGCGGTGGTCGAGCAGGACGTCAACATGAACGTCTATCGCGGCGAGCGGGCGGGCAGCCAGCTCTGGCCCCTCGACGTGTTGCCGACCCTCATCGGGGCCAACGAATGGACCGGCCTCACCCGCGGCCTGCGCCAACGCGCCCACCTGTTCAATGAGTTGCTGCAAGACATCTATGGTGAGCAGAAACTCCTGCACGGTGGCCTGATCCCCCCGGCGGTCGTGATGCACAATCCGCACTTTCTGCGTTCCTGCGTGGGACTCGGCAAAGGCCTGCCCACCTTCCTGCACACGCTGGCCGTGGATGTGGCCCGTTCCTCCGACGGTCGCTGGTGGGTGGTGGAGGACCGGCTCGATGCCCCTTCCGGTCTCGGGTATTCCCTGCAAAACCGCATCATCACCCGCCAGGCCCTGTCCGAGGTGTTCCACAACAGTCCGGTGCAACGCCTGCACCAGTTCTTCCACAACTACCGCCAGTCCCTGGAAAACTTGGCACCGCAGATCCCCGACGCCCGGATTGTCCTGCTCTCGCCCGGACCCGCCAACGAAACCTATTTCGAGCAGGCCTATCTCTCGAGCTACCTGGGATACACCTTGGTGGAGGGCGAGGATCTCACCACGCGCAACCGCAAGGTTTACCTCCGCACCGTCGGCGGCCTCCAGCAGGTGGACGTCGTCCTGCGCCGGCTCGACTCCGATTTCTGCGATCCGCTGGAACTGGACGCCCGCTCCCTGCTCGGCGTGCCGGGCCTCATCCACGCTGCGCACAGCCGGAGCGTCAGTCTCGCCAACCTGCCCGGCTGCCGCGCCCTCGAGACGCCGGCCCTGCTGGGATTCCTGCAACCGCTCTGCCGCCACATTCTCGGGGAGGAGCTCGCCCTGCCCAACGCCGCCACCTGGTGGTGCGGCCAGGAACAGCCCCGCAACTTCGTCCTCGACCATCTGGCGGATCTGGTCGTGAAGCCCACTTTCCGCACCCGGGACTCCGCCCCGTCCCGATACGGCGGTTGGCTGGGTAAGACAGCCCGCGCCGCGCTCGCTGAGGAAATCCGCGCCAATCCCGGCGCCTGGTGCGGCCAGGAACGGGTTTTCCACAGCACCACCCCGGGCTGGCATGATGGCGCCCTGCGTCCCATGCCGTTCATCACGCGCCTCTACGTCTCCTGGCACGATGGCGACTACATCGTGATGCCCGGTGGCCTCACGCGCTGCAATCCGCGGGGTGAGGACATGATCGTCTCCCTCCAACAAGGCAGCGTCAGCAAGGACACCTGGGTCCTTCACGACGGCCAGCCCCATGAACCGCCCCTCTTGATCAGCCCGCGCCCCGCTGAGACCCTGCGTCACCCCGCGTCGACCCCCAGTCGCGCCGCCAATGATTTCTTCTGGCTGGGGCGTTATCTGGAACGCGCCGGAGCGCTCGCGCGCCGGTTGGAAAAACTGGACGCCCTCCTGCACGACGAGATCGCCCACCTCGATCCGGCCGTCCCCCGCGACACGATCGCCCTGCTCTTCCGCATGCAGGATCAACCCGTCGCGCCGGCCGACGAACCGCTCGTCCAACTCGCCACGGCCGCCCGCCGGGTGGCTGACGATCCGACCCGGCCTTCCAGCCTCGCCGGCACGGTGGCCAACCTCATCCGGTTGCTCGAAACCCTGAAGGTCCGGCTGCCCCACGAAGCCTGGCAAATGATCCGCCATTTGCGCCAGCGTCGCCGGGCCGGCGACACCGTGGCCTGCGCCTGGCTCCGGCAGAATCTGACGTCTCTCGAGGGCCTCACCCTCGAGACGATGCCCCATGACACGGGCTGGCATTTCCTCCAACTCGGACGCCGGCTCGAACGGGCCCGTCAACTGCTCGACCTGCTCCAAGCCCTGCTGCCGCTCGCCGCTGACCGGCCCCCGACCGAATTCCGCCTGCAAACGCTGCTGCACCTGGCCGACGCGCTCTTCACCTATCGCCATGCCTACCATGGCGCCGTGGACACCTCCGCCGTCATCGACTGGCTGGTGCTCTCCGCCGACAATCCTCGCAGTCTGCGTTACCAGGTTGATGAGATTACCCGGCACCTCGGGATGCTACCCGCGGAACTCGCGCCGCGCAAGGTGGCCGCCCTGCGACTGCAATCCCAGCGCATGCTGGGAGAAATCCGGTTGAATGATGCCCCCCGGTTGGCGTCCCAACCGACGGAGGCGACCCGGCTGCTCCTCGACATGCAGCAACATCTTCACACCGTCGGCGACGAGCTGAACCACATCTACTTTTCCCACGCGGAGGTGCGCTGATCCATGCCTGACTACCGCATCACCCACCAGACGGTTTACCAACACGCGGCTCCGGCTGGCGCAGCCTGGCAGATGCTGCAGCTGCAACCCCGCACGGAGCCGTCGCAGGAGTGTGTTGATTTCCAGCTTGAGCTGCAGCCGGCCGCACCCGACCTCACCACCCGTCAGGATTTCTTCGGCAACACGCGGCATTTCTTTTCGCTCCGCGAGCCGCATGCCAAACTCTCCATCACAAGCCATGCCGTCGTCCGGCGCGAAGCCCCGTTGTTGCCCCTGCCGGGGCTGAGCCAGCCACTTACCGAGGCCAGGGAACGGGTCCGGCTCTCGATCCAAACCGGCGAGGACTGTCGGCTGGAGCAATACCTGTGCGGCACCACGCATGTCCCGCTGCTCGCCGCCGCCGCGGCGATCGCTGAGCCGATCGATCCGTCCACGCCCACACTGGAGTGGATCGCGGCCTTGGGCTGGCAATTTGCCGAGACCTTCACCTTCGACGCCAAAGCCACGACCGTCAGCACGCCGCTCACGACGGTTTTGGAAACCAAGCGCGGTGTCTGCCAGGATTTCACCCACTTGTTTCTCAGCTGCGTCCGGCAACACGGTTTGCCGGCGGCCTACGTCAGCGGCTACCTGCTGACCAATCCCCCGCCCGGGCAACCCCGACTACAAGGCGCCGACGCCATGCACGCCTGGGCCTCGGTATTTGTGCCCGACATCGGTTGGGTGGATTACGACCCGACCAATTCCTGTTTCACCGCCCAAGGCCACATTGTGGTGGCCCGCGGCCGTGACTACGCGGATGTCAGCCCCACCCGGGGCGTCTTCAGCGGCAGCTACTCTCCCATTTTGCGGGTAGCCGTCACAGTCGAACCCGTGGAGTAAACCGCCCGACTGTCCGCGCAAAGACGCTTGGCCATCAAGCCACCGCCAACTCGGGTTGGACTCTGTCCGACAGCTGCCGAAGCCCCACGATCAGGGTGTCAAAGAGCCGCTCATAGTCGTGGTCAGTCATCCCGGACACCTGCCGGCAGGTCAGGTTGACGATCGATCCGCCCGCGCCATCGGTGCGCACCCGCAGAGGCAAGAGGATCATCCATCCAGACACGTGCCGGAGTCGCAGATCGATCGCACCGGCGATGTCGTCCACCATGGATTCAACCACGAATTCACCGAGCGAGGTGTACGCCCACCAGCCGTCGCAGTGCAGTTCAATCCATTCACAGAACCCGCCGGACCAGGTTGGGAAGTTTTCGATATCGGCCAGCAGATTGAAGACGCTGGCCCGGGAGGCGTGAATCGTGAGCGTGAGATGGCGGGATTGCATGGTGGTGGGGAAATCAGGCGTGGTTTTTGCGTTGGTGAAGATAGAGGTCGTTGCCGTCCGGATCCTTGATTCCGAAACTATGGCAGACGGGAAACTCATTGGGACCCCAGGTCACCGGCACCCCGGCGGCGCGAACGGCCGCGAGCGCCTCGTCATGATTGGACAGCTCGATCGCGATGCCCGGACTCGGTGCGTGATTAGCCCCGGCAAGCTTGAAATTGGTGATACAGAGTGCGCTCGGCCCCCCGACATCATATTCAATCCACCACGACCCCGGAGCGAATTCCATTTCCGCGCAGGCCTTCAGACCGAGTGTCTGTTCGTAGAACCGCCGCGAGCGGGCCACGTCGGTGACAGGATAGAGGGCAAAGGCGATTCCAGTGGGTTTGAGCATAGGTGCTGAAGACGGGATCATCCTACCACCCCGACCTGACAGCCCTATGTCAGGAGCCGACCGTGCCTCCTGACGAAAACGACCCCACCCCGCTCACCCGTGCTTCGCCGCGACCTTTTCTGCCGCCGTCCGCACCAGCGATCGCAGCTTCGCCGGTGACACCGCCTCCGCCCGGTCACCGAAGGAAAGCAACCACTGCGCCGTCCATTCCAGCGAATACGAGTACAGGGTGAACTCCGCCCCGCCGTCCCGCTTCCTTTCCTCGCTGAGCGTGGCATAGCTTTCGCGCTGGGCCCGGTCCTGCGCATGACGGTGAAACCAGATGCGCACGGGCTCGCTCTGTCCCTCGTTGCCCGAGCGCGCCATGTGTTCCGTAAGCGAAAAATCCTCCGGCGGCGTGAAGGTCACCGGCAACAGCTCCAGCCGGCGGATGCGGTCCACGCGAAAATGCCGCAGCCCCTTGCGCAGCCGGCACCAGGCCACGAGATACCAGGCCCCGCCGTAAAACACGACGCCCAACGGTTCAACATCCCGCTGCGTATCCTCGTCGTGCTCCAGCCCGCGGTAGCTCATGCGCAACACCCGGCGCAAGACCACGCCCTGCTGCACCGTCACCATCCAGCGCTGGTCGGCGATGTCCGGCGCCGCCCGCCCGGCGCGCCCGCGCACGATGGTGCGGCTGACGAGTTTCTCCACATGATCCTGCCGGTCCCGCGGCAGCACCGCGCGCAACTTGTCCAGCGCCGAGGCCATCGGCCCTTGCAGCGAGGCATCGGTGAACTGCTTCACCATTTCTCCACCCACGAAAAGTGCCGAAGCTTCCTCCGCCGTGAACATCACCGGCGGCAGCTGGTAGCCTTTCATCAGGCAATACCCCACACCCGCCTCCCCGCTGATCGGCACCCCGCCCTCGCCCAACGCGGCGATGTCGCGGTAGATCGTGCGCTCGGTCACCTCGAAATGACGCGCCATTTCAGAGGCACGCACCACGCGCCTGCCTTGCAGGAACAACACCATCGCCACCAGCCGGTCGGTCCGATTCATGCCGCAGCAAAATGCCGGCAACCACGTTGCACAACTCTCTTTCCGCGCGTCCACGCAGACCCTCATCCGAAAGAGCGATCCGGGTGCGGCAGTCGCGTGCGCTCGCCAATGCTCAGTCCGTTCGGCCAGCAGGGTCACAGAGCAATCGGGTCTCAGCCTCCGGCACGCAGACTTTGCCATTCAAAACAACCGCCCGCCATCGGACTTCAAGTTACGGGGCTGATTGGCAGGTGCCCGGTTCAGCGGGACGTCACCGCATGATTCTGCTGCTTTCGCAAGGCCGGTCCGACCTTCGCCGAAATTGGAGTCGGGGAACTCCCAACCAACTTTTGTTCCATTCGGCGCGGGTCCTGGCTGACCATGCCATGAAGCCTTTCGGCGCTCCGGAACACCGTTTCCGTCTGCTCCCTGAGCTTGACCGTGGCCTCTGCATTTTCATCGGCCGTCGCCGAGGACCGTTGCGCAATCTGCTCCAACTGTACGATGGACTGTTTCACATGCGCCAGCCCGTTCGTGCTCATGGCCGAGGAAGTCTCCACCTCGTGGATGATGGCATGATAGTCCTGCGTGAACCGGGAAATCTCGGCGAACTGTACCTCGGTCAGTCGGGTCAAATCGGCCCCCTGGGCGCTGCTGCGGATTGCGGTCTCGATCTTCTCGGCCGTCTCGCGCGCGGCCAGGGCGCTGCGCTGGGCCAGGGCCCGCACTTCCTCGGCCACGACCGAGAAACCCGCTCCGGCCTCCCCTGCGCGCGCGGCCTCGACGGCGGCGTTCAGGGCGAGAATATTGGTCTGGAAGGCGATCTCATCAATGGTCTTCAGGATCGAGGCCACATCCTTGGTGGCGGACTGCATTTCGCCCATCGCCGTCGTCAGCTGGCCCACATTTTCCCGCCCCTTCGCGGTGGACTGGATCGCCCGCTCGGCGATAGCGGTCAACTTGCCCATCTGCGCCAGATTGGACGAATTCATGCTCGTGAGCTGTTCCATCGAAGCCGAAATCTCTTCGAGGGAAGCGGCCTGCTCGCAGGCGTCCTTGCTCAATCGTTCGGAAGACACCGCAATCACCCCGGCTGCCTCCCGCGCGTTCATGCCCGTTTCATCAAGCCGCCGGCTGACTGAGCGGAGCGGCCGGGTGATGCTGCGCACGATCCAGTACATCAGTCCGCTCAGCCCCAACACCGCGATGGCGCAGCATGAGGAAAGGATCCAAAATCGGAAGCGGGCCGCGGCAAGGCACTGCGCCGTATAGCTACGGATGCCATCAGAGGCTGCCGCGGAGAACGCCCCAAACGTCGCTTCCAGCCGGGCCGAAGGCCCGGTCTGATAGTCGTGCTGATTCGTCAGACTCTTGAATCCCGTGGCCTTGGGACCCAGATCCCGCAGCTGCGAGGCCAGGGCGACAACGTCGACAAAGTCCTGATTGGTCAGGAAATCTTGGACCTCCTTCTCAAAGAGGGGATCAGACAGGCTCTTCAGCCGGGAAACATGATCATCGAGACTGAGCAGCTTGAGTTTCAACTCGGCGTGGGCGTTCTCAGCCAAAACGTCATCGCGGAGCGCCGAGCCGACCAGCCCGCGGATCTTCCAAAGATCTTTTTGCATCCGGGCGACGTTGTCCTGCGTCACAATGCGCCTGACCAGGCCGACGTCCTGGGTCTCCCGGCAGAGCACCGGCAGGAAGCTGGCCTGCGTCGCTAGAATCCGGTCGTAGACCGTCAACGCCTTGGATTTGAGCGGGGATTTCGAATCCTTGATCTGGGGACGCGCCGGATCGAGAATCTCACTGCGCAAATCGTTCAGCATCGTTTCCGACTCGATCGCCGCACTGAGGCCTTCTCGAAAACGCGGGGTAAAGACGGATTGATCCCCTTTGGCCAGCTCGCGGAGTTTTCCCAAGTGTGCCTTGCTGATATTGATCTTGTTCTGGTACGCGGCCAGCAACTCCGCCGGCGGGCGTTCACTCAGAAACGACGACGCGTAATACGAGGCCTGGCGTTCATCGGTGATGCTCTTGGCCAGTTCATAGGCTGCCTGCGAGATCAGGCTCGTTCGCTGGAAGCGGGACAGGCTCGCATACTCTGCCCATGCCGCAAAAATCATCATCCCGGCAAACACCGCCAGGCACAGCAGGGAGGCTATGCTGAGGGTCAGGAGTTTGGTCTGAATCTTCTTCACTTCGCTAGGCAAGCCATCGAGGTGCGACCTGCTTTTGAAAAGGAAGGTCACCACAAGAATGGTTCGTTGGGGTCTTGATCGAGGTAGCACCCAAGGTATCGGCTGAAAGAAGCGGCGTTTGAGTGAATTCCCCTCCCGGTCCTGAAATAACCTGGCCCGCTCGCTATCACCTCCGCTACATTTGTGCATTACCCCGATTCAAATGCTCCAACGTCACAGACTTGGGGTTGCGCTAAACCGGACCTCGGGTAGGGTGCGGCACCGCTCCACGCCGTGAATTCCGCCCCAGCCACTGTCGCCCGAGACCCGATGTCTTCAGGCAACCAACCCGTCTTCCATGTTCGCGGATTGACCAAGACCTACGGAGAAGGCACCGCCCAGGTCCACGCCCTCGCCGGGGTGGACCTTGATCTCAAGGAAGGAGAGCTCATCGTGTTGCTCGGCCCGTCCGGCTCGGGCAAGACCACCCTGTTGAACCAGCTGGGCGGCCTGGACCTCCCCACCGCGGGCACGCTCCGCTACCGCGACACCGATCTGACGCACGCAAGCGAGGAGGCGCTCACTCAATACCGGCGCCAGTCGGTCGGCTTCATCTTTCAGTTCTACAACCTCATCCCCAGCCTCACCGCCCGCGAGAACGTGGGTCTGATCTGCGAGCTCGCCGAACACCCCCTACAACCCGAGGAGGCCCTGGGTATGGTGGGGCTCGGCGCGCGCCTTGATCACTTTCCTGCCCAGCTTTCCGGGGGCGAACAGCAGCGTGTGGCCATCGCCAGGGCCATTGCCAAGCGGCCCCAGGTCCTGCTTTGCGACGAGCCCACCGGCGCCCTCGACGTGAAGACCGGCATCGTGGTGCTCGAGGCGCTGGAACGTGCCAACCGTGAACTCGGCACGCTCACCGTCATCATCACCCACAACGCCGTGATGGCCGACATGGCCGACCGGGTGATCCGATTCATGGACGGCAAAGTGTTGTCCGAGCACCGCAACCCGACCCGCGCGGCCCCGGCCACGCTCCGCTGGTAGCAACCAACAAACCCCAAATGCCAAAGGTCCAAATCCCAATCCAAATAAATCCACCGCGCCCTCGGTCATTGTTTGTTGGAGTTTCTTGGGCTTTTGGCCCTTTGGCCTCTGAGATTTTCTAGGAAATGCTTCCCCACCTCGACCGCAAATTGCTCCGCGACCTGAAGCGCCTGAAGGGCCAGGTCGCGGCGGTCTCGATCGTGATGGCCTGCGGTCTGGCCATGATGATCACCACGCGCAGCCTCATCGCCTCGCTCGATGGCACCCGCGCCGACTACTACGAAAGCAACCGTTTCGCCGATGTGTTCGGCTCGCTCAAACGCGCGCCCAACCACCTCGCCGCCCGGCTCGCCGCCCTGCCCGGCGTGGCCGGCGTGCAGACCGACATCGCGGGCCAGGTCACCCTTGATCTCCCCGGCATCGACGAGCCCGCCAGCGGCCAGGTGCGCTCCCTGCCTGACTTCGGCGAACCCGAACTCAACCGGCTCTTCCTGCGGCGCGGTCGCTGGCTCGACCCCGGAACACGGCGGGAGCTGTTGGTCGGCGAGGCCTTCGCCGAAGCCAATGGACTCAATCCGGGAGACACGCTCGCGCTCATCATGAACGGGCGCCGCCAGCAGTTCCAGATCGCGGGCATCGTTCTTTCACCCGAATACATCTTTGAATCCCGGCCCGGCGCCGCGCTGCCGGACAACCGCACCTACGGCATTTTTTGGATGACCTACAAGGAGGTTGCCACCGCCTGGGACCTCTACGGCGCCTTCAACCATTTCTCCCTGAAACTGGCGCCCGGCGCCAATGCCGCACCCGTCATCGCCGCCGCCGAGGAGCTCTTCAAGCCATACGGCGGAGCCGGCACCTACGGCCGGAAGGACCACCCTTCCCACATCCGCGTGACCGACGAGATCCGCGTGCTCACGATCCTGTCCATCGGGTTCCCGACCATTTTCCTCGGCGTGGCCGCCTTCATGACCAACGCCGTGCTCTCCCGCCTCCTCGCCTTGCAACGGGAACAGATCGCCATCCTCAAGGCGTTCGGTTTCAGCAACGGCCAGATCGTTGGTCACTATCTCAAGTTTGCGGCGGTCATCGGTCTGGTCGGCACCACCCTTGGGGGCGTCGCGGGGCTTTTTCTCGGACGTTGGATGGTCCGTCTCTACGACTTGTTCTTCCGTTTCCCGGAACTTGCCTTCCGGCTGGATCGCAACGCGGTGGCCATCGCCTTTGCGGTCGGGCTTCTCGCCGTGGTGGCCGGAGTGCTGGGGTCGGTCCGAAAGGCGGCGAAGCTGCCCCCGGCGGAGGCCATGCGTCCCGAGCCGCCCGCCAACTACCGACCTTCGTTCATCGAGCACCCGGCGCTGGTCCGGCTCTTCTCCCATTCGTTCCGGATCGCGGTGCGCAACATTGAACGCCGGCCCGTGCAGGCACTGTTCACCGTGGCCGGGCTCTCGCTCGCCACCGCCCTGCTCATTCTGCCCAACACCCTCAAGGCCGGCATCGCCAACATCCTCGATTACCAATGGGACCTCGTCCAAAGACAGGATCTCAACCTGGGTTTTTCCGAACCCGCCAGCACCCGCACCATGCACGAGCTGGAACGCCTGCCCGGCGTCCTGCATGTGGAACCGGCCCGCTCAACCGCTGTGCGGGTCCATTTCCGGGGCAAAGACCGCCAGATCGGCCTGCGCAGCCTCGAATCGGTCTCCCTCCACAGCCGGGCCGTCGACGGACATGGCCGGGAAATCACTCCGGGGGAGGACGGGCTTGTGGTATCCGCCAAGCTGGCCGAGGTGCTCGGAGCCCACATCGGCGACGAACTCGTTCTCGAATCGCTTGCCGGCAAACGCAACATTCGGCCGGTGCGCCTGACCGGCCTGGCCGATGACTTCACCGGCATCGCCGCCTACATGAACCGGCAGGCCATCAACCGCTTTTTGGGCGAGGGCGACATCATCACCGGCGCGAGCTTCACGCTCGACATGAATCACCGCGGCGACTTTCTGCGCGCCATCAAGGAAATCCCGCGCATCAGCTGGATCTCCATCAAGGAGACCATGCGCACGAGCTTCCGGAACACGACCGCGCAGATGATGGGCATGCTCACGACCCTGTACCTGACGATGGCCGTGATCGTGGCCTTTGGCGTGATCTACAACAACGCCCGGATCTCTCTGGCCGAACGCGCCCGCGAGCTGGCCACGTTGCGCGTCGTCGGCATGACCCAGCGTGAGGTCAGTGCCGTGATCGTCACCGAACTGACCATCCTTGTCCTGCTGGCCGTTCCCCTCGGCCTGCTACTGGGCACGGGCTTTGCCACGCTCATCATCCACTCGGTCAACACCGAGACCGTGCGTCTCCCGCTGGTGTTCACGCCATACACGTACACCTTCGCCCTGATTGTCGTCGCCGTTGCATCCACCGTTTCCGCCCTCGTCGTTCTGCGAAAACTGAAACACCTCGACCTCATCGGCGCCCTCAAGGCCCCGGAATAACCCCGACCCCATGTCCCAGGTGCATCCAGTTTCAGCCCGGCTCGAACCGGCTCACCAGCGGCCACCGACCATGTCGGCTTCGCCCGCCAATCCTTTCCTGGTTTTGTGAATCCATCCTGACTTCCCATGAGTACCTCCCCCAAATCCAAACGCCTCCGCTGGCTGCCTTATGCGCTGGCCGGCGTGTTCGGCATCCTGATCGTGCTCGGTCTGCGTCCACAGGCCGTGCCGGTCGAAACCACGCGCGTCACCCGGGGGCCCCTGCGTGCGACGGTCAGCGAGGAAGGCAAGACCCGCATCAAGCAGCGCTACGTGGTAGCGGCTCCCGTGAGCGGACAGCTGCGCCGCATCGCCCTCAAGCCGGGCGCAGAGGTGGAACGGGACGTCACTGTCGTGGCCGTGATCGACGCCTTGCCCTCCTCCCCGCTCGACGAACGCAATCGCGCCCTGGCCGAAGCCCGGCTGGATTCGAGCCGCGCGATTCTGGAAAAGAGCCGGACCTCGCTCGAGCTCGCCCGCAACGAACTCCGGCGCATCGAGCAGATGTTTGCCGCCGGGACCATCTCGCCCCAGGAACTCGACGCCGCGCAGTTGCGCGAAACCGCCGCCGCCCGCGATGCGGCGGCCGCCGAGGGCGCCCTGAGGCAGGCCGAGGCCGAACTCGTCGTCGGTGGGCGACCAGGCGGGCCTGAAGCCGCTCCTGCAGCCACCACCCGGCCCATCGAGGTGAGGGCCAACGCCAGTGGCCGCGTCCTGCACGTATTCCAGGAAAGTGCCCGGGCCGTCATGCAAGGCACACCGCTCCTCGAAATCGGCGACCCGGCGGACCTGGAGGTCATCGTGGAAATGCTCTCGCGAGACGGCGCGGCCATCGCTCCCGGGGCCGTGGTGGCCCTTGAGCAATGGGGCGGTCCGGCCCCGTTGGAAGGTCGGGTGAGGTTGGTCGAGCCGGCCGCCTTCACTAAATACTCGGCGCTTGGCGTCGAAGAGCAGCGCGCGAACGTGGTGGTGGACATCACGAGTGCGCGGGATCAGTGGCGCACCTTGGGTGACAACTACCGGGTCGAAGCCCGGGTCATCACTTGGGAAAGCGCTGCGGCGCTCAAGCTGCCCGTGTCAGGGATCTTTCGCCAGGGCAACGCCTGGGCCGCCTATGTGGTCCGCCATGGTCGCGCTGAAAGGGTCGCGGTGGCCGTCGGCAAGTCCAATGGCGGCGAAATTCAGATCGTCGAGGGCCTCCAGGAGGGCGATGAAGTCATTCTTTACCCCGGCGACCGCATCAAGGACGGCCAGCGCGTAAAGCCCACGACGACATGACCAAGCACTGCGCATCGATTGAGAGTGCCATTAGCTGGGGAAATCCGTTCCTCGCGACAAAGCTGCGCATCCTAATGGCCTGTCCCATTTCCTAACCCTTATACATCCCGTCCTTTACGTATGCCTGCAGTTGGCTCATTGTAATAATTAACATCCCCTTATATGGTCAGCCCGAATACCCCCACGGCGACTGACGCTGCTGCGTCATCTGCCACCATCATCCCCGACGTTGTCATCCGACTCGCCGGCAATTCGCAGGACGGCATCCAAGCCGTCGGCGGCTTTCTCGCCCGACTCGCGGGCCGCTCCGATCAGGAGGTCATGACCTACATGACCATCCCGTCGACGATCTCCGGAGGACCTTCCATTTTTCAGGTCCGCATGGGCTCCGGAGAAATCCTTTCATCCGGTGATCGTGCCGATGTCCTCGTGGCCTTTTACCAGCATAGCTACGAGAGCCACCGTTCCTCGCTCCGTCCGGGCGGTGTGCTGCTATATGACAGTGACCATGTGACGCCCAATCCCGACGACAAAGCCGTGACCGCGGTCGGCGTGCCGATGACCAGCGCCACGGTCGAGGCGGTTGGCGGCTCCACCAAGGAAAAGGGGAAAAACATCTACGTGCTCGGTCTGATCGCCCGCATGTTCGATCTCGACGTGCCCAAGCTCTCCCAACTGATCAAGGAGCGCTTCGGCGGTAAGAACGAGGACATCGTGCGCAATGCCCTGCTCGCTTTCGATGCCGGCTACGCCTACCCCGCGGAAAACCTCCGCAGCTGCCTGTACCGGCTCGAGAAATCCCCCGTCGCCAACGCCCGAACCCAGGTAACCGGCGACGGCAACACCATCCTCGCCTACGGCCTGCTGGCTGCCGGCGTGCGCTACGGCTCCGGCTATCCCATCACCCCGTGGTCCTCCATCATGGAGACGCTGCGCACCGAGTTGCCCAAGTACGGTGGCATTTTCGTCCAGGCCGAAGATGAAATCGCCGCCTGCTCGACCGCCCTCGGTTTCGCGTACGGCGGACACCTCTCGGTCACGGGCAGCTCCGGCCCCGGCCTGTCCCTCAAGATGGAGGCCCTTGGCTGGGCCACCATGGCGGAGATCCCGCTGATCGTCATCAATGTCCAGCGCGGCGGTCCGTCCACCGGCCTGCCCACCAATATTGAGCAAAGCGATCTCCTGCAGGCCATCTACGGCTCGCATGGCGACACCCCGCGCGTGGTGCTCGCGCCCAAGAACGTCGAAGACTGCTTCTACATCGCCCTCGAGGCCGCCCGCATCGCCCGCGAGTACAGCACGCCGGTGCTGATCCTCACCGACCAGGCGATCGCCACCCGGATCGAAGCCTTTGACGAACCCGATCTCGCCAAACTCATGGTTCAGGTGAAGCCCGACCTCCATCCCCGGGCCCCCGACTTCAAACCCTATCCCCTCGACGGGCCCACCCGCCCGGCTCCTCCGGGCGCGGTCATGACCTCCGGCAAATACCCCACGGTCACCGGCCTTGAGCATGACGAGCTCGGTCATCCGACCGCCAACCCCGGTCTCCACACCAAGATGACCGAAAAGCGCCGGGAAAAGATCAAGTCCGTGGCCGCTTCCTTCCCCGCCCCCGAACTGGCGGGCGACGAGTCGGGTGACGTGCTGCTGGTCGGTTGGGGCTGCACCTATGGCCCGATCCGCGAAGCGGTGAACCGTCTCCGGGCCGCCGGCGTGAAGGCCGCCCACCTCCAGATGCGCCACATGCACCCGCTGGCCCCCGGCCTCGAGCAGACCTTCAACCGTTACAAGCAGGTCCTCGTGATCGAAATCAACGACGAGGGTCTCTACGGCTACGGCCAGCTCGCGACCCTGCTCCGGGCGCGTTTCTGCAATCCTGCCATCACGAGCATCACCAAGACCGACGGCCTCACCTACAAGGTCAGCGAGATCGTCGAGCGCGTCGCCAAGAAGATCGGCCTCGCCGACACCACCATCGGCACGCGCAAGCAGAGCATCCTCGCCGTCACTCCCCGCTGACCCTTCCGGTCCCTCAATCCCGCTACCCAAACTCCTCTTTACCCATGTCCGCTCCTGCCACTCCCGCCCCTGTCGTCCCGGCCAGTCCAGACGCGCCCCGCGCCCCGTTGACCAAGAAAGTCCTCGTGGCCGATCACCCCACCTGGTGCCCCGGCTGCGGCGATTTTGCCGTCCTCGCCTCCTTCTACAAGGTCCTGGAAAAGCTCAACTACCCTCAGGAAAAGATCGTGACCTTCGCCGGCATCGGCTGCTCGTCGCGTTTCCCCTATTTCGTCAACACGCACGGCGGCCACTACATCCACGGCCGCGCCCTGCCCTTCGCGGCCGGCATTTCCCTCGGCCGCGATGACCTGCATGTCTTCGTGTTCGGCGGCGACGGCGACGGCTTCTCCATCGGCGGCAACCACCTCGTCCACACCGCCCGCAAGAACCCCCGCCTCACCTACGTCATCATGGACAACTCCGTCTATGGCCTGACGAAGAAGCAAACCTCCCCAACCTCGCCGATCGGCTTCAAATCCAAGACCGACCCGTGGGGCGCCATGGACCAGCCGATCAACCCGATGCGCACGCTCCTCAACAGCGGCGCCACCTTTGTCGCCCGCTCCCACGCCACGCAGGTCAACCACATGGTCGAGATGATGCTCAAGGCGGCGCAGCACGACGGCTTCTCCGTCGTCGAAATCCTCTCCGAGTGCGTCGAGTTCTTCGAGGGCGCCTTCGATGGTGCCGTCCCCCGCAAGGGCGGGACCTGGCAACCCATCGAGTTGAAGAAAAACGACGGCACACCCGAGGACGCCCTGCGCCACGACCCGTCCGACAAGCTTGCCGCCATGAAGCTGGCCTCCGAACCCTGGCCCGGCAAGTTCGGCATCTACTACGAGGACAAGGTCCGCCCGACCAAGAACGCCCTCGAGCAGAAACTCATCGCCACGACGCGCGAGAAGACCAAAAACGCCAGCGACCTGGAACTGCTCTCCAAGACCTTCGCCCGCATGCGCTGAGGTTAACCCTCCGCCCGAACGGACGACAGATTGCAAGGCGGGGTACCTACCCCGCCTTTCCCTTTGGAGGGTCGGTCTCCCGACCGACCACGATCGGTAGGGCGATGGACCCTCGAACAGTCCTGATCAGGCAGCGTGCGGCCGGTGCTCGTCGATCGGAACCTGTTGAGGTGCATCAGCCAACTCGCTCGCCAGCGCGGCCCGCATGGCGGCGCCGATCCGCAGGATGACCAGGCACACGTTCTCCCTGACGACGGGATCATCCTTGGAAACGCTGCATCGCCGTCTCTCCCCTTCCAGCCATGTCTCATCCTCGATGATTTTTTCGATCACCGGCAGCTCACGAAAGAGAACGGGGTCGAACATGGGTGTTTCTTCTGCGGCGAGCGCTGTTGATGGCGCGCTGGCCTCACCTAATATCGACACAATCCGATGCCGGCTTAACCCACCCCGTCCGCCTCGGCTGGCTGAGGCGATCCGACCGACGTCGTCGGCTTTCGCCAATTACCGGCCATCCCCGTGCGCTGCCAGGAAATGCCAGCTTTGGGATGGCACCGTCACGCGGGGATGGCTTCACTCCCACGCATGTCGAAGGTCTATTTCTACTACTCGGCCATGAACGCGGGCAAATCGACCGTGCTGCTTCAGGCCAGTCACAATTACCACGAACGCGGCATGCGCACCCTGTGCTTCATCCCGTCCATCGACACCCGCGCCGGCGTCGGCCGCATCAGGTCACGCATCGGCCTGGAGGCCCAGGCCCTGGCTTTGCAGCCAGACGAGGATCTGCTGCAGCACACGCAGACCGCCCACGCCGCTCAGCCGGTTGCCTGCGTGCTGATCGACGAGGCGCAGTTCCTCACCCGGAGGCAGGTTGAGCAATGCACCGACATCTCCGACCTGCTCGGCATCCCCGTGCTTTGCTACGGGCTGCGCACCGATTTTCAGGCGCAGCTGTTCCCGGGGAGTGCGGCGTTGCTCGCGCTGGCCGACGACATCATCGAGCTGAAAACCATCTGCCACTGCGGCCGCAAGGCGACCATGAACCTGCGCATCGCGGCCGACGGCAAGGCCGTCAAGGTCGGCGCACAGGTGGAAATCGGCGGCAATGACCGTTACGTCGCCATGTGCCGCCGCCACTTCAAGGAAGCCCTCGCGCAGACCTGAGGCGTTGCCTCAGATCCAACGCACCTTGCGCATGTCGCCGCTCTCGAGGAAGGCAAGGTGCATGCGGAAAGCGTTCTGCAAGGTCTGCGGCACGTGCCCCTTGGAGGAGATGCCGAGGTAGGCCCGCAGGGCGCCGCGGTATTCCGGATGCACGCAGTTATCGATCATGACCATGGCCCGGTCATGCGGTGACTTGCCGCGGAGGTCCGCGATGCCGTGTTCGGTGACGACAATCTGCACCGAGTGCTCGCTGTGATCAAGGTGGGTCACCAGCGGCACAATCGTGCTGATCGCGCCCTTCTTGGCAACCGACGGGCAGGTGTAGATCGAGATGTGGGCGTTGCGGGTGAAGTCGCCCGAACCACCGATCCCGTTCATCAGGTCGCGTCCCATCACGTGCGTGCTGTTCACGTTGCCAAACAGATCGACCTCGATCGCCGTGTTGATGGTGATCAACCCCAGCCGGCGGACAATTTCCGGACTGTTGCTGATTTCCTGCGGGCGCAGCACCATGCGGGAACGATAGAAATCCAGCTCGTCATAGACCTTGAGAAGTTGGTCCGGACTGACGGTAAGCGAGCACCCGCTGGCAAACTTGCATTTGCCGTTCTTCAGCAGGTTGATCACGGAATCCTGGATCACCTCCGTATACATCATGAACGGCGGAATCCCGGCATTCGCGCCGAGGGCACCGATCACGGCATTGGCAATGTTGCCGACACCGGACTGCAACGGCAGAAAGGACTGCGGAAGACGGTGGGAGGTGATCTCCGCCGCGAGGAACCGCGCGACGTTTTCGCCGATGCGATTCGTCACTTCATCCGGTTCGTCAAATCCCCCGTTTTCGTCGGGAGCCTTGGTGTGCACGACCCCCACGATCTTGGCCGGATTGATCTTGATGAAACTCGCGCCAATCCGGTCGGTCGCCGCATAGAGCGGGATCTCCCGCCGCATAGGAGGATCGGCCGGTTCATACAGATCGTGGAAGCCCATCAAGTCACCCGGATGGTGCGCGTTGAGCTCGATCAGAACCTTGTCCGCCAGACGCACGAAGGTGTTGGAGGCTCCGACGGAGGTGGAGAGCACAATTTCACCGCTGGGGGAAACGTGGCTGGCCTCGATGATCGCCCAGTTCACCTTGCCCAGGACGCCGCTGCGCACCGTGGGTTGCACGGCCGAGAGATGCAGATCGAAGAAGCGCGTCTTTCCCTCGTTGATGGATTTGCGCAAGGTCGGATCGGACTGATACGGCGTCCGCCAGGCGATGGCCTCGGCCTCGGCCAGCGCGCCATCAAGGGATTTTCCGGTGGAGGCACCGGTGATCACTCCCAGTTTGAATGGGCGCCCGGCCGCATGCTCGGCTTTGGCCCGGGCCGCGATGGCGAGGGGAATCACTTTGCAGGCGCCGGCCGCGGTGAAGCCGCCGAAGCCAATGGTATCCTTGTCGTTGATGAGGGCGGCCGCCTCCTCAGCAGTCAGGGTGGGAATGGATTTGATCATGGTAAGTTAGACGGTGTGGACGTGCGAAATTGTTGATTGATCGAGTCTGGCAGATTGGCGTGTCCCTCGCTGTGCACGCTTTGCCACACGCGGGGCGATTATTGGCCAGAGTGCAAAATCCGCGCAGTGCTCGCCGGAAGCCGCGACACCCCGAAACGAGCTCCTCAACACAAACCCCTTCCGACCTGGGCTTTGCAACGGGGTCTGGTGCGCCCGCAAACCCCGACACTTTCGTGCAGCTAATAGCTTGCCGGGGCCCGTGGGGCCACCGGTGCAAGGCGGAGTCCCACCAGCTCCCACTCAACTGAGAGAGCTCACCACCCTTGCCAAGGCGCAGCTTTTGTCACTTTGTGAGGCGTGATGTCCCTGACCACCGGCCTCCTCATCTTTCTTGGCACCTATACTCCTGCCGGCGGAGAAAGCCGCGGCATCTATTCGGTCCGGCTCGACCCCGCTACCGGAGCGCTGAGCGAACCGGTGCTCGTGGCCGAAACGCCCAACCCCACTTTCCTCGCCTGGAATCCCGACGGTCGCACCCTCTACGCCCTGAGCGAAAGCGGCACGGTCAACGGCAGACCCGGCGGTGCGCTCAAATCTTTTCGCTACGAAAGTGCCACCGGTTCCCTGACCCCGCTCAATATTTCGCCCACGGGGGATATCGGTCTTGCCCATGTCAACGTCGATGCCACCGGTCGCACCGCCGCCGTGGTCAGCTATCAGGGCAGCTATGTCGCCTCTTTCCCTCTTGCGGCGGACGGCCAGCTGGGAGCCCGTCAGAGTCTCGTCGCTCACACCGGTGTGCTCGGCCCTAATGCCAAGCGTCAGGACAAACCCCACCCGCACTCGGTCACCTTTTCTCCCGATAACCGCTTCGCCTACATCTGTGATCTCGGCCTCGACCGCGTCTTTCGCTACCGTCTGGACCCCGCCTCCGCGACACTCACCACCGAAGGTGAAACGGCAACCGCCCCCGGTGCCGGCCCGCGCCACAGCAAGTTCTCCGCCGACGGCAAGTTCCTCTACGTGATCAACGAGCTGAACAGCACGATCGAAACATTCGCCGCCGACGCCGCCAGCGGTGCCCTCACCCGAGTGCAGGCAATCGCCACCCTGCCTGCCGATTTCCACGGGGAGAGCATTTGCGCCGAGATCCGGCTCAGCCCCGACGGCCGCTTTGTCTATGGTTCGAACCGGGGGCATGAAAGCCTGGCGGTCTTCGCCCGGGACGCCGTCCAAGGCACGCTCGCCCTCGTCGAAATCGTCCCCACCGGCGGCAAGCATCCGCGCAACTTTAATCTTTCCCCCGACGGGCGCTGGCTGGTCTGCGGCAATCGCGACAGCAACAACGTCACGGTCTTCCGGGTTGATCCCGTCAGCGGTCGGCTCACCCCGACGGGCCAGCCCTACGCGATCCCGCAGGTCGTCTGCGTGCTCTTCGCCCCCTGATCAGAAAGCGGTCTGCCCGTCAGGCTTTGGCATCGGCGGGCGCAGGGATAGAGTGACATAATACGACAGGATCACGAGCAGCGCACAGAAGGCGGGAAACCAGTCGCCATGCTGGGTGTAGAAGGTAAGGCGGCCCTGCCATCGCGCATCGCGGTTGATTGTCACGGTCTGCGCTCCGCGGAAATAGACGCTGTCTTCGTCATTGCGCACGGTTGCCCGGATGTTGCCAAATTCATCGATCCAGCCACTCCAGCCCCCATTGCCCACCCGAATGACGGGACGGCGGGTCTCCACCGCCCGCAACACGGAATGGGCCGCATGCTGGTACGCGGCCCCGCCCTCTCCAAACCAGGCGTTGTTGGTCAGCACCGCCAGCACCTCCGCCCCCGAGCGGACGCTTTCCCGGGCTAGCGACGGGAAAATATCCTCATAGCAAATCAGCACACCGACCGGAATCCGATTGATTCCCGCCGGAATCATCAAGGGCGCGGCCGAAGCGCCCGGCGTAAAGTCGCCGCCAATGGGGGCCACTTTTTCCAACCAACCAAATATGGGACGCAGGGGGATATACTCACCGAAGGGTACCAGCTTTCGTTTGTAGTAGGCTTCCGGCGCCAACCCCGTGACCGGATCGATCACAAAGGCTCCGTTGCGCCAGTTCTCCGGATCCTGTCCGGGGATTTCGGCCGCCACCGAGCCCAGCAGCAAAGGCTTGCCGGTTTTCCGGGCAATGAACTCGAGCCACTCCTTGATATTGGGATCACGATACACCGCCCATGGGGTCACCGCTTCAGGCCAGATGATGATATCCGGCACGCCCCGGTCGTTGGCCACCACGGTCACTTTCTCAAGGGTATCGAGCACATTCTTGGCGAAGGCTCCGTCCCATTTCTTGTCCTGCGGGATATAGGGCTGCACCAGCGCCACCCGGGCCAGTTTTACCCGCTGCGGATTCATCAGCTCGGCCAGGAAAGGAAACGAGGAAAATACCAGGAGCATCAGCGTGACCATGAATTCAGGGCTGCGTTTACGCAGTCCGGTCGCGCCCTCGTAGAAGATGCGGTGTGCATAGGCGGCCACGCCCAGGCTGAAAAAGACCAGCAGGAAGGACACTCCCCAGCCACCGGCGATGGAAGCGCTTTGCAGGACCAACGGTCGCTGCCACTGACTGGCGGACAGAGGCAGCCAAGGGAATCCGCCAAAGAGCATTCCGCGCAACCACTCGAGCACCACCCAGAGCCCAGCCAGACCGGCCAGCACCAGAATACGGATCATGGCCTGATGTCCCGCCAGCCGCGGCACGGCCCACCACGCGGCGAGAAACCACGAGCCCACGATCAGGCCGACAAAGGGTCCGAGCAAAAAGAGGCCCACCCAGGTGACATTGTGCAGCCAGCCCAGCAAGATGGTCCAAGCCACGACCTCGGCGCCCAACACCGCGAGCGCATAGCCTTTGAAGGTCGGCCGGCGGTAAGCCCACAAGACGGCCGGCACCGCGATCACATAGGCCGCCTCGCCGGCATTGACCGGGGGAAACGCCGACACGGTGAGCACCACGGTGAGGGCGAAGACCGCCAGCCCCCAGGCCAGTTGCGGATGCCGCTGCCAGAGGGTCGGCGACGGGGCGTACGGATCGGGCGGTTCAACAGGATCACTCATGGTCACAAATGAGGCAGCACCGCGGGCAACTCGGCCAGACTCCCAATCCGGCGGAATCGCGCCGGCGGTGCGGGCGCCTCCTCCACGTGCTCGTGTTGCCAGGTGAGGTGGTACGGCACATGCACGCCGGCGCCACCCAGCGCGAGCACCGGCAGAATGTCCGATTTGAGCGAATTACCGACCATCACGAACTCGTCCAGCGAAACCCCGTGGCGCCGGAGGACCCGCTCATACGTGGGAACGTCCTTCTCGCTCAGAATCTCGATGCCTTGAAAGTGGCCCGCCAGTCCCGATGCGGCGACCTTGCGCTCCTGATGATGGAGATCGCCCTTGGTGATGAGCAGCAGCCGGTAATCACGGGTGAGTGCCGGCACCATGCTGGCAACCCCGGGCAACAATTCGACCGGATGAGCCAGCATCTCCCGGCCCGTGGCAAGAATCTCCTCGAGCTCCCGTGCGGCAATCCGGCCTTCCGACAACGCGATGGCAGCCTCGACACAACTCAGGTTGAAACCTTTCACCCCATAGCCGTAGAGCGGCAGGTTGCGCATCTCCGTCGCATAGAGGACGCGATCCACCTCGGCCGGCGGATGATACCGGGCCAGCAGCGCGCGAAAGCGTTCGTGCGCCAGCTCAAAGAGTTCCTCGTTGCGCCAGAGCGTGTCGTCGGCGTCAAAACCGATGATCCGGATCATGGGAAACGACGCGCGGCGCGGTCAGGCGCCGTGACAGTTCTTGAACTTCTTGCCCGAACCGCAGGGACACGGGTCGTTGCGTCCGACCTTGGGTGTCTCGCGACGGATGGTGACGGCCGGCAGCTTGATCTCCTGCTCGGCGGCCGGGGTCTCTCCCGCCGGAGCGGTCGACTGCGCGGCGGCCCCCAGGGCCGTGGGCGTGGCGGCCGGACCCTGCATGCGGGCGGAGCGGGAAAGGATGGCGAAGAGGTTCTCGAAGGCGTCGCGGTTCGTCGCGGAACGGAACAGGCTGGTGCAGATCTGCAGCCGCACGTTGTTCATCAGTTCCTCGAAGAAGCGGAAGGCTTCGCCCTTGTACTCGGACAAAGGATCCTTCTGCCCGTAGGAACGCAGCCCGATCGACCGGCGCAACTCCTCCATCTCGGTCAGGTGCTCCTGCCAATGGTGATCAATCGCATTGATGACGATGTAACGCTCGAGGCCGCCGAGGGCGGCCTGGTCCTCGACCGACTCCTTGAGCGCATAGGCCTGGCGGATGCGCTCCACGAGGGACTTGAGCAATGTCTCGGCATCGCCGGTCATCTCCCCGACCTTGACGCTGACCGGGAAATGGGAGTTAAGCCAACCGACCAGACTCTCGATGTTGGATTCGGTCGCGCTGTTCTTCGTGCCATAGCCGGAGCTTTCAAGACGAGCCGCAATCTCATCCTCGATCATCTCGAAGATGATGTCCTTGGGCCGGTCGCTGTGCAGGGCGGAGTTACGGATGCCGTAGATGACTTCGCGCTGCTTGTTCAGGACGTCGTCATACTGCAGGAGCCGTTTGCGAATCGCGAAATTCTGCTGCTCGACCTTCTTCTGGGCCGACTCGATCGAGTAGTTGAGCCACTTGTGCTCCAGCTCTTCGCCTTCCTTCATCGACCCTTCCATGATCTTGGAAGCCAGGTTGCCCTGGAGGAAGAGACGCATCAGGTCGTCCTCGAGCGAGAGGAAGAATTTCGTCTGACCGGGATCGCCCTGACGGGAGCAACGACCGCGCAGCTGGCGGTCAATGCGCCGGGATTCATGGCGCTCGGTACCGACAACAAAGAGGCCGCCCAGCTCGCGGACGCCTTCGCCCAGCTTGATGTCGGTGCCGCGACCCGCCATGTTGGTGGCAATGGTGACGGAACCGCGCTGGCCGGCCCGGGTGACGATCTCAGCCTCCTGCTGGTGGAACTTGGCGTTGAGCACGGTGTGGATGACACCGGCCCGCTTCAGCATGCGGCTCAGGACCTCGGATTGCTCAACCGTCACGGTACCCACGAGCACCGGCTGTCCGCGTCCCTGGGCTTCCTGGATCTGCTTCACCACCGCGTTGTACTTGTCGCGGCGGGTCTTGAAGATCGAGTCGTTCTGATCGATGCGGATGCAGGGCTTGTTGGTCGGAATCTGCGTGACTGCGAGCCGGTAGATCTCATTGAACTCGGTCGCCTCGGTCTCGGCGGTGCCGGTCATGCCCGCCAGCTTCTCGTACATGCGGAAGTAATTCTGGATCGTGACCGTGGCGTAGGTGCGGGTCTCGCGCTCGATGGTGACGTTTTCCTTGGCCTCGACGGCCTGGTGCAGGCCGTCGGACCAACGCCGGCCCGACATGATGCGCCCGGTGTTCTCGTCAACGATGACAACCTTGCCTTCCTGGACGACGTATTCGACGTCGCGCTCGTAGATGGAATAGGCGCGGAGGAGCTGGGAAAGCGCGTGGATGTCCTCCGACACGACTTCGTAGTGGTTCTGCGCGTCACGCTTGGCCTGCTCCTTCTCCTCGGGGGTCTTGGTGCTGTCCTTCTCGATGTCGATGAAGAGACTGGCGAGATCCGGCAGCACGAAGGCATCCGGATCATCCGGACGGAGCAGCGCCCGACCCGGGTCGGTGAGGTCGGCTTGGTGATTTTTCTCGTCGATGACGAAGTAGAGCTCCTCCTTGAATTTGTAGAGCTCGGACTTGTTGAAATCGCTGTGCATCTCGACATCGGTCTTGTCGAGGAGCTTGCGCCACTCCGGATTTTCCTGGAGGCGGAGCAGCTGTTTGTTCTTCGGCATGCCCAGCTTGACCTGGAGCATTTTCATCGCGGCGGTCTGCCGGTCCTCCGGTGTGGCGTCCTTCTTCTCCAAGAGGTCGGCGGCATCCTTGACCAGGTGGTTGATGAGCTTGAGCTGGGCGGCCACGAGTTTTTCCACCCCGGGCTTCAAACGGGTGAAAGGTTGCTCGCGCTCGATGGGCGCCGGGCCCGAAATAATCAGGGGGGTGCGCGCTTCGTCCACGAGGATCGAGTCGATTTCGTCCACGATGCAGTAAAAGTGGTCGCGCTGCACCTGGTTCTCCTTGCGGGTCGCCATGCCGTTGTCGCGGAGGTAGTCGAACCCGAACTCCGAAGCGGTGCCGTAGGTGATGTCGCGCGCGTACATCTCGCGGCGCTGCTCGGAATGCATCGATTGCTGGATGCAGCCGACCGTGATCCCGAGAAAGTTGTACAGGTGCCCCATCCACTCGGAATCGCGGCGGGCGAGGTAGTCGTTGACGGTGACCAACTGGGCGTTTTTTCCCGTCAACGCATTAAGATAGAGCGGCAGCGTGGCGACCAGGGTCTTGCCTTCGCCCGTGGCCATTTCGGCAATCCGACCTTCATGCAGGGTGATGCCACCGATGAGCTGCACATCGAAATGCACCATGTCCCAGGTCAGCTCCTGATCACAGACGGAGATCTTGCGACCGCAAAGCCGGCGGGCGGCGCTCTTCACCGTGGCAAAAGCCTCCGGCAGGAGCTGATCAAGGCTTTCACCCTGCTTGATCCGGGCGCGGAACTCATCGGTCTTGGCCCGCAACTGCTCGTCGGTCAGCTGCTGGTATTGCCGCTCAAACTCGTTGGCGCGTGCGACGATGGGGCGGCATTTCTCGATGTACTTCCGGTGGTGCCTGCCGGCGAATTTCTTAAGGATGAAGCTGAGCATTGAAAGGGTTGAATGAAAACTACCCCGCAACCCTTGGCAAATGGCAAAACACACACGGCCGGAAATACCTAAAGTGCTGTCCGGCAAACAATGAGAATAATTTATTCACGATTTGCATGCCGCCTGCTCATTCAGCACCATCTCTCCATGCCAAGCTCCCTGCCCTCCATGACCACCCCGCAGCCTCTCGATCCCTTTAAAAATTACGAAACCGGTGCCTTTTACGATGAGATGGTGGACTCTTCCGGGGCGATCCGTCCGCATTATCAGCAATTTCTGAAACACTTCACGGGCCTCAGCCCCGAGGAGTTCGCCGCCAAACGCACGGCCGTGGATCTCTCCTTTCTGCGCCAAGGTGTTACCTTCAATGTCTACGGTGATTCCCAAGGAACGGAGCGCATTTTTCCCTTCGATCTCATTCCCCGCATCATTCCGGCCCAGGAATGGGAGCATCTCGAAGCCGGCCTGATCCAGCGCATCACCGCTCTGAATCTTTTCCTGCACGACATCTACCACAATCAGAACATCATCAAGGACGGGACAATCCCAGCGCACTATGTGATGTCGGCCAAGCATTTCCGCCGGGAGTTCATGAATGTGAAGGTCCCTCGCGACATCTACATTCACATCTGCGGCACGGACATCATCCGCGATGACAAGGGCGAGTATCTCGTCCTCGAGGATAACGCCCGCTGCCCGTCGGGAGTGAGCTATGTCTTGGAGAATCGCCGGGCGTTGAAACGCACTTTCCCTGAGGTCTTCGAGGCCGGTGGGGTACGCCCCGTCAGCAATTATTCCGAGGAACTCCTCAAGGTTCTGGAATACACCGCACCCTTGGGCGTCGCCGAGCCGACCGTCGTGTTGCTCACGCCGGGACCCTACAACTCCGCCTACTTCGAGCACACCTATCTCGCCCGGCAAATGGGTATCGAGATCGTCGAGGGACGCGACCTGCTGGTCCGCGACCAGCATGTCTTCATGCGGACCACGAAGGGTCTGAAACCCGTGCACGTCATCTACCGTCGCATCGACGATGATTTTCTCGATCCTACGGTTTTTCGCCGCGATTCCGCCCTCGGCGTGCCCGGTCTCATCAACGCCTACCGCGCCGGCAACGTCTCCCTGGCCAACTCGATCGGCACCGGCCTCGCGGATGACAAGGTCATGTATTACTTCGTCCCCCGCATCATCAAGTACTACCTCGACCAAGACCCGATCCTGCCGAACGTCCAGACGTATCTCGCCAGCGAGGAAGCCGACAAGAAATACATGGTCGAGAACCTCGACAAGCTGGTCGTCAAGGCCGCCAACGAGGCCGGTGGTTACGGCATGCTCATGGGGCCGCATGCCACGCAGGCCGAGCGGAATGAATTCCGCAAGCGGATCGAGGCCGACCCGCGCAACTACATCGGTCAGCCGATGATCTCCCTTTCCCGCCATCCCACCTATTGCGGCGAGGCAGAGGGTTTTGCCGGCCGCCATGTGGACCTCCGTCCCTTCATCCTTTATGGCGAAAAAGCCGCCATCATCCCCGGCGGCCTGACCCGTGTCGCATTGCGCAAAGGTTCCCTCGTCGTCAATTCCTCCCAAGGTGGCGGCAGCAAGGAAACCTGGGTCCTCTACGGCAACAAATAACCCCTTACCACCATGCTAAGCAGAGTCGCCAACAGCCTTTATTGGATGAGCCGTTATATCGAGCGCGCGGAGAACATCGCGCGTCTGGTCGACGTGAATCTCCAAATGCTTCTGGACTTCCGCAATCTCGATGACGCCACCCTCAACGCCCACTGGATTCCCGTGGTCCAGAGCTCCGGGGACGAGGAACTGTTCCGCAAGCTCTATCCCCGCACCACCGGACAGAGCGTCACGGATTTCATGGTGTTCAATCCCAGCAACACGAATTCCATCTGTTCCTCCATCGGCCAGGCCCGTGAAAATGCCCGCATGGTCCGCGACCAGATCACGGCCGAGCTCTGGGAGGAGATCAACCGCATCTACCTTTTCGTCAACTCCCCCCGCGCCAAAAAGGAATGGCGGGAAAGCCCCTTCGATTTCTTCTCGACCATCAAGAGCAGTTCCCTGCTGCTCCAGGGTCTGACCGATGCGACGATCGTCCGGAGCGAAGGCTGGTTCTTCATCCAGTGCGGACGCTTCCTCGAGCGCGCCGACAAGACTTCGCGCATCCTTGACGTGCGCTCGGCCTCCCTGCCCGAACAAGGCTCCCAGACGGTCATCAACCAGACCGATGTGCTGGGCTGGTCCGCCGTTTTGCGGTCCTGCAGCGCCTGGGACGCCTACAAGGCCCTCAACGGGGCCGAGGTCCAACCTGCCCTCGTGGCCGAGTTCCTCCTGTTGACCGACGACTTCCCGCGCTCGGTTCGCTTTGCCGTCCGCCATCTCAACACCGTACTGCGGCGCATCTCGGGTATCCGCGAAGGTCGCTTTGGCAATGAGGCGGAAAAACTTGCGGGCCGGTTGCTTGCTGAACTCCAGTTCAGCTCCGTCGATGACATTCTCGCCGTCGGTCTGCACAACTACATCGACCTCCTGCAGGGCAAGCTAAACGCCATCGGCGAGGCCCTTTTCCAAGCCTACATCTTCCAGCCGTTCCAAACTCCTGACGACAACGAGCTCCGGCAACAGGAGGAGCAGCAACAGCAGCTCAGCATTATCCGCACAGTCGGCTTGCGCTGAGCCCGTTCAGCCGCTCCGATCCGCCCCCGCTGACGCTCGCATGAAACTCCACGTATTTCACCGCACCCGGTTCCATTATGGCGCCAACGTGCACGAAAGCTTCAATGAAGCCCGCCTGCAACCGATCTCCGCGGGTGCGCAGATCTGCCACAGTTTCGTACTGAAGGTCCTGCCAACCTCCCGGCTGACCCACTATCTCGATTTCCATCTGAACTATGTTCATCTGTTCGAAATCAACCAGGCCCACTCGGAACTGAACGTCGAGGCCAACTCGGTTGTCACCACCGGGGAATTGCCCGCCCTGGAACGCGCCGCCAGCCCAGCCCCGCTCACCCGTCTGCCGGAATGCGTCCGCCTCGAGCTTTGCTACGATTTCCTTCAGGCCAGCACCTATGTCGAACTGAGTGCCGACCTCTGGCGCATGGCGGTCGACGCCACCCAAGGCCACACGGATACCTGGCAGGCGGCCCAGGCCATCATGGCTTACGTGCACCGGGAATTCCGCTATCAATCCGCCGTCACCCATGCCCACACCCACGTGCGTGAGGTGCTCAAGACCCGCGCCGGCGTGTGTCAGGATTTCGCCCACGTCATGCTCGGGCTTTGTCGCGCCCTGAAAATACCCACCCGGTACGTGAGCGGCTACCTTTACAACGGTCCGGCAGACCAGCTCAAGGGCGCCCAAGCCAGCCATGCCTGGGTCGAGGTTTATGTGCTGGGTCATGGCTGGTGCGGCCTGGATCCCACGAACAATCGGCTGGCGGACGGCCACTACGTGAAAGTGGCCACGGGGCGGGATTTCGCCGACGTCTCGCCGCTCAAGGGAACCTATCGCGGCACCGCCAGGCGTGAGTTGTCTGTCGATGTGCTGGTAACCCGGCTGGAGGAGGCGGAAATCTCCGCCTCCGACCGCGCGCTGTCGCTGCAGACGACCTGACCCGGTCCGCGTCCGGGGACCTGCCCGGACGGCTCGGGTTCAGACCTTGGTCTTGAAGTAGGCGATGGTCTTTTTCAGGCCCTCGGCCAGCGGGATCTTGGGCTCCCATTTCAGGTGCTTTTTGGCGAGAGTGATGTCAGGCCGCCGTTGCTTGGGATCGTCGGCCGGGAGTGCCTTGTGGACGAGCTTCGACTTGCTTTTTGTCAGCTTCAGCACGTTCTCGGCGAGTTCGATCATCGTGAACTCACCGGGATTGCCGATGTTCACCGGGCCGACGGTCTCGGTCTGGTTCATCAGACGCACAAAGCCCTCGATCAGGTCGTCGACGTAGCAGAATGAGCGGGTCTGCAGACCGTCCCCGTAGATCGTGATGTTTTCGCCCTTGAGCGCCTGTACGATGAAATTGGAGACCACGCGGCCATCATTCGGGTGCATGCGCGGGCCGTAGGTGTTGAAGATGCGGACGATCCGGATATCCACATCGTTCTCGCGGTGGTAATCAAAGAACAGTGTCTCGGCGACGCGCTTGCCCTCGTCATAGCAGGAGCGGCGGCCGATCGGATTCACGTTACCCCAGTAGCTCTCGGGTTGGGGATGAACGGAAGGATCGCCGTAGACTTCGGAGGTGCTGGCCTGAAAAACCCGGGCCTTCACCCGCTTGGCCAGTCCCAGGCAGTTGATCGCCCCCATCACCGAGGTCTTGGTCGTCTTGATGGGATTGAACTGGTAGTGAGGAGGTGAGGCCGGACAGGCCAGATTGTAGATCTGGTCCACTTCGTACTTGAAGGGATCGATCACGTCGTGCCGCACGAATTCGAAGTTCGGATTACCCAGCAGGTGGGCGATGTTCGCCTTCGCCCCGGTGAAGAGATTATCAAGACAGATGACTTCATGGCCGTCGGCCATCAGCCGATCGCACAAATGGGAACCGAGGAAGCCGGCACCGCCGGTGACGAGAATGCGCATGGGAAAAACGGGTTGAGAAGTCTGTGTGCTTTGCGGGCTGCGTGGAAGAAAGTGGCGACAGGATAATGGTGAAATTGTCCGTGTATTATCGAGCGCGGAAATGCATCACATCGCCGCTTCGCCCGCCTCATAACGCTCGATCCAAGCGCGATGCCACGAACCGTAATCACCTGCTTCGAGGTGAGTCCGGGCCTGGGCTACCAGGTCGAGATAGAAATGAAGATTGTGGATGGTCAGCAGGGTGCTCGCGAGGATCTCATTGGCCATCACGAGATGGCGCAGGTAGGCGCGGGAGAAATTGCGGCAGGTGTAATTGTCCATGCCCTCCACCACCGGGGCGGGATCCGCTCGATAACGTTCGTTGCGCAGGTTGATGAGTCCGTCGGGCGTGAAGGCGGCGCCATTGCGGCCCACGCGCGTCGGGTGGACGCAATCAAACATATCCACGCCGAGGGCGATCATCTTCAGGATCTGCGGCGGAGTTCCGAGTCCCATGGTGTAACGCGGCTTGTCCGCGGGCATGAACGGCGTCGTCGCGGCCACCTGTTTGATCATCTCGGGTTCGGGCTCACCCACGCTGACCCCGCCCACCGCGTAGCCGGGAAAATCCAAAGAGGCGAGTGATTCAGCCGCCTCGCGCCGGAGATCGTCAAAGGTCGATCCCTGCGCAATGGCAAACACATGATGGCCCGAGGCAAGGAACCCGTTGTCCGTGGCGATCTGCTTGCACTGCTGGGCCCAACGGTAGCTCCGGTCCACGGCCCGCCGGCACTCATCGCGGGTACAAGGCCAGGGCGGACACTCATCGATGACCATCGCGATATCCGATCCGAGATTGGCCTGGATCGTCATGACCTCCCTTGGGCCAAGGAACAACTTGGCTCCATCCAAGTGGGACTGAAAAGCGATGCCGTCGTCCTTGATCTCGCGCAGTTTCGCGAGGCTAAAGACCTGAAATCCTCCGCTATCCGTGAGGATTGGGCCGTTCCAGCCCATGAACTTATGCAATCCGCCCATTTCCCGCACCAGCTCCGATCCCGGGCGGAGATTGAGATGGTAGGTATTCCCGAGAATGATCTGAGCCCCCAGCTCCTGCAGTTGAACCGGGGTCACGGCCTTCACCGTCCCTTGGGTACCAACCGGCATGAAAATCGGCGTTTCAATGGAGCCATGCAGAGTCTGTAACCGGCCCCGACGGGCGGCGGTGACTGTATCGGTCTTCAAGAGCTGAAAGTGGCTGGCCATCTCACTGCCACGCTGCCCGCAGACTTGACCGCCTGTCAATGGCTGGGTACGTTTGTCAAAAGTGCTGCTGGTCATAGACAACTACGATTCGTTCACCTTCAACCTGGTCCAGTATTTCGGACAGCTGGGCGTAAGCATGCGGGTTTTTCGCAACGACGTACTCACGCCCGCCGAAGCCGAACGCCTCAATCCGGACCGCGTGCTGATTTCTCCCGGTCCCTGCACTCCTTCAGATGCCGGCGTAAGTCTGGATATCATAAAGACTTTTGCCGGCAAGAAACCAGTCCTCGGGGTCTGCCTTGGTCACCAGTCGATTGGGCAAATCTTCGGCGGCAATGTGATCCGCGCTCCCCGCCAGATGCACGGCAAACTCTCGCCGATCAAACACACCGGCAAAGGCGTGTTCAGTGGGCTGCCTTCCCCTTTCACGGCCACCCGCTATCATTCGTTGCTTGTGGAACGATCCAGTCTCCCAGACTGTCTGGAAATCACCGCAGAAACCGCCGAGGGCGAAATAATGGGACTGCAGCACAAACAATTCTCCGTTCACGGTGTCCAGTTTCACCCAGAGTCCATCGCGACCGAAGGCGGTATGCAGATTCTGAAAAACTTCCTCGCCCAAAACTGACCCCCATGCGCTGCCCCAAGTGCACCTCCATTGAGGACAAAGTGATCGACTCGCGCATCGCCCGAGACGGCAACTCCATCCGCCGCCGCCGCGAATGTCTGGAATGCGGCCATCGCTTCACCACCAACGAGGAATTCGTTCGCGACACGCTCGTCGTGGTCAAACGTGACGGCCGGCAGGAACCCTTCCTCCGCGAGAAACTCATCGGCGCCATTCGCGCCGCCTGCCACAAACGACCGATCGACAACGAACAGATCTCCATGCTCGTTGAGGACGTGATCGACGCCGTCGAGGCCCGCCACGACAGCCAGGTTCCCACCCAGGCCATCGGCGAACATGTCATGCAGCGCCTGCGCAAGATGGACCAGGTCGCCTACGTGCGCTTCGCTTCCGTCTACAAGGAATTCCGTGACGTCTCCGAGTTCGTGCACGAAATCAGCAGCCTTGCTCCCAGCGTTCCCGATGCTACACCGAAGCCCAAGAAATGACGCGCCCCCCCCAACTGCGCCGGCTTCACTTCCTCAACGCCCTTTTTGCCCCGCTTACCGGGCACGACCTCTATCTGGCGCAGCAGATCGACGACGCGATCGTCACCAGTCTCGACGATGCGGAGCAGCTCACGCCTGCGGACCCCCGTTTCATCAACGCGGCCGCCCAATTGTTCGAGCGGCTGTGCTCGACCGACAGCCAGCATGGCTTCTTCCACTGGGATGCCAGTGCGGAGGAAACCGGCTCCTCACCCCTGTTCGCCCGCGCCGGCGTGATGCAGGGCCTCAAACGCCTGGCGGTCTTCCCTGAATCAACGCTCCTGGTGACCAACCTGCGCGCCGCGCATTGCCCGCCCACCAAGCGCTGGACCCAGCGCCGGCGCCGCGAGTACGACGACACCCTCTCGCTGATCCGCGATCTCGCGGCCGCCCGCTCCCGGCGCAGCGCGAATCTGAATCTGCTGTTTCTGTAGTCCGCCGCCACCGCCCATGTCGAAGACGCTTTTTCAGAAAATCATCGACCGGGAGATCCCGGCCAGGCTCGCCCACGAGGACGAGCACTGCATCGCCATTCACGACATCAACCCGCAGGCGCCGGTGCATGTCCTGGTCATTCCGAAAAAGCTGATCCCCCGGGTTGCCGCCGCCACGGTCTCGGATCAGCAGGTGCTGGGACATTTGTTGCTCACCGCCGCATCGTTGGCCAAGCAACTGGGTATCGCCGATTCCGGATTCCGCCTCGTGATCAACAACGGTCGGGATGGCGGTGAATCCGTCCCCCACCTTCACGTCCATCTCTTGGGTCAGCGCCCCTTGGGCTGGCCACCAGGCTGAGCAGCCGGCGACCTTTCTGAGGGACGCAACGAGCCTTTCCTTTGCTTGGATTGAGTGGTCCCGGCGTCCATCCTGCGCTTGAAAACTGCCCGTTCATCGCTGAATGCTGACCCCTTGTGATCAAAGTGTGGGAACAAGCCCCTGTGGCCTAAGTCAAAGACCCTAGACCTATCTACCTATGAACAAGTATCGTCATTTCGTCACCCTGAGTGTTGGCAGCAGCCTGCTGATCAGCACTTTATTCACATCCGGCTGCGCGTCGGACGCCTCGAACACCGAACAAGGGGCCGCCGCCGGCGCTCTGGCCGGTGCCATCATCGGTGGCATTATCGGACACCAATCCGGCGAGGATGGCAAAGGTGCCGCCGCGGGCGCTGCTGCCGGCGCCATCATCGGTGGCATTGCGGGCAACCGACAGGATCGCCGCCTCACCGAGATCCAATATGAGCGCCGGGTTGCCGAAGAAACCGCCGCCCGCGAGCGCGCTGAGGCCGAGGCCAGGCGCCAGCGCATGATCACCCAAGGCAAGTCGGTCGAGGATCAGGAAATCCTCGCCGCCCGCCAGCGCGCCGAAGCCGCCGAGGCCGAGGTCGCCCGCCTCAAGGCCGAGGAAGATGCCGCGCTGAAGAAAGCGAAGCAGTTGGAAGAATACCGCGCCCGCGAGGCTGCAGCCAAGGCGGAGGCCGAGCGCATTCGCACCGGCAACTAAACCCACCGCCATTTCATTCACCTTCGCTCCAGTGGTCCGCTACTGGAGCTTTTTTATTTGCTGCGGCACGGCAGCCGAAATCAAAACGCCGTTTTCCGGCAAATCGTTTCCGCTAGCTTTTCGCCTCAAAACTCCCGTCCGCCCTCTTCGCGATGAGTTTCTTCAGCTCGAGCATCATGAGCGCGGCGGAAATCTCCGATGTCGCCAATCCGGTGTTCGTCGCCAGCGCGTCCACCCCCAGCTGGCCGCCGCCGCGAAAGCAGTCCAATACCCGCCGCTCCGGCTCCGACAACGACGGCAAGAGCTGCTCCAGGAGGCTGGTCTGACCCTCGGTGGGAATAGCCCTCGGACGCAGTCCGTCCAGATAGTTCAGCTCGCTCAGAATGTCGTCGATGCCCGTCAACAAGGTGGCCCCATCCCGGATGAGTTGATGACAACCCGCGCTGGTCGCTTGGTCGATCCGACCCGGCACCGCAAAGATCAACCGGCCTTGTTCTCCCGCAAAGCGCGCCGTGATCATGGCCCCTCCCTTCACATCGCTCTCCACCACGATGACGCCTTCACAGATGCCCGAGACAATCCGGTTGCGCATGGCGAAAGATTGTCGGTCAGCCTTCCGGCCAAAGGGAAATTCCGACAACACCGCCCCGGTCTCGGCAATTCGACGGTATAGACCGAGATTCTCCGATGGATAGATGATGTCGATCCCCGTGCCGAGGACAGCGGCTGTTTTGCCTCCCACCGACAAGGCCCCTTCGTGAGCGGCGGTGTCAATGCCGCGCGCCAACCCGCTCACGACGCAGAATCCCATCTGGGCAAGCTCAGCCCCGAGTTTCTTCGCCACCGACTGTCCATAGAGCGTGGTGCGCCGGCTGCCGACGATCGCCATGCAGGGTTCGGCAAAAAGATATTCCCCTTTTCGGTAGAGCCCGATGGGCGGATCGTGAATCTCCTTCAACAATCTCGGATACCCGGCATCGCCGGCCGTGATGAATGCCGCGCCGGCAGACGCCAGCCGTTCCTCCTCGCGCGGCAGGTCAAAGTGAGCGCGCCAGTTCAATACCGCCGAACTGGTCTCCGGACCCACCCCTCGCACCGACTCCAGCCGGCGTTTGTCGGCCACAAGTATCTGTCGGGGGTCCCCGCCAAATTCGGCGAGCAGACGATTGAGTGAAATGGGGCCAATGTTGGGCAGGTCGTTCAAGATCATGAACGCCTGTCGCTCGGTGAGGGAATCTGCCATGTCAGGGTTGGAGCGCCGGCCCGAGCTGCTCGAGGATTTCCGAAACCTCTATGGCCACCTGACCCCGCTTGCGAGCCAGTAAATCGGCAGCTCGACCATGCCAGACGACCCCGCGACAGGCAGCCAAGAGCGGGTTCGCAGGCTCCTGCGCGAGCAAACCACCGATCAAACCCGCCAAAAGGTCTCCGCTCCCACCGCGAGCCAGCACCGGGCCGCCAAAGGGCGAATAATACGTGGGGCCAGTCTCCGACCGGCCTGAAGCAGCCACCACCCGGGTCAAGGGCCCCTTGAGGACCGCGACCAATTCAGCTGCGGCTGAGGCCGGTCGGAGACCGGCCCTGCCACCCAACCGTTGGTACTCACCCGCGTGAGGGGTGCAAACCACGGAGCTGCTTCCGGCAGCTGCCAAGACCTCCGGCCTGAGCGCGTCCGCATCGAGCACCAGCGGCACCGGCGTGCTCCGGGCAATGGTTTCCATCGTGCTCAGCACTTCCGGCTCGGCACTCATGCCTGGCCCCATCAGCAGGGCGGTAGCACGGCTGAGACGGGCTTTGATCAGGTCAACCGTGCCGGGAGCCAGTCCGCCTTGCCTCGTCTCAGGACTTCCCACCCACATGGCCTCGGGATGTCGGGCGGCGTATTCCGGAGCCAACCGTTCCGGCACAAACGCCGTGACGAGGCCCACACCGCTTCGGAGTGCCGCCCGCACCGCCAGCACCACGGCTCCGGGATAACTGCGGGAACCACCCACAACAACCAGATGGCCGAAGCTGCGCTTGTCCGTCAGGGAAGCACGCAAGCCCGCCAATGGTGCCAGGATGTCTTTGTTCAACACGTAATTGGAAAACCGCGTCGACGCCTCTGCTCCACCGATCTTGGCGACCCCGGCTTCCTCTTTGAAGAACCCCAAATCGAGATACCGTAATCGGCCCACCGAGGGTGCGACCTCGGGGGCCAACACGGGCTGTTTCACAATGCCCGTCGCATAGGTGAAATCCGCGCGGAATCGCGTGATCGCATTGCTCTCGCCTACTCCGCTGGGCAGATCCACCGCGGCCCGAAATGTGATTCTGGGATGGGCGTTGACCGACGCCAGCAAACCCGCCGTGTCCACATCCATGGGCGCCCGAAACTGAAATCCAAAAAGGCCATCGACACACAGCGCATAGTGCCCGGTCGGAGCCAGCGCCTCCGTGGCAGATTTGATGTCGACCCGGCCCGGGGCGTCCCGTCTCAGCCATTCGAGCGAACGCCGGGCCAGTGGTCGCAGCGAGGTTTCGCCGAAAGCCATCACCAAAGCCGACGTCGCCTTGGGCCGATTTTCCAACAACGCACGGACCGCCAACAAGGCGTCGCCACCGTTGTGCCCCTTGCCGAGAATCACCAGTATCCTTGAATCGTCCGGAAGCCCGCCGATCTCCCGGAAATCTTCCTCAATGGCCGTGGCCACGGCCGATCCTGCCTGCTGCATCGCCGCCCATACGGCCGCTTCATCCTGAAGGACTCCCGCCTCCCAAACCCTGGCTGCAACGCAGTCCATGATCGGATGGGATGGCACGCTATCCATGTTGGCGCCTCAATGTTTCACCAGTGCAGCAACCGCCATCGCGTGGGAGTCGATATGCGAGAGCGTCAGCATCACATGGGTCGCCCCGACTTGCTCCAGCAAGAGCCGAGCCTTTGCGTCGAGACGTACCAGTGGCTCGTGGCGCATCCCGTGATAGACGGAAACCGAGGTCCACTCGAGGTGTTCTCCAATGCCGGTGGTGAAGCATTTGGACACCGCCTCCTTCGCCGCCCAGCGGGCCGCGTAGTGCTTGTGGGGGAACTTGAGGGTGTTGCAGTAGGCCTGCTCCTCTTCCGTAAAAACCCTCTTGAGGAAGCGATCACCATGCCGCTTCAGGACCTTGTGAATGCGCTCGGTCTCAACAAGGTCGCAGCCAAGTCCGATCAGAATGCCGCCTGGAGGGAGGGTGATCATCGGTATGAAACCAAAGGACACGGCAGTAACCAGAAACGCTTAGAGAGAGAAAAGGCGGTCATGATCAGATGAAAAGGGGTGCGCTGTCGCGGGGGTACCTCACGGATTCATCAGCCCCTTCATCGTGCGCACGGCCTCCTCGATGCCCGTGAAGAGCGCGCGGCTGATGATGCTATGACCGATGTTGAGTTCGTGGAGGTGAGGAATGGTGCGAACTTCCGTGATGTTCACGTAATTGATGCCGTGTCCGGCATTGACCACCAGCCCCAAGGAATGGGCCAATCGGGCACCCGCCACCAATCGTGCAAATTCGGCCGGTCGCCCGGCATGATGATAGGCGTTGGCGTAGGCTCCCGTATGCAGCTCGACCCAAGGCGCCTTAAGTTGGGCGGACATCTCGATCTGCTCGGGATCGGGATCGATAAACAAGCTGGTCTTGATGCCTGCTGCGTTCATGGCGTCGGTCACCCGGGCGACCTTCTCCCGGTGTTTCACGACATCGAGTCCGCCTTCCGTGGTGATTTCTTCGCGGCTCTCGGGGACCAGGCAGACCGAATGGGGCCGCAACCGCAGCGCAAATGTCGTCATCTCCGGAGTGCACGCCATTTCGAGGTTCAGTCGCGTGGATTTGGACGCGGCCAGCAGTTGCACATCCTCATCTTGGATGTGGCGCCGGTCTTCCCGCAGATGGACGGTGATGCCATCAGCCCCGGCCTTTTCCCCCAACCCGGCCAGCGCCACCGGATCGGGCTCGACGAGCCCGCCGAAGGAATCCTCGACCTGCCGGTAGCGGGCCTGGCGGAGGGTGGCAGCGTGGTCAATGTTGAGTCCGAGCAGGATCATACGGGTTAGGTTGACCATTTGATAGCACCCCCTACAGCTTGGCAAAAGCGAAATGACCGCCCCAGCCTCCACACCCGCCAAGAAAGAAAACCTGCTGCTGAACCTCGCCTGCAATGTGGCTGCACCGGCGATCATCCTCTCAAAGTTCAGCGACCGATTAGGGGCCAAACAGGCGCTGATCATAGCCCTATCCTTCCCGCTGGCCTATGGTCTCTACGACTTGATCAAGCGGCGTAATTTCAACTTCATCGCGGCGTTGGGCTTTACGAGCACTTTGGCCACCGGCGGACTGGGCCTGCTCAAGCTCGATCCGTTCTGGTTCGCGGTAAAGGAAGCCGTGGTTCCCCTGCTGATCGGCCTGACCGTGATCGTCTCGCAGTGGACCCGGAAGCCCTTGGTCCGCACCATGCTTTTCAACGATCAGGTCATCAACGTGCCCCGGGTGGAAAGCGCGCTGGATGCCCGCGGCGCCCGGAGCGGATTCCTTTCGCTGATGCAGGGCTGCACCTGGCTCCTGGCAGCTTCCTTCGCGCTCAGTGCGGTGCTCAACTTCGTTCTCGCCCGGCTCATCATCACGGCAATGCCCGACACGCCGCTCTTCAATGAGCAACTCGGCCGCCTTACCTGGATGAGTTACATCGTGATCATGCTTCCCAGCCTTGCCATCATGGTGCTGGCGCTCTGGCGCCTGTTGAAGGGACTGGAGAGGTTGAGCGGGCTGACCCTGGATGAGATCCTACAGCAGCCCCCGGAAAAGAAAACCGCCGCACCGAAAGCCGGGGCGGCGGAGAGTGATTCGGGTGGCGGAGGCGCTTAGCCGCGTTTGCCGATGATCTGATACTCCCGCTTGACGGGGCCCGAGTAGATCTGCCGCGGACGATAGATTCTCCCCTTGGGGTTGGAGGCCACTTCCCGCCAGTTGGCGATCCAGCCGGGTGAGCGTCCGATGGCAAACATCGTGGTGAAGAGCTCCGTGGGAATGCCCAACGCCCGCATGATGATCCCCGAGTAGAAATCGACGTTGGGATACAGTTTGCGCGAAAGGAAATACTCGTCGTTGAGCGCCGAGTGCTCCAACCGCTTGGCGATATCAAGGAGCGGATCAGTCTTGCCCAACTTGTTCAGCAGTACATCGCAAGCGTGACGGATGATGCCCGCGCGGGGGTCGTAATTACGATAAACGGCGTGGCCAAAGCCCATCAGGCGGTTGGCCTTGGCCCCGGACTTGGCGGCCGCGATGAAGCGCGTGCCATCGTCGCCCTCGTCGTAAATCGACTGCAGCATCTGCATGACCGCCGTGTTGGCGCCACCATGGAGCGGTCCGGACAAAGCGCAAATGCCGGCAGCCAGGGAGGTGAAAAGGTTTGCTCCGCTGGAACCGACCATGCGCACGGTCGATGTGCTGCAATTCTGTTCGTGGTCGGCGTGCAGCAGCAGCACCAGATTGAGCGCCCGGGAGACTTCCGGTATCATGACATACTCCTGATAAGGCTCGGAGAACATCAGGTGCAGGAAATTGTCGCAGAAAGGAACGTCCTTGGGGTAGTTGAAGGGCAGGCCGTGGCTGTAGCGATAGATGCCGGCAACAATCGTGCGGATCTTGGAGATGGCCATGGCGGCAGTGAGATCGAAACTGGCCAGATCCTTCTCAAAGTTGTTGGTCGCCAGGGTCGGATAGTAGGCAGCCATGGAGCTGACAATCGATGTGAGCATGCCCATCGGGGGAGCGCCACGAGGGAAGCCCTCGAAGATGCGCAGCATCTGGGTGTCAATGGCCGCGTTTTGCCGCAGCATGGTCCCAAACTGTTTGCGCTGTGCCTGGGTGGGCAGCTCGCCGTAGATCACGAGGTAAGCCGTCTCGACGTATTCTGACTTATCAGCCAGTTGCTCGATCGGATAGCCCCGGTGACGCAGGATACCGTTGTCTCCATCGAGATACGTGATGGCGCTTTCGCACGAGCCGGTGTTGCCGTAGCCCTGGTCATAGACGATGTAGCCCGTGTCCTTGCGCAAGCTTCTGAGATCGATGGCTTTTTCCCCCTCTGAGCCAATGATGACAGGGTAAGTGTACTCTTTGTCGTCTAACTTGATGAGCGTGTTTTTGGTCATGGTGGGGTTATTCAATAACAGAGCAGAAATCGGACCTCTTGCAAAACAAAGCCTCTGAACCTTTTCACAACCGGTCAACCATTAGCTAGATGCTTCCGGTCGGGAAGAATTCATTAAGGCCAAGCCGACCCGTGAAATCAGTGGGCCTGCAGCGAGGGCACCGCGAACTGATCCGCGGCAAATGCCTCGTTGATCACCACCTTGTCGAAGGTGATCACCGTGAGGTTTCCATTGGGTGATTTGTTAATGACCCTTTTGGGAAAACGAACGCCCTGGACGACTATCTCACCTTCCTCGCGTATCTCGGTACCGTTTTCTGTCTCGGTTTTGACGAGATGTCCGGTCGCCTTCTCGAAAAAGCGTGTGAAGACCACCCCACCGGTGTGCGTGAAAGACAGCTTCACGCAGGCGGTCCCGTCCACGGCCACGTCCCCGAGAAGTTTGATCACGCAGGATTTCATCTCATGCCCAGAATAGAAGCTCAGGTTTTCAACCGTGTTTGCGCGGAGTCGCCTCACTTGATTGGCATCCAGCAAGGTGATCTGCCACTGGGTCGGGTTTTCGGGGTTCACCCGTTTTTGCCAGGCGTCATAACCATCCAAGGCGGTCGTTTCGATGACCCTGGGGCTGGTCAGCGTGATGCGCTGCCGGTACGGGCTCTGAAAGATGATCTCAGTCGGAAGCTTCGGGATTCCCTCAGTTTCAAGCGTACCGGTGTAGTGGATGCTCCTGACCGCATTCAACGCGCTTTCGCTGCCGAGAAAGGCCCTCGCTTTGGCGATCCAATAATCCGCATTCTCGGCAGCCATGGAGGCATTGACCAGAAACGCGACAGAGAGGGCCAGAATGTAAAAGCAACGGACTTTCATACGGGGGTTAGGACAGGTGATTCTGTTTCCGGTGCCTGGTTTCGCAACGGGATTTTATTCCCACTCGATCGTGGCCGGCGGCTTGGAGCTGATATCAAGCACCACACGGCTGACGCCGCGCACTTCGTTCGTGATTCGGCTCGAGATCTTCTGGAGCACATCATGAGGAATTTTCGCCCAGTCGGCAGTCATGGCGTCGATGCTTTCCACGATGCGCAGGGCTATGACGTAGTCGTAGGTGCGCTCATCACCAAAGACCCCCACCGTTTTCACCGGCAGGAAGACCGCAAACGACTGCCACACTTTCCAGTAATGCCCGGAATCCATCATTTCATCCTGAAGGATGGCGTCGGCATTGCGCAGGATTTCCAATTTGTCTGCGGTGATGTCGCCCATCACGCGAACACCCAAACCTGGACCGGGGAAAGGCTGACGCCAGACAACCTCCTTGGGCAATCCGAGTGCCGATCCAACCTGCCTGACCTCATCTTTGAACAGTTCCCGGAGTGGCTCGATCAGCTTGAGCTTCATGCGCTCAGGCAGTCCACCGACATTGTGGTGGGTCTTGATCAGGGAAGCCGGGTTTCCCTGAATGGAAACAGACTCAATGACGTCCGGATAAAGGGTCCCCTGTCCCAGAAACTGGGCGCCACCAATGGAGCGCAGTGACTTTTCGAAAACCTCGACGAAGGTCCGGCCGATGATCTTGCGCTTGGTCTCGGGCTCGCTGACCCCCTTGAGCCGTTTGAGAAAGAGCTTGGAGGCGTCCACCACGCGCAGGTCGATCTTGAAGTTCCGCTTGTAGAGCGCCTCGACATATTCGCGCTCACCTTTGCGGAGCAGACCGTTGTCCACGAACACACACGTCAGCTGTTTGCCAATGGCCTTGTGCAGGAGGGCCGCTGCCACGGAGGAATCCACCCCGCCCGACAAGCCCAGGAGGACTCGATCCTTGCCCACTTTGCCGCGGATATCCGCCACCGCATGGGCGATGAAATCCTTGGTCGTCCAATCCTGTTTAGCACCGCATACCCTCACCAGGAAGTTGCGGATCATGTCCACGCCCCGTTCGGTATGAAATACCTCGGGGTGAAACTGGATGCCGTAGAACCCGCGCTTGGCGTCTTCGATGCCCGAGAATGGCGAATTCTCCGAAACCGCGGTCGCAACAAAGCCAGGCGGGAGCTTCGTGAGTTTGTCTCCGTGCGAATTCCAGATACGGAGCCGGCGCGGCAAGCCGGCGAACAGCTTTCCCGGACGTTTGATCTGCAGGTGGCCGTGACCGTATTCGCGCTCCTTGCTGTGCGCAACCGTGCCGCCGAGAAAATGGCCCATGAGTTGCACGCCATAACAGATACCAAGAACCGGTACGCCCAATTTGAATACGTCGGGATCCGGATGCGGTGCCGTCTTGGCGTAAACGCTCTGCGGTCCGCCCGAGAGGATTATTCCGACGACTCCGTCCGCCCGGAGGGTGGCAGCCGGCGTGCTGTAGTGATAGATCTTGGAATAGACCTGACACTCACGGATGCGACGGGCGATGACCTGCGTCAGCTGTGAACCAAAATCGAGGACGGCGATTGTCTGTGCCATGCGAAGTTATGGGGCGCTCGTTGCCGGCGAATCAACATCAATTCATGCGCGGAACGCGGGAATGCCCGCGAATGCTGCGAATCAGGCGCCCCGAGCGTGCGTTTGCGTGCAACGCTCCCGCCTCAACGGAAGGCGGTGTGCCTGCGTCAAAACTTGAGCCGGGTATTTTCGTGTCCACACCGGGGACACGGAGCCACGTCGATGCCGCGCTTGACCCGGTACAGGTGGTCACAACGGATACAATGGAACGTTATCCGGCGCCTCTCCGCATCATAAAATGCCCGATCCCGGCGATCATAGTAGACCCAGAGAAAACCAAACCCACCCAGGACCAGCAGGCCGTAAAGGATGACTTCATAGGTAAAACTCGGGGGCATGGACGTAAGAGGCAGGATTCTACAAAGCTGCCCCTGCGCCAAGGGAAAATGAAAAACGCGCCGTCTTGCGGACGGCGCGTTGAAATCTAGGCGGGCGGAGCGACTCAGCTTTTCGCTTCGTCGGCCTTGGGGGCCTCGGCCGCGGGAGCGGCTTCAGCGGCCGGCTTGGCCTTTTTGGCAGCCTTCTTCTTGCCCCGGGATTTGGAGTACCCGGTGTCCTCGGCTCCGACAAACTCGATCAGGGCCATTTCAGCGGCATCGCCGATACGCTGCGGTCCAAGCTTGTAGATGCGGGTGTAGCCGCCGGAACGCTTCTCGAACTGCTTCACCTTCTCGTTGAAGAGAATGGTGACGGCCGCCTCATCGCGAATATCCGTGAGAGCGATGCGACGCAGATGGATGGCGTCCTTCTTCTCGGTCGCTGCCGCAGCCTTCTTGGCCTTGGTGATGACCTTCTCGATGAAGGGGCGGAGTGCCTTGGCCTTTGTCAGCGTCGTCTGGATACGACCGTGACGGATAAGGCTGGCGCCCATGTTGGAGAGCATCGCCTTGCGGTGCTCGCGGGTGACGCCGAGGGAGGCGTG